>Ga0163144_10014813_pt1 | contig 16151 bp, 8 predicted proteins | sample OliLak19BULKMAT1_FD_123175 | JGI IMG/M metagenome (GOLD analysis project Ga0163144, IMG submission 123175) | Freshwater microbial mat bacterial communities from Lake Vanda, McMurdo Dry Valleys, Antarctica - Oligotrophic Lake LV.19.BULKMAT1 | ecosystem: Environmental > Aquatic > Freshwater > Lake... | reverse complement strand
GCAGTCGGTCGCGCAGCGCGCCAAAATGCGCGAGCATTGCGGCGGCACGTGCGCACCGCGCTGGTTCCAGTCTCGTGAAGGCCACGTCGCAGAGCGCGCCGTACAATCCTCCGTGATGGCCAGCCGCGACGAGCGACAGCAACGTATCGTCGCGCACCCCGACGAAGGGGCTGCGCAGGAAGCCGGTGAGCGCGACCTCGTCGGCTGGATCGCGAATGGCCCGCAGGGCGAGCAGGCAGTCGAGCACTTCGCGCGCCTCCCAGAAGCCATCACTGCGAAGCACGTACAGCGGGATGCCCGCGGCACGCAACGCATCGCGGTATGTCTTCAAATCGGTGAGCGCGCCAAACAACAGGGCGATGTCGCCGAACGGTATCCCCTCGGCGTGCATTTCCAGAATGCGCGACGCGATGGCCTGCGCCTCGAGATCACGCACGTCGGTCGCGCCGCGCGCCTTGCCGTCGCTCCCGGCGCTGATGGCGAGTACTTCCACGCACCGGTCGCCATCATGGTCTGGCCCGCGCGCGCTGAGCGGACGATAGTCGACCTCATACTGTTGACGTCCACGTTCTTCGTCGACCGGTGTATCGAGTCGTCGGCCGATCGTGCGGTCGACGAAGGTGAGAATGCCCTGGCGGCTGCGGAAATTGTCCGAGAGCTCGAGTACGCGGCCCCCGGCGCTTGACGCGAAGGTGGCGGCCACTGCGTTCCAGAGCGCGACATCGGCACGGCGAAAGCGATAGATGCTCTGCTTCGGGTCGCCGACCAACAGGAGCTGCGTCGGCGACGGATCGTCCGCGATGTGCAGACCGCCAAGCAGGTAGGCAAGGTCACGCTGCGCCGGATCGACATCCTGAAACTCGTCGATGATGAGCAGCCGCAATTGTCGCTGCACGGCGTGGCGCACCTGCGTGTCGTCGCGCAACAGGTCGCGGACCGCCACGATCATGCGATCGAAGTCCATCGACCCGTCGTCAGCGAGTGCAGTGGTGCGCAACGCCCGCGCGTCCCGCGCGAGTGTCAGCAGCGCCTGTTCGTGCGGACGCAGCCGGTGGCGATTCCGCGTCCAGCTGTCCAGTCGGTCGCTCTCCGACGCTACCTTGGCCACGAGCGCGATGACGTCGCCGAGTTTCCGATCGCGCAGCAACTCGCCGAGTGCGGGTACATGTCCGTCGACCACGGCGCGCTGTACGGAGAGTCGTGCAGATTCAGTCGAGAGCGCGCCGGCCTCTCCTTCCTCGAGCACGGTAAGTGACGGGGGTAGACCCGCGCGCAGCGCAAACTCGCGCAGCAGGTCGCCGCAGAAACCGTGGATGGTCCCGATGCGCGCCGCATCCACTTCGGTGGCGAGGTGGCGCAGTCCCGCTGATGTGAGTGCGCTTCTCAGCTTGCGCTTGAGATCTGCCGCCGCCTCGTTGGTGAAGGTGATCGCGGCGATCTGGTCGAGCGTGAGCGGTGCTGGATGCAGGTGCGCGACCCCATCGTCGTCGCTCACGCGACCGCCAAGCAGATAGCACAGCTTCTGCACCACGGTGGACGTTTTCCCCGATCCGGCGCCGGCTCCTACGAGCAGTCGCGGATCGTCGGCGAGCACGACGTCGCGCTGCGCGCGCGTGAGCGGCTTGGGTGCTCCCGTCACGCGGCTCACTTGGCCGCCTCGCGCGGGCCACCGGGGACGCGGCAGATATCGCGCGCAACGCAATACGGTGAGCAGCCGCAGGACGGTGCCGGCGCCGCGGCAAACTCACCATGGCGCGCCATGAGCACGCGACGGGCGGCGTGTGACATCGCACTGTCGAGTCGTTCGTCGGCGCCGTCCACCAGTTCAGGTTCTCCGGCTTCTGGACGCTTGGGATTCTTCGGTTTGGCTGGCCGCAAAAAGTCGAGAGTGTGCACTGCTTCGGGACGTCGCAGCGTGCGATACTCGAGTCGCGCCAGCTGCTGCTCCGGTCGCACGACGCCCAGCGCTTTCGCGTACAGCGGCACCTGGAGCACGACGCCATCGGCCCACCCCTTTTTGTTCCCGGCGGCGGGCGTTGAGTACACCGTCGATTTATAGTCGATCGCGGCGAAGAAGCGACCGGCATCGGTCACGCGCTCGTCGATGCCCATGTCTACGCGGTCGATCTTGCCATCCAGTCGGAAGCGCACGCCGTCCGCCTCGAGCGACACTCCGCGGAACTCGAGCTCTCCCTCGGAGACCGCCATGCGAATCTGCTTCGATGCGTTCGTGCGATTGTTATACGTGGAGTCGTTGAACTCCGCCTCGAACTTCACGTAGCGACGGAGCTGTCCGAGCAGCTCGGCGCGCACCACCTCGTGGAGCGCAGGATCGCCAAGCCATGCTTGCGACCGCTGTGCCGTCCATGCCCGTTCGAACGCGTCCGTGAGCACCGGGAATGCGCTGTCGACCATGCTGGTGCGCAGACACACGGGCCGTCCGTCGTTCGCGTGCCGCATCGCCTTGAAGAATCCGTCCAGTGCCTCGTGGAGGATGGTGCCACGCGTCGTCGCTGCCATGCCGTCGTCCAGATCACCGCGATCCTCGAGACGCAACAGACGGTGTGCAAACCACGACCAGCCGCACTTGGCCAGCTCTTCCAGCTTCGTCGCCGACCACGAATACTGCTCGCCGAAGCGCGCGGCGAGCACGCCCACGGTCGCATCGTCCTCGATGTCGCCATTATACGGCGACAGCGCCCCTGAACGCTCACGTTCTATGGCCGACGTGAAGGTTGCGTGCGCGACGGCCTCGTCTTCATGCCCGCGCGCGACCAGCGGAAAACCGGGTGTGAGCACCTGCTGCGTCGGCATTCGGGTGAGCAGGCCGTGCGCCACCAGCAGCGCCACGCGGCTCTCCTCGTCATCAGCTTCGTCGGCACCCTCACGCGCTGCAATCGCGGCCACGGCCGTGTCGATCACCTCGTCCACATACGACGAACGCGCCACTTCACGTCCGCTGCCATCCATCGACGGCCACGACAGTGTGAGCGACTCGCACGGGGCGGCGCAGAGCACGCGAAACAGTTCCTGCTCGCGCCCCCGCCATGCGTCCGGTCTGTCCAACGGCAGTCCGGCGTGAATGAGGGCTTCGCGGTCGCGCGCACCAAGCAGCGGTGACGGCTGCTGACGCCGAGGGAACTCGCCAGCCGACAGTCCCACCACGAACAGGTGGTCGACGCTGCGCCAGCCTGTCGCCAGCGCTTCAGCGACCACCACGCCGAAACCACTCTCGGGCTGCGCGACCGTATCCACGTTCAGCGCGAGGGCAAGTCGGCGCGCAAACGTGGCTGCATCGCGCATCACGTCCGGGGATTGCACTTCTCGAAGCGCACGGACCCACTCGCGCGCCACCGCTACCGTGCGGTCGCGTGCGGTCACTTCGGCGCGCCACACACGGCTATCGCCCGCCGGTGCTTTGGCCAGCGCTTCCGTCACACCCCAGGCCGAGTCGGTCAGGACCGCTTCCACCCACGCGAACCATGCCGACTCCACGCGCGCCGGCACCAGGCTCCGCGCCGTCGGCAACCAACGTTGCCACGCCTCGATCGTTGACTCCACGCGCGAAGTGGCGGGAACGCCGCGATTCGCGCGCCAGTCGTCGGGGGTGGCGTCGCGGTGCCGACATCGCTCGAGCAGGCGATCAAGGGAAGGGGACCACGCTTCCAACGATGCGTTCGGCGCAGACTGCCCAGCGGCAAACAGCACGTCGGCGTTGAGCGTGAACGACAGTAGGGGATGCTCGGCGACTTCGACGACCGCGTGTCGCGAGAAGTTCTCCGCCGCCGCGTTGAGCAAGGCACGGATGGCGCGCGCCGGACCCGTGTGCGCGAGCGCGGTACGCCGGCGGGCCGTGACCGGTACTCCAAGCGTATCGAGTGCCGACGCCATGCGATCGACGCCGGGACGTGCCTGACGCATGGTGACGGCGATGCGATTTGGCGCCGTGCCGCCGTCCACCAACGCGCGCACGCGCAGCGCGACCTGCTCGATCTCGCGCGCGGCGTCCGGTGCTTCGAGGAGATGCAGCATGCCGCGCAGATCCATCGCCGGCGGCGTGAGCTCCGCCGACACGGGGAAGAGTTGCCGCGCAAACGTGCTGGCCCCCGTCTCCTGCGTACACATGTCGTCAATCACGTCGAACGTGAGTGTCGGCGGCAGCTCGAGCCGGTGCGACGCGAGGAGCGTCACCGTGTCCAGCGCGGATGAACGACCAAGCGCCTCGAGCAGCACGCGCCAGCCACCACGCAGGTCGGCGAGTCCGACGAGGCGCAGGTCACGTCGCCCACCGAGTACGCTCGCGAACTCGTCGGGGAACGCGTCGATGAACCGCGCCACGCGCACGAGCGTGTCGCGTCCATCGCTCCAGTCGTTCTGCCGCAGCGCAAAGTGCCAGTCGTCGTAGATACGCCCCAACCGCTCGTCCCGATCACGCTCGAACGGGTCGCGCCGCGACTCTCCGCGCTCGGCCAGCGCGGCACGGAATGCTTCCGGTGTGATCCCCTCGGCGATCAACTCGCCGATCACCCGATCGATGGCCGGAATCCACGCGTCGGCGTTACCGTTGCGATGGAATACGCTCTCCTGCTGCCGCTCCGCGACCGCCGTCAGCAGCGCAATGCGTTCCACGTCAGCGAGTGGCCTTGGTCGCGGCACCCCCCATCGCGTGGCCAGTTCGGCGAACAGACAAACCGGCGGATCAAACCATCCCTGCACGCCGGCTTCGGCGGCGAGACGATGCAGATCGTCGCGCAAGCCGCCTTGGCGCAACACCAGCCACGCGCCGAGCGTCGGCCACGGCCGTTGCGGCGTGGCCGCCGGCAGCGGAAACAAACCTTCGGTCGCCCGGGCGAGCAGCGTCGCCGGATCGAGTGCAATGGAGAGTCGAAGCACAGTCATGAGGACACAATGGGGGAGGGGTCTGACATTCGCGACTGCTAGCTGAAGGTCTCCTCCAACCTCGCGCCCTTGGGCACAGCGTCCCATTCAGGCCGATGGAAGTACGACGCGTGCGCTTCCTCCGGTCGCTGCCAGGACGATGTGCCGTCGCTGCGGAGACAGGTGAGCGACACGCCGCCGTCGGTCGACTTCTTCCCTCGAATCGTGAGCGGCGCGGGCGTGGGCGTCCTGACGTGTCTCGCTGGGCAACGTGACGCGGAGCGTGTGGTCAGTTGTAGATCAGTGCAATACGCACGCGTTCCGTCCAGCCGGGCGCGGTTGTCCATTCGTGTACCATCACAGTGGAGACCTCGGTGTGCGTGTCGGAGAGAATCTCGCGTACCTCGCCGCGGCCGAACAGTCGCTCGAAGTGCCCTTCACCCGCGGGGTTGGCCGCGGTCGGATAGCGGGCCCAGTCAAAGTTCCTGCGATGCAGGCGCGCGATGATGGCGAGTAGCGTCAACCCGAGCGCCACCGGGCGCACCAAACGCGCATGCGTCGTGACGAGCCGAACGCCGGCGCACCCAATGCCCGCGTACGGAGCAACGTTGGGCGTGAAGGAATCCTGTTCGAAGCGCACCCCCGGCACCTCGAATTCACGCACCGCGTCGATCACCCTCGCTACGTCCAGCCATGGCGCGCCAACCAGCTGAAACGGCGCCTCGGTACCCCGACCGACGTTGAGATTCGTCGACTCAAAGAGACAAGTGCCGGGGTAGAGCAGCGCACTCTCGCCACTCGGCATCGCCGGCGACGTTGGAACCCACGTCAGGCCGGTCTCGCGCCAGAGCATGTCGCGACGCCAACCACTGCATGCGATGACGCGTAGTGGTGCGGAAGGAAATCGCTCCTGCTGCCACAAACGCGCCAGCTCGCCGAGCGTGAGTTGATGGCGAATGGGAATCGTATCTTCTCCGATGAAGGAGCGAAATGCGCTGTCGAGCAGCGGCCCTTCGCAGATCGTCAGCTCGCCGCCAAGCGGGTTCGGCCGGTCGAGCACCATCAGCGGCACGCCCGACTCCGCGCAGGCCGCGAGCATGTGAAAGAGCGTCCACGTATAGGTGTAGAAGCGCGCGCCGACATCGGGCACGTCGAACAGTACGGCATCGAGATCGCGAATGGACTCGGCATCGGGACGCATGCGTTCGCCGTACAGTGACACAACATCGAGCCCCGTGAGCGTATCGACGCCGTCCTCGACTGCAGCGCCATCGGCGGCCGTCGCAGTGAGCCCGTGCTCAGCACCGAACAGTCGCACGATTGGCACGCCCGTGCCGATCAGCGCGACGCGCGAATGCTCTGTCGCATTCCGTGCGAGTCGCGCCGCGTCGTTCGTCACGAGCCCCACACGCCGCACCTCGCCCAGCAGTGAACGGTCGTCGCACAACCGATCGACGCCAAAGCGCACAGCGGGTGTCATGTCGGAGCTCCAAGGCGTGCGCCGGTGTCGTATGGGAACGCGCCGGCGAGCATGCGGAGCGAGCGGACGGCGCCGCCAGCGCTGCCTCTGTTGTACATGCGCTTGACCTGCGTCGGAAGTGTGTCGGTCCACCGATGCGTGCGGTGCGCCACGCGCAGAGAATGTTGCGCGAAACCCGCGTCGCCCGCTACACTCGCGAGTCGATCAACTCCGCGGCGGCCGCTTCGACGCCGGACGCGACCGCCAGTCACCATGTCGCACCCCATGTCGCACCCCATGTCGCACCCCATGTCGCACCCCATGTCGCACCCCATGTCGCACGCGGCCTCTTCACGCATCAATTCCATGCGATATCCTGCGCGATACTCCGAGCGATTGGCGGATTGGGTGGCTCCACGATCTGCTCTGCAATCATCCATTCGCGCTGGCGCGGCTGATGCACGCCCCTCCCATGTCGGCGCACGATTCGCGTCGCGCGGTGCGCGCTTGATGGCCGCGTGCATGGCACTGCTCGCGTTCAACACGACCCCTGCGCGCGCGGTCGAGGCGCAGGGACGTCGCAGCGAGCGCGTGCCGGAGACGTTGCTGTTGCATGGCGATCGGCTGGTTGCCGCGCGAGCCCGCGTGCGGGCGAACGAGGCGGCGCTGCGTCCCGCGATGACGGCGTTGCGCGCCGAGGCGAACGCAGCGCTCGCCGCCGGTCCGTGGGCCGTCACGGAGAAGACGCTGATGCCCCCGAGCGGCGATGCACGCGACTACCAGAGCTTCGGCCCGTATTGGTGGCCCGACTCTACCAAGCCGAACGGATTGCCCTTCGTCCGTCGAGATGGCGTCGTGAACCCGGTCATGCGGCGCGAGTCGGACGCGCCGCGACTGTATGCGATGACCGATGCCGTTGAGACACTGTCGCTCGCCTTCTGGTTCACGGGTGATGAGCAGTACGCGGAGCGCGCCACGGTGCTGTTGCGACGATTTTTCCTCGACTCGCTCACCGGCATGCGTCCGCACCTGCGATACGGACAAGCCATTCCCGGTGTGACGCAGGGGCGAGGCATCGGTATTATCGACACGCGCGACCTGCCGCTGATTGCCGATGCGATCGTGTTGCTGCGCGGTTCCGGCGCGTGGACGGCGGCAGATGATGCGGCGATGCTGCAGTGGAATCGCGCCTTTCTCGAGTGGCTCCTCACGAGCCCGGAGGGGGTTGACGAACGCAAAGCCGAGAATAATCACGGCACGTGGTACGATGCGCAGGTGGTCGGGCTCGCGCTGTTCGTTGGTGACACGGCGCGTGCCGCACAGGTACTGCGCGAGTGGACGCCGCCGCGCCTCGCGCAGCAGTTGGCGGTCGACGGCTCGCAACCTGAGGAACTCGCGCGCACACGTCCACTGCATTACAGCGTCTTCAATCTCGATGCAATGACGCGACTCGCCGAGATGGGGCGTCATGTTGGTGTCGACTTGTGGGCGTGGCGTGGCGCGAATGGCGCACAGCTCCGCACGGCAACCACGTTTCTCGCACCGTATCTCGATCCGGCAGTGAAGTTTCCGAAGGATGACGTTTCGCCGGTGCAACCGATCGATCTCGTGCGTGTGGTGCGTCGTGTATCGATCGCGTTGTCGGATTCGGCGCTCGGCGCTGCATTGCGCAAGTCGCCCGCCGCGCTGCGCGAGGCTGACCGGTCGCGACTCTACGTGGTGGTGTCGCCGACGGTGCGTCGCACAACTGGTGCATCGGCCGCGCGGGCTGCAGCAGCTCCAGCAGCAACTCGATCAGCAACTCGATCAGTAACTCGATCAGCGACTCGATCAGTAACTGCATCGGCACCTGAATCGGTACCAGTATCCTCGTCGCCGACGGTCGCGCGTTCGATGACGGCATTGGACACGCTGATTGGCAACACACTGCGCTTCGCGGCCGGACAGTTGGCGCGCACCGCGGACACGCGCGATCCGGCGAACGGGTGGCCGCGACATACGCGTGCCGATGGATCGTGGGAGGTGCGACCTGCCACGCAGTGGATCAGCGGTTTCTTTCCCGGTTCGCTCTGGTACATGTACGATCTGACGCGTGATGCCGTCTGGCGCGCGCGTGCGGAGCGCTGGACCGTCGGACTCGAACCGATGTCTCTCGTCACCAACACGCACGACCTGGGCTTCGTGCTCTTCGACAGCTTCGGCAACGGCAATCGGTTGACGGACAACGCCGCCTATCGCGAGGTGTTGCTGCGCGGAGCGGCGACGCTGGCGAAACGATTCAATCCGACCGTGGGTGCGATCAAGTCGTGGGATGTCGACAACGTCACCGATGGACGACGCGGTTGGGTGTATCCGGTCATCGTCGACAATCTCATGAACCTCGAGTTGCTCTACTGGGCGTCCAAGCACGGCGGCGACTCGGCGCTGGCCACCGTGGCCACACGGCACGCGCTGACATCGTTGGCCGGACACGTGCGAGACGATGGAAGCACGGCGCATGTCGTACTGTTCGACACGGCGACCGGCGCCCGCATCCGGCGCGTCACGTGGCAGGGGTTCGCCGACACATCGGCGTGGGCGCGCGGACAGGCGTGGGCCATTCACGGACTGACAGCGGCGTTCCGCGAGAGCAAGCGGCCAGAGTTGCTGGAGGGCGCACGGCGTGTGGCCGATTGGTGGCTCGCCCATCTGCCGGTGGACGGCGTGCCGTTCTGGGATTTCCGGCATCCCGGCATTCCCGACACCGATCATGACGCCTCGGCGGCGGCGATTGCTGCGTCGGGACTGTACGAGCTCTCGAGCCTCGTGACCGGGGCCGAACGCGAGCGCTACCGTCGCTCGGCCGATGCAACGCTGACGACACTCTGCGCGCAATACCTGGCCGGCAACACGGCCGAGTCGATCCTGTTGCACTCGGTGGGCAATGCGCCGCAGGGCGGGGAGATCGACGTCGGGATCGCGTACGCGGATTACTACCTGCTGGAGTCGATTGTGAGGAGAAGGGCGCTGATCCGGGAGTGAATGGCCGGGGGCAAGGACTTCCTGAACGACCCAGTTGTGAGCGGTGAGTTTGAGTTCGGAGTCGGGGCAGGTCGGCTGCCTGCGCATGAGAAGCTCCGCCGCGGGGACCGCGCGCCTCGCCCCCCGACGCCACAACGGTCGACCTCCCCCGCTCATAGCTAGAACTCACAGCTCCGTACCGGGTGGTTATCGGTCCAGCCCCAGCGCACGATCGCATATTGACAATATCAATATGCCCGCCGTACTGTATCCCTCGTCACTCCGACCCTCCGGTCGCCCAACGACCAGCTGACGTCCTCCTCCTGACGCCGGCCGCTCTCGCAGTCTCCCGCTTCACGAGTCCCGCCGTGAAAATCGACGCCGGTGCGCCGACCCCGCTCTATCAGCAAGTCGCCAATAGCCTCCGCCGACAGATCGTCGACGGCACCATTGCCGTCGGTGACCAACTCCCCCCGCATCGGCAGCTCGCGACGCAGTTCGGCGTCTCCGTCATCACGATCAACAAGGCGCTCTCCGGCCTGGTGAGCGCGGGCGTTCTGAACAGTCGAGTCGGGCGGGGAACGTTCGTCGCCGTCCGACCGGCAGCGCTCCCGGTTCCCACTACCTGGCACGGCGATATCGCTCCCGCGACCAACGGACGAACACTCGGCTTCGTGTTGCGCGACCTGAATTCGCCGTTCTTTTCGATGGTCGCCAACCTCGCCGAGCAGCACGCGCATGCCCAGGGCTACGGCATGCTGGTGCTATCGAGCGGCAACGTCTTCGAGCGCGAGGACACCCAGATCCGGCGATTGCTCGAGGTGGGCGTTGAAGGACTCGTGGTCGTGAGCATGAGTCGCACCACGTACCGCCTCAGCGAAGCGCTGCAGCAATTGCAGTCGCGTCATTTCCCATTCGTGATGGTGTCGTACACTGCGGGCGAGGACGTGCCGTTTGTCGGCAGTGACTTCGGACGCGCCGGCACCCTGGTGGGCGAACACTTCGCGAAGCTCGGTCGGAAACGGTGGGGCTACATCACCGATCGCTTCGGATCGCTCTCCGGCGAAGCGCGATCGAACGGCTATCGCCGTGTGGCGCGCGAGCATGGCCTGTCGGTGGACGATGCCCTCGTCTTCGAGTACCCGTACGAAGGCGAGTGGAACGACTATCAGTCGGGACACGATCTCGCCGAATACATCGCGCATCTGCCCGAGCGGCCGGATGCGATGTACGTGTTCAACGATCTTGGCGCGCTTGGGCTGATCGATGGGCTGGTCGCCAGCGGCGTGCGCGTCCCCGAGGATATGGCGGTCGTCGGTTTCGACGGCATTGCCCTGGGCGCGCGCTCGCCGATCCCGCTCACCACGGTGCAGCAGTCGGTGGCGCGCATTGCGGCGCTCGCTGTGGACACCGTCATCGCGCAAGCGCGTGGGGAGAACGTGCCCACACGCCACATCATCGAACCCGAGCTCATCGTGCGCGCCTCCTGCGGCGCGGCGCCCGCCTTGCGCTCAACGGACGCACGACGCGCTGCCGCCGCTCCGAACCAGCTGCGGCCTCCGCAGTCGCTCGCCGAACATGGGCGCAGCGAGCGCGCCCGACTTGCCAAGGCGCACGTCGCCAACGGCCACACCGCCGTCGGCGCCCACACCGCCGCACGCGTCACCGAGCCACACCCGTGATTGACCACACCTCCCTCCCCTTCAGGCAGGAGCTCGTGCCGATGCAGTGGCTTCGCACCCTATTCACTCTTGGCGCATGCGCGGCGATGGCGGTTGTGCCATCGCCCTTGCGGGCGCAGTCGATCGCACGTATCGATGGCGTCGTGCGCGACTCCGCCACGGCGGCGCTGTTACCTAACGTGACCGTTACTGCCGTCGGCACGAGAGTCAACATCGCCACCAACGAGGCTGGCCGCTACTCGTTGCGCGTGCCTGCAGGCACCTACATCGTGCGCGCACAACGCATTGGCTTCGCGGCCGTGTCGCAGTCCGTCACCGTCGCCGCCGGCGCCACGGCGACGCTCGACTTCCGACTGCCGCCACGCGCCGTGCAACTCGACGCGGTCGTGTCTGTCGGATACGGTACGCAACGCAGGCGCGATCTCACCGGTGCGGTCACATCGGTCAACACCGAAGCCCTCGCGAACGCGCCCATTGTGTCGGTCGATCAGTTGCTGGCGGGCACGGCGCCGGGCGTGGCGGTGTCCAGCGCATCCAACGCACCTGGCGGCGGCATCTCGGTGCGTGTACGCGGCAGTTCGTCGATCACGGGCAATGCCGAGCCGCTGTACGTCATCGATGGATTCCCGATCGAGAATGATCTGGAAGGCTCGTCGGTTGGTGACGGTGGACGCTCGCGCACGGTGCCGGCGAATCCGCTCTCCGCGCTCAACCCGAGCGACATCGAGTCGATCCAGATTCTCAAGGATGCCTCGGCGACCGCCATCTACGGCGCGCGCGGTGCCAATGGCGTCGTAATCATCAACACGAAACAGGGGCAGGGGATCAAACCGCAGTTCACGCTCGATTTCTACACCGGCATGCAGCGTGTCGCGAAGACGTACGACCTGCTCGACGCGCAGGGCTACATGGACTACGCAAACGAATGGGCGCGCAACTCCAGCCTCGCGGAGCCGTTCCCCGATTCCCTCCGTCGGAACATCACGGCCAACACTGACTGGCAGGATGAGATCTTCCGCGACGCCGGCATTCAGAGCTTTCAGCTGACGATGCGCGGCGCAACGGCGGGCACCAATCGCACCCGCTATGCGCTCTCCGGCGGATTGGTCAATCAGGATGGCATCATTCTTGGCTCCGGACTGCGACGCATCTCCGGCCGCGCCAACGTCAGCCAGCAGATCGGCGCCAAATTCGAAGTCGGCGCGAATCTCACCGGCAGTCGGGTGAGCACGCGCTCCGCGGCGACCGACGGACAGCAGAATCGTAATGCGGGCGTCGTGAGCGGCGCGCTGCAGTATCAGCCGATTCTTCCCGTGCGCCGCGCCAACGGTACCTACTCGTACATCTTCACGGACATTCCATCGTCGCTCGGGCCGCCGGAGACACCGAATCCGATTTCGATGGCGCTCGACGTGGCCGACAGCCTGACCGATGCACGCCTGCTCGCCAACAGCTACGCCGAGTACGCGCTGTTTCCGTCGCTGCGCTTTCGGGTGAGCCTGGGTGCCGACTACGCCGATCGCGGACGCTACACGTACTTCCCGCGCACGACACTTCGCGGCTCGGAGACGAATGGCGAGGCGATTCGCGCGAGTGGACTGACGACGTCGTGGCTGAACGAGAACACCGTCACCTGGCAGAAGACGCTCGGCTCGCACGCGTTCACCGTGCTGGGCGGCTTCACGCGGCAAGCCCAGGAGCAGACGAGCGAGAATGCCAACAACACGCAGTTCGTCAGTGACATCAACGGCTACAACAACATCGGCGCCGGCACGCAACAGGGTGGACCATCCATTTCATCCGGACGCACCGCGTGGACGCTGATGTCGTACCTCGGTCGTGTGAACTACACGCTCGCTGATCGGTACTTGTTCACGTTCACCGGCCGTCGCGATGGATCGTCGCGCTTCGGCTCGGGCAAGAAGTGGGGCGTCTTTCCATCGGCGGCGTTTGCCTGGCGCGTGTCGGACGAGTCATTCCTCAAGAACTCGAAGGTGATCGACGACCTGAAGATCCGGACGTCGTACGGCACCGTTGGTAACCCGTCCATTCGTCCGTACAATTCGCTCGCGCGACTCAACGATCAGACGTACAGCTTCAACGGGAGTCTGGTGCCGGGCTACTACCCGTTTGCCGTCGCGAATCCCGATCTCACCTGGGAAACGACCACCGAGCGCAATGGTGGACTCGATCTGTCGCTCTTCGACCGCGTCACCATCACCGCCGACGCGTACACAAAAACGACGAAGGATCTGCTGCTCACCGTACAGTTGCCGCTCGAGACCGGCTTCAGTACAGCGCTGCAGAACCTGGGCTCGATCCGCAACAGTGGTGTCGAAGTCGACGTTGGCGTGCAGGTGTTCCGCCCGTCCGCAAAGGGCGTCGCGTGGCGCACTGCCGCCAACTTCGCACGCAATCGCAACCGTGTGCTCGAGCTGGGCGGAATTCAGGAGATTCAGGCCGCGTTCATCACGCAGGACTTCAACCTGCCGGGCTCACGCATCATCGCCGGTCAGCCGATCGGTACGTTCTACGGCTTCATCAGCGATGGTGTGATTCGCGATGCCGCGGACTCGGCGTCGTTCACCACGCTCAACTTCGCCACCGGTCGACGCAGTCGTCCGGGCGAAATGAAGATCCGCGACGTTGCCGGTCGCGACTCCGCTGGCAGGCTCGTGATGGTGCCCGACGGTCGCATTACGCTCGACGATCGTACGATCATCGGTGATCCGACGCCCAACTTCACTTTCGGCTGGAGCAACACGCTCAGCTGGCGCGGCTTCGCTCTCGTCGGCCTGTTGCAGGGCGTGCGGGGCAACAAAGTGCTCAATGTGAACCGGCTCCGCAGCGAAGGCAGCCCGCGATCGAACGCGCAGAAAGACCGCTACTTCGATCGATGGACGCCAACGAACATCGACGGCAGTTACCCGAGCATCGGGGAGAATCCGAATCAGGTTGGCACCAACAACTACACCTCCGATCTGCTCGAAGACGGATCGTTCGTTCGCCTGCGCGCGCTGTCGCTGAGCTGGAATGTGCCGGAGCGGTTGCTGAGTGCGCGCGGCTTCTCGACTGCGCGCCTCTACCTCACGGGTTCCAACCTCGTGACCTGGACGAAGTACGATGGCTTCAACCCCGACGTGAGCAGCGGCGGTGTTGGCTCGTCGAATCGCGGCGTGGACATCGGCGCCTATCCGTTGGCTCGTTCGTTTACGCTCGGTCTCACCGTCGGCTACTGACCATCGTGCGTCCGCCCGTATCGGTACGGACGCTTCCACTTCGGCATCCTCGCCAGAGGCGTTTCTGATGAAGCGATCCCTGACCGTCGCCGCGCTGAGTTGTCTCGCGCTGTCCGCGTGCAGTGACAAGTTCCTGACTGAATCCCCGATTGATTTCGTGGGACCCACCAACTTCTACGGCAATGCCGGCGATGCACTCGCGGCCACCAATGCGGCGTACGCGTCTTTCGTCACGCTGCCGTCGCCGCTCTCCAACGACGGCTACTACGGCCGCAACTTCTTCATGATCGTGGAGTATCCCACGGAAGTTGTCACCAATCGTTTGAGCGCGGGCAACGAGCGCAGTCTGTACGACAACTACAACCCGACCATGACGCCCGCGCACCCGTACTTGCAGTCGGTGTGGCAATCGGCGTATGCGGGCATCAATCGCGCGAACTCCGTCATCGATCGCGTGCCCGACGTGCCGATGGACACGGTACTCCGTCGTCGACTCGTCGCCGAAGCCAAATTCCTTCGCGCGGTGCACTACTACAATCTCGTGGGACTGTTCGGCGGCGTGCCGCTGCGGCTCAGTGAGACGGTGAAACTGGAGGATCTCGAGACGCCACGCAGCTCGGCCGACTCGGTGTATCTCCAGATCTTCAGGGATCTCGAAGCCGCCGCCGCTGTGCTCCCTGAGCGCTCGGCGTATGCCGGTGCAGACTATGGTCGCGCGACGCGCGGTGCAGCGCGCACCATGCATGCCAAGGCGCTGTTGCAGGCGGCTGCCGTTGGCGCAGCCCCTGCAACGAGCAACACGCGCGCCGCCGAACTATTGCGCCAGGTGATCACATCGAACGAGTACGCGCTCGACGCCAACTACGGCAGTCTGTTCGACGGATCGAACGAGAAGAGTCGCGAGATCATCTTCTCCCTGCAGCACATCCGCGTTGAAGGCGCTGGTGGACGTCTGGGCCAGTGGATCGCCCCCGCACCACGCACCGGTTCGGCGGTCTTTCCGGGCGCGCTGACGCACTTTTCGGTGGAGTGGCCGTTCTTCCAGTCGTATGCGCCAACCGACGTGCGCCGTAATGCGACGTGGCTCATGTCCTTCGTGCAGGACGGTCGGACCGTCACGTTCCCTGATGTGCTTCCGACCGTTGCCTCCGCGCGCACTGCGCTGAACGAGTCGTACGGCGGACAGACGGGTGGACCCGTGCCTCGCAAGTATCTTGACCTCGGCGCTGTCGACGGTGCGGAAGGCATCGACTACGTGTTGCTGCGCTATGCCGATCTCCTGTTGATGCTGGCGGAGGCCGTGAACGCGACGGCTGGCCCGACCACAGAAGCGTATGGCGCGGTGAACGCGGTGCGTGCGCGCGCGCAAGTGCCAGCGCTCTCGCCCGCGCTCGCCGCAACGGCCTTCAAAGACAGTCTGTTCGTGCAGCGTCGCTTCGAGTTTGCCGTGGAAGGCCATGGTGTGTTCGATAGTCGTCGGAACTGGACGTGGGCCAAGCGTCGCGTCGAAGCGCACATGGCGCTGACCGGCTCAACGGGTGTCGGCATCAACCGCACGACCTTCACCAGTCTGGTGCCGAAGCTCAACGCCACGCCCATCAACGACCGCTGGCAGCTCTTCCCGATTCCACAGCGCGCGATGGAGCTCAACAAGACGCTCGCTGGCAAGCAGAATCCGGGGTGGTAATGCGTACGTTATGCCGCCCCGGACACGTCAACGCGCTTGTCGCTGCAATCCTCGCGGCGAGCACCACCACGTTCGCGCGCGCCGACGCACAGGCAGTGTCCGCCGCAGTCGAGGCTGCGCGGTCATCGACGCCACGCACACTCATGCTGCGAGGTGACGCGCTCGTTGCATTGCGCGATCGCGTACGTCGTGGCGACGCGGCATTG
>Ga0163144_10014812_pt1 | contig 16152 bp, 12 predicted proteins | sample OliLak19BULKMAT1_FD_123175 | JGI IMG/M metagenome (GOLD analysis project Ga0163144, IMG submission 123175) | Freshwater microbial mat bacterial communities from Lake Vanda, McMurdo Dry Valleys, Antarctica - Oligotrophic Lake LV.19.BULKMAT1 | ecosystem: Environmental > Aquatic > Freshwater >... | reverse complement strand
GGACAAATATCTGCCGGGCGTCGGCGAGGCCGAGCTTGTCGAGTTCCTCGATGACGAGGAGGAGGCGGGCGTCGGGGTTGCCGGTTTTCTGCTGCCACGCCTGCTCGGCGGCGATGCCGAGGGCGTTCACGGCGGCGCAGAGTTCGCCCTTGCGCTGGCGCACGCGGTGGACGGTGCTCTGGTCGGTGCGCGAGCCGAACTTGAGGGCCGCCACGAGGCTCGCTCTCAACCCGAAGAGCTTGCCGAGGATACCGCTCGAGCCGTCCACTCCCGCCTCGATGCCGAGGTCGGCCGCGCGGGATTTGGTCGCGGTGACGGTGGTCTGTTCGAAGTAGGCCACGACGACTTTCATCGAGTCTTCGTTCAGTGGCAGACTTTCGTCGTTTGCCACCTCGATAAGCTTCGTGCATGCGGCGAGAAGCACATCGGCGGCTTCATTGCCGCTGACCGGCAGGAAGTCGCCCGCATTCAGTGCGACGACCAGCCACTCATGGCCGAGGCTTTCAAGGAATTTGTTGATCTCGGTGCTCTTGCCGCAGCCGCGGTGGCCGTGAACGAGAACCTTCTGCGCGGTCGCATCCTTGAGGATGCTGTCGAGGGATGAACGGAAGCTGGTGAGTTCGTCGCGCGCCTGCTCGGTCTCGACCCAGAAATCGGTGATGCCGCCGTCCGAGAGCGGTTGCGGCGAGCAATTCTTTCGCGCTTCATCAAGCGTGTGCGCAGCGTGTGTCATGGGGTTCGGATAATACGGCGGGCCTGCGATTGCAAGGTTCGGATGCCGCCGTCACGAGCGCTGGCAAAATGATTCGGCGAGAAGCAGACGAGGAGCATCTTCGACTGCCGCAGCGCGGCCATCGACGCGCTGCTGCGTCTTTGCCCAGGCGAGGTCCGTCCGGCATGGCTGCGATGCGCTCGGAGCGGATGGTGCATAGCAATGAGGTGTTAGTCGGGGCAAACCGCACCCCCATGCGCACGGTTGCGCGGAAAATGGAGTTGCAGGGATCGTGAGTCGCCGGGCTCTGCCGTACGGCCGGCACCTCGCAACTGGATCGAAGCAACGGTGCCGACAACGCGCTTGCCAGCCTACCCGCCGCTGTGAATAGTCCGGCCCCCTTTCACGCAAAAAACCCAACTCGAAATCCGAATCTCCCTATGGCCAACGCCAACGAACTCCGCAAAGGCATGTGCATCCGCTACAACGGCAACCCTGCCATCGTCCTCGAAGTCATGCACCGCACGCCGGGCAACCTGCGCGCTTTCGTGCAGGCGATCATCCGCTACATCGGCACGGGGAAAAGCGCGGACGTGCGCTTTGGCTCGACGGACAAGGTGGACTCGGTGGACGTGGAGCGGAAGGAGCTGGAGTTCTCCTACAAGGATCAGGGCGGCTTTGTTTTCATGGACCCGGTGACCTATGACTCGATCACCTTTGACGGGTCTTTCATCGGGGAGACCAAGGACTACCTGACGGAGAATCTGAAGTGCGAAATCCTCTACGTGGAAGGCAAGGCCGCCAGCATCACGCTGCCGTCGTCGGTCATCCTCACGGTCACGGAATCCGCCGAGGGCGTGAAGGGCGACAGTGCGAACAATGTGCAGAAGCCGGCCACGCTGGAGACGGGCAAGGTGATCAACGTGCCGCTCTTCGTGAAAGAGGGGGAGAAGATCAAGGTCTCGACCGAGAACGGCTCGTACATGGGCCGGGCGTAGCGGAAGTTTTTGGGCGTTGGCCTTTTGATCTGAGGGCGGTAAAAACGCCCCACGCGTGAGCCAGAAGCAAAGATCGAAACTGTCCGCCGTCACCAGTCGCCAAAAATTGCGACTGGCCACCGGCACCATGGACGAAACGCTCGGCCACCGGGTGCGCCGCTGGTGCCACCACGGCGTGCGCGACCGCTCGCTCAAGACCATCTACGGCATCTTCCTGTTGCCGGTGGCGTGGATTTTTTCGCAGACGTTTTTCACCACTTTCTGGAAAGCCACGTTATTCCACGGGATATGGGAGTTGGAGGAGTTTGGCATGTTCACCGTGGGTGCGCTGGGCTGGGTGCTGGCGTTTATCGGCGGCCTCTGGATCACGGGTGGCGTGTGGCCGCTGCACGTCTATGTCCTTGGTCATGAGCTCACCCACGCCGTCTGGGTCTGGTTTAGCAGAGGGGAGGTGCTGGATAAGCAACTGTGGTCTGACCAAGGCGGCTACATCGTCACGGACACGCACAATTTCTGGATCGCCCTGACGCCCTACTTCTACCCGATCTACAGCCTCATCGTGGTGTTCTGTTACAGCGTCGCCAGCATTTTCTGCGATGTGGCGCACAGCCCGGCCACGTTCCTGTTGCTCACCCCGAACCAGTGGCTCTTCCTTCTCCTCGGCCTCACCTGGGCGTTTCACATCACCTTCACCATCTGGATGATCCCCAAAGGCCAGTCCGATCTCACCACCCACGGCACGTTTTTCTCCCTCGTGGTGATCTACCTCATGAACCTGCTGGTGCTCACCGTTTCGCTCCTCGTCGTGGCGCCGGACCTGTCCTTCGCCGGCTACGGAAACCACCTGTTCGCGAACGCGGAAAACTTCTCCGAGTGGGCGTGCAAAATCTTCCGCGCCGTGTGGGTGAAAGCGACGCGGTGAGGCGGCAGCGCAACTGCGAGTAGAGCGGTTCGCGGGAGCACCAACCTCTAGTCATCAGGCGCGCTGAGCTTCGCTAGAATGCTCAAATCTTCGAGCGTGGTGGTGTCGCCGGTGATGGCGTTGCCGGCGGCGATTTGCTTCAAAAGGCGGCGCATGATTTTTCCGCTGCGCGTCTTCGGCAGCGCCTCGGCGAAACGGATTTCGTCCGGCGTCGCCACCGGGCCGATGACCGTGCGGACGTGCTTTTTCAGCGCGTCGCGCAGCGCGTAGTCGGCCTTCACGCCCTGCTTCACGGTGACGAAGCAGACCACGCCCTGACCTTTGATTTCATCGGGACGCCCGACCACCGCGGCCTCCGCGACGGCCGGGTGCGAGACGAGCGCGCCCTCGACTTCCGCCGTGCCGAGCCGGTGCCCGGCGACGTTCAACACGTCATCAATGCGGCCGATGATGAAGAAGTTCCCCGCCTTGTCGCGCCGCGCGCCGTCGCCGGCGAAATACATGCCTTTGAACTCGCTCCAATACGTTTCCTTATAGCGCGCCTTGTCGCCCCAGACCGAGCGCAGCATGGAGGGCCACGGCCTGCGGATGACCAGCTTGCCCATGGTGTCGGGCGGCACTTCCTGGCCGTCGTCGTCCACGACCGCGGCATCCACGCCGAAGAACGGCAACGTCGCCGTCCCCGGTTTCGTCGGGGTCGCGCCGGGCAGCGGCGTGATCATGTGCCCGCCGGTCTCGGTCTGCCACCAGGTGTCCACGATCGGGCAGCGTCCGCCGCCGATGACGTTGTGATACCACATCCAGGCCTCGGGGTTGATCGGCTCGCCGACCGTGCCGAGCAGGCGCAGCGAGGAAAGGTCATGTTTTTTCGGCCACTCATCGCCCCACTTGATGAACGCGCGGATGGCCGTCGGCGCGGTGTAGAGAATCGAGACGCCGAACTCCTCGATGATCTTCCAAAAGCGTCCGTTGTCCGGCCAGTTCGGCGCGCCTTCATACATCAGCGAAGTCGCGCCCATGGCGAGCGGGCCATAGACCACGTAGCTGTGGCCGGTGACCCAGCCGATGTCGGCCGTACACCAATAGACATCCTCGTCGCGCAGATCGAAGACGTACTTGCACGTCGTCACGCACCCGAGCAGATAGCCGGCGGTGGTGTGCAGGATGCCCTTCGGCTTTCCCGTGGAGCCGCTGGTGTAGAGGATGAAAAGCGGATGCTCGCTGTCGAGCGGCACGGGCGGGCAGTTCGCGTCCACGTATTCCATTTCGCGATGCCACCACACGTCGCGGCCTTCCTCAATGTGGATGTCATTGCCCGCGCGGCGGAAAACGATCACGCGTTTCACCGGATGCCCGCCGTCTTTCAACGCGAGATCCACGTTCGCCTTGAGCGGCACGATCGCCCCGCGCCGGTAGCCGCCGTCCGCCGTGATGACCGCGACCGCGCCGCAATCGGCCACGCGATCCTTGATGGACTCCGCGCTGAACCCGCCGAACACCACCGAGTGAATGATGCCCAGCCGCGCGCAGGCCAGCATGGCCACCGCGGCCTCGGGGATCATCGGCAGGTAGATCAAAACGCGGTCGCCCTTTTTGATTTTGTTGCGCTTGAGCACGTTCGCGAAAAGACAGACCTCGCGGTGAAGCTGCTGATACGTGATCACGCGGCGCTCGCCCGGCTCGCCTTCCCAGATGATTGCCGCCTTGTTCTGCCGCGCCGTGCCGAGATGCCGGTCGAGGCAGTTCTCCGCCACGTTCAGCCGTCCGCCCACGAACCACTTCGCAAACGGCATCTGCCAGTCGAGCACCTTCAGCCACTTCTTGTTCCAGCACAGTTCCGCCGCCTCGCGCGCCCAGAATTTTTCGGGCCGTTTGATGGACTCCTCCCACATCGCGCGATACTGCGCCATGCTCTTGATGCGGGCTTTCTTGGAAAACTCCTTCGCCGGTTTGAAGACGCGGTTTTCGATCAGTTGGGTCGCGGTGTTTTTGCTCATTGGGACGTGGGGTAAAAAGGAGTGGCGGTAGCTACCAGCGCAGCGCACGGCGAACAATTCAAAGTTGCCCCCGCCAGCGCGCGACCGCTTTCGCCAGCCAGCCAAAGACGAAAATGCCCGCGTAATCTCCCGCGAGATCGAGCAGGTCGAAACTGCGCGCGGGCAGCCAGTATTGGGAGATTTCCTCCAGCGTACAGACCACGACCACGAGCCCGCTGCCGAGCAGCCAGCCGCGTCCGAGCCAGCGCACGGTGCGCAGCCCGAGCGCGAGATTGAGCAGGCCCGCCGAGCCGCCGATGAGGAAAAAATGCCCGACTTTGTCGCTGCCGGGATAGTGGCCGATGAAGCGGTAAACCGGCTTCAGCAGACCGCGATCCGCGAAATAGATGATGACGCCGCAAACCACCAGCCAGCCGATGGCGATGGCCCAACGCAAACGGGTGCGCGGCTTTTTCGGGAGGTCGCTCACGCGGCGAAGTGCAGGATGCCGAAGCGCTCCGGCGTGTGAAAATTCGCGCGACCCGCGGGCGACCACGAGGTCAGCTCGCGCGGCACGCCAGGCGGGCGGTCGATGCGGCAGAAATTCACCCGCCAGCAGTCGCCGGCGCGCGGCGGCGCGGCGGTAAGGCTGGAAAAGGGAATCGCCAGCTCCGCCGTCCAGCCCGCGTCCGTTTTCGCCACCGCCGTCCGCAGCCCGGCGCAGCGCCACGCGAAATCCTTCACGTAGCCGCTGCGGTTTCGGCGCAGCACGAGATCCAGCACGGTGTTCAGCGGGTTCACCTCGATCTCGAAGTAACACTCCAGATCGCCCATCGGATCGAGAAACACCTCGACCACTTCCTCCTCCCACAGCGGCCCGTCGCGCTCCGTCAGCGTGGCCCACGCGTGCGTGTCCGCCGCGTGGAAAAGCACCCGCAATTCCTCATCCGTCCACACCGCGCGCACACTCGTGCCCTGCTGCGGCCCCGCACCCGTGACCGTCTCGCGAAACTCCACGGGCTTCACCGCTCGCCAGAAATCCGCCTGCACATCCGCCGCGACCGGACCGGCCTCAGCGCGCGGGCAATGGAGCGTCGGCAATTCCATCGCCCAATCGCCAGATCGCAAAGTCGCCCAATCCCTACAGCGGCGATTTCAGCGCGGTGATCATCGCGACCGCCGCCGCGAAAACGAGCATCGCCACGACCGAAAACGCGAGGATCGCCATCCCCACCGGGTCCTTCTTTTTCCCCTTCTTTTGAAACGGCGAAGCGTTCGTGAAACCGGCGGGCCGCACACTCGACGACGCCACCTTCGCGGCGACCTCCTCCGGCTCCGGCATCGCCTGGGCTTCGGCGGGATTTTCGGACTCGTAGCCCGTTTCGATGTGGCCGAAGCGCACCCGGTCGCCGCCTTTCAGCGGATGCGCCTCGCCCTCGGCCAGCTCGCGGCCATTGAGCAGCGTGCCGTTGGTCGAGCCGAGATCGGTCAGGAAATAGTCGCCGCTCTCCCCGAGCGTGAGTTCGGCGTGCTGGCTGGAGACCGACGCGTCCTCGATCTGCAGCGCGTTTTCGGCCAGCCGTCCGATGCTGATGGAGGCTTCCACGAGTTCATGCACGGCCTCGGAGCCGTCGGGGAGGGAGACAAGGAGTTTGGGCATGGCGGGAGAAATTGCGGAGCGCCGCGCGGGGCGTCAATCAGGAAGAAATGACGGATGGTGAATGACGGTGATGCCGGCTCGAAGTGCGGCGGGCGGGCCGTCGGACGTGGTCATCTGGTCTTCGTCATTGCTCCCGCCCGCCGCCTCCGCGCATTTAGAGTCAGCGATTCTTCACTGCGTCCCCGCCCGCTGCCCGCCGGGGACTCCGTTCAGAATGACCGTGTGTTTTTTCCAACCCCACTACCGCATCCCATGACCCGCCTCATTCTTCTCGTCCTCCTCCTCATCGCCTGGCCGCTGCGCGCGCAGACGGCGCAGCCAAACATCGTGCTCATCCTCGCGGACGATCTCGGCGTGAATGACCTCTCGTGCTACGGGCGCAAGGATCACGCGACGCCGAATCTCGACAAGCTCGCGGCGCAGGGCCAGCGCTTTACGAGTGCCTACGCGCAGCCGGTCTGCTCGCCTTCGCGCGCGGCGCTGCTCACGGGCAAATGCCCGGCGCGGCTCCACCTCACCACTTTCCTCCCCGGCCGCGCCGATGCGCCCACGCAGAAGCTGCTCCAGCCGGTGATCGAGGGGCAGCTCCCGCTGGAGGAAAGCACCGTCGCCGAGCTGCTGCGCGACGCGGGCTACGCCACGGCGTGCATCGGCAAATGGCATCTCGGCGGCGCGGGCTTCGGGCCGAAGGAGCAGGGGTTCGACACGGTTTTCGCCGGGCAGGCCGCGACGAAGCCGACGGCGGAGGAGGGGAGCAAAGGCGAGATGGGGCTGACCGCCGCCGCGGGAAAATTCATCGACGCCAACAAGGAGCGGCCCTTTTTCCTCTACCTCGCGCATAATAGTCCGCACATCCCTTTCGCCGCCCGCCCGGAGGACGCGGCGCAGTACGAGGGCGCGTTCAACCCGGCGTATGCGGATGTCGTCGCGAAGCTCGATGCGGCGGTCGGGCGCGTGCTGGCAAAGATCGACGCGCTCGGTCTCGCGGAGCGCACCATTTTCATTTTCGCCAGCGACAACGGCGGCTTGCACGTGCTCGAATTTCCCGGCACGCCCGCCACGCACAACACGCCGTTCCGCGCGGGCAAAGGTTTTCTGTATGAAGGCGGCTTGCGCGTGCCGCTCATCGTGCGCTGGCCAGGCAAGGTCGCGCCCGGCGTGAACGACACGCCGGTGGTCCTCACCGATCTCATGCCGACGATGCTCGCATGGGCCGGGCTCGATCCCGCGAAGGTCGTCGGCCCGCTCGACGGCGTGAGCCTGGCGCGGCTTTGCGCGGGCGCTGCGCCGCCGCCGCGCGCGCTGTTCTGGCATTTCCCGCACTACACGAATCAGGGCGGACGCCCCGGCGGCGCGGTGCGCGAGGGCGACTGGAAACTGGTGGAAAACTACGAGGACGAAAGGCTGGAGCTTTTCGACCTCGCGAAAGATCCCGGCGAGACCACGAACCTCGCCGCGCAGGAAACGGCGCGCGCCGACGGCTTGCGGAAAAAACTGCGCGAGTGGCGGCAGCGCGTGGGCGCGCAGGAGTGCGCGCTGAACCCCGCGTTCGACGCCGCCGCGCACGCCGCGCTCTACGTCACGCGCGATTCCTCGAAGCTCGCCGTCGGAGAGAAATCCGCCGCGCAACTCGAGGCCGAGTGGCAGCCGTGGCGCGCCGCGATGAACGCCGCCGTGCCAAAGCGTCCGGCCCTGGATCTCCGCCAGGTCACGCCGCGTCCGGTGGAAAAGTGACGATCGGGTCGCGGCACGGTTTGATGGCGGAGACGGCGGGTCATCCCGAGCGACCACCCACTTGGGCGTGATTTTTGGTGCGGGATGAACCAAGGGTGCGCGTCAAGGAGCGGCGTGCTTCCAGCCGCCGACCCAGCGGGCGCCGGAGGCGCATTATCTTTTGGCGAGGTGGCGGGCGCGGAGTGGGTTCGGGAGAGGGATTTGGCGTTGCGCGCGCGGAGGGACGGCGGCTCGAAGCGCGCCGCTCCTTTGCGCCGGCACGGCGGCGCTCCGACCGGGATGCCGCGCTCCTTTTGCGCAGCGATCCTCAACGAAGCGGCGAGCGGCGAAAAGTTCGCACGGCTCTCCGGCGCTTGGCTTGAACTCCCCATCGCTACGAAATCATTGCCAGGAAATCGTCTTGCCAGCGGTGCGCCGCCCGGCCAAGCATCCCGGCCATGTTGCCCCCGCAAAGCCTCCGTTCCCTCCGGGTCGCGATGCTCGTTTTGATGGTCGGCGTCGGCGCGGCGGGCGCGCAGGAAAACGCGGGGCTGGAGAAGGCGCTGGAGAAGTTCTTTGCGCTGGGACTCCCGGAGGCGAAAGGCGGGAAGTGGGTGCGCTTTTCCAGCGAGAATTCGGAGCCGGGCGGGACGATGCCGGGCGATTACAACACGCAGTATTCTGGCAATGCCTGGCTGGTGCGGGAGGAGAAAGGCGTGGCCCAGTTGGTGACTTCCGACGGACGTGTCGTGCGCGGCAAGCGGGCCAGGGATGACGAGGAGGAAAGCGGTGGCGGCGACGGAGCGCGCCGCGTGATGATTCAGCCGGGGAGTCTCGAGCAGGACTTAAAGGTTTTCGCTGCGGCCTTGAAAGCGCCGCTGCCGCGGCAGTTCGCGCGGGACGACGAGGATGCGGTGCGCGGGCGGGCGCGGATGGCGGGGGGAGCGCTGCTTTTTCTGGCGCAGCTTCAGCGTCAGGGACGCGGGGATTTTGTGCGCGCCGCGCTGCCTCAGGTGGTGGCGCTGGCGAAGTCGCCCGAGCAGGCGGTGGACGGCGCGGTATCGCTCCTCGCCGACGCCCAGCTCGCGAGCCTGGCGGAGACTTGGAATGCCGGTGGCGACGCCGCGCGCTATGCCGCCGCGCTGGAGGTGCTGGTGGCGAAATTCCCGCGCGGTTGGGAGCAGCGCGAAGCGGCCAGCCTGCTGGCGGTGCGGGTGCGCGAGCAAGCTCCCGGGCCGCTCGCCGGCGAGGCGGATGCGAAACAGGCCGCGGATTTTCTGCTGAAACTGAAGCCCGCGCAGGCGGCGGAACTCCCGCTGGAGCGGAACTGGTTCCTGCCGGGCGGCGGGCAGGGCGGGCGCTTTCCGTCGGGCGAGGACGACGAGGAGGAGACCGAAACGCCGGCCAAGACCGGCAGCGCGGTCGCGGCCTTCTTTGCCAAAAAAAGGGAGACCGCCGTGGCGCTGGCCAAGCTGCTCGATGACCGCCGCTTTCTCCGTCTTGACCGCGTGGAGAACAGCCGCAGTTCCTACGGAGGGCGGCAGTCGCGCGAGGAGACGGTGCGCCAGCAATACGACGCCCTGGCCCGGCCGTATCAGATGGGCGAGCTCGCGTGGTCGCTGCTCAGCCAGCTCCTGCCCGACGCGATCCGCAGCGATGCCGCGGACCAGCCGACGACGCGGGCTGCCGTCGCGCTGGCCTGGCTGCAAGCCGCCGCCGCGAAAACAGACGACGAACTCGCGTGGGACTATCTCCGCAGCGCGGATCGCGCGTATGAAGACGAGTTTCGCCGCAGCTTGCATTTCCTCGTGGAGCGCGGCACGCCGGAGACGCTGGTGCAGCTCCGCGAGGTTTTCGTGGATCCGGGGGTTTGGAATGAGTCGTCACTGCGCACGATGATCCCGGAGGCGGAAAACTATGCGAAACGCGCGACGGTGGACGCCGCCTTTGCGGACAAAGTGCGGGCGGCGGCGCGGGCGGGGCTGGCGGACGAAGAGGCCGGGCGCTCGGAGTTTTCGGGCAATGGCGCGGATGACTACCAGAAGCAGCAGGCGGCTCAGCGGGCCGCGCAGAAAAAGCAGCTCGACCAGCTTTTCAAAGCCGCGCCGCCGCTCGCGGAGCAGCTCGCGGAGATCGTGGCGATGGAGGAAATGGAAGCACTGGCCGCGCTCAACACGGCGGGCGAGGCGATGATGAAAGGACCGCCGGCGGAGCTCGAGGCGGCGTTTTTCCAAGCCGCCGCCAAGGCGAAATCGGCCGCGGTCAAACAGCAATTGATCCAGGGGGCGATGGGCGCGTGGACGCGTGCCACGCGCGGCAAGCCGGGCGCGAAAGCCGAGAGCCCGCCGCCGCTGCCCGCCGACGCGGCGACGCTCGCGGCGCTGCTCGCGCTGTTGCAGGACGAGACGATTCCCGTGGATCGGCGCGGTGGCTCGTCGGACAACGGCACGGTCGGTGACCTCGCCGCCGGCGCGGTGCTCTGGCCGCACAGCAGCGAGGCGCGGCAGGCCGAGTGGCAGAAGCTGTCTGCCGCCGCGCCGCATTTGGTGAAGAAGTGGACGCGGGTGCATGCGCTCGCCCTCGCCGGTGGCCAGGCCGAGCCGCCGCTGCCGGATGCCGCGCGAGTCCCGGCGGAGAAAGCGGTGGCGCTCGTCGCCGAACTCGGCGCGCTCGCGGCGCAAGACGTGGCCGCCGCGCTCGACGCGAAGACGCCGGACGAACAGCTCGCGGTCATCGCGCATCTCACGAAAGCCGCCGAGTGGCCCGCTGCCGTGCGGGCCGCGCATTTCACGGTGCGGCGGGTCGCGCTGGGGAAGGTGGCCGAGCCCGCCTTCGCCGCGTGGGCCGGGCGCGTGGTGGATGAGCCGTTCTTTCGCGAGATCGAGGCCGCCGTGCAAAAGGCCGTGGCGGGCGGGAAATGTTACGTGATCAGCGTCGGGGCCGCGGCCCCGCTGGCCGGGGCCGAGATCGGCGTGCAGGAGTCGCCGCAGCGCGTGCCGGCTGGCCAGCTCGCCAGCATGGGTTTGCCCGGCCTGCCGGTCAAAGCCGGCCAGCCCGCGCCCATCGGTCTCGCGATGCTGGCGATCCAGAGCGGTGGCGACGACGAGCGCCGGGGGAGCCGCACCGCCTTCGGCTTTCCGATTTGGAAAGACGAGCCCGCCACCCGTGCGTGGCGCGGGGCGCATGGCCAGGCGAAACCCGACGCCGCCAGCGAACCGCAGCAAAACCGCGTCTCGCCCAACCCCGGCCCATTTGAAAAAAAGCTCCACGAATGTCTCGCGCTCAAACCGGGAGCGCGCGGACCGTGGCAGGTGCAAATCTTTACCGCCGCCATCGGCGAGAACAACGAATAGAACCCTCCGATCATGCCCCACACCAACCCCGCCCAGCTCTGGGAAAACACCCGCAACACCGTCAAAAAAATCCGCGAGCAGACCGCGCGCGTCATCGTTGGCCAGGATGATGTCGTCGAACTCATGCTTACCGCGCTGCTCTGCAAAGGCCACTGCCTCATCGTCGGCGTGCCCGGCCTCGCGAAGACGCTCCTCGTCTCCACGCTCGGGAAAATTCTCGGGCTGAAATTCCACCGCATCCAGTTCACGCCCGACCTCATGCCGACGGACATCGTGGGCTCGGAGATCTTGCAGACGAGCGCCAGCGGGCGGGGCTTCGAGTTCGCGCCGGGGCCGATTTTTGCGAACCTCATCCTCGCCGACGAAATCAACCGCACGCCGCCGAAAACGCAGGCCGCGCTGCTTGAGGCCATGCAGGAAAAACAGGTCACCGTCGCCGGCAAAACGCGCCAGCTCGAGGAACCGTTCCTCGTTTTCGCCACGCAAAATCCCATCGAGCACGAAGGCACGTATCCGCTGCCCGAGGCGCAGCTCGACCGCTTTTTCTTCGAGCTGAAAATTGATTACCCGAGCATGGATGAGGAGATGGCCGTGCTCGACCGCACCACCGGCGCGCAGCAGCCCGAGCCCGACACCGTGCTCGACGCCGCCGCGCTGCTCGCGCTCCAGGCGACCGTCCACGACGTGCCGCTGCCGGAGAACGTGAAGAAATCCATTTTGCAACTCACGCACCGCAGCCGTCCGCAGGATGCGCTGGCCGACGACTACGTGAAAAAATACGTGAGCTGGGGCGCCGGCCCGCGCGCCTCGCAGGCGCTAGTCCGCGCCGCCCGCGCGCTCGCGCTGCTGCGCGGACGCGAGAGCGCGTCGCTGGAGGAAGTGAAAGCCGTCGCGCCCGCGGTCCTGCGCCACCGCATCATTCCGAATTACAACGCCACCGGCGAGGGCATCACCGTCGAGGACATCGTGAAGCATTTGCTCGCGAAGCTGTAAGGGCTCGCGCGATGAATCGGATGTCCCAAGAGCTTGGAAGGATCACGGTGAAAGCGCCCGCCACACACGGTGGGCGCAACCCTTTCAGGGTTGTGGGCGGGTGTCGCCGGAGACCCAGGGTAGGCGCTCGTTCCTCGCGCCAACCCTGGGCTTTGATCCAGAGCCCCGTTGGGGCTGCCGGGCGCATTGGGGATGCGGCGGGCGTCTGGGATGCGGCGGGCGCTGGGGATGCGGGGCGTTGGCGCTGCGCTGCGGTTTCGTGGCATGGCGACGTCGCGCTGGGATTTCGGCGGCGCTCTTTCCCAACACTTATCGTTGCGGGGCCACGCCACTCGAATGTGGGATCATCGCAAAAGTGTCGGGCAACCCCAACGGGGTTCCGCAACCCAGCCCAGGGTTGGCGCGAGGAACGAGCGCCTACCCTGGGTCACGACCACCAACGAAGCCCCAACCCTGAAAGGGTTGTGCCCTAGCCGCCATGCCGCAGTCGCTCTCCGCCGTGTATGTCCACCTGATCTTCTCCACGAAGGAGCGTCGTCCCTTTCTGCAAGACACCGCCTTTCGCGCCAGCGTCCACGCGTATCTCGGTGCGGTGAGTCGTGAACTCGATTGCCCCGCGCTGCTCGTCGGTGGAGTCGAGGATCACGTCCACATCCTCGCGCGCCTCGGCCGCCCGATCGCGCAGTCCGATTGGGTGAAGGAACTCAAGCGTGTCTCCAACGGCTGGATCAAAACGCAACACGCCGACTTGCAGGATTTCCAATGGCAGGCGGGCTACGGCGATTTTTCGGTGAGCCACTCGAATATCGACTCCGTGCTGCGCTACATCGCCGATCAGGCAGAGCACCATCGAAAGCAGACCTTTCAGGACGAATACCGGGCGTTTCTCAAAAAGCACGCGGTGGAATACGACGAACGCTATGTCTGGGATTGAACGTCTTTTCATCGCGGCACGAGGCGGGCACAACCCTTTCAGGGTTGTTGGCACGTTGGCGTTTTCCCAGGGTAGGCGCTCGTTCCTCGCGCCAACCCTGGGCTGGGTTGCGGAACCCCGTTGGGGTTATTTCCGAGCGGGAGGTTGCCCGATGGATCACGCTTCGTTTCCGCGTGTGATCCCGGACGATCTCCTTCATCTCCGCGTGAGTTCTCGGACGGCATCCCCATTTTCCGCATGAATTCTCAGACGATCCACCTCATCTCCGCATGAGTTCTCAGACGACCCACCTCATCTCCGCATGTGATCTCGGACGATCTCCCTCGTTTCCGCGTGTGATCCCGGACGATCTCCCTCGTTTTCGCATGAGTTCTCGGACGGCATCCCCCTTGTTTCCGCCTGAATTCTCAAACGATCCCCCTCATCTCCGCATGAGTTCTCGGACGGTCTTTCTCTTTCCCGCATGAGCTTCAAATTCCTCCGCCCCGAAGATGTCCGGCGACTCGAGAGCTACGAGTTCGCGGCGCGGTTGCTGGCGGAGGGTTGGCTGTCGGGGCGGCACCGCTCGCGGCTGCGCGGGGCGTCCACGGAGTTTCACGAATACCGCGCCTACTCGCCGGGCGATGCGCCGTCGCTGGTGGACTGGCGGGTCTTCGCGCGGAGCGACCGCCATTTCGTGAAGACCTTCGAGCAGGAGACGAATCTCGAGTGCCATGTGCTCCTCGACAGCAGCGCGAGCATGGGTTTTGCCGGCGGTGCCAGCGCGACGAAACTCGAGTTCGCTTCCTACTTCGCCGCCGCGCTGGCCTGGTTGGTGGTGCGGGGCAGCGACCAGGTTTCGCTGCAAATCTTCGACGACCGGGTGCGCGAGTTTCTCCCTCCGGGCAGCACGCGGCAGCATCTCCACCAGATCCTCGCGACGCTCGAACGCAACGTGCCGCGCGGCCCGACCTCGCTCGCCGCCGCGCTGCAACGCGCCGCACTGCAACTGCGCCGGCGCGGGACGGTCATCGTGCTCAGCGATTTCTACGACGAGCCCGCGGCCATCTTTGCCGCGCTGAATCCGTTCATTCACCGCGGCTTTCGCGTTCATCTTTTCCACCTGCTCTCGCCAGAGGAGTGGGATCTCGGCGATGGCGTGCTGGCGCGTTACGAGGATTTGGAAAGCGCCGAGCAGCTCACGCTGCATCCGCGCGCCCTGGCGGAAAGTTATCGCGACACGCTGCAAACCCACCTCACCCGCCTGCGCACGCTCAGCGCGCAGCGGCAGGTGGATTACACGGTCGCGCGGACGGACGGGACGTATTGGCCGCTGTTCGACCGGATCGCGGGGGAGTTGAGGAAATGACGAATGAGGAATGACGAATGACGAGGCGCATTTTCCAGACGATTGAAGATTTCATCGCGGCATCCGGGTCCGTCATCGAGTGGTCGCGACTTGCTTGTGATTCGGCATCTCCCATTCGGCATCCGGCATCCGGCATTCGTCATTTCCTCCCCGGCCCCGCGCAATGAACCTGACCTTTGCCAATCCCGTCTGGCTCCTCGGTCTGCTCGCGCTCGTCCCGCTGCTCGCCCATCTGTTTTCGCGCAGCCGGCCTAAGCGGCGCGAGTTTCCTTCGCTCAAGCTGCTGCGCGAGGCGATGCGCCAGGTCACGCGGGTGCGCCAGCCGCGCGATCGCTGGCTGCTCGCCGCGCGGACGCTGGCGATGCTCGCGCTCCTCGGCGCGTTCTTGCAGCCGTGGTTGCTCTCGCGTTTTGCGTCGCGGTCGGGCGTGGCAAAAACGGTGGTGCTCGTGGTGGACGTGAGCGCGTCCATGGCCTGCGCGGAGGGCACGCAGACGCGGCTCGCGCAGGCGGCCACGGCGGCGGAGGACGTGCTCGCCACGCTCGGGACGAATTCCCGCGCGAACATCGTGTGGGTGCGCGCGCACGCCGCGAGCGAACTGCCCGAGCCGGGACCGAATCTCGACTTCCTCCGCGACGCGCTGCGCAAGGTGACGGCGCGTCCCGAGCCGGGCGACATCTCCGGCGCGCTGGCACTCGCGTTGAAGCAGCTCGCGGCCGCTGAGGGCGATCGCGAGCTGGTGGTGCTTTCGGATTTCCAGCGCTCCGCGTGGCGCGGCGTCAGCCTCGAAACGCCGGCCGGCATCCGGCTCACGCGCGTCGCGGTGGGCGGCGACGATGCGGTGAATGTCGGGCTCGCCGATCTCGCGGTCGAGCCGGCGCGGCCCGTGGCGGGGCAGGAGGCGCGGCTGGTCTGTCGCGTGCGCAATTTTTCCGCCGAGCACCGCCGCACCACGGTGTTTGCGGAGGCGGGCGAAAGCCGGTTGTCGCAGACCGTGGAGATCGCTCCGTGGAGTGAGACGCTCGCGGTGCTGCCGGTGAAATTCGCGCGCGAAGGCGTCGCCGCGCTCAGGGCCACGCTGCCCGAGGATCGCTTTCCCGCCGACGATGCGGCCTACGCGCTGGCCGAGGTGCGCGGCGCGCTGCCGGTGGTCATCGCCGGGCCGGAGGACGACGCGACCGCGCGCACCTGGCTTCGCGCCGCGCAGTCGCTCGAAGCGGTGGCGGCCCGCCGCGTCCCGCTGACGGAGCTCGCCGACGCGCGCGCGGAGGTGCTCTTCGTCTCCGGCTGGAACGGCGAACATCGCGAGGCTCTCTCCGCCTTTCTGCAACGCGGCGGCGCGCTGGTGCTCCGTCCGGCGGCGGGGCTGGATGCCGCCGCGGTGGGTGCGTGGCTCGGCCTGCCCGGCGCGACGGGATTGCTCAGCGCCGAGCGCCGCGAGCTGCCGGGCTGGACGCTGCGCATCGCGGCGGAGGAGCACCCGGTCTTCGCGCTTTTCGCGTCGGGCGCATTCGGCGATCCGGCGAAAGGAAACTTTCGTGCG
>Ga0163144_10014811_pt1 | contig 16155 bp, 12 predicted proteins | sample OliLak19BULKMAT1_FD_123175 | JGI IMG/M metagenome (GOLD analysis project Ga0163144, IMG submission 123175) | Freshwater microbial mat bacterial communities from Lake Vanda, McMurdo Dry Valleys, Antarctica - Oligotrophic Lake LV.19.BULKMAT1 | ecosystem: Environmental > Aquatic > Freshwater >... | reverse complement strand
GTGCGCGTGATCGCGGGCGCGCAGGGCAAGGTGCTCGCCGCGGACAAGTGGGGGAAGATCAAGACGGCGATCCAGCTCGTCGCGATCGCGGCGATGATCGGCGCGGTGGTTCTGCGGGACCTCGCGCTGGCCCAGCCTTGGATGATCCGCTCGGTGTACCCTCTGACGGTTCTCTGCGCCGTGCTGGCGCTCTCCAGCCTGTTCTCGTATCTGCGGCAGTACCGCGCGATGCTCGAGAAATCCTGGGAATGACGGTCGAGAGGGCGAGCGTCTTGTTGGCGACCGGCATGGGGATAAGCTATATTGCCCCCACGGGACGCGGCCGGAAGTGGACGGGCGCCGGGTTCCTGGGGACCGTCGAGGGGCTCGCGCTATGGCCCCTTCTCCCCGCCGAGACGAGCGCTTACGCAATCGTAGTTTCCGTCATGATCGCGTCGGCGTGCTGGGTCTGCGGGAAGGCCGAGAAGTCGCTGAAAACGCACGACGATTCGAGAATCGTGCTGGACGAGATCGTGGGCTTCTGGGTCGCGGCGGCGTGGCTGCCCAGAACCTGGACGGCGGCCCTGCTGGCCTTCGTGCTGTTCCGTTTTTTCGATTCGGTGAAGCTGCCTCCGTACAAATGGCTCGAACGGCTCCCGGGCGGCATCGGGGTCGTGATGGACGACGTCGGCGCCGGCATCGTCGCGAACCTGCTCGCACGCCTGATTCTGAGCCGCATCTAGGAGATCGACCTGAAGCTCACTCGGACCGGACTGCTGGCGATTTTAATGACCACCCTGTGCGCGTGGTCGCTTCCCGCCGCCGCCCAGTCCACGCCCGCCCCTTTCCCGCCCAATCCTTGGGCCGTGCCCGCCGCGACCGCTCCCGTGGCGGCTCCCGTGCTGAACCTCGGCGCGCCCCTGTCGGTCAGCGGCGGACCTTGGGTCCCGGCCGAGGTGCTGTTTTTTCAGGGCGGGCAGGTTGTTGCCGACTATGCCTGGCGCGACGCGGTGCGCGCGCGCCGCGGCCATCTCTACACGGCCGCCGACCTGCAGTCCGACGTGAAGGACCTCATGACCTTGGGCCGCTTCACGAGCCTGACGCCGGCCGTCTACGCGATCCCGGGCTCGCCCGTGCCGCCCGAGTTCTCCGCGATCTCCGTGTCGACGAACCAGGTCCGCGTGGTCTTCGACGTCATGGTGAAGGTCGTTGAGGCCCCCAAGACTAGGATCGTCACGCCTCCCACCGCGGTCGGCGGCGTGCTGCTGACGCCGACGGCCTGGCGCGGCGCGGGGCGCTTCGAGAATCCGGGCCTGGCGCTCGACATCAACGCCGCCTACTTTATCGGCCGCCTGTACGGGAAGACGTCGTACCCGGACGCGCCGCGCAAGACCAACTATATCGACCGCCTCGGCCTCTGGACCTTGACCGTCGACGGCAAGATGCAGGTGCAGTCCGAGACCAAGTGGCGCCCCGCGGTCGCGGTCGGCGGCCAGGCGATGCTCTTGTTCCGGGACTCGCCTCAGCCGACGGTCACCGCGCCCGGCGTCTCCGTGAAGATCGACACGAAGAACACCAAGATCCTGACCGACGGCTACTTCGTCGCCTCGAAGAAGCTGGGGCCCGTCCGCAGCAGCGTCGGCGTGATGCAGGGCACGATCGGCAACCTGGCCGCGAACATGTCCGAATTCCTGACGCCTGAGGCCATCAAGTTCTACCTGCGCGACAACTCCGGCACGCAGGTCGTCTCGCGCACGGTGCCGTTCGCCAGCGCCTTCTACCTGCTCAAGCCCGACTACCCCGTCGGCGTCGAGATCATGAAGTTCAACGGCGCGGCGCGCCAGCCGATGCTGATCAACTTCAAGCTCGGCCGCTTCCTAAAGCTGAACTTCGACCTCGCGTATCTGCGGTACAAGGGCGGCTACGACGTCCTCGGCTTTTTCCAGTTCCGCTACAATCATTTTCCGAAACGCTAAGGCCCTCACGTGTTAGCCGGATAATGATCCATAAACAGCCTCATCCGATTTTCCTGCCGCTCAGCGCGAGGCTGGCTTCCGCGAAGCCTCTCCCGCCCGAGCCCGGCTTGCTCGAAACCTCCGTCGCGGCCGTGCTGGCCCCGGGCCCCACGGGCCTCGAGGTGCTCCTGATCCAGCGGGCCGTACGCGCGGGCGATCCGTGGTCGGGGCATATCGGCCTCCCCGGCGGCCGCCGCGAGGGGGGCGACGCGGATCTGCTCGACACCGCGATCCGCGAGACGCGCGAGGAGATCGGCCTGGCGCTCCCGGCGGGCTGCCTGCTGGGCGCGCTCGACGATCTGCGGCCCTCGACGCCGTCTTTGCCGCCGCTCATGATCCGCCCGTTCGTCTTCGGCGTGGAGCCCCGCCCCGCCGCGGGCATCAGTGACGAGGTGGCCTGCTCGTTTTGGATCCCGCTCGAGTCGCTGCACGCGGCGCGAGGCTCGGCCAAGGTCATCATCCGAGAGAAGCCTCTCGACGTCGCCTGCTTCCGGGTGCCGGCGCTTCCCGAGGGCCTGGTGGTCTGGGGCCTGACCTACCGCATTCTGAACGGCCTTCTGCCCCTGCTCTAAGCGGGGCGAGCCCGTCAGCGCCGCTTTGCGCGCAGGGCCGCCAGGTATTTCGAGGCCTGCGCGTGCGCCGGATCGAGGCGGGAGGCCTCCACGAGGTGCGCCTCGGCGGCGGCCCAGTCCTTGCCCCAGGCCAGGACGGCCAGGTTGAAGCGCGTCTCGGCCAAGGGGGACAGGGCCAAGGCCCGCAGGTAGTGCTCGCCGGCGCCGGAGAGATCCCCGAGCTTCTCGCGCGCGACGCCGCGGGCCGTGGCGGACTCGGCGGCTTGGCGGCGCAGGTTCGCCATCACGGCGGGCAGCGCCCGATAGCGGGCGGCGTGCTCGAGCTTCGCGGCGAACAGGGCGTCGGCGAGCGCGTACGCCGCCGAGGCCTCCTCCAGGCGGCCGGCCGTCGCCTGGAGGTAGCCGAGGTAGACGGGGACCTCCGGAAAGCTCCAGCTCGCGGACCAGGCCTCGAGCAGCGTGCGCTCGGCCTCCGCGGGGCGCTTCTCGTTGGCGAGCGCGAGGGCCTCCCGGTAGGAGGCGACGGCCTCGCCCTCGAGCATGTCCCGCGTGAAGAAGTCCGGGGCGTCCTCCGCCCGGCGCATCCCGCGGCGGACGAGCAGCTCGCGCATGCCGGCGTCGCGGCCCGCGCCGGACGCGGCGAGCGCGGCGCCTCGCGGGGCGGGGGAGACGGACTCAGGCGGCTCGGCGTCCTGCGTCATGAGCACGGGGGCGCCGCCCGCGCCCAGGGCCCGCCAGGCCTCCGGGGCGGCCAGGCTCGACAGGATCAAGGATTTGTCCCGGCGGCGCCAGTCGTTCTGATACCACGCGGCGCCCGAGAGCCCCTGCGACACGACGCGCAGGTCCGGCCGGCGCCCCGCGACGGTCTGGTAGTGCCACAGCGCGTAGAGGGGCACGTCCTTTTTCGCGACGACGACGGCGCCGGGGGGAGACGCTCGGAAGACGTTGGCGGCGAAGTCGAGCGTATGAAAGTGCGCGCGCCGGTCGAGGCGCGCAGGCACATGCCGGGCGAGAGGCCATGCCAACGCAACGCCGAAGGCGAGAATTGGGCGCCACGTGTCCGCTCCAAGGGCGGCGACGCCGGAGGCGAGCCAAAACAGCATGACGGCGTCGGAGAGAAGATAGTGAGGCTCGATGATCGCGACGGCATGCGGATTGGGGGGCATGTTCGCGAGGAACAGGAACACGGGGCCCGCCCACCACCACGCCGCGAAGCGGCCGAGGAACCGGGAGCGGTTCTCGCGATAGTCGTGCGCCATGCCGAGCACGCCGAAGGCGAGCAACGGTCCGAAGGCGTCCCACAGATGCGCGAGCCAAAGCCTAAGGTTGTCGCCGAACAATTCTCCCGCAGCGTAGCTGCGGGAAACGAGATCGAGCGTGCCGCCGTAGCGTGTACGCAGGATCGAATCGAGAAGATTCGAGAGCGTCGAGGGATGGTTCCAGTCGAGAAATGGACCCGTCGCGGATCGCACCGGTAAAAAAAAGTAAATGGATAGCCCCGCCAACCCCGCCATCACGCCGAAGGCGCGGCGCCGCCAGGCGCCGTCCCCGCGCGTGCGCGCGAGAAAGGTTCCGGCGATCAATATCGCCGCCGGCAGATTCGATCCCGTTAACGCCGATGCCGCCGGCGCGGCGAGCGCCGCGACGCCGAGCCACCAGTTCTCCTCGCCCTTGGCCGCGGGCCGGTGCGCGAGCGAGAGCCAGATAAGCCCGGGCGCGAGCAAGATCAAATCAAGCCGGTTTCCCAAAAGGATGCCGCACAAAAAACAAAACGCCGGCCACAGCCGCTCCGTGCCGTCTTCCGAGAGGGTCTGCGCCAAGGCGATCACCGCGACCCCGCCCAGGATCCAGAGGGAGTACATCTCGGAGACCTGCGACACCGCCCAGAACGAGGGATTCAGCGCCAGGCATACGGCGGCGGTGAGCGAAGCGAACACGCCGCGCTTCGGCCTCAGGACGTAAAACAGCAGCGCGCACGCGGCCGCCCCCGCGACGGCCGACAGCAGATTCAGCCGGTACGCGGGATTGCCGAGCGGCGCCATCGACGCGATCCTCGCGATCAGCACGTAAAGGGGATAGCTCGTCGGATGCGCGACGCCGAGCGTCGCCGCCGCGACGGTCATCTCGCCGGTATCCCGCCACGGAGCGAGCACGGGGGGCAGCTTGGCCAGGTACAGCGCGAGCACCCCGAAAAAGATTCCGAAGGTCATTTCTTTCCGGCCGCGCGATAGCGCGCCTGCGCCGCGAACGCGGCGGACTTCGCGTCCGACGCGTCGAAGGACGCCGCGGATTCGAACGCCGCCGCGGCCTCAGCCCATTTCTCCTCGGCCCACAACCGCGCGCCGAGAACGGACCAGGCTCGCGCGTTCCCGGGCTCCCGCCGGATCGCCTCACGCATCGCGGCCTCGGCCTCGGCGAGACGGCCCGCTCGTTCCAGAGTGACGCCGAGGTTCGTCATCGGCTCGGCCTTTCCCGGCTCGAGCACCCCGATGGCGCGATACGAACGTTCGGCCGAAGGCCAATCTTTTCGTTCGACAGCTCGAAAGCCGTACATGCCCAGCACGTAAGATTCCGTCGGTACGATCCAAAGAGCGTCGTGCGCCAATTCATACGCGACCAAGAACCACGAGACCCCTTCATCGGTCTTCCCTCGCTCGAGCGCCTCAATTCCTCGTTGAAATGGAATAAACGCCGCAAGCGCCCGATCGCGGTAGCGCGGCGCGACGGCGTCGCGCTCCGCGCGAACGACGAGGGTGTCTCGCAGAGCGGCCCCTTCGGGGAAACCCGCCGCCTTCGGCGGCAACGGCCGGCGCAGCAAACCGGCCGGCGCGAGATGCACTCCAGGAATCAAGCTCTCGTTGAGGGTGGAGTAATACAATCGTCCCGTCGCCATCCAACTCTTTTCAACTTCATAACGCCGCGCCGCCTTAGCGTCCTTGGACAAGGCGCGAAAATCCGACCCATACCCTCCCGGAAATACGACCCCGCCTCGATCCTGCAGCCGTACGTCGGGCCGCAGGCCCGACGCATTCGAAAAAAACATGGTGCCGTAAAACGTGTCGTCTCCTCCGTCCATGACCAAGATGCCGTTAGGAGGGAGCGTCCTCATAATGGCCCGTCCATAGTCATACTCCAAAAAATCCGTTCGCCGCGAAGCGGCGAATGCTTCCGGCATCATGCTCACGCACGCGATCATCGCCGTATACCCTGCGAACGCCGGTATCCGCGTTCCCAGCAAATCGAGCCCCGCCGCGATAAACGGCGCCACCCCGATCATCGGCAGCAGAAAAAATCGTTCGAGCGCTCCGCTCGTCTGCGCGTCAAACCCCGGTCTTCCCAGCAGGAGAAACGCCGGCCCCGCCGCGACCACCCAAGCCCCCGCGACCCAGGGATTTCCCTTGAGCGACGTTCGCCTCCACCCGAGCACCCCCACGCAAGCCAGCAGCACCCCCGGCGCCCCGAGCGACCGCATCATCGCGCTGATAAACCGCAACACCTGCCTGCCCGCCTCCCCGAAACCGAACTCCCTCGCGCCGTCCACCGTCAGCGCGAACGTCCCATAATCCTTGCGCAGCAGCAGCCGCCACATCGCGCCCGGCGTAGTCGCGTGCCCCCAATCGACGGGCGGCCCCTTCATCGCTCTCAGCGGTATCGCGAGGTGCATGGCGAAGCCGGCCGTCGTCCCGATGCCGGCCCACGCGAGCGCGCGTACCCAGCTCCCTTTTTTGCCTCGTCCCGCGAGCAGGAGCGCCGGCAGCGCCAGCACGAGCGTCTGATGCGCCCCAAGCCCGAGCCCGAACACGAGCCCCAAGCAAGCCGCGGGCCCGGGCTCGAGCAGCCGTTCCTCCGCGGCCGCGACGATCCAGACGAGCGCGGCCCCGGCCAGAGCGAGCAGAGAGAACGCTTCCACCACCGCGCTCTGCTCCCGCCACAGCGGCGAGAGCCCCAGCATCACCGCGGCGCCCACGCGAGCCGCCCTCGTCGCCCCGAGCCGCCGCAACGCGTCGGCCAGCAACGCGAGCGCCGCCGCCCCGCATAAGGCGCTCAACATGTTCGTCCGATACGCCCAGTCCCCGAACGGAAGCGCCGTCCCGAGCGCACGGGCCAGCACCGTCCACGTCGCGTACCCGGGCGCGTGCGGCACGCCCCAGACCGCGGCCGCGGCCGCGAACTCTCCCGCGTCGCCGGTCGTGATGGAGGGGGCCGCCTGATAAATGCCGAGGGCGGAAAACGACAGGAACAGGATGACCGGCTCAAGCATGCCCGGACCGCCTCCGCAGCGCCCACTCGAGCAGGAACAAGAGCCCCGCGAGGGCCAGCCACCACGGGGAGACGAACGGCCGCAGGCGGCGGACGGTCTCCTCGCGCGGACGCGGCGGGGGGAGGAGCTTGAGCAGCTCGTCGGGCGAGGCGGCGGCCAGGTCGAGGAACACGCCGCCGCCCGCCGCGGCGGCCTTCGTGAGCCAGCCGCGGTCCATGGGCTCCTCCTGCGCGGGCTCCCAGGTGAAGCGCACGTTGTCCTCGCCCCAGGGCAGTCCGCGCACGCGCGCCGAGGCGCGCACCTTGTGGGCGCCCGGCGCCAGGCCCGTGAGCTCGATCGAATAGACGCCGGGCTCCGACTCGCGCGCGGGAACCTCGCGCGCGCGGCCTTCGGGACCGGTCCACGTGACCGACAGGCGGGTGTCGGCGGCGGGCGCGGGGCCGAAGCCCTCGTCAAAGACGCGCAAGGACAGCCGCGCGGGCTCGCGCGGGGGCACGCGGTCGGGCAGCGGCGCGAACTTCACCTTCGAGAGGTCGAGCCCGCCCGTGAGGTACTGCACCGCGCGCGTCCAGAACCGCCCGTAGAAGCCCGCCGCGTCCGGATCCGCCGCGGCGCCGAGCTTCCAGCGCCAGGAGGAGTCCGTCGAGATCAGCATGACCTTGCCGCGCCCGAAGGAGCGCACGGCCGCGACGGGGAGGGGCTTGCCGTCCTCCGTCGTCTGGGTCGGGTGAGAGGCCAAGACGGTGGCGCCGGCGCGCACGGAGGAAAAGCGGCCCCAGCCGTCGAGCGGAGGGAGGGCCGCCCAGGCCCGCTGCGACAGCTCGGGCGTCTCGTAAAGGCGGACGAGAGGATGCTCGGGCGGGCCGGGCTTGGCGGCGAACAGACCCGGAATAAAATCGGGGTTCTGCGAAGACAGCACGACAGGCAAAGCTTCCTCCAACGGCGAGTTTTTGTACCCGCCGGCCGCGAAAGCGCTGTCGCCGCCCTTCACGAGCAAAGCCCCTCCGTTCTGAACGAATTTTTTCAACGCATCGAGATACTGCGGCGGCAGCCTGAAGCGCGCCGCCGAGAAGTTCTCGAGGATGAACAGGTCGAACTGCGGCAGCGCGCGCCCGAAGATCTCGTCGACGGGAAACGGGATCAAGGACAGCTCGCGGTCGGGGGCGGGCGAGGGGTTCTCGGGGTTGCGCAGGATCACGAACGACACGAGCTCGTGGTTCGGGTCCGCCTTCAGGAACTCGCGCAGCGCGGAGTACTCGGGCGACGGGCGCCCGGCCAGATACATGATGCGGTACTTCTGGCGCACGGTCTCGACGCGAAACTCCCGGGAGCGCTCGCGGCCGCCGCCGGACGCGGTGAGGCGCATGCGCGTGGTCCCGAGCGAATCGGCGGGCGCGGCGAGCTCGACGGGGAACGTCTCGAGGTCGGAGCCGATGCGCCTCTTCACGCGTCCCAGCTCACGCCAGCCGCCCGGCGCGTTCTCGTCCGCGCGAGAGAGGGCCACCGATGCTTCCCGGCCCGCGAGGCCCGTGGCCTCGACAGACGCCGACACAGGGATCACGCCGTGCAGGAACGCGAAGTCGGGGGCCTTGAGGTCGAGGAACGCGGCCCCCGTCTCGCGCTTCGTGGGGCCGGCGCCCAGGACGTCGACGGGGGCGCCCAGCGACGCGAGCGGACGGCCCGCGTCGGCGCCCTCCGCGACGCCGTCGGTGAGCAGCCACGCGCGCGCGGGGGGGCCCTCCGCCGGCAGCGCGTCGGGGAGGGACTGCTCCGGCTTGAAAGGGGTGCCCTCGGCGGCCGCGGAGCCTATCTTCTCGAGGCCGCCCAGAAGCCGCGCGCGGTCGGACACGAGCGCCACGCTGACGTCGGCGCGGGCCTCGATCTCGGCGCGGTGCTTCTTGAGCCAATCCGTGGCCTGGCCGAAGCGGGAGCCGCCCGTGGGGGCTTTGCCCTTCATCGTGTGGCCGGCGTCGATAAGAATAAGCAAACGTGGTTTCGTGAGCTGGCCTTCGCGCGCGAGCAACGACGGGCGAAGCACGGCGAGCATGAGGGCCAGAACGCCGAGGCCTCGGAGGATAAGCAGGGGCCGGCGGGCGGGGGACCGGTAAACGTGATAAAAAAACGCCGCCGCGACGGCTGTCGCGGCGAACCACGAACCCGGGCCGGACGTCGACTCGACGCCCCAGCTCACGGCGCCGCCTTGAGCTTATCGAGGATCGCGGCTTGGTGAACGGCGTCCGCCTTGTAGGAACCGGTGAGGGAGTACATGATCACGTTGAGGGTCATGCGCTTGGCGAGCTCGCGCTGGGGCTCGCCGCCCGGCACGCACGCGCGAAGGGGCTTACCGAGGGCGTCACGAGCCCACGCGCCGAGCGCGTCGTCGCGGGTGTATAGCACCGCGACGCGCCCTCCCCAATCCACGCCCGCCGAGGATCCCTGCACGCGCACGCGGCCCGAAGGGCCGCGCAAAAGAAAGAACGTTCGATACAGCACGTGATCCGCGGGAAGCGGCTTCAGGTCCGAGTCGGGCAGGATTCGGGGCAGTTCACGGCGCACCCATCGATCAAACGCCCCGGGGGGGCCGCCCCCCGAGTCCTCAATCCATAAAAATCCGCCGCCGGAGATAAATTGCCGTAAACGGCGAAGCTCATCGTCCCGCAACTCGGCGGGAGCCGAAGCTCCAGCCAGATATAAGAAGGGCGACGAGAACAACGCGGGATCGTTCAACGTGATGGCACGGCGCTCGGGAGCGACGCGGACGCTCGTAACCTCTCCCAGCCAAGTCATGACCGCCGAAGGCGCCTCAGGATACGGATCCCAATCTCCTCCGAGGTGCAGCTGGGTCCATACAAAGCGATCCCCTTGTTGGGCCTGAGCAGACGATGGAAACGATGCCTGAAAAACAAAAAACACCGAAACGAGCGCCGTTCCCGCCGCGGCTTTAGCCGCGGCCTTCGGCGCCGCGAGCGAAGCGAGCCTCGACGGCAACGACAGGAGCATCTCGAACAACACCATCAACGCCGCCAAGGCGAGAAGCCATGCCGACAAATCTTTACCATACACCGCGTCGAGAAACTCTTTATCCAGTAAATCGACGCTGGACGAGCGCCAAGGAGGGGAACTCGAAGGCAGCAAGGCGCTCTCCCCGCGAGAGGAATCGAGGTTGGCGGCGTAGGTCACGCTGCGCCCGCCGTCCTCGAACGTATATAAGCCCGGGACCGAAGCCTCCGGCAAAACGGCCCTACGGCCGGTAACTTCCAACGTCGTACGGCGACCGTCTGGCGCTCGAACCGTCGCCTTATCGGGAGCGGCTTCGCCGGCGGACCATGAACGGATGATGGCTTCGCCCACCTTTACTTTTCTCGCGGCATCCGCCGCGGACTGGGGCACGCTGAGAGCGAGACAGGCCCTCACCCACGGCACGAACGCCGGCTTCAAACCTAAATTCGACCACGCTACATCCAAAGACGACGCCCACACGACGGCGCGGCCGCGCCCGACCGCGCCCGCGATTAAGAGCGGCGCGCCCGAACCATCCGTGATCCAGCGTTCTGCTCCCGGCGCGGGCTCCAAAGTGAACATCCTTCGGATATTCACTTTATTCAGCTCGAGCTCATCCCAGCCCGCGACCGCGTCCCCGTCCTTCACGCGCTTGATGCCCGACGCCGCGTCCGTTATTCTTCCGAACCTTGCGGGTAGCCACGGATACCCCGCGAGGTCCGCCGTCTCCCCGCGCGACCCCGGCATCACCACGATCCCGCCCCCGCGTCCCGCGAAGCTCTCGAGGCCCGCCGATAATCCCGGCGCCGCCCTTCCCGCGTCCGCAAGCATCACCGTTCCGTATTTCCCGAGATCCGCTTCATTCCACCGCGCGGCCTCCAAGAAATCCGCCTCGCGTCCGGCTAAGGTCTCCTTCGCGCCTCCGAACAGCTCCCGCAAGAACCACCCCGTCTTCCCCGCGCGGAAGAACAACGGGTCGGAGTATAAAATCAGCACCCGCGGCGAGGGCCGGTGCGAGATCGAGAAGAACGCCTCGTCGTCGGCCGCCAGCGCGTCCGCCCGCGCCGTCACCTTTCCCGACCACGAGGGCGCCGCCGGATCCTCGGCGGGCGGCAACGCGATCGCGGCGCGCCCTTCCCCGCCGTCGGCCGCCGCCGCGTTCGTGGACCCGGCCCGTCGTTCCCCGACCCACAGGTCCAGCGGCGTTGAGACCGCGGCGCCCGCGGCGCCCAGGCGCGCCTCAACGCGGGGCGCGCGCGCGCTCGAGTCGGGCGAGGGCCCGGCCGACGCCAGCCAACCGTTGGCCAGCACCGGGAACGCGAGCCCCAGCACCGCCGCGCCCTCCGCGGGGGCGGGGGCGGCGCCGCTCGCGAGGCCGTGCTCCGCGCCGTCGCCGAGGATCACGACCGCGCGCTTGCGCCCGCGCGGCGCGGCCTCCAGCGCCTCCTTGGCGGCGCGCAGGGCGGCGACGGAGTCCGTGCCGCGCCACCCGGGGCGCGCCGCCGCGAGGGCGGCGTCCGCCGCGCGCGCGTCGCCCCACGCGAGCGGCGCCTTGAGCGTCTCGTCGAACACGCCGACCGCCACCCGGTCTCCGGGCGCCAGGCGCTTGAGCAGGCGCCGTCCGGCGTCGCGCGCGGCGTCGAAGCGGGGCTGCACGCCGTCGCGCGCGCGCATCGAGTACGAGGCGTCGAGCATAAGCACGAGGTCCAGCCCGCTCTGCGAGCCGTCCGCCGCGTCCCCGCGGCGCGTGGGCCCCGCGGCCGCCAGGATGAGCGCCGCGAGCAGCAGGCAGCGCGCGGCCAGGAGCAGCGCCTCGCGCAGGCGGGCCTTCGGCCGGGCGCGCGCGTCGACCGACTTCAAGAGCGTGAGGTCCGAGAACCGCACGACCCGCGCCGCGCGCCGCGACAGCAGGTGCAGAATGACGGGCAGCGCCGCGAGCGGCAGGGCCCACAGGGCGGCGGGGAAGCCGAACCTCACCGGGACAGCAGGCGCCCCAGCGCCGCCTCCCAATGTCCGCCCGTCTCCGCGACCGCGTACGGCAGCCCCGCGCGCCGCAGCGAGCCCGCGTACGCCTCGGCCTGCCGCGCGAACGCGGCGCGATAGGCGGGCGCCGCCTCCCGCGCGTCCACGAACAGGGGCTCACCTCCCTCGAGGCCCTCCATCAGGCAGGGGCCCTCATACGGGAAGTCCCGCTCATCGGAGTCGAGCGTCCGCACCACCAGCACCTCATGGCGCCGCGCGATCAGGCCACGCACGGCCTTCAGCGCGCCGGCCGTGTCGCCCATCAGGTCCGACACGAGCACGAGCAACGCGCGGCGCGGCAGCTCCTCGGCGGCGGCCTCGATCGCCTTGCCCAGGTCGGTCTCCTCCCCGGCGGCGGCGTCCGTCAGCGCCTGGTCGAACGCGCCCAACTGCGCCGCGCCCGCGCGGGGGGGCAGCGCGAGCTTGGCCTTCGCGGCGAACGTCACGAGGCCTGCCTCGTCGCCCTGCGCGAGCGCCAGCCAGGCGACCGCGGCGGCCACGCGCCGTCCTAAATCGAGCTTCGACTGGCGCCCCTCGCCCGCGTAGGCCATGGAGCCCGACACGTCGAGCAGCACATAGACGGGGATGCGATCTTCGGCTTTAAATTCGCGCACGTAAAAACGGTCGTGGCGCGCGTACGCCTTCCAGTCGATGAGCCGCGACTCGTCGCCGTACGAATACGGCCGGTGCTGGGCGAAATCCCGCGAATGCCCGCGCGCGAGGGTCCGGTGCTTGCCCGGCGCGCCCGACAGCCCCGACGCCCTGCGCGGGGACAGCGCCAGCCCTTTCAGCCGGGCCTGGGACGCCGGATCAAGCCACCGCATTTTCGAGCAGGCGCTCGATCAGCTCGTCGGAATTGACGCCCTCGGCCTCGGCTTGATAGTTCAGCACCAGCCTATGCCTCAGCACGGGCTTCGCCACGCGCGCGAGGTCCTCCGCCGACGCGACGAGCCTTCCTTCCAGCAGCGCGCGGGCCTTGGCGCCCAGCACGAGCGCCTGGCTGGCGCGCGGGGAGGCGCCCCAGCTCACCCACTGCTTGACGCTGTCCGACGCGAGCGGATCCTTGGGCCGCGTCGAGCGCACGAGCTTGACCGCGAGCTCCACGACGCTCTCCGGCACGGGCACGCGCCGCACAAGCTCCTGCAGCTCGAGCACCTCGGCCGCGGTCAGCACGGGCTTCAGATCGGGCAGCCCGGCGCCCGTGGTCTCCGTCACGATCCGGCGCTCTTCCTCGAGCGTGGGGTACCCAAGGAGGGACTGGAGAAAAAAGCGGTCGAGCTGCGCCTCGGGAAGGGGATACGTCCCTTCCTGCTCGATGGGATTTTGCGTGGCCATCACGAAGAACGGCTTGGGCAAAGTCAACGTCTGGGCGCCCGCGGTGACCTGCCCTTCCTGCATGGCCTGCAGCAGCGCCGCCTGCGTCTTGGGCGGCGTGCGGTTGATCTCGTCGGCCAGCACGAAGTTGGCGAACACCGGGCCCTTCACGAAGCGCAGCGACCGGGCGCGGGTGACGGGATCCTCCTGCAGAATCTCGGTGCCCGTCACGTCGGAGGGCATCAGGTCCGGCGTGAACTGCACGCGCGAGCTCTGCAGATCGAGAATGCGGGCCAGGCTGGTGACCAAAAGCGTTTTCGCGAGCCCGGGCACGCCCTGCAGCAGGCAATGGCCTTTGGCGAACAGGGCGATCAGCACTTCCTCAACGGTGCCCTGCTGCCCGACGATCACGCGGCCCAGCTGATCCAAAATCTGGGCGCGCGCCTCGCGCAGGCGCTCGGCCTTCTTGACGTCGTCCTTATGCTCGCTCATGACGGTACATTAGCGTTTTTACGCTTCAGGCTCCATCCTATCAGGACCACCGATCCGAGCAGCGCGACGGCGGCGGCTCCCCCGAGCAGAACTTTGCGGGAGAGGAATTCCTTTTTGATCGGGATCTTGGGGGTGGAGGCGAGCAATCCGGGCACCGATGAGGGGCCGGCTTTCAGGGCGGCCAAGGTGTTGGCCATGAGCTCGTCGGCGGCGGGGCCTCTTCCGAACAGCTGGTAGCCCCAATACCCCCACGGAAGGTAGCCCACGGAGATCTTGTCGTTGGCGTTCGCGTTCGCCCAGGAGTACACGGCGATAGGCCCGGCGGCGGTGGGGGCGGGCAGCACCTGAGTGGCCTTGTCCGAGGCGACGCCCGCGGTGGCCGCGGCGAGCTCGCGCACGATGGCGGCTTGCTCGGAGGGCTTGGTGGCCTCGGACTCGGACAGCTTCTGAAAGAGGACCTCCGAGCCGGCTCCTTGAATGACGAGCACGAAGCCATTCGCGCTCTCGCTGTCGAGCAGCGCGCGGGAACGCCTTCCGCCGCCGAGGTCGATCTCGAGCTGTCCGTCGAGGCTGCGCGCGACGCCGCGGCTCTGCACGGCGCCCTCGATGCGGCCGGTCTGGATGCTGCCGAGCAGCGAGGGCAGCATGGCCTCCGGCGCGGCGCTTGTCAGCACCGCCAAATGAGGCATGCCGCCGTCGGCGAACAGGGCGACCACGAGGCTGTCCTCGCCGTTGAGCTGGGCCCTCAGCATCTGGGCGGACAGGCCGTTCCTCGGAAACACGCGGGTCTCGACGCGGCCGTTCGTGCGGTAGTCGAGCTTGCTGCCATCGCGGATGCCCGCTAAGACCTCCCGCAAAAAGCCGCGGACGCCGGCGGGGTTGTCGAGAGGGGCGCCGGCGGCGCGCTTGACGAAAAAAGAGCTGGTCTGCGGTCCCTTAAACGCGATGACGTTGTTGGCGGCCGTGCGGGTGACGTCGGTCCAGCCGGGAGGGGGCTCGAGGGTGGGGGCGGCCGACAGCGGAACGGCCAGCAATAGCGGCGCGAGGAATTTCATCGGGCCGTAGTTTATCAACTTCAACGCGTTTGCGACGGGGCGAAGTTGGGGTTCTCGATGAATCCGGGATAGATCGTGGTTCTAAGGCCGAGAAACATGGGGGCTCCGGGGGACTGCGAGGATGATACACAAGGTCGCGGCACCGGCCAAGAGATGCTTGATGGTGTGGCCGCTAACATTAAGTGACATCAATATTTGGCGGTCGTAGGACTCGAAGACTTTGGCGGATATGTAAAGGATAAGGGCGGCCGCCAGCAGGCGGGTGCTCAGGTATTTGGGGGGGTAGAGCGTAAGGATGAGGGGGATCAAGATTATCGGCAAAAACTGAACGATGACGTAAAGGCGAAGGTCGCCGGTCCACCGCCAATACAGGGCGCTCGAGACGCCGAGGATGAGAAGTGGGAGCAGAGTCTTGCGATTCGTCACTCGCTCCTCGAGCAGCATCGAGAACAGGGCCATGAAGGCGACGGTCATGGGAAGGCGGTCCCACAGCAGGGCCTCGCTCGATGGATTCCAATGATAGTAGGCGGATCCTGCGCTGACGAGCAGCACGCCGGCGGATAGGGTTCCGGCGTTGCGGGTCCTTAGACCGAGCAGCCCAACGAGTAAAAAGGGCAGATTCGAGACCACGTTGCCGAAGTTGGGGATTCCGATGAAAGATCGGGTGTCGGCGAAAAGGTGGTAGGCGGGGTCCTGGGTGATGGGGCCGTGGAGAAAAATCCCGGCGATGACGGCTGACGCCAGGAAGAGAAGCGCTTTATTCGCCACTGAAGGTCAGCCTTAGAAGGAACTCATCGTAGGTCTCGCCGCTGGAGTTTTCGAATTTATCCTCGCCGATGATCTTGAAGCCGTTGTTTTGGACGACTTTCAGCGAGGCGGCGTTGCGCTTAGGGACTCTGGCGAAGAGGGGGCGGGCAGGGTAATGATGCAGGAAAAGGGAAAGGGCTTTTGTGGCGAGGCCTTTGCCCCAGTGCTCGCGGGCGATCCAGTAGCCGACTTCACGGTCGGGGGGGACGCGTACGAAGCAGACGAGATAGCCGGCGAGGGTGCCGTTTAAGAGGACGGCTTTTTTCTCGTTGTTGGGGTCGGGGAGGATCTTGCGCCATTGGGCGTAGAAGGCGTCTTCGGTTTTGGGGACGAAGCCGGAGATTTTGTTGGCGATGGGGTCGGATTGGAATTCGAAGATTCCCGGGAGGTCGGACTCGAAGATGTCGCGAAGAGTAACTTCAGGGCTCATGATTAAAGCGGGGATCGAGTGGTTAAACCGATTCGTGAAGCGCCCATCCCGGAATCCGTTTAGCCTTCATGCCGTTTCCGTCAACTCTTCCCGGGTAGAGTTCAAGACAAAGTGGTCGAACGCAGAGGATGACGAGCGGCGGCTATTAGTCTGTTCCTCACCGAGCCGCCGTCTCGTCAATCCAATGGTTCGGTGTCCACTGCAATTT
>Ga0163144_10014810_pt1 | contig 16157 bp, 14 predicted proteins | sample OliLak19BULKMAT1_FD_123175 | JGI IMG/M metagenome (GOLD analysis project Ga0163144, IMG submission 123175) | Freshwater microbial mat bacterial communities from Lake Vanda, McMurdo Dry Valleys, Antarctica - Oligotrophic Lake LV.19.BULKMAT1 | ecosystem: Environmental > Aquatic > Freshwater >... | reverse complement strand
GAACACCTGACCGATCCGCTCGGCGCGGCGCGGCTGCTCGCCCGTTCGCTCAAGCCCGGCGGATTGATGAAGTGGGGCACGCCGAACGCGCCGAAGCTCCCCGTCTTGCTGGCTCGATTGGGCAACGCCGCCGACGGCGAAGTGCCTGACGCTCGCACGCTCGATCCGCTGCTTCCGCTGATGCACGTGAATCTTTTCTCGAAGGCGTCCCTCACCCATCTCGCGAAGGCGGTCGGCCTCGAACCGTTCCGTCCATCGCTCGGTGTGTTGATCGGCTCCGGCCAGATGTGGAACATGCCGCGCCAGTTGAACCGCAACCTCGTCGCGCCGTTCAAGCGCTGGCGGCTGACGGGCACCGAGCTGTGGTTTCGCCGGCCGCTGAACTGACTGGGTTCAAGCCGCAACCATTCACCACGAAACAGGCCGCGAAGCGGCCGCAGCAAGGTAGGGCGGGCTTCCAGCCTGCCCCGTGCTGACAAGGATTCCCGGATAGCCCGGCGTCCTAGTCGACCCGCGCTGTTTGATTTCAGACCGGAGCGTCATGGGCAGGCAAGATGCGCTGCCGTGCCGTGCCGGAGCCGCTTCGCTGGTTCGCCCTTAAACTGCATGATCTCGGCTGAGATGCTGTTAAAAGCAGAAGCCCAACTGGATCGATGGATCGGAGGCGTAGGAGCCGCTGCCCTTGAAACGCTGTGTCAAAAACTACTTCACCGTCACTACCGCGTAGTTGCGTTTGCCTTTGCGGACGAGGAGATGTTTGCCGAAGAGCAGGTCGGCCGGCGTGACAGGACGCCCGAAGGCTTCGAGGCGGACGTTGTTCAGATACGCGCCGCCGCCTTCGATGTCTTTTCGCGCCTGCCCTTTCGACGGGCTGAGTCCTGCGGCGACGAGCAGGTCGGCCGCGGTAAAGGCGGGTTCGCCTGAAAGCTTGGCGGACTCCAGTTCCTTGGTAGGCACTTCGCCGACGACGTCGTTGAAGATGGTCTCGCTCACACCGTCGAGGCTGCCGCCGAAGAGGATCTCGGTGGCGCGGATGGCGTTGTTGAACTCGGTTTCGCCGTGGACGAGCACGGTCATTTCGCGGGCCAGACGTTTCTGCGCGGCGCGCGCGCCGGGATTGGTCTTCACTTCGTTCTCCAGCGCGGCGATCTCGTCCTGCGACACGAAGGTGAGGGTCTTCAGCAACTTCACCACGTCGGCGTCCTCGGCCTGGATGAAGAACTGGTAGAAGCGGTAGGGGCTCGTGCGTTTCGGGTCGAGGTAGACGGCGCCGGAGGCGGACTTGCCGTATTTGGTGCCGTCAGCCTTGGTGAGGAGCGGGAAGGTGAGGCCCCAGACGGTGGCGCCGAGCTTCTTGCGGGTGAGTTCGGTGCCGACGGTGATGTTGCCCCACTGGTCGGTCGCGCCCACTTGGAGTTCGCAGTCGAGCGTCTTGCGCAGGTGATAAAAATCGTAGCCCTGGAGCAGCATGTAGCTGAACTCGGTGAAGCTGATGCCGCTCTCGCGGTCCTCCATGCGCGAGCGGACGGAATCCTTGGCGACCATGGAATTCACGGTCATGTGTTTGCCCACGTCGCGGAGGAAATCGAGGAAGCTGATCGGCCCGATCCAGTCAGCGTTGTTCACGAGCCGGGCGGGATTGGCCGCCGCGTCGAAGTCCAGGAACTTCGCGAGTTGGGCTTTCACGCAGGCGATGTTGTGCGCGACCTGCTCGGCCGTCTGGAGATTGCGCTCGGATGATTTGCCGCTCGGATCGCCGACCATGCCGGTCGCGCCACCGGCCAGCGCGATGGGATGATGTCCGGCCATCTGGAAACGCCGCAGCGCGAGCAGCGGGACGAGATTGCCGACGTGGAGCGAATCGGCCGTGGGATCGAAGCCGCAGTAGAGCGCGAGCGGTCCTTTGGCGAGACGTTCGCCAAGGGCGGTGCGGTCGGTGCAGTCAGCCAGGAGGCCGCGCCATTCCAATTCAGCCAGGATGTCCATGAGCGCGCAGAGTTAACCGGCCGGAGGAAGATTGCCTCAAGGAAATCTGAGGGACTCGGCAACTGTTCCGCGAAGGGACGCGACTATTGCCAACCGCAGAGAACGCAGACCAGGCAGAGAGAGAATGAGAGCCTTCACCCTACCTCCGTGGGCCATCCGGCATTGTCGACCGGATTGCGGGCATTTTTTTCGTGGTTCTTCGTTTCCTTCGTGGATGAAACACCAGCTTGCCGGGCGAGGAGGGTTGTCACCCAAGCCCGGCCTTCGGCCCGACCAGCCAGCCCTACCAGTCCGCGAAGTCGCAGCGCAACTCGCCCCCCAACGTCCGCCAAGTTCTACAACAACCCCGCCTGGCGCCCGCCGGCCATTTTCAGGCCGAGCTTGCGGTAGCTGCGTTCGGTGGCGATGCGGCCTTGGGCGGTGCGGCTGAGGTAGCCCTCCATGATGAGGTAGGGCTCGTAGACTTCCTCCAGAGTATCGGCCTCTTCTCCCACGGCGACGGCGAGGGAGTTCAGGCCCACGGGGCCGCCGCTGAACTTGCCGATGACGGCTTCGAGGATGCGTTTGTCCATCTCGTCGAGGCCGTCGGAATCGATCTCCAAAATGGCGAGCGACTTGTCCGCCAATTCCGCCGTGATCCGGCCGTCGCTGCGGACCTGGGCGTAGTCGCGCACGCGGCGGAGGAGGTTGCCGGCGATGCGCGGCGTGCCCCGGCTGCGGCGCGCGATCTCGAACGCACCCTGCGTATCGATCTCCACCTTCAACAATCCGGCCGCGCGCAGGATGATCGTCTGGAGCTGCGCGCTGTCGTAGTAGTCGAGCCGTTCCTTGATGCCGAACCGCGTGAGCAACGGCGCGGTGAGCAGGCCGCTGCGCGTCGTCGCGCCGATGAGGGTGAAGCGCGGCAGGTTCAACTGGACGGTCCGGGCGTTGGGTCCCTGGTCGATGATGATGTCCAGCTTGAAGTCCTCCATCGCGGGATAGAGGTATTCCTCGATGGTCTTCTGGAGTCGGTGGATCTCGTCGATGAAGAGGACGTCACCCTCCTCCAAGTTCGTGAGCAATCCGGCGAGGTCGCCCGCCTTTTCGATGGTGGGTCCGCTGGTGGTCTTGAGGTTCGTGCCCATCGCCTTGGCGATGATGTTGGCGATGGTCGTCTTGCCGAGGCCTGGCGGGCCGCTGAGGAGGATGTGGTCGATGGCTTCGCCGCGCTGCCTGGCGGCCGCCACGCCGATCTCCAGACGTTCCTTGACCTTGGCCTGGCCGGTGAAGTCGGCGAAGGCGGCTGGGCGCAGCTTCTGTTCGAGCGCGGCTTCGGGCTTGGTCAGGACATCGGAAATCATTCGGTCGGCCATCTTCCGGCGACCATCGCGGCGGCGGCGAAGTGGCTCAAGCGTGAAGCGTCATGGAGCCTTTGATCGGCAATGGCACCATGGCAGCAGACGGTGCCTCAGGGTTTCTTGAGCGGAGGGAGGTAGCATCCGACTGCGTCCGTGACCGGTTTGGCGACAGGCCGGCCCGAGAGGAAGGCGTCGAGGGCGTTGCGCAGGTCGCGCTCCGTCGGCTGCGGACGGCGCTTGCCGAGGGCAGGATACAGGTCGTCGATGCGGCCGCGGTAGACCGTGGTGCCGGTGCCGGAGACGACGAAGGCCTCGGGCGTGACCCTGGCTCCGAGACGCGCCGCCAGCTTCTGCTCCGGATCCAGCACGGCGGTCATCGTGTAGCGGAAATCGGCCAGGTGTTTCTTGGCGGAGGCCGGCGTGACATCGCCATCAGCGTAGACCAATCGGACCGCCACTCCGCGCGGACCGTATTCGGCGGCGATGCGGTTCACCTCGGGGGCATAGGCGTTGGAGATCGGGCAATCCGTCGAGATGAAGAGCAGGACCACGGCCTTGTTGGTGCCGACGGCGAGCGGTTCGATCCTCTGACCGGTGGACGTCTGGAGCTCCAAGGTCCCAAGCAGCGAAGCGGCGCCCAGCGGCGCGACCAAGCCCGCCGCAGACACGATGGCGACGGCGAGTATCAGCACGGTTGACCGAGCGGCGCGCATATCAGAGACAGACATACCGCATGTCGGGAGGGTTACCAACTTCGGAGAGACGGGGCCTCGGGGCACCCGGATCAGCGGATGCCCCAGCAGAATGGATCGTGTTCATCGAGGAGCAGCGTGGCTTCGGCGTTGACGAAAGCGCGGCCGGTGACGACCGGCGCGATAATCGCCGCCGTGCGGTCCAGCCACCGGAACCGCCCCGTGAAGGAGCTGCCGAGGATGCTTTCCTGAATCCACTCGGCGCCTTCCGCCAGTTTTCCATCGGCGGCGAGGCAGGCCAGCTTCGCGCTCGTTCCGGTGCCGCAGGGCGAACGGTCGTAGGCCTTGCCGGGGCAAAGGACGAAGTTCCGGGAATGGCCGCCGGCCTGTCCCGGGCCGAAAAGCTCCACGTGGTCGATCTCGGGATAACCCTGCGCGTTGACAGCTTGCCGGATGCGCCAGGAGACGTCGGTCAACTGCTCGACGTTCGTGAGCTGAAGCGCCCACGGATGCTTCTCCACGAGGAAGAACCAGTTGCCGGCCCATGCGACATCGCCGGTTACCGGGCCGATGCCGGGGACATCCACCGTCGCGGCTTTGGTCTTGCGATGGCTCGCGACGTTTGCAACGGACACCGCTCCATCCGCATGCAGCGTCGCCGTGACGATTCCGACGGAGGTCTCGATCCGGTGATCGCCGGGCGAGATGCGGCCCATGTGCGCGAGCGTGGCGATCAGGCCGATGGTGCCGTGGCCGCACATCCCGAGGCAGCCTACATTGTTGAAGAAGATCACGCCGATCGAGCACGACGGATCACTCGGCTCACAGAGCAGTGCTCCGACGATGACCTCCGATCCGCGCGGTTCATTAACCACGGCCGAACGGAACCGGTCATGGCGTTCGCTGAAGATCGCCTGCCGTTCGGCCACGGTGCCGTTACCAAGGTCCGGGCCGCCGCTTACAACGATGCGGGTGGGTTCGCCGCCGGTGTGGGAATCGATTATCTGGATCTTCTGCATGGAAGCTACTTCGTGGCCGGTGGCGCCGATTCATTGGCCTTGTCGGCCGGAATGATCTTCACGAAACGGATGTCCATCACGGCGGCCTTCTTCTTGTTCTGCGGCTTCACGGCGATGGTGTGGGTGCCCGCCGCCAGTGCCAGGGTGCCGACTCGGCGCGGGATGAACTTCTGGAAATGCCCGGTGTCCTCCACGACGAACGGAAAGCTTTTCCCGGCGATCTCGGCGGTGACATCGCTGCCGCCATTGCCGGTGCCGCAGCCCTGCCAGATCTCGACGACGTAGTCTCCCAGCTTGGTCACCGTGAACTTCCACTCCGCCCAATCCTCCGCCTTGGTCCAGAAGCCGAGGCACAGTTTGTTCGTCGCGGGTTCATAGCGAAGCATGGTGCCATGCACGACCGCGTTGCTTGCGTGCATCGAGACGACGCCGTCGGCGCCGGCCAGGACCGCGACCGGGGAATGGTCCAGCGTCGTGTCCGCGGCGTGCGACTTCACCGGCAACGAAAACAGGAGAAGCAGGGCAATGGCATTGAGAAGAAGGTGATTCATGGCGGTGTTGCGGGTTACTTTCTCTTGGAGGGCCTGGAGGTTGGCTCGACCAGCTTCAGCACATCGGCCGCGCTGGCCGCTTCGTGGAGCGTGATCTGCGGACCGTCGGGTTGGCGTTTTTCTCCGCCGCCTTTCGGACTGCGCGGACCGCCGGTCATCGGCGAGATGGAGACGACGTGGCCGATGGCATTGCCGCGTTCGTCGAGGATGGCCGAGCCGCTGGAACCGGGCGCCCAGTCGGTGCTGACGTTGATCCGGGTGGTTGTCTCGCCGGCGCGCCGCTGCGTGCGGCTGATGAAGCGGTTGACCATGCCTTCGCTGAAGTAGCCGCGCTGCCCGAGCGGCCAGGAGAAGCAGAAGGCGCGGTCGCCGGGGCGGACTTCGGTGGTCAACGGAAGGGGCTTCAGGCCCCTGGCATCCAGTTTGACGAGACACACGTCGCTGAACGCATTGGAGGCGAGGATCTCGGTGACCGCGAACACCCGGTCGGTGTCGTCCGCCGCCACGAGGAAGCCTTCCTTGAAGTTCTCCGGCTTCTCGACGACGTGGCGGCACGTGGCCACGACCCCGTTCTCCGTCACCGCATAGCCTCCGGCGAGGTTGATGTGCCACTGGTCGCATTTGGAACAGAGGTAATGCCATCCGAGCCGCAGATGCGCGGCCCGGGCCGCGGCCCAGAGATCGCGCCCGTCCATCGAGCGGCGCTTGGGCGCGGGGAGCTCAATGGTGCACGTGAGGCGACCGAGTTGGTTCGTCAGGACGGAATCCGGGACGAGCCTGCCCGCTTCACGAAGCTTCACCGCCGCATCGCTGACGGCCTTGTCGGCCTCGCGGGACTTGTAGACGGGAACGCCGGACGACTGGGCCTGCACTTGCACGGCGGCGGCCACCGCACAGACGGCGACCAGCACGAGTCGCGCGAGCGCGGAATGCGGGCGGGAGATCATGCGGGGAGGTTAGGCGGACTCGCCGTGAGTCCGCAACGTCACTTCCGCTTCGGGACCTTGGGCCGGCTGGCGATGCCGTCGTGGATCACCTTGAGCACGGCCTTGCGTTCGGCACCGACCAACGTCAACCGCGGTGCGCGCGTCCATTCCTTGCCGAGACCCGCTTCCTGGACGGCCAGCTTGATGTATTGGACGAATTTCGGATGGGTATCGAGGTGCAGCAGCGGTGCGAACCAGCGGTAGATTTCGACCGCCTTGTCCCATTGCCCGGCGCGGGTGAGTTCCCAGAAGTATTGATTCTCCGCCGGGAACGCGATGCCGCTGCCGGCCACCCAGCCGTCGATACCGAGGATCGCGGATTCCAGCGCGAGATCGTCCACGCCGGTGAAGATCGCGTAACGGTCGCCAACTACATTGTGCAGGTCGGTGATGCGGCGGGTGTTGCCGGAGCTTTCCTTGAGCGCGACGAAGTTCTTCTGGCTGGCGAGCTTCGCGAACAGCTCGGGCGTGAGGTCGTGACCGTAGCTGAGCGGGTTGTTGTAGATCATGATCGGCAACCCGGTCGCCTTGGCCACGGAGCGGAAGTGGTGGAGCGACTCCGCCACGTCAGGCGACTTGTAGACCATCGGGGGCATGAGCATGAAGCCGTCGAGCCCGAGCTTCTCTCCGTCGCGCACGTAGCGAACCGCCTCGGCCAGGCTCGTCTCCGCCACACCGCTGAGGACCGGCACGCGCCCGTCGACCGCCTCGACCATGTCCGCGACGACTGCGCGCTTCTCTTCGCCGGTCATCGACTGGTTCTCGCCGAGTGAACCGAGGAAGACCAAGCCCGTGATGCCGGACTGGATAAGCGCCTCGGCATGGGCCGCGGTGGCGGGAAGATCGAGGGAACCGTCCTTGTGGAGCTGGGTGGTGATGGCGGGAAAAACGCCGGACCAATATGGTTTCATGTTTCCCAAGCGTAGGCGGGACGACGGCCGGCCGTCTTGTAAGGAATCAGCGGAACGGAGACGAAGCGCGGCACAATCCCGCCCTGTCCGGGAGCGGCGGCGCTCGGGATTTCTGGTGCTGGCGGAGTCTGGTCAGGCAATAGCATTGGGTCCGTGGAACAGGGCTTTCAAATCCTTCCCGCCGTGATCGCCCCGGGCCAGGTCGCCGAACTGAACCGCGAATTCACGCACCTCTCGGAGGATGGTGCCGCGGGGATCCGTGGGCTGCTTACATCCAATCTTGTCGTGCGCGATCTTGCCTCATCGGCGGAGTTGTTGGCGCTGGCGAACATCGCGTTGTCGGCCCCGGCGTTTGCCGTTCGAGCCATCCTGTTCGACAAGACGCCCGGCACGAACTGGAAGGTGCCGTGGCATCAGGACTTGGCTGTGGCGTTGGCGGAGAAGCGCGATGTGGACGGGTTCCACCGGTGGTCGATCAAGGACGGTGTGCCGCATGCGCATGCACCGGTGGGGCTCCTGGAACGGATGATCACGCTGCGCCTGCATCTCGACGATTGCCCGGCAAACAATGGCGCTCTCCGTGTCCTGCCGGGGTCGCATCGTCACGGAAAGCTGAGTGCCGCCGACATCACCGAGTGGCCCCAACGTGTGCCCGCGGTCGTCTGTGAACTTCCGGCGGGCGGCGTTCTCCTGATGCGTCCGCTCCTGCTGCATGCCTCGTCCGCGTCGGCTCGGCCCGGTCACCGGCGCGTGCTCCATCTCGAATACGCCTGCGACGACCTGCCGGGCGGGCTCCGGTGGGCAGAAGGCGCAGGTCCCGCGTAGCTTTGCCAGTGAGTCGCGAAGCGACTCCGGAAATTGGCCAACGACAAGGTGGCTGGATTCGAGCCCAAAAAAACTTCCAAGTCCCCGAGGGCCGCGCTCCGGTGGAGCACTCAGTTTTTCCATGCGTTGCCGAAGGTGGCTCTGGCAACTTCGTGCCCGATGCCTGCGTTGTATCGCACCTTGGTCCGACCGTTCCTCTTCCGCCGCGACTCGGAGGAGATCCATAATTTTACCCTCGGCGCGCTCGGGTTCGCCAGCCGCGGGGACCTGTTCCCCGATTCTTTCGCACCACTCTTCGAGCCTGCGGAACTTCCCGTGGACCTGTTCGGCCTGCGCTTCGCCAATCCCGTCGGACTCGCGGCGGGCATGGACAAGCAGGCAGTGGCGCTGCCGATGTGGCCGCGGTTCGGCTTCGGCTTCAGCGAACTCGGCGGCGTGACGCTGCACGCGCAGCCGGGCAATCCGGCGCCGCGCATGTTCCGCATCGTGCCGGACGAGGCGCTGATCAACCGCATGGGCTTCAACAACGGCGGCGCCGAAGCCATGGCGGTGCGGCTGGCGGACTGGCGGGCTTCCGGTCTGTGGCCGCAGGGGCATCCGGTCGGGATCAACTTGGGCAAATCGAAGATCACGCCTCTGGAAACGGCGGCCGAGGACTACGCCGGTTCGTTTCGGCTGCTGCGCTCGCTCGCCGACTTCTTCGTGGTGAACGTGAGTTCGCCCAACACGCCGAATCTCCGCCAGCTCCAGGACAAGGCGGCGCTCGACGAGATCCTCGCTGCCTTGCAGGAGGTCAACCGTTCGCCCGGCGCACCCGGGCGTCCGATCCTCGTGAAGGTCGCGCCCGATCTGACATATGAAGCGCTCGACGAAATCGTCGGTCTGATCGGGTCGAGAAACTTAGCGGGCATTGTGGCGACAAACACGACCATCGCGCGGCCGAACACGGGCGATCCGCGCCGCGACTGCATCTACGCCGAGACCGGTGGCCTCAGCGGCAAACCGCTGACCCGGCGCAGCACCGAAGTCATACGTCATCTGCACAAGCAGACCGGCGGAAAGGTCCCGCTCATCGGAGTCGGCGGCATCTTCACCGCACGCGATGCGTGGGAGAAGATCACGGCCGGTGCCTCGCTGGTGCAGATCTACACGGGCCTCGTCTACGAAGGACCAGGCATCGTTCGGGCCGTTGTCGACGGACTTAGGGAGCGGATGGAGAAGGAAGGTTTCGAGAACATCGCCGATGCAGTGGGAACGGCAGCGTAGGTGGACCGAGTCGCAGTGCGACTGACGCCACCTCGATCACTGAGGCAAGATCTCGACGATCTCGGCGAGCGGTTCACCGGCGGGATCGCTCAACGTGTTGCGCCGGGCGTAGAGACGGGCGCCTTCCTCCGCGACTAGGAGCGGTCCGATGAAACTGTCGGCCGCGATGCGGAAGAATCCATTCGGCCGGCTGGTGAACGGCACTTTTTGTTCGGCCAAGACACGACCTAGGGGAACCTTTCCGCCGAGAATTAGTTTGCGCGGTTCCGGCTTGAACCGGTCCAGATGGATCCGAATCGCACCGAACTCCACGGGCTTGCCGCTCTTCTCCAAACGCAGCAGGACCTCGCGCAGGTAGATGCCGCCGTCCACTCGGCTGGACAGGACTTCGAGCTTGAGGCGATCACCGTGGAAGCTCTCCAGTGTCGACGTCATGTCGCTGAGATGGACGAGCAAGGAGCGGTAGGGCTCGGGCATCTCCGCGCCGTCGATGGCGGACAATTCCGGCAAGGCGCGCCCGGCGACCGCGTAGAACTCGTCCAGCGGGAAGGCGAGCGATTGGAGCGTCATGGAGTGAGCCTCACGCATAGCGACCGGTCCGATGCTCCGGCTTGAAGAACTCCTGCAACAGCCGGTCCACCTGGAGCAGGCCGTCGCGGGTGAGGCCGATCGCGTCGCCGTCTTCCACGAGGAATCCCTGTTCCTTGATCCACGCCAAGGGCGCGGCAAACGTCACGCGCGGATCGGTGCCGAACTTCTGGGTGAAGGCCGACGCGTTGGCGCTGCCGAGCTTGAGCTGGAGCATGAACTCGCGGAGAAACCGTTCGTCGTCGGGCAGCACGTAGGCGCGGTAGGTCGGCAGCTGGCCGGCATTTACCGCGTCCACATAGGGCTGGAAGTCGTGGTGGTTCTGGTAATGGACGCCGTTGAGGTGTCCGAAGCTGGCCACGCCGATGCTCAGGAGGTCGGCGCCGTTGAAGAGCCCTTGGCGATACTCGAACTTCACCTTGGCCGGGTCTTTCACGACGGTGGTCGTGCTGGTCACGGTGTAGCCGACCTTCTCGAACTCGGCGTAGGCGTAGTTCACCCAGCGGCGTTTGGTTTCCCAGTCGGCCACGGGCGCGACCAGTTTGCCCTCGGCTTTCATCTGTTTGTAGATGCCCGTGTTGTAGGGCACTTCCATCTGGTAGATCGTCAAGGAATCGGGTTGGAGCGCGACGGCCTTGGCCACGGTGTCCTTCCACTTGTCCTCGGTCTCTTCGACCATGCCGGCGATGAGGTCGATGTTGATCTGCGGGAAGCCGATCTCGCGGGCGAAGGCGTAGGCGCGCTGCACTTCCTTGGAGCGATGCGCACGCCCGTTGATCTCTAGGATGTGGTCGTCGAAGTGCTCGATGCCGAGGCTCAAACGGGTGACTCCCATTTCGCGGATGGCGCGGAGCTTGTGGTCGGTGAGCGTGCCGGGTTCAGCCTCGAAGGTGATCTCGGTAGCCTCGTCCCAGGAGAGCTGGCGCTTCATGCCCTCGGTGAGGAAACGGAGCTGGTCGGGCGACAGGTAGCTGGGCGTGCCGCCGCCGAAGTAGATGAAGCGCGGTTTGCGTCCGCCGATGACGGGCTTGTCCGCGTAGAAGGCGAGGTCCTTCAGCAACGCGTCGATGTAGCCCTTGATGTCGTCGGCATTCTTGTCGGTGTAGACGCGAAAGTAGCAGAAGTGGCACCGCTTCCGGCAAAAGGGAATGTGGGTGTAGAGCCCCAGCGGCACGCCCGGCGCGGGCGAACGGTCCAACGCGGCGTGGAAGTCCGGGATGGCCTCGGCCTTCCAGAAGGCGAACGGCGGGTAGTTCGCGACGAAGTAGTTTCCGGCGGTCGTCTCCTTCTGGATCGGCGGTCCAGCGGTCTTCGGCGGCGGGGCGATGGTGATGGTGTTCATGGGCGGGAAGATTTCGATTGCGGCAATTCGACGCCTTCGGCTTTAAGGCGACGGGTTTGTTCAGCGATTGCTCCGGGGAACTTCGGGTTCAGATTTCCGTCGGACTTGAGCACGCGCCACCAAGGGGTGATGCGCTTCTTGCCGGCGGCTTCGTCCTCCATGGCGGCGTTGGCGGAGATCCAGGAAAAGATGCCGGTGGTGAGGGGGCAGGCGATCTCGGTGCCGTGCTTCTTGGCGAGGGCGGCGCGGAGGTCGTTGATGGTGGCGGTGCGGCCTTTGCGGATGGCGCGGATCACGGCGTCCACTTCGCGCGGCGCGGGCACGACCATGGTGCGGCCTCCCCAGCGCTTGGCTGCGGCTGCATCGAGCCGGATGACCTTGGGAAGGTCTTTGTCGTCGGCGAGCTTCTCGCGCCAGGATTTGCTTTTGGTGGGCATGACTCTTCAACCCATCAGGTCATTTCTTCACGCCAAAGCAGTAGACGGTGCCGTCTTCGGACCCGATGACGAACTTGCCGGCGGCCACGGCGGGCGAACTGCTGATCGGCTGGCCGACTTCGTAGTTCCATATCTCGTCTCCGTTTTTCAAGTTCACGAGATACACACGGCCATCAGCCGATCCGACGACGACCTTGTCGCCCGCGACGACGGGCGAACCGTCGATCTTACCGCGGGTGCTGAAGGTCCAGAGCTGTTCGCCGGTGGCCTTGTCGACGCAGTGGAGACGCTTGTCGCGTCCACCGAAGAGCACCTTGTCTCTGATGATCGACGGGGAACCTACGTAGGGAAACGCGCGCTGCTTGTAGCGCCAGACGGTGTTGGTCTTCACGAGGTCGATGCAGAGGAACTCGTTCTCGTAATGGCCGAAGTAGGCCCGGCCGTCGCTGATGGCCACGCTGCCGGGCACGTAGGCGCCGGCGTCGGCCTCGGTGATCTTGAGGCCGTTGGTCACGGACAAGACGTGCAGGAGGGCGTCGCATCCGCCGAAGACGGTGCGGCCTTCCCACACGGCGGGCGTGCCGTTGATGTAGTTGCCGGTCTCGTAGGACCAGTTGGTTTTGCCGGTGGCGAAGTCGAGGGAATGGAGACGGTTATCGTAGCCGCCGAAGAGGACGGCGAGCTTGCCGTTGATCGGGACGATGTTCGCGCCGCCGATGACCTTGTCGTCGGTGGGATGGTGCCAGAGTTCTGTGCCCGTCGAGGCGTTCATCGAGAAGATGTTCGTGCCGGTGGTGCCGAAGATGACCGAGTTTCCATGAACAGCCGGAGGGGACTCCACGCCCGCATCGGCCTTAAAGGCCCAAGCCTTCTTTCCGTCGGCGAGCTCGATCGCATAAACGTTGCCGTCATCGGATCCGATGAAGACTCGGCCCTGGCTGATGACCGGGGAGGATTTGATAGAGCCGCCGGTCTTGAAGCTCCAAAGAAGTTCGGGCTTTGCCGGAAGTTCCGTGTCCGCGACGCCGGACATGGCGGCGTCCCCACGATAAAACGGCCAGTCGACAGCTCCCGGTTTTGGCGCCGTCTGCCCTAGAGCCGTGGCTGCTGCAATGGCTGCCGAGGAAAGGATAGTGAGGGCTCGGATGCGCATGAGTCGGTAGGTTTAGCTTTTGAACTTGAACAGTGGCCGGAATGGACCGGGTAAGCAACCAAGATACTACCTACACGTATCATCCTCGCAACCCGCAGGTAGACTTTGTGACCAGATTGTTAACAAGTGCCACCTTGCTCGCAGGTCGCCGACGGCTACACTCCGAGGCCTTGGCTGGACAGCCGCCCGCCCCCTGTCCGCTCTCCCTTGCCGCACGCATATGCGAAAAACCATACCTAAAAACTACCTGTTCGGCGCCTTCACCCTGATCGAACTGCTCGTGGTCATCGCCATCATCGCGATCCTGGCTGGAATGCTGTTGCCCTCGTTGGCCAAAGCCAAAAACCGCGCCCAGACGATCAACTGCATCTCAAACCTGCGACAATGGGGAATCGCGCAGACGATCTACGCGACCGACAACCAGGATTTCATCCCCAGGGACGGAATGTCGTGGCAGAACGGAACCTGGGGAACGACGCAGACCACCAACATCGACGGCCAGGCGGTCTCCACCGGCGATCCTTCGGATCCGTTTGCGTGGTTCAACAAACTGCCTGGTCTCGTTGGAGAAAGGACACTGCAGCAGTATTGGAGCGATCGTCGCCCGGGTAAGGACATCCGCACCGTGATGCCGTTTCCCGGCGGGCTGGGAAAGATCTGGCATTGCACCGCCGCGCAGATGGGCGAACCCGACTTCGCGGTCCTGAGCGGCGCAGGCCAGAGCGGGATGTTCAGCTACGTGATGAACATCGACCTCAAGATCACTGACGACGTGCCCTACAGCAACCGAAGGGCCTACCCGGCCATGCCAAAAATCGCCCAACTCAAGAAGCCGTCGGCCACCGTCCTCATGTTCGACACGCTCTTCGCCCCGAACGAGCGCAAGCCGATCAACACCTTCAACTCCGTCAACCCCGCCCAGCGCTACACGCAGTTCGCCTTCCGTCACAAGGACGGCGGCAACGTGGTGTTCATCGACGGGCACGCAGCCGGATTCCAGCGGAGCTACGTCACCAACGGCGCAGGAAGCGGCGCAATCGGCGAAGCCCACCGGCCCGACCTGATCTGGAACCCCTACTTCCGCGCGGCTTTCCCCTGAACCAGTTTTCACGCCTAAAAACTCCCACTCCCGAATCCCCATGTTGAAACGATACCTCCTCCCCGCCTTGATGCTTCTGGCGGTCGCGCTTCCCTCGCACGCCGCCTTGCTCTTTTCGGACACCTTCACCTACTCCGATGGTCCGATTACCAACGTCTCCATCAGCGCCAACGCGACCAACTGGGTCAGCCACAGCGGAGGCGGCGCGAACAACGAGGTGATCGTCGTCAACGGCAGGGCGCTTGTGACAGGGGCTCGCGCAGAGGATGTCAGCCGTTCTCTCGGAGCCACGCAGACCGTCGTGTTCGCACGCTTCACGGTCAACGCCACCAACCTGCCCACCGCCGCAGGTTCCTACTTCGCCCACTTCCGCGACACTGGGAACAACTTCCGATCACGGGTTGTGGCGCAGACCAATGGGGCGGCGCCGGGAGCGTATCGTCTTGGGATCAGTGCGGCCGGCAACACTTCGGCGGCCGTGTTCGGCCAGGACTTGTTGCTGACCAACAACTATTCGGTCGTCATGGCCTGGGACGGGCAGTTCGGAAACGTGGCCTATCTGTGGGTCAATCCTTCATCGGAACAGGACCTCCCGGTCAGCGAAGCCGGCACCGGCATCATCGTCACGAACTTCTCTTTCCGGCAGACCACCGGGATTGGAGCGTTCTTCATAGATGACCTCTCGGTCGGCACGACCTTCGCCGATGTCGCGCCTCCCCTAGTCACGACCAAAATCCTGCGCCCACCGGTCGGGTTCGCCGGCAACATCGGCGACAGCAACGCACTCTCGGTGGTTGCGGATGGTTCAGGAGCCCTCGCCTACGCATGGAAGCGCGATGGCAACTCGGTCGGCGGAAATACCAACGTGCTCATCTTCCCCAACTTGGCCGAAGGAGATGCGGGCAATTACACGGTGACCGTGACAGGCGTGGGCGTCCCGGTCACGAGCGGTGGGGTCACCGTGACGGTGGACACCAACATCACGCCCGTTTCGATCACCGCTTCGCCCGCGAGCGCCAACGTCGCCCTCGGAACGACCGTGAGCTTCACGGTCGGTGCCGCCGGGTCCAACCCGAAGGGCTACCAGTGGTATTTCAACAGCAACGCGATCCTTGGAGCCACGTCGCCAATCCTCGGCCTTAGCGCCGTCAGCAACGCCAACGCCGGCTTCTACCACGCGGTCGCGACCAACCAGGGCGGTTCGGCCACGAGCGGCGTCGCCCAACTGACCGTCCGCGGCCCGATCGCGACCAACATCGCCTACCTCCGCACCTTGCAGGACGCGACCTACCTGCCGAGCGACACTACGAACCTTTACACCGCCGAGGGCGTCGTGACCTCCTGGACGACCAACCTGACCACGTTTGGAAACGTGCTCGTCTACATGCAGGACTCCAATGCCGCCATCGCCGTGTTCTTCTCCGGCTCGACCAACGTGCCCAAGGCCGGAGATCGCCTGCGTGTGACCGGACCTCTCGGCACCTTCTCCAGCCTGCACGAGTTCAACCTGGCGACGAACAACCCGTTCCATTCGATCGTCGTCCTCTCGACCAACAACCCGCTCCCCGCCCCGGTCAACTTCGAGTTCAGCCTCACGAACAACCTCCCCGCCATCGAGGCGCTCGAAGCGTCCCTCGTCACCGTCACCAACGTCCGCATCGGGGCGACCGGGAATTTCGGCTCAGGGGCGAACTACAACCTCACGAATTCCCTCGGCCAGTTGCTTCAACTGCGCATCGACGCGCGCTCCGGTGACCTCATCGGAAAGGCGATCCCGACGAATGCTGTATCAATCACGGGACTGCTTTCGCAAAACCTCGCCGTAGGAGCCGCCGACCGTAAGGCAGGCTACCAACTCCTCCCCACGCGCTACTCGGACATCGTGACACATCCGCCATACTCGATCCTCGCCGCCAAGGGTGCGGGCAGCACGCTGGTGCTCACCTGGGCCGCTCAATCGTT
>Ga0163144_10014808_pt1 | contig 16158 bp, 13 predicted proteins | sample OliLak19BULKMAT1_FD_123175 | JGI IMG/M metagenome (GOLD analysis project Ga0163144, IMG submission 123175) | Freshwater microbial mat bacterial communities from Lake Vanda, McMurdo Dry Valleys, Antarctica - Oligotrophic Lake LV.19.BULKMAT1 | ecosystem: Environmental > Aquatic > Freshwater >... | reverse complement strand
AATCGAAGGAGTTCCGGCGTTCGAGAAGACCGAGGCGTCGCAGAAGTAGTGCACGCCTAGCGACTGCTTTCGCTGCGCCGCTTTGAGGAAGAGTTGGACGAGCGGGAGTTTCCCGTTGGTCTCCATCGGCAGACAGGGCGCCCCCTTGGTGTCGGCGACCGTGACGGCCAGACCGTGCGTCTTGAAGAGGGCGGTCAACTCGCGGCGAACGGTCGTTTGGGTTTCGCCGGGCAGGGTGCGGCGGTCGGCGGAAATCTCGCAGTGGTCGGGAACGATGTTCGGCTGGCGGCCGCCCTTGATGCTGCCCACGTTGATCGTCGGGCTGCCGAGCAGGGGATGCGTCCGGGCTTTCAGCGAGGCGGCGTAGTCGGTCTCGAGCAACTGGACCACGCGGGCCATTTCCAGAATCGCGTTCCGGCCGAGCGCCGGCGTCGCACCGTGCGCGGCCACGCCCTTCGTCGTGAGCTTGAGCCAGAGGTCACCTTTGTGGGCGGAGACCACTTCGCAGAGGGTCGGTTCGCCCACGATGGCGAGGTCTGCCTTGAACTTGGCCTTGGCCAATGCGCGCGAGCCGGACTGGTTGTTTTCCTCGTCGATCAGGCCGGTGAAAATGATCTCGGTCTGTGAAGGCCGGTTCTTTCCTGCGGCCACATCCAGCAATGCTCCCAGCATGGCGGCGACGGAGCCCTTCGTATCACACGCGCCGCGGCCGTGGATGCGTCGATCCTTGAGCACCGGCTTCAACTGCGAACCGGACGCGCCCACCGTGTCCATGTGCGGCGCGAGGACGATGCGGCGACGAATCCGGCCGCGCGGGGCCAGGCGGATGATCACGTTGTCGCGATCGGGGAGCACCCGGCTGAGCTGCACGTCCAAGCCGGCATTCGCCGCGGTGCGGACGAGGAACTCGGCGACGAGTCGTTCGCCTGCCAATGTGCTGCCCGGTTCGACGAACGCCGGATTCGCGCTCGGCAGGGCGATCAGTTCGGAGAGGAGTTTGACGAGGTCGGTCATGCGGCGCGCAGGCAGACATTGCGGGGCGCCCGTTGCGGACGGAAGCAAAGTTTGGGTAGAAGCGTCCTGCTTCCGGAACCATTCGACAAACAGCCGGATACCTTCCTCGATCCCGACCTTCGGATCATGGCCGGGGTGCTTCCTTGACTTGGTGGTGACCGCGTTGGTCAAGGGCACGCGACGGCTCGAGCAAACCGGCGACTTGCCACTATTCGGCTACTTCTTCTTGAGCGACGTATCGAAGGCGTCGGCCAGTGACCCGAGCCCGCCGCCGTCAAGGCTTCCTCCTCCATTTCCGCCGCGGTTCGGATTGAAGGAAGGTCGTGCCGGGAAGGCTCCGGGTTTGCCGGCGGGCGGACGCGGTGCGGCCGGGGAGCTGCGCTGTTCCTTGGCCGCGCCGATCTCCGGATTAGCCTTCATCGAAAGCGCGATGCGCTTCCGGGGCAGGTCCACTTCGGTCACGGTGACCATGACCTTCTGGGAGACCTTCACGACTTCGGAGGCGTCCTTGATGAATCTGTCAGCGAGCTGGCTGACGTGGACCAAGCCGTCCTGATGCACGCCAATGTCCACGAACGCGCCGAACGCCGTCACGTTGGTCACGATGCCGGGCAGCTTCATGCCGGGCTTCAGGTCCTCCATCTTGTCCACGCCGTCCTTGAAGCTGAAGACCTCGAACTTCTCGCGCGGATCGCGGCCGGGCTTGGCCAGCTCCTGCACGATGTCCTGAAGTGTGGGCAGGCCGACGCCGTCGCTGACGTATTTTTCCAGCTTCAGCTTCTGGCGTGCGCCGGCGTCCTTGAGCAGGTCGGTCACGGTGCAGCCAAGGTCGCGGGCCATTGTGTCGAGCAACGCGTAGCGCTCCGGATGGACCGCGCTGGCGTCGAGCGGATGGCTGCCATCGCGGATGCGAAGAAACCCTGCGGCCTGCTCGAAGGCCTTGGGTCCAAGCCGGGCGACCTTGAGCAGTTCATTGCGCGACTTGAACGGGCCGTGCTCGTTGCGGTGCGCGACGATGTTGGCGGCGAGCGATGGGCCGAGGCCGGACACGTAGCTGAGAAGCTGCTTGCTGGCGGTGTTCAGCTCCACGCCCACGCCGTTCACACAGGAGACGACCACGTCATCGAGACTGCGCTTGAGGGCGTTTTGATCCACGTCGTGCTGATACTGGCCGACGCCGATACTCTTGGGATCGAGCTTCACCAGCTCGGCCAAGGGATCCATCAAACGCCGCCCGATGCTGACGGAGCCGCGCACGGTGACGTCCTGGGTGGGAAACTCTTCGCGAGCCGCTTCGCTGGCGGAGTAGATGGACGCGCCGCTTTCGTTGACCATGACGACGGTGATCGAGGACGGCAGCTTCAGCAGCTTGATGAAGGCCTCGGTCTCACGGCCGGCTGTGCCGTTGCCGATCGCAATGGCTTCGATCTGGAACTTCTTGATGAAGGCCAGCACGGTCTCGGCCGCTTCGCGCACTTGGGAAGCTCCCGCCGCAGTCGGATAAATGACGTCGTGGTGGAGCAGCTTCCCTTGGCGATCGAGGCACACGACCTTGCAACCCGTGCGGAAGCCGGGATCGATGGCCAACACGTTCTTCTGGCCCAGCGCCGGAGCTAGCAGCAGCTCGCGCAGGTTTTCGGCGAAGACGCGGATCGCCTCGGTGTCGGCTTTCTTCTTCGAGTCGATCCGGATCTCGCCCTCGATGGCGAAACCGAGCAGCCGCTTGAAGCAATCCTGCGCCGCCAAGCGGACCTGTTCGCCGGCTGGTTTGCCCGGGGCTTTGACGAAGAGTTCTTCCAGCGTGATGACGGCGTCGCTCTCCGGCGGCGTGATGCGGACGAGCAGGAAGCTTTCGGTCTCGCCGCGGCGTATCGCCAACATGCGATGGCTGGGAATGGTTTTCACCGGCTCGGTCCAGTCGAAGTAGTCCTTGAACTTCGCGCCCTCGGCCTCCTTTCCGGTGAGCACCTTGGAACGAACGGTCGCCTCGCTCCAGTAGAGCTGGCGGAGCTTCGCACGGGCCACGGCGTCGTCGTTGATCCACTCGGCGATGATGTCACGCGCGCCGAAGAGTGCGGCGGTAGGATCGACAACCAGCTTCTCCGGATTGACGAAGGCGGCGGCCTCCTTGAGCGGATCGACGGTTTCCTGTTGTTCGAAGAGCAGCTTGGCCAGCGGCTCAAGGCCGGCTTCCTTGGCGATGGTCGCGCGGGTGCGGCGCTTAGGGCGATACGGGGCGTAGAGATCCTCCAGTGCGGTCAACGTCTCGGCCGAAGCGATGGCCTTCTTCAGGTCGTCGGAGAGGAGATTGCGTTCCTCCAGCGACTTCACGATCGAGGTGCGGCGCTCGTCCAACTCGGCGAGCTGGAGCATCCGGTCGCGGATGGCGGTGATGGCCACCTCGTCGAGCGTGCCGGTCACTTCCTTGCGGTAGCGGGCGATGAACGGGACGGTGGCGCCCTCGGCGATGAGCTTGGCGGTGGCGGCGACCTGGCGGGGCTGGACCTTCAGCTCGGAGGCGATCTTCGCGACATGGGATTCGTTCATGAAACTGGAACGGCGTGAATGCCTCTGAAGCCACTGCGACGCAATCCGAAACAAGGCCCCGGCGCGTGGCTCAATCACGATCGCGCCGAGTTTGTTCTTTTGCCTGAGCAAGCGGCTGGCAGGTTTTCCCCATGGCCCATCGCGCGACCGTCGGCGTTTGTCTGCTGCTTCTGTTGGTGGCGGGCTGTGTTTGCCGGCTTCCTGAACCGGCCGTCAGCGCGGGTTCTCCGGCTGTCGAGCGCCAGTTGACCGTGGCGGGCACGAATGCCCTCGAGCTGTCCCGCGCGTTGTCCGGATCGACGGGCAAGGAACGCGTGGCCATGCAGTTCCTCGTGGAGCACATGCCGGAGAAGGACGCGCGCGAGTTGTCGGCGGCTTTCCTGTTGGAGAACGTCCGGCTCGCCCGAGAGGCCGTGGCGTCGGCGCCGTGGGGAGCGGCCATTCCCGCGGACATCTACCTGAACGACGTGCTGCCGTATGCTTCGTTGACCGAGGCGCGTGAACCGTGGCGCGCCAAACTTCGGGAGATTTCCTTGCCGTTGATCGCCGACTGCCGGACCCCGGGCGAGGCGGCGCAGCGGTTGAACGAGAAACTCTTCAAGCTGCTCAAGGTTCGTTATTCGACCGGTCGGAAGCGCCCCGATCAGGCGCCGTCGGAAACGATGGCGTCGGGCGTCGCCACCTGCACCGGGCTTTCGATCCTTCTCGTGGACGCCTGCCGATCGGTGGGTGTGCCGGCCCGGGTAGTCGGCACTCCCATGTGGTCCAACATGCGTGGCAACCACACGTGGGTCGAAGTCTGGGACGATGGATGGCAGTTCACCGGAGCGGCGGAAGCGGACAAGAACGGGCTGAACCGCGGTTGGTTCGTCCACGACGCGTCTGAGGCGCGGGCGGATGTGCCGCGGCATGCGATATACGCGACCAGCTTCCGCAAATCGGAGGTCGGTTTCCCCATGGTGTGGGCCCCGGATGTGACTTGGGTCGGCGCCGTCAATGTGACCGAACACTACGCCGCGAAGCCCAAAGCCGCGGCCGACGCCCGGCCTCGTCTGCTGGTCAAAGTCCTCGATGCTCCGGCCGGTCGCCGGGTGGCCGTGCCGATCACGGTCACCGAGCTCAACAACACCGCCGCCGGGCAGTCCGAAACCAGCCGCGGCGAGGCGGCCGACCTCAACGACTTCGCCGCGTTTCCAGTTTTGGCCGGTGGACGTTATCGCGTTGAACTCAAAACCGAAGGCCGCCCGGTCAAGCGGGAGATCACTTTCGGGACCAATGCCTCCGAGTTGGTGACGCTGACCCTGACGGACCAGCCGGTGATCGTGCAGCCCTCGATGGTCTGCTACATCCCGCAGAAGATTCAGCGCCCTTTGAGCGCCGGCGATGCCTGGGGGCTCAAGTCGGCTTTGAACGACTATTTCAGGTCGGCGCCCGATGCGAGGGGGGCGTTCCAGTTTGAACAACGGTTCAACAGCCTCCTCCGGGACAATGAGCCCGCAGTGCGCCGCATCGCATGGGAGACCTATCTGGCGTTGCCGGCGCATCAGGCGGCCAGGGCCGACTTCGACGCCTCGCGGGTCGGCTCGGGAAAGCATGTCAGTCCGTATGTTGTGAAGACGGTGGGGACGCGGCCGACGAACGGCTGGGCGCTGTTCATCGCCATGCACGGCGGGGGCGGCGCGCCTCCGGAGGTCAACGACAGCCAGTGGAAGATCATGCAGCGCTACTACAAGGATCATCCCGAGGCCGGCGGCTACCTCTACCTCGCGTTGCGGGCGCCGAACGACACATGGAACGGGTTTTATGACCGCTACGTCTATCCGCTCGTCGACCGGCTGGTGGACAACTTCTTCCTCTTTGGCGACGTCGATCCGAACAAGGTGTTCATCATGGGCTACTCCCATGGCGGCTACGGCGCCTACGCCATCGGGCCGAAGATGCCCGATCATTTTGCGGCTATTCACGCATCGGCCGCCGCCGCTACCCAGGGCGAGACCACGCCGGTCACGTTGAGGAACACCGTGTTCAGCGCAATGGTCGGCGAGAAGGACACGATGTATGGGCGGCTCACACGCAACCGGAGCTTTGCGGAAGAGGTGGAGAAACTGCGCGGCAAACGGACCGACATCTACCCGGTCACGATCGACATCAAGGAGGGCTTCGGCCACGGCGGATTGCCGGACCGCGATCTGATTCCCCAGCTGTATCCCGCCGTCAGGAACCCCGTGCCGCGCGAACTCTCGTGGCTCATGACCGACGACGTCGTCCAGGACTTCTACTGGTTGCAGGTGCCGAAGCCCGGGAAGAAGCAGGAGATCCTGGCCAGCTGCCGGGACAACCGTTTCGTCATCACGGCGAACAGCGACGTGGCCTCGGCGACGGTGTTTTTCGATTCCCGTCTCGTCGATTTCAGCCAGCCGATCCAGATCGAGCTGAACGGCGCGACCACCACCCGGAACTATGCGCCCGACCTAGGGACGCTTTGCCGGACGCTTCTCGATCGCGGCGACGCGGAGCTCGCCTTCACATCGAGTTTTGTCGTCGTGAAGGATCCTGAATCCGGGCGTCTTTCCGTCTCGGCTGGCCGTTGAGATTTCTCTCGAACATCAAATGAAACTGACGCTGACGCTTCTTTCCCTCCTCGTGACCGGCTTGGCCGGCATCGCCGCCGAACGAGACTGGTCCTTTCCGTGCTCGACCAACGAGATCGCCCGCTACACCGCGCACCGGGTTTCGGGCCCGATCAAGATCGACGGCAAGCTGGACGAGGCGTCGTGGAAGACCGCGCCGAAGTCGCCGCGTTTCGTCGACATCATTTCGGGAAAGGCGGCGCTGCATGACACCTTCGCCACTGTCATGTGGGACGACGATAACCTCTACATCGGCTACCAGCTGCAGGAGCCGCACTTGAAGGCGAAATACACCAACCAGAACGATCCGATATACTACGACAACGACGTCGAACTCTTCATCGCCGGCCGCGACAGCTACTACGAGTTGGAACTGAACGGCTACAACACCGCCTACGAGGTCTTCTTCATCTGGAACGACGCCTACGACAAGGCGGGTTTCTCCAAGGCACCTGAGTTTCCCAAGTCCGACTGGGTTGCGTTCAACGGTGTCGGCTTCACCAACCACATCCGTGGCGGCCGGCTCGGGAACTTCAAGTGGTCGTTCCCCGGAAAGAAGACGGCCGTGCACCTCGATGGCACGGTGAACGACGACCGGGATGTTGACCGTGGTTGGACGGTGGAAGTCGCGCTGCCGTGGAGGGGCATGAAGTGGTTGGCCACGGACGGGCGCGCGCTGCCACCGAAGGAAGGCGACGTGTGGCGGATGGATTTCTCCCGCTTCAACACCTACAAGGCGCCCGCTCCGGCGGAGGATTCCGGCGGCTGGGTGTGGACCCGGCATGGCGTGTGGGATTCGCACATCCCGGAATGCTTCGCCTACGTCCAGTTCACCACGAACAGCGTCGGCACCGCCGCCAAGCCGACCGCCAAGTAGACGCAGAACCGGAGGCGGTCCTTGCGTGCAAGCGCCGCGACGCTCCATGCTTTCACGATGTCTGCGACGCTGGTCGTCAACGAAATCTACCTGAGCTTGCAGGGCGAAAGCACCTTCGCCGGGCTTCCGTGCGTCTTCGTCCGCCTGACCGCCTGCAATCTCCGCTGCTCCTACTGCGACACGGCCTACGCCTTCACGCAGGGCTCGAAGATGACGGTCGAGGAGGTGAGGGCGAAGATCGACGCGTTGGCAAAACCTTACGGAATGACGAAGTCCGAGGGCCAAAGGCCAAAGGCGGCCGGCGATTCGGGCGTTGGCCTTCTGGCGTCGGCTTTGCCTTTGGTTGAGTTCACTGGTGGCGAGCCGTTGCTTCAGCCGAATGCGCTGCCGCTGATGAAGCAGCTTTGCGACGATGGCTTCACCGTGCTGGTCGAGACCAGTGGTGCCATCGACATCTCGAAGTGCGATCCGCGTGTCCGCCGCATCATGGATTTGAAATGCCCGAGCAGCGGCGAGTCGGGCCGGATGCACTGGGCGAACATCGGCCACCTGCGAGCGACCGATGAGATCAAGTTCGTCATCGGCACCGAGCAGGACTACGCGTGGGCCAAGGAACAGATCGCCGAGCACCATTTGGAACGCGTCTGCCCGCTGCTTTTCTCATGGGTGGCGCCGCTGCTGCCACATCAGCAGGACAAGTCGCTGAAGCCGTTTCCGACAGACCACACGCCGATCAGCCGGAAGGATCTCGTCGAACGCATCGTGGCCGACGCGTTGCCGGTGCGGTTCCAGCTCCAGATGCACAAGTTTATCTGGCCGCCTGATCAAAAGGGGGTTTGAAGGCACTTCCCCTGATGAACACCCGGAAGACACTCCAGCTTCTCAAAGCTTACGAGTCGCGGAACGTCACGTTCGTCGATCCCGATGGCGGCTGGCCGATTGTCTGGGCCAAGGCCAAGGGCTCGCACGTCTGGGATGTCGAAGGGCGCAAGTATCTCGATCTGACCGCCGCCTTCGGCGTGGCGGCGGCCGGACATGCCAATACGGCGGTTGTTCGCGCCGGGCAGAAGCAGATGGGAACGTTGCTCCACGCCATGGGCGACGTGCATCCCCATCCTCTCAAAGCCGAACTGACCCGTGAGCTGAGCCAGATCACATTCGGACGCTGGAGCCGCTCCGTTCCGGCATCCGGCAAAACCATCTTCTGCAACTCGGGCTTTGAAGCAGTCGAAGCGGCGTTGAAGACGGCTTTCCTCGCCACGGGCAAGTCGCGCGTGATCGCATTCGAAGGCGGTTACCATGGGCTCGGTTATGGTGCGTTGAGCACGACCCACCGGGCACACTTCCGCGATCCGTTCCGACGGCAGTTGAGGGAATTTGCGGACTTCGTGCCGTTTCCATGGTGGGCCGAGTCGCGCTGCGACTCGGCGTCCAGCCGCAGCGCGGCTGGACCCACTTGCCCAGCACTGGCGGGAATCGAGGCTTCTTTGACTAAGCTCCTGAAAGGCGGCGACGTCGGCGCAGTGCTGGTCGAGCCGATGCAGGCGCGGGGCGGTATCCGTATTCCGCCGCCCGAATTTCTCCAGATGCTCCGCCGCCGCTGCGACGAGTTCGGGGCTCTGCTGATCGTCGACGAGATCTACACCGGTTTCGGCCGGACCGGCCGGCTGTTCGCCTGCGAACACAGCGGTGTGGTGCCGGATCTTATATGCCTCGGCAAGGCGTTGACAGGCGGTTTCCCGATGTCCGCCTGCGTCGGGCGTGCCGATCTGATGGACCGCGCGTGGCCGGCTTCAAATGGCGAAGCGATCCACACGAGCACCTTCCTCGGCCACCCTGTCGGCTGCGCGATGGCGCTGGCGCAATTGAAGGAGCTTAAGCGCCTCAAACTCCCGGAACGTAGCGCGAAGCTGGGCCGCATTCTCTTGAAGGAACTTCAGGCGCTTCGCTCCGACATCCTTCAGCTTCACACCCGTGGCGCGGGCCTTATGGCCGGGCTTGAGCTGCGTCGTCGCGACGGTTCACCGGCCACCGCGGAGTCCCTTCGCATCATCAAACGGCTCCTGCATGACGGCTTCATCTTTCTGCCGGAGGGCGAGCACGCGAACGTGATCGGCTTCACGCCGCCCCTGACCATTTCCGAACGCGACCTCCACCGCGCGGTGAAGGCGCTTGCGAACACGCTCCGAACCGTGGTCACTTAGACTGTTCCCCGACGCATGACCCTAACTGAAATGCGCGACATCCTGACGAGCCGGGACATCCAGCTCACGAAGTCGCTTGGTCAGAATTTTCTCCATGATGGCAACCAGCTGCGGCGCATTGTCGAGGCGGCCGACCTGCATCCCGGCCAGCGCGTGCTCGAGATCGGCCCCGGACTGGGACCATTGACCGAGCTGCTGCTGGCGAAAGGCGTCCAGGTCGTGGCGGTCGAAAAGGATTCGCGGCTCGTGGAGGTGCTTGAGGAACGTTTCTACGGCCGGGACAAACTGATCCTGCTGCATGCCGACGCCCTCGAAGAACTCGAAGACGTTTCGAAGGATTGGTCCGCTTGGAAGCTGGTTTCGAACCTGCCCTACTCCGTCGCTTCGCCGATCCTCGTCGAGCTGGCAATGTCGCCGGGCTGCCCGCTGGTGATGGTGGTCACGCTCCAATTGGAAGTTGCCCAGCGGATCATGTCGAAGGCGGGTGACGATGCCTATGGCATCCTGTCGCTGCTGCTTCAGCTGCGCTACCAGGCGGCTTCGAGCTTCAAGATTCCCGCGAGCTGTTTCTTTCCGGCGCCGGATGTCGATTCCGCCTGCGTCGTCCTCGTGAGGCGCGATCACCAACTGCTGCGGCCCGGTCCGCCGACCAAGATCTTCGCACAGGTCGTGAAGCAGGGATTCTCCCAGCGGCGCAAGATGATGCTGAAGCTTCTCCGTGAGCGGTGGCCCGACTTGGCGTGGGAGGAGTTCTTCGCCGAACTCGCGATCAATCCGATGGCCCGCGCGGAGGAAGTGAGCCTGGAGAAGTTCGTGGAGCTGACGAAGAAGGTTTCGTCGTGAACGAGGAGATCTTCGACGTCGTCGATGACCGCGACGAAGTCGTCGGTCGCGAAACCCGGAAGCGGGTGCATCAGCTTGGCCTCCGGCATCGGGCCGTCCACGTCCTCGTCTTCAATCGCCGGGGCGATCTCTTTCTCCAGAAACGTTCCATGCTGAAGGACAACCATCCGGGTGTCTGGGACACCTCGTCGGCCGGCCACCTGGATTCAGGCGAGGACTACGACGCGTGCTCGATTCGTGAGCTCCGCGAGGAGCTTGGATGGAGCATAGCCATGGCGCCCGAGCGCCTCTTCAAGATCGCGGCTTGCGACGATACCGGGATGGAACATGTCTGGGTCTACCGGCTCGAAGCGGAGGGACCTTTCGAGCTGCAGGCCTCGGAGATCGATCGCGGCGAGTGGTTTCACCAGGAGGTGATTACTGGCTGGATTGATCGGCGGCCGGAGGATTTTGCGCCGGGGTTTCGGTTGATCTGGGGGCTGGTTCGACTGCGTCCGTAGTCGGCTGCGACTCAGCCGAAGACCGTGCCCGCTGGCCGTTCGACGAAGTGGAGCAGGTTTCCGTCGCGGTCGCCGAAGAACAGAACCCGTCCGCCTCCGCCCGCGGGCTTCACCGACTCGGTAAAGCGCACGCCGCGCGTTTCAAGTTCCGCCTTGGCCGATTCTATGGAGGCGACGCGGAGCGCGAGATGCCGGAAGCCGTTGAGATTGTTGTCCGCAGTTTCCTTCACGGCAAAGTCGCCCTCATAGATTTCCAGCATCACTCCGCCGGCGAGTCGGACGAAGAACGCAGGAGGTGTTTGGCCGTTGTCGAAGGCGAGTTCCGCTCCCAGGACTGCGACATACCAGTCCTTGAGGGCGACGGGATCGCGGGACGGGAGGCCAATGTGCTCAACTTTCAGTTCCATACGTCCGATTAAACTCCAGGCGGCGATTGCGAGAAGCGGAAACATCCGGCCCGGCGTCCTTCACGGGGGCGGTGTGCTTGACGGTCCATGACCCCTCCACTAGGTTGCTTCGGCTCCAGAAAAGCCCGTAAACATGCAGAATTTTTTGATTCCTAACGTCATCGAGCAGACCGGACGCGGCGAACGCGGCTATGACATCTACTCCCGCCTGCTCGTCGACCGCATCGTGTTCCTCGGGACGCAGGTCGATGACATGGTGGCGAACGTCATCATCGCGCAGTTCCTTTTCCTGCAGATGACGGATCCGAAGAAGGACATCCATCTCTACATCAATTCCCCCGGCGGAAGCGTCACGGCCGGACTCGCGATCTACGACACGATGCAGTTCATGACCTGCGATGTGAACACCTACTGCATCGGCCAGGCCGCCAGCATGGGCGCCGTGCTTCTATCCGGCGGAACCAAGGGCAAACGATTCTCGCTGCCGAACTCGAACATCATGATCCACCAGGTCCTCGGCGGCGCCGAAGGCCAGGCCAGCGATGTCGAGATCCGCGTGAAATACATGCTCAAGCTCAAGCAGCGCTTGAACACCATTCTGTCCCACCACACCGGCCAACCCTACGATGTCGTCGAGAAGGCCTGCGACCGTGACAATTTCATGAGCGCGGAAGAGGCGAAGGATTTTGGCCTCGTCGACGCCGTGATCAGCTCCCGCAAGGAAGTTCCCGGTCTGCCTGAAACTACTTCGGTCGTTCCGTAAGGCCCCGACATGGCCCGGCCTACCAACATCACGCTCTGCAGCTTCTGCGGGAAATCCCACGCCGAAGTCCGCAAGCTCATCGCCGGGCCGGGGGTCTACATCTGCGACAACTGCGTCAACCTCTGCAAGAGCGTCCTCGACAAGGAACTCTCCGTTGACCAGAAGCGCGGCCAGGCAAAGTTCAAAGTTCCCAAGCCGGCCGACATCCGCCGTCGCCTCGACGAGTTGTGCATCGGGCAGGACCACGCCAAGAAGGTCCTCTCGGTCGCAGTGCACAACCACTACAAGCGGATTGCCAGCGGCGGCTTCTCGGCAACCACTGACAAGGACGACCACCCCGTCGGTCGTGAGGCCGCGGAGGAAGTCGAACTGGAGAAGAGCAACATCCTGCTTATCGGCCCGACCGGATCCGGAAAGACCCTTCTGGCAAAGACGCTCGCCAAGGTGCTCGACGTTCCCTTCGCCATCGCCGACGCGACCACGCTGACCGAGGCCGGCTATGTCGGTGAGGACGTGGAGAACATTATCCTTCGCCTGCTCCAGAACGCCGACTACGATGTGAAGAAGGCGCAGATGGGGATCATCTACATCGACGAAATCGACAAGGTCGCGCGCAAGACGGAGAACGTCTCCATCACTCGCGACGTGTCCGGCGAAGGTGTCCAGCAGGGCTTGCTCAAGATCCTTGAAGGCACCACCTGCAACGTCCCTCCCCAGGGTGGACGCAAGCATCCCCAGCAGGAATACATCCGGGTCGACACGACCAACATCCTCTTCATCTGCGGCGGCGCTTTCGTCGGCCTTGAACGGATCATCCAGCGCCGCATCGGCCATCGGGTGATGGGTTTCGCGGGTCAGGAGCGAAACGTCCAGTCCTCCTCCCTTTCGCGTGAGGAAGTCATGCACCAGGTCGAACCCGAGGATCTCATCGGCTTCGGATTCATCCCGGAGTTCATCGGACGCCTGCCTGTTTCCACCGTTCTTGACCAGCTCACGGAGGATCAGCTCGTATCCATCCTGACCGAGCCGAAGAACGCGTTGACCAAGCAGTTCGCCAAGCTCCTCGCGCTCGAAGACGTCTCGCTTGAGTTCACTTCCGACGCGCTCCGCGAACTCGCCGCGCAGGCGGTCAAGAAAGGCACCGGCGCCCGCGCGCTTCGCAGCCTTCTGGAGAAGCTCATGCTCGACGTCATGTATGACGTGCCCACGTCCGGCGATGTCGAGTCCGTCAAAGTCACCCGCCAGGTCGTCCTCGGCGAGACCACCCCCATCGTCACCCGCAAGGCCGTTCGAGCCGCAGCCTGATACTTGTCCCGGCGCTGGCTCCTCCCGGTTTGAGGTTGCTTGGCGACCGGGACTTCTCGTTTCTTCTATCCCACTGATACCATGGCACGTCCCTACCAAGCCGACCAGTTCGTCGCGAACCACGTCACCGGCATCCCCCGGTCGGGCATCCGCGACTTCTTCGAAATCGTCCAAGGCATGAAGGACGTCATCTCGCTCGGCGTCGGCGAGCCTGATTTCGTCACCCCATGGCACATCCGCGAGGCGGCCATCTACGCGCTCGAGCGCGGGCGCACCGGCTACACGTCGAACCTCGGCCTGCTTTCCCTCCGTGAAGCTCTCTCGAAGCACATCGAGGAGAACTTCGCCGTCAGCTACAACCCGAAGACCCAGATCCTCATCGCCGTCGGCGTCAGCGAGGCGATGGACCTCGTCCTCCGTGCCATCATCAATCCCGGCGACGAGATCATCTACCACGAGCCGTGCTACGTGAGCTATTCGCCCAGCATCGTCCTGGCCTACGGCGTGCCCGTCGCCATCTCGTGCAAGGAGGAGAACAACTTCGCGGTCACCGCCGAGGCCATCGAAGCCGCCGTCACGCCGAAGACCAAGGCGGTCATGCTCAACTTCCCGACCAACCCGACCGGCGGCACCATGACCCGCGCCGAGTTGATGAAGATCGCGGAAGTCGCCAAGCGCCATAACCTGCTCGTCATCACCGACGAAATCTACAGCGAGCTGACCTACGAGGGCGAACACGTCTCGATCGCCTCGCTCCCCGGCATGGCGGAACGGACCATTTTCCTGCACGGCTTCAGCAAGGCCTACGCGATGACCGGCTTCCGCATCGGCTACGCTTGCGGTCCCGTGGAGATCATCGAGGCCATGATGAAGATCCACCAATACTCGATGCTCTGCGCGTCGATCATCAGCCAGGAAGCCGCGCTCCAGGCCATCAAGCAGGGCAAGCCCGACACCGACCGGATGCGCGAGGAATACGGCCGTCGCCGGAACTTCATCGTGAAGTCCTTCAACGAAGCCGGCCTGAGCTGCCACTTGCCGCGCGGCGCGTTCTACGCATTCCCCTGCATCCGCTCGACGGGTCTTGGCTCGAAGGATTTCGCCTTCCGTTTCTTGCAGGAGGAAAAGGTGGCCGCCGTTCCCGGAAGCGCGTTTGGTCCAAGCGGCGAAGGGTATCTCCGCTGCTGCTACGCCACCGCCTTCGACCAGATCGAGACCGCGATGGAGCGCATGAAACGCTTCGTGGATCGGGTCAGGAAGTAGATGCGGACTAGCGTTTAATTCGCCGCAGGAACAGCAGACCTGCACCGGTTACCAACAGTATGACCGATGATGGCTCGGGAACCGGGGTCGTAGTGCCGGCGATGATCCCACCTCCGATCGCTGTGGCGCTCGCTGACACCTCCAATCCAGTCAAACTGGTGCCGGTAATTGATACCCATCCATAGTTGTCGTTGATGTCCGGCGTTCCATTTCCACCGAGCGGCCGATCATCCCAGTATCCAAACAGTCTCGGCTGCCCAAATAGAAACAACTGCACGCTGCTGCCTGGACTAATGCCGTTGTTTGATACTAGCGCGGTGTTCGATGCGACAAAAGATGAGTCGATCACGGTTCCGGCGGTGATGGCGAACAGTGAATAGACTTCTGCTATGCCCCAGGAAGTAAGCATGAATTGGCCACCACCGACGGACGATATTCCAATAGCGAAAAGGCCGCCCCGGCCTTCGCTGGGGTTTATCGAGTTTGTTAGAGTCAGAAAAGTTCCACTTTGAGTTCCTTGCCGGATCGCTGCGTCGTTGAAAATGACGGTCGATTGAGCCTGGAGCTCGGATGCGCACGTCAGGAAGATGAGACAGACCAGTGCGATTCGTTTGGTGGCGTTCATTAGTCGTCCTTGGTTCGTCAAACTCGCTGGGAGGGTTTACCCGCTGAGTTTCAAAGTAGGGGAGGAGGGCAAAAAAGCCATCCGTGATCAAACCCTCAGGGCATTGATCTGGCTGGCGGCGTAGGCGGCGCCGAAACCGTTGTCGATGTTCACGACGGTCAGGCCGCTGGCGCAGCTGTTCAGCATTCCCAGAAGCGCCGTCAGCCCTCCGAAGTGCGTGCCGTAGCCGACGCTCGTCGGCACGCCGATGACCGGTTTGCCAATGAGGCCGCCGAGCACCGACGGAAGTGCCGCCTCCATTCCCGCCACCACGATGACCACGTTGGCCGACTGGATCTCCGGCAGCCGCGCCAACAGGCGGTGAAGGCCGGCCACGCCCACGTCGTAGATGCGCTTCACTTCGTTGCCCATGAAATCGGCGGTCAACGCGGCCTCCTCTGCCACGGGTAGATCACTCGTGCCCGCCGCAACGACGGCGATGAAGCCAGGCCGCTTTTGCAGCGGAGTCCGCTCCAGCGTCAGAGCACGGGCAGCTTCGTGGTGGATCGCTTCTGGGAAGTGTTCGCAGAAGGCGCGGGCGTGGTCGGCCGTGACGCGCGTGACGAGCACCCGCGAATCGGCTCCGACGATCTTCTCGGCGATGGCGACGACTTGGTCGGGCGTTTTGCCGGCTCCGTAGATGACTTCCGGGAAACCCTTCCGCAGCGCGCGGTGGGTATCGACGGTGGCGAAGCCGAGATCAACCACGGGTGCGGCTTGGAATGATTTCAGCGCGTCCTCCAGGGAAACCTGGCCGGTGCGGAACTTTTCAAGCAGGGCAATCGCTTCGGACGTGAGCACGCGCGGAAAGTGCCACCCGCCGCGAAGGTGTCACGGGCAAAGCTCCACAGGGTGGCGCAGGCCTCCGGCCTGCTCTTTCCGGCGTCGCGCCGGAAAGGGTGGTGGCGGCTGCTTACGGAGGATTGATGGCCGTTCAGCCGGAGCGTTCGGACGCCGTGAGTCGGGCGCACTGGTCGTTCCGCTATCATAGCTTCGGAAGGATGCCATGAACTGTTCCTGGCGCGACGCCCGGAACAGCAGGCGTGACGCCTGCGCTACCCTAGAGCATATTAAAAGAAAGCGTAGCCGTTTGTCGGTGGGATCGGCAGGCTTGGGCCGTGAGAACCATCTCGTTGGATTT
>Ga0163144_10014807_pt1 | contig 16158 bp, 11 predicted proteins | sample OliLak19BULKMAT1_FD_123175 | JGI IMG/M metagenome (GOLD analysis project Ga0163144, IMG submission 123175) | Freshwater microbial mat bacterial communities from Lake Vanda, McMurdo Dry Valleys, Antarctica - Oligotrophic Lake LV.19.BULKMAT1 | ecosystem: Environmental > Aquatic > Freshwater >... | reverse complement strand
GACGGGCCATGGAAAACCTCAACAAATCCGCTCGCGATTGCCGCGGGGGGACGCAGCGCGTTAAAATGGGCGGCATCCTGAGCTTGGAGCGGTTCCAGGCTCAATCCATATGGGAAATGTCGGTTGAGAAAGCGATCCTCGGTCTGGGGAAGAACCCTGAGCGTTTTGGGCTCGCGCCAGAGAACGAGTACTTTCCGATTGCTGTACGACAGCTGCTATTCGGTCTCGGGCGAATGCCGACGCATCGCGTTCTTTTCACGATTCGCCCCGACTCGGTGTTTGTGTTTGACCTCCGACACGTCTCGCAAGAATTGGCAGACTTGGATGATCTCTCGTAGCGAGACGTTCATGCCACGGTTACTCGGCTGGTCGTTCCCCGCTAACTCTCTCTCACTCAGCCGCTGCACGTCGACTGAGTTGCGCCGCAACGCCCCGTTTGGCCCACCAGCCGACGCTGGTGTCGTCGAGGTTCAGTTCGCGGAGCGATTCGACGGCGTCGACGACTGCGAGAGTATGTTTGGTGATCGGCGTGCGCGAGAGGTCGAGCTTGCGGAGTTGCTGGAAGAGGCTGAGGCGGAGGACGTCGTCGTCGGTGAGGCGGCAGCCGGGGAGTTCGAGCGTGTGAAGCTCGCGGAGCGTGGCGTAGTTTTCGACCATGGCGTCGATGAAGGGGGTCGGGGCCGGCGAATCGGCGAGGCGGATCTTCGTGACGTGCTCGGTGAGTTGCGCAAAGTCGCCGTACGATTGTTCGAGCCACTGAGGGGCGTACGCGGTGACCTCGGCGCCGAGCTTTTCGAGTTGCGTCACCGCCTCTTGCAGGGCGGCGTAGCGGGCCATCTTGCCGGCGATCCAGCCGCGGCGGTCCTGGCGAAATTCGAGGTAGGCCTGGGCCCGTTCGAAGGCTTCGTGGACGGCGGCGAAGGCGGCGGTGGAGCCGCCGCGATCGGGATGGGTGGCGCGGGCCTTTTCGCGGTAGGCCTGTTTGACGTCCTCGATGGCGTATGGGGGGGCGAGGCCGAGGGTGACCATGAAGTCGGGGCGGGGGTCGTGGTCGGGCATTTTGTGGTGAGGAGTTGAAGGCATGCCGCGCAAGGCGCTATTTCCAATCAATGCTCATCGATTGGCGGCAGCCCTGAAATTGCTTGAATCAAGGAATTGAGTTCAGCGTCCAGCAAAGGAAGGTCCACGACAATCGTGTGCCAGACGTTCTCCAGATCAACGGTAATATAGTCGTGAATCAATTTGTCGCGGCTGCCCGCCATTGATCGCCACGGAATGGTTGGCGCGAGATCGCGAATCTCTTGAGGGATTCGTTTCGTCGCTTCCCCGACGATCTCCAGCGCCCGTACGACTGCGTAGATCGACTTGTCATCGGCGGCGAATGCCGCGTAGTCCAAGCCGGCAGTGAATTGTCGAGCTTTGGACGCTGCCGCGCGAATGTCATTAAGGAGGTCGAGATAGTCGCGAATCGGCTTCATACGGGGATGGCCTCGGCGAGAATTCGCTCGCCGATTTTTGGCTTCAGAGCGCTTCGCAGCACCAAATCGACTTTCACGTCTAGCAACTCGGTGAGACTTTCTTCGAGTTCAACGAATTGAAAGAGGCCAATAGGCTTCTCCAGGGTTACCAGTACGTCGAGATCGCTGTCGTTGCGAGCGTCGCCGCGTACGCGTGAACCGAATATCTCCAACGATGCGACGCCCCAGCGGCTGCGGAGCGTTGGCAATTGCTCGCGGAGGATGCGTTGGAAGTGATCTATCGGAGCATTCATAAGGTCACAGTATTTACGTATTGAGCGGTTCGCATTTGCCGCGGCTGTCGGCCTGCAGCACGTCGCCGATTAGCCCACGTAGCTTGTCGGCGTTGGCCTCCGTCGACCTCGCCCACTTTTCGTCTTCATCGATTTCGTAGAGTATGAGCTTGGCGATGAGATCTTGCCGATCCACAGGTGTCTTCTGCAGCCGTTTGATGGCTTCTCGGAGGGTTTTGGGTCATAGGTGAATTATAGCAGATTCTTGGAGGCTGAACGCACCGCCTAATCCAGCCGTTGTCCGATGCGCGACCAACGAATTGGCCCCCATTCAATTGTCGGATTGCGATTCTTACGAGGATTGACGGGCGGCGTCTCCGAGTAGGCGCGCGACCAGTAGATGACCCGCGCGACGCCCTCCACGCTTGTGAGCGAGTAGTCTCCGTCGAACCGACTGTCACGCGACAGGCGACGATTGTCGCCGAGTAGAAAGATGCCCTTTGGTCCAACTGTATGAGGACCGAAGTCGCGCATGCCGGGAATGGATGGAATCTTGCCTTCAAGAATCACGTAAGGTTCCTCTACTGGTTCTCCATTACGGAAGAGCTTTTCATCTTTCAACTCCAGGATGTCGCCCGGAAGTCCGACGACGCGCCTTACATATAACGCTGAGCTAGATGCGTTCTCGTAGTGTGCAATGACATCGCCATAGTGGAGGGCGTGTAAATGCGGGCTGAGACGGTCGACAAGGATGCAATCGCCCGGAAGGAGAGTGTTTTGCATTGAACGTGTAGGCATCACGCAAGCTTCCACCCAAGTTGCTGGCACTAATGAAGTGATGAACACTCCCCAGCAAATCCAACCGATGCCGAATACGACATAGATCCACCATCGCTGATAAGGTCGCAGACCGTTTGGCTGTCCATGACGCGCAATTCGGATGGCGTCCACGATAAGGACGAGTTGAGGCGCCATCATTACCGTGAAGCCAAGCAGCATACCCGCTGGACTGGCTGCCCAATAAAGCATGTGCGCATAGCCAAGGAATTCCATCGCTATACAAGCGACGAGCCAGAAGGACGCACGGGCAAGGCGACCGCAGTAGACGAGCGCAAGTGGACCGAAGAAGAAACCGAGCAGCGCCGCGAGCCATGGATTTCGCGGCGTGCCGACATTGTCATCGTTTGGCGATCTTGGCGAATCGAGATCTGTCATAAAGTGAGAAGCTCACATCAAGCGACTAAGCCCCGTACTTCCCCAACCGCCCAGCATTCGCCAACGCCAGCGTCATGAGGTGCTTCGCCTCAAACTGCCCCAGCCCGCCGCGCAGGCAGTCGCGTTCGCCGAATTGTTCCACCCCGTCGGTGCGGCAGTTCTTCGCCCACAGCAGCGTCGGCACCGGGTGCCAGCTGTGGCTGGCGAGCATGCTTGGCGTGCTGTGGTCGCCGGTGGCGATGAAGACGTCTGGCTTGAGGGCCATGATCTTCGGGACGGCGGCGTCGAACTCTTCGGTTCGCTGCACCTTCGCGTCGAAGTTGCCGTCTTCGCCGGTGCTGTCGGTGTACTTGAAGTGGATGAAGAAGAAGTCGTACTTGCCCCAGTTCTCTTTCAGGACTTCCATCTGCTCGTCGAGCGTCTTGGCGTGGCCGAGGATGTCCATGCCGACGAGTTGGGCGAGGCCTTTGTACATCGGGTAGACGGCGATCGCGGCGGCGCGGAGGCCGTAGACTTCTTCGTAGCTCGGCAGGCTCGGCTTGCTGGCGACGCCGCGGAGGGTGCAGCCGTTGGCTTTCTTCTCGGCCTTGAGGAGTTCTTGCGCCTGGCGGACGAACTCTTTGAGAATCTTGGCGGTTGCTTCGCTCTCGGGGTTACCGGCGACGGGGTCGAGCGGCGGGACGCCAGTGATTTGCGGGTCGGTGTCGTGGACGAAGTCGCCGAGCTTGCCTTGGTTGGCGCCGGTGCCGCGGAGGACGATGACGAAGCGGTGTTCCTTCACAGGCTCGACGAAGATCTGCACGTCGGGGATCTTCACTTCGCGGAGCTTGATGGCGAGCGGCGCGGACTCTTCGCTGGCGATGCGGCCGGCGCGGCGGTCGCTGATCTTGCCGGCGGCGTCGAGCGTGCAGAAGTTCGCGCGGATGGCGACGTCGCCTTCTTCAAGCTTGAAGCCGATGCCGGTCGCTTCGAGGGCGCCGCGGCCGATAACGTATTGGATGGGGTCGTAGCCGAAGAGGCCGAGGTGGCCGGGGCCGCTGCCGGGAGCGATGCCGGGAGCGACGGGGATGCTGCCGCCGCAGACGCCTTCGCGCACGAGCTTGTCGAGGTTGGGGGTCTTCGCGGTTTCGAGTTCGGTGAGCCCTCCCGGTTGTTGCGGCAGACCGCCCAGGCCGTCGGCGACGAACATGACGATCTTCGAGTCGTTCTTGATGAAAAGCTGACGGGTGAGGGCGTGAGTGTCCATGGTCGCGAAGGGGGAAGGCGGATGGGGGAGGGGGGAAGGAAAACGGCGAAGTGAGAGATTTTAGCGGGCGGGATGGGTGGGGGGCAGGGGCACTTGTCGAGCGGGCTGGGATGGGGAGGATATGGGCATTGCCGGGGGAACGCTCACCACCAAGACACGAAGGCACGAAGGACGCACGAAGGGAGCTGGGGAAGAAGGCTGAGCACCGCTAATGGACGCTGATGAAACGCTGATAGGGGAAAATTTTCATTAGCGTTCTATCAGCGTCCATTAGCGGTGCGGGTATTCGTCTTTCTTCGTGCGTCCTTCGTGCCTTTGTGTCTTAGTGGTTAAATTCAACCTGCCCAATCTGCCCCACACGTCGACAGATCTTTAGATAAGAGGACCAGTCATGGCCGACCAGTTGATTTCCTACGACCCGCGCGGCGTGTTTTTGCCGGAGCATGGGATCACGCCGGCGGAGTTGGCGGGGGCGGCGGAGTCGCTCGACGAGGCGCGAGATCAGGTGTTGGCCGACGCGCAGTTGTGGGCCGACGGGGTCGATGTGCCCGCGGACAAAGTGCCGCTCGATGCGGGGTTCCACGACTTGCCTGATCGGTTGTTGGCCGACTTTCGCACCAACGGCGCCAAGAGCGAGTTGGCCCGCATCAAGGCGGCGGCGGATCGGTTGAGCGGGGAGACGCAGAGCGTCGTCGTGCTGGGGATCGGCGGATCGTACATGGGCGCCCGGGCGCTGCTCGAGGCGTGCTGTCATCAGTACTACAACGAAGTCGAACCGACGATGCGCCGCGGCCGGCCGCGGATTTATTTTGAGGGGAACAACGTCGACAACGATGCGCTGCTCGACCTGCAACGGCTATTGCAAAGCCGCGGCGACCAGTGGGGCCTCGTCTGTATCAGCAAGAGCGGCGGCACGTTGGAGACGGCGGCCGCGTTTCGGATTTTGCTGCACGATTTGAAGGCGTCGCTCGGCAAGGACTCGGGCGAGATTGCCAAGTACGTCATTCCTGTGACCGGTAAGAGCGGCAAGCTGTTTGACCTGTCGAAGGCGCTTGGCTGCAAGGAAGTGTTCGAAGTGCCCGACGGCGTCGGCGGGCGGTTCTCGGTGTTGTCGGCGGTGGGACTGATGCCGGCGGCGCTGCTGGGTCTCGACCTTGAACGGTTGCTGGCCGGGGCCGCGGCGATGAACGAACATTTCCGCAACAATGGGCCGGCGTCGAACATTGTGTTGCAGTACGTCGGGGTGTGCCACCTGATGGAGAAGCTGCGCGGCTGCCACACGCGGGTGCTGTCGACGTGGGGCAAGCGGCTCGAAGCGGCCGGCCTCTGGTACGACCAACTACTGGCCGAGAGTCTCGGCAAGAACGAAGTCGGCGCCTTCCCGCTGACGGTGGTGAACACCCGCGACCTCCACAGCCGAGGACAGCAGCACCAGGAAGGGACGCGCGACAAGCTGATCACGAACTTGATCGTCGATCAGCCGAGCCGCGGAGAGATCAAGGTCGGGGCAAGCGACTTGAACCAGGACGGGCTGAACGAACTCGCCGCGAAGAGCATCCCCGACATTCTCGCCGCGGCGATCGAAGGGACGAACCAGGCCTACCGTGAAGCGAACCGCCCGACGGCGGACATTCACTTGCCGCAGTTGGACGAGTACACGCTGGGGCAGTTCTTCCAGTTCATGATGCTGGCCACGGTGGTCGAAGGACGGTTGATTGGAATCAATCCCTACGGCCAGCCGGGGGTTGAGGCGTACAAGAAGAATATGAACGCGATTCTTCGGCGGTAAGCGATCTTTTCGGCAGACTCGTGAGTTACTCGCAAAGGCGCTAAGACGCAAAGAACGCGCAAAGAAATGCGAAAGCAGTTCTTTGTTCTTCTTTGCGTTTCCTTTGCGCCTTCGCGGCTTTGCGAGAGACTATCAGCGTGGCTTCAGAATCTTATCAAAAGCCTTGTTGATCTCTTCGCCGATGATCCCGCCGGCCGCTTGTTGGGCGGCTTGGGTGACGAAGCTGCCGACCGCGCGGTTGTCGACTTGCGGCTTCGCGAAGGTGCCGGTGACGGGGATTTGAATCACCTGGCCGACCAGCGACTGCAGGGCCGGCTTGCTGCCGACCCATTTTTGTTGGATCGGAATCTCGATCACCAGGTTGAGCGTTTCGTCGAAGCCGACCGAGCCGTTCGAGCGGACCGGCACGTCGTCGATCAGGAACTCGAGGTTCTTGTGATAGACGCGGCCCTCGGCGATCGTGACGTCGATCGCCTTCTCGCTCATCGTGATTCCCTTGATCGGCTCGGCGGCCGCCGGCTTCTGCGGCGAGACCGCGCCGAGGATCGAACCGAGACCTTGGTTGATGTTGCCGAGGCCCTGGTTGAGATTGTCGCTGAGATTCTGCCCGATGTTCTGGCCGTTCTTGCTGAGGGCGTCGACCTGCTTGATCAGGTTCGCAATGTCCTGAATCATCGGGCCCGGCGTGACGGCGAGATTGTGGATGGTGAGCCGGCCATCGAGCTTGCCGGTCTTGGGTTGACGCAGCGGGATCTGAGCGCTGTTCAGGAAGAACGAGAACGAGCCTTCGGTACGCGCGGCGCCGGCGACGACCGGGGCGGCGTACTTCAGCATGCGGTCGCTCACCTCGGCGGAGATGGCGACGTTGGTGATCGTCTGGCCGGGGGCGAGTTCCAGCACCTGTGGGTTGGCGTCGAGTAGGATCCGGGGCGTGAGGCTCACCTTCCCCGCGGGGCCGACGGTGAGCTCCAGCGGCGTGAACTGCGCCTGGCCGTCGCGAACGCTCGCGGCGACCTGCGCGGGGCCGATCGGGAGGCCAAAGACGTTGGCGGCGGTCCAGCCGGTTTGTGTGGCGAGTTGCCAGCGGCGGGACCAGTGGGGGAGGTTGCTCGATGCTGGTTGCTGGGTGCTGGCGAAGGAGCTTGGCGTGCCGGGGGGCGCGCTGACGGCGGGGGTGACTTCGACGTTCCATTGATTGGCGCCGTTTGGAAGAATGGAAGCGTCGGGAATCCCTCCCCCGGCCCCTCCCTGCGAGGGAGGGGAGATAGCGGCGTACAGCTGGCCGGTGGCTTGCAGCCGCGCTTGGTTCGCGCCGGTGATCTGGACGTTCGGGCCGAGGTAGGCGGTGAGGAGCTTCGCCAGCTCGGCGGCGTCGTAGGTGAAGTTGACGTCGCCGCGGACGACGCCGGCCGTGCGGAGTTGTTCGACGACGCCGGAGCCTTCCATCTTCACCGTCTTGCCGGTGAGATTGATGCTGGAGAGTTGCAGCTGATCGTCGGCGTTGGAGTACGCAGCGACGGTGTCGAGTTCGACCTTCGGTTCGTTCCACGCGATCGTGCCGTCGGCGGAGTTCACTAACTGCAGCGGCTCGGCCGTTGCGTTGAGCGTTGCGGTGGCGCGCTGGGCGTCGCTGGCGAGTTGCAGTCGGCCGACGAACTGGCCGCGCGGCCGGACGCCGCCGGCCTGGGCGCCGAGGAGGTCGCCCCATGCTGCGAGCCGATCGAAGTCGCCGCGGAAGGCGACGTCGCCGCGGGCGAGCGGCGGGCCTGACTCAGTGAATTGAATCGACACGTCGCGCGTGCCGAAGGCGATCGAGCTGCTGCTGAGTTGGTACGCCTTCGAGGCGAACTGCCGCGTGGCTGTTTCCCAGCGGAAGTCGCCGGCGGCTTCGATCCCTTGCTCATTGATTTGCGTCTGGCCGACCTTGGCGGCGAAGTTCTGCACGCTGATCTTCGATTGATCGACCTGCAGCAGCCCCGGCGCCGCGCGGAGCTGAGCGCTGATCGTCGATTGGCCCGCCAGCTGTTCCGGCACGCCGGAAACCCACGGGCGGAGTCGGCCGGCCCACTGTTCGAGCGGACCGTTGCCATTGATCTTGAGGAACCAGGAACGGTTGGCGTCGACGAGGTTGATCGGTTCGAGTAACTCGGCCGTGAGGGTGTCGGCGGGGCCGCGCATCATGACGGTCGCCGTTTCGATCCGCTGCGGTTGGAAGTCGAGCCGCGAGCCGGCGGCTTGGATCTCGACGCGAACTTGCGGGTCGTTCCACACGACTTTGCCTTCGCGTTGTACGTCGATTTGCTGGAGATCGAGTTCGGCGCTGACGGCGAAACGACCGGCGCCGGTATCGCGGAGCGAGAATTTGCCGGCGCCCGTGCCGTGGAGCTTCCAGGCGGAAAGGTCTTGGAACTGGCCGAGCTCCTCGGCGAGTTCGTCGAGATTGAATTGGAGGTCGCCTTCGAGGCCGCCCGCCGTGCCGTTAGCGGAGGCGCTCGCGAAGGTCGAGCGAAGCAGGCCGCTTTGGAACTGCGGGCCGTCGGCCGTGTCGATGGCGTCGATGCCGATTTCAAACGGCTTGGTCCAGCGAATCGGACGTTGGCCGTCGGTGCCGACGAGATCTTGCAACGCGGCGCCAACGGTCCAATTGCGTGCGGCGTCGGTCTTCGCGCTACGGGCGGTGATCTCGATGCTGCCGGCGTCGACGCGGACGCCGGGTCGCAGCCGCAACGTGCGGGGGAGCATGCGTGTGAGTTGCGGCAACTCGGCGCGGGCGGTGATCGTGGCGTCGCTGGTGGGGAGCGATTTCAGACTGAGGCGTTTGATTTCGTCGAGATTGAATTCGCCGTTGAGCTCGGCCTGCAGCCAATCGCCGCGGGCAGTGCAGGCGTTGGCGAGCAGGCGATCGCCGACGAGGGCGGCCTCGAGGTTGACCGCGACAGTCGCAAGCTCCAGCAGATCGCCGGCGAGGGCATGGGAGGTGAAGCGGAGGTTAGCGGCGTCGATCTTGCCTTTGGCGTCGACGACGTCGGCGGTCCAGCGGAGCTGAAGGTCGGGAGACGCTTCGCCCGTGAGCCGAGCGCCGGGGACGACGCGCGCGAGCCACGGTTCGAGAGGCGCAAGCGGCAGCCGATCAGCAACGACAAGAAGTTCTTTGCGAGCCGGGGCGTCCCCGCCCCCGGCGCCATTCGCAGCAGCCGCCGGAGCTAAATGAATCTTAAAGCGGCCCGCTTGGTCGATTGCAGGCGCAGGCGATGCAGCGAGCTCAATTGGCTCCGCTCCGGCGGGTCGTTGACCCGCGGCTACTGCGGGGGAGCCGAGCTTCATCGTGCCGTCGGCCAGAACGTCCCAGCCGCCCGTGGCGAGGGGCTTTGCCGTCGCGCTGAGGCCGCTGATTTGCCACTGTTGGCCGGTCGACAAGTCGCGGCCGATGATCGTGCCGTCAACGATGGCGACCTCGAAGCTCTTTGGTTCGCTTGGGCCGCTCGTTGGATCGTGAGCTGCCTTCGCAGCGGCGTCGGCGAGTTGCGCGACGAGGTCTTCGACGCTGCTGCCGCCGTCGCGGGTTTCAATCTGCAAGATCGGCCGGGTGATTGTCACCGTGCCGAAGTCGTTGCGGTTCGACAGGAAGCCGATGAGCGAGCGACTCGTTTGGATCATCTCGGCAGCGAATTGCTGCGAGCCCTTCGCGTCGAGATACGCGACGCCGGCGAGGGCTTGGCCGCCAGTCCAGGAGAAGGCTGCGTCGCCCGCAGTGAGTCGTCCGGCGCCGGGGGGCAGCGCATTGCCGAGGAGGGTGTTCCGCAGCGGCGACTTGGCGATGATCGTCGGCGCCGCGAGGAGTAAGCCCACGAGCGCGACCAGGACAAACAACAACTTCCAACGACGTCCGCCGCTGCTGCGGCGACGCGCGCGGCGCGACGACGGCAGTTCGTCGTCCTCGTCGAGTTCGTCGTCGGTAAGTCGTCGCCTGCGGGCCATTGGTTCGCCTGGAGTGAGGTGCGCGCAGTCGCGATGGCGACCGGCGCGGGCGAACGGATTCTAGGGGGCCGGCGGCGAGGCTCCTAGGCGAATTGCGCGAGACGTATGCTAGCAGGGCAGAAAGCGGTAGCCGCGGGTCAACGACCCGCCAGAGTGCCAAGAAAGACGAACCACCAAGGCACGAAGGGCAGAAAGACGCACCAAGGAAGAGTAAGAAAGAAAATGATCAGGGAGGAGCGATTAGGAAGGTGTGGCTTCGTCGCCTGGTTTTTCGCTATTCCCGTCCCTGTGCATTCCTTCGTGCTTCTTGGTGTTCTTCGTGCCTTCGTGGTTAATTTTCCGAAACCTTCCTCACGCCGCGGGCGCCGGCCACAGAAACTTGCCGGTGTCGCGCAGCGCGACGATCTGCTGGACCGAGTGGTCGCTCTTCCGCTCGACTGCTTCGAAGGAATTGAACGCGTTGTGCGGCGTGCAAATGACGTCGTCACGGCGGGCGAGTTCGAGCGTTGCTTGCACCTCGGCGTCGCTGGAGGGCTGTTTCGTCCGTTGGGCGACGGCGAGTTCGGCCTCGTGGTTGTAAACGTCCAGGCCGACGCCGCTCAGTTGGCCGGCGTCGAGCGCGGCAAGAAGGTCCGCGGACGGGCTCAACTCGCCGCGGGAGATGTTCACGAAGAGGGCGCCCTGCTTCACTTCGTTCCAACGAGCGGCGCTGAAGTAACCACAATTCGAGGCGTTGAGGTCCATCGCACAGACCAGCACGTCGGCCTGCGTCAGGGCGGCGTCGATCGCGACGTAGTTCACGTCGGCGTGGAGTTCATGGCGATCGACGCCGACGACCTTCATGCCGAGCGCGGCGCCGATGCGGCAAACTTCGCGGCCGATATGGCCGACGCCGACGACGGCGAGCGTGCGGCCTTCGCACTCGAAGCCGGTGATGCCGTCGCGGTGAAAATCGTGGAACTGCCGCATTTGCACCGGCAGGCGGCGGAGGAGCGCCATCCAGAGGAGCATCGCTTGCTCGGCGACGGCGCGGTGGCAATAAAGCGGCAGATAACCGAGCGCGATCGGCGCGGTGGTCGCAGCGGCGTAGGCGGTGAGATGGTCGTAGCCGGTGCTGCGACTGAGGATCGCCTGCAGCTCGGGCGCCCAGGCGATCGGCAACAGCGACTGCGTGCGGACGGAGATCACGCGCGCCGGCGGGGCCGTGTGCCCCGCTTCTTGGATGGTGAGATCGGTATAGCCGGCCGAGAACGATGCGGGGAGCAACCGTCGCAGGGCTTCGGCTTCTTCTTCAAACGCTTCGTAGAAATAGACGTCGAGCATGGGGTCGATTGTAATTCACACTGCATCGGTTTGCTCAGGCCTATTTGCCTCTCGCAAAGTCGCAAAGGCGCAAAGGAAGCGCAAAGGTGCGCAGCAAACTCTTTGCGCTTCCTTTGCGTCTTTGCGCCTTGGCGAGAATGTTCGAGTTACAGCTCGAAGTTGAACGTCCGGCTCAGATACCGGCCGACGCGCCAGGCGACCGTTTGCGGCTTCACTTCGATGCGAGCCGTGCCGATGAGGCCGTTGCGGAGCATTCCTTGCGGGTCGTTGAGCCGGGCGATCGCCTGGAACGAAGTGTTCAGCGGACGGAGCGAACCGTCGGGGTTCTGTTGGGCGGCGAGCGGCCCGCCGTTGACGCTGGCCAATCGGGACGGGGCGACTTCGACCGCTTCCGTCGTGTTGATTTGGAAGATCGTGCTCACGAAGACGTGGTTGGCCGACTCCTCGAACATCAGCCGCACTTCTTGCCCCTCTTTGACCAATCCGCTGTCATCCTGGTCGATGATCATCGTCGCGTCCCACTCGTTGGGGTCGCCGATCATGCAGATCAGGTTTTGTTGCCCCTGCGGCGAGAAGCTGGCGCCGAGATTCCGTTGATCGAGCGGCGTGCCGGTCCAGCCGCCGAGTTCGCTGCCGTCGGAGCCAGGGCGTTTGGGCGTGCGCGGCGGCGGAATGACGGCGCCGTCGCGCGGGGCAACGATCCGCAGGCGGGCGAGGTCGGCTTCTTTTTGTGCGAGTCGCTCGGTGACGCCCTCGATCTGTTTGAGCGCCGTATCGTAGCGAGCCGCCGCCTCTTCACCCTTCGACGGCTGAAAACGGAGCGAATCAAGGTTCTCGATTTCGGTGGCGAGCGTCGCCTGCTCGCCGCGCAGTTGGGCGACCGTGAGTTCGAGATCAAGGTTCTCAAGCTGCATAATTAGGTCGCCCTGCTTCACCTGCTGCCCCGGCTTGACGCCGAGTTCAACCAGGCGGCCGGGGACTTCGACATAGACGCTATCGACGTTGTAGGGTTGCAGCTCAAACGGCGCGATCACCCGCATTGGCAGCGGCAGCAGGAAGAGCGACGCGACGAAGCCCGCCAGCAGCGACAAGGTGATGTAGAGTCGAACCCGTTTCACCTTGCTCCACCTCCCAGGGACGCGAAAGAATTTCCAAACAGCCTTGGCAGGCATAAAGATCATGCCATAGATCGAGGCGATCGCCAGCGCCTGCCCCAAGACTTTCAGCCCGTACGGCTCGAACACCTTATTCAAGAAGAACAAAATCGAGAAGAGAACCACCCAACGATAGAGGGCCGAGGCGACCGTGTAGAGGGCGAAGAGCATCTGGTGCCGCTTCGGCAGGAAGGGGTCTTCGGGCTCTTCGAGACCGAGGCACCACTTGCCGAGCTTGCGGTTGAGAATCGTGCTCGCCTTTTGTCGCAGGTTCGGAATCTCGAGGATGTCGCTAAGAATGTAATAGCCGTCGTAGCGCAGCAGCGGGTTGGCGTTGAACATGATCGTGCTCACCGAGCTGACGAACATCACGTTCAAGCAAAAGTAATTGAGGGGCCCCGGCTCGCTGAACCACCAAATAAACGTGCAGATCGACGCGAGGCAAACTTCAACGTACATCCCCGCGGCGCCGATCGCGGCGCGATGCCAGCGGTTGGGGAGCATCCACGAATCGGAGACGTTGCAGTAGAGGCAGGGAGTGAGCACCAGGAACATGACGCCCATTTCGTGGCACTCGCCGCCGAAATGCTTGCACGACATGCCGTGGCCGAACTCATGGAGGATCTTCGTCGCGGTGAGGGTCACGGCGAGAGCGAGCCAGTTCTGCGCGGAGAAGAACGAGTTAAACTCCGGCAGCCGCGACTTGAAAACGTCGAACTGCACCAGCACAAGCGTCAGCGCGGCCGCGGCGAGCATCAACGCGCCGGCCGTCGCCGCCGGCGTGAAGAACCAGCGGACGTACGGGTAGAGCCAGTTGAGCAACCGTTCGGGATCGATCCCGCGCATGCGGAACGCCAAGATGTTGCTGAACGCCCCCATCAACTCGCGATACTTCTTCTCGTCGCGGCGTTCCTTCAGGGCCCAGCCTTGGCCGGGGGCGTCGGAGAGGACCAGCCCGCTCTTGTGGAGCATGCCGATGAAGTTCTGCAGTTCCTCGACGCGAATCGTCTGCGGCGGGAACTCGGCTTCGAACCGTTCGGCGATGTCGTCGAGGCTCGACTGGCCGTCGAGCATCTGGAGGATCGCGAACTCTTCCTCCTCGAAGCGAAAGTATTGGAGGCCGACCGGATCTTTCACCACCCAATAGGTGCGGCCTTGATAGCGCTGCTTGCGGGACTTCAGGTCGGGGCGAGCACGGATCGTGAGCTTGCGCGACGAGCTGGAGACGATGCTGTCGGCAAGGGTGGGCATGGTAAGGAAGGGTTCAGGCGTCGGGGTTCAGGGTTCAGGAAAGAGGAGGATTGGAGCGACGCGATTAAAGTCAGCGAGCCGGGGCGTCCCGCCCCCGGCGCTCCTCGTTCCCACGCTCCGCGTGAGAACGCAGTCCTCGACGCTCCGCGTCGTTGGTTTTGCCGTGCAAACGGTCGCGCCGCGGAGCGGCGGATCGACCGTTGCCACGCGGAGCGTGGAAACGAGGGTTATTTAGCCGGGAGCGCCGCGCCGCGGGCCTGTGGTTCGGCGGGTTGGCTCACATGGATCGTCATCTCGGCCCGCAGGCCGGGGCGAATCAGCCAGTAGTCGCCGTTCCGTTGGTTCTGGATCTCCGCGCGAACAAGGTAATCCCCCTTCACCGCCTGCACCGTTTGGCCGACGTGGGTGATGCGCCCCGGCAGCGTCACCTCGCGATCGCGGGCGAGCTTCACCTTGATCGTCACCGGCTTGCCGGCGAGCTCGACCGGATCAAACTGGTTGGCGTTGACATAGCTTTCGACCCGCAGCACGTCGAACTTGACGAGCCGCAGGATGGGGTCGCCCGGGTTAACCCATTGGGCCTGTTTCTGAAAAAGTTGCTGCACCTCGCCGTCAAAGGGGGCGTTGATCGTGCGGCGCGCGAGGCCGATCTCGGCCGCTTGCAACTCGCCTCCCTTGGCGGCTGCTTCCTTCTTGGCGATGACTTGATCCTTCCGGGCCTTCTCGATCTGCAGATTCGAGCGGTCGTAAACCAGCTGCTTCTGCAGGACCTGAATAGGCGCTACGGAATTCGGAACGCGATTATTCGTTTCAATGTCCATCTCCCAGTCAACTTTGGCGACCTTGGCGGCGAGGATCGCGTATTTTTCCTCCACTTTGTCGTTGGCGCGCTCCGTAGCGGCATCCAGGCCCAACTTCGCCACGTCGACCGCCGCTTGCGCTTGCCGATCGTCGATCGTCGCCAGCACCGTCTGTTCGTTGACGCGGTCCCCTTCTTTGACGGCCAGCTTCACTAGCGTCCCTTCGGCCTCGGCGGAGATGATCGAATCCTCCTCGGCCGTGATCGACGCCGAACTGAACACCGGATCGCCGTTGGCGTCGACCCGCGGCTGGTCGTTCGTACGATAGGGACTGCCGCCGCCCAACTGGGCGAAGAGGGCGAGAATGGCGAGGAGAGTGGCGGACATGGTTTTCCCTCAACTAATTAACCACGAAGTCACCAAGACACGAAGGAAGCACTAAGAAAGGAATCGAATCCCTTTGTGCTTCCTTCGTGCCTTAGTCTCTTGGTGGTTGCATTGCTACATCCTGAACAAAATGCGCGACTGAATGAATTCCCACAATTCATGGAACAGCACGTAGCCGACTGGTTTGCGGCCGCAGTCGATCTTCGCCTTCACGTCGGCGCCGACCTTCAGCTCTTGCTTCAGCGCGGCGATGGCCGCGTCGGAGGTGGCGTCGGCGTCGACGAGCTTGGCAAGTTCCTTCTGGTCGAACGCCACGCGCATCCGTACGGTGTTCCCCTCCTCGCCGTTCGTTTCGGCGCTGGGGGCAATCTCGACGACGCGGCCCTGGAGCTTGTCTTCCGAATCGGGATTCGTCGCCAGCATGAACGTCACTGGCAGCGTCGCGTTCGGATCGGTCTTACGGAGCTCCCGGAGCCGCGGCACGACGTGCCCCATTTTCGCCTCGGGGAGTTGGATTTCGAGTTCCCAGTTCTTCGTGGGGTCGGCGATCTCCATGATCTGCGTGCCGGTCGTCACCGGGCGATCGAGGAGCGTTTCCCGCACTTTCCAGCCGACGACTTTGCCGCTGATCGGACTGGTGATGTTCAACCGCAATTCTTGTACGTCGTGAATCTCGAGTTGCTTCTGCAACGTCGCCGCTTTTGTTTCGAGTTGAATCATCTCGCTTTGAATGTCGAGCATGTCGGCTTCGGGCGTACGGGCCGGGTCGAGCGTTCCCTGCTTGGCCCTTTGTGCGAGATAGGCTTGTCGGTTCGCCGCAATCTCGCCTTCGAGTTGCGCCCGTTGGTCTTCCAGCGGCGAACTGCGCTGCACGGCCAACAACTCCTCCTTGGCGACAGTTTGGCCTTCGCGGACCTTCACCTCAATAATGCGGCCGTCGACCGCGGCAAAGACGTTGGCCCGCGTTTCGGGGAGCAGCTTGCCGTCGGCCGTCACGGTGAAGTCCCACGGCACGAGCCACATGGCGATGATCGCCGCCGTCAGCGCAATCGCGGCGAGAATCGTCTTCGGCAGGTTGCGGGCCGTCACCAGCACGCGGCTTTTGCCGATGAAGCGCCAGACCGGCAGCAGGAACAAGCCTTCGTGCGACTGGGCGTTGGTGAGCGCCGTGGCGCTATGACGGCGGACGACGTCGACCCGCTGCATCAGCCCATCGGGCGCGCGGCTGTCGACCAGTTGCTCGATGACGATGGCGCCGAGCATAT
>Ga0163144_10014806_pt1 | contig 16159 bp, 17 predicted proteins | sample OliLak19BULKMAT1_FD_123175 | JGI IMG/M metagenome (GOLD analysis project Ga0163144, IMG submission 123175) | Freshwater microbial mat bacterial communities from Lake Vanda, McMurdo Dry Valleys, Antarctica - Oligotrophic Lake LV.19.BULKMAT1 | ecosystem: Environmental > Aquatic > Freshwater >... | reverse complement strand
TGGAGAAACGAGACGGCGTTGGCCACATTGGTGCTTGCTGCGTCAGTACGGCGGATGGCCGCTTCCATTTTCATCGAGACCGCCAAGCCGCCGGCGTCATCCGAGGGCTGGGTGATTTTTGACCCGCTGGAGAGGCGGGCGAGGCTCTTCTGGAGCATCGAGTTGCTGACGTTGAGGTTATGCGCAGCGGAAGAGGCCGCGATGTTGGTATTGATGACTAAGCTCATATTACTGCCTTTCTTGGTATTGATTAACTAACTGCGACGTCCGTGTCGCCTCGGGCCATTTTGAAAGCGGTGTTTGACCTCACCTGCCGTGACACATGTCGCGACACCAAGGAGTTCGGCAGAGTGGTGGTGGCCTTTAGCGGATTTGTGAACTTTTTGCGGAAACCGGCGCAACCCGCCGCGAAAAAGGCCCGTGCCGTGCTAGCTACCCGAGGTGTGAACTCCAACCGTCGCTTCCTACTCTCCGCCACGGCGGCGGCGCTCGTCGTGCTCACCAGCAGTCGCCTGTCGGCGCGCGCCGAAGGGGAAATCGCGCCGCCGTTTAACCTGAAGTGGGGCGAACCGGCGCTGCGTCTGGAGGAAGCGCTGCTCGGCACCAGCGCCCGCATCACCGAGCGGAGCAAGACCAAAGGGGGAGGGGAGGTGTGGCGGGTGGACGGTCTGCCCGGCATCGCGCTGCAAAGGGTGAGTTTTCATCTGCGCGCGGGGAAGTTGGTCGAGGTGGAATTGCAGTATTCCAAGGAGGACTGGTCCGCCGCGACCTACGAGGAATTCATGCAAAATGTCCGCCGCCGGATTGAGGAAAGGCATGGTCCGGGAAAACCCATTACGCATCAGCGCGAGACCGACCGAGGCATCCTGAAAACGCTGGTCGGATACCGCTGGGAGTCTGGCGGTGGCGCGCTGGAGCTGTATTTTTTCGCGGCGGAGAACGCGGAAAACGTCTTTCGGAGTGTCAGCCTGCACTACCAAAGCCCGGTACCCGCGCAGACGTTGAGTGAAAGCGTGCCTGCACAGGAGCCCCGTTGACGTTGGCTTGGTTGGGATTTCGGCGGCGCACGGACGTGAATTCAAACTCTGCGGAATGGGCAGGGGAAGCGGTGGCGGCTCCGGGGGCATCCGCGTGGCGATTCTGCCAAATCTCTCTGGAGAGATGAATTTACAAAATGGCTCCTGAGGTAGGGATCGAACCTACGACCGATCGATTAACAGTCGATTGCTCTACCGCTGAGCTACTCAGGAATTTTCGCTTGCGGGGCGCCATGAATGCCTCACGGACTGGCGCTCGGCAACCAATTTTTCGTGTGATTTTTGCGTGGGACCCAAAAAATCGGGCCAGAGACCATGCTCTGAAAAGCGGTGGGCGGCGGGTAAAACCAAACCGAAAAACCACCAAAACGAAAACCAAACGCCGCCGCTTCGATCTTCGCTGTTCTCTCTTTTCAGAAGTGAGTGAACCGCCCTTGGAACCCAGTTCAGCGCTTCCCGGCGAGACTCGGCCTCCTGTTCGTCGAACGACGACTTGGAGCGCCATCCCCAGGCCCTTCCGCCCGCTATCGAAACAGCGTTTCGCCTCACCCTTCGGTTCCCGATGCACTGCGCAAACTTTGGGAACGAGAGGCAAAAACCTCAGCGCGCATGCAGTTCCTCGCGGCTCAAGCGTCCCGCGACCTCGAACTCCTTCACCCCGTCCATCGGGGCAAACAGCCGCTTCACCCGCTGCCCGCGCTCCGCTTCCCCGTCCGCTACCGCGCCATCGGCCAAGGCCAGCGGGGTGGTGGATGCGCTCTCCAGCGATGTGCGCGGCGGCGTGGAAAACGGGGCTCACTGGACCAACCGGCAGAGCATGACCGGCTCGCTCGCCGGCGGCGCGGTGGCCGGGCTCGGCGGCTACACCATCGCCTAATTCCTCAAGAAAAAGCCCGACTCCCCGAACGCCCAAATGGCCGGGCGCATCGGCGGCGGGCTCACCCTCGCGGCGCTGAAGACGCTGGCGAAGCGGAGGAAGTAGGGGGACGAATTGTTGTGACACTGTGCGCCGGTCAGCGGTCGCAGTTGATTCGTGACCGCTTCCCCACACGTCCAAGCACAAAAGCTTGCCGGCTTCTTCGCTGAATTCCGGCAGCGGTCCAGCCGACAGGCCACCGTTATGGGCGAGGAGTTCAAATCGTTCTTCCAGAGGTTCGATCAGGACTTTTGGATCGCTCGCAAGGATCGTGCGGCTAGCACTCCGCACTTCGACATGTTGCGCGTCTTCGGTCTCCATTTTAGAGAGCTTCGCCATTCCGATGTGCTGGCATGGTTCCTCAAGCCGACGACAGAGCACGAGCAAGGGCCGATCTTCGCCAGCGCGCTCCTTCGGCACCTCGACATGGATTCGATCGCGAGCGAGAATTACACCGTCCTCCGAGAGCGCCACGACCACACCGATGTTGCACTTTACGCTTCAGGCCGTTTTGCCGTGTTCATTGAAAATAAGGTGCGGGACTCGGAGCGAACGAAGCAGGTGTCTAAAATGGTTGATTCGTTGGTCCGGGTGAGCATTGCTCTGAAGATTCCGCGTGAACGCCGATTCGCCGTTTTCCTTACAGACACCGGGGCAAAACCACGCACCGGACCAGCGGTCGATACCCCCGAGTTTCTGCTCGATAATTTGAAACCGTTCAGCCGCGTCGAGTTCTTCCTATTGTTTCGCTCAGCCCTCGAAGATCAACCCGTTCACAGCCTGCTCTTGATGAACTTCCTCGATTCCTACCTCAATGCCATCCGCCACGTTCGCCATCAGGTCACCTAGCTATGAAATCCACACTTAACCAGAGCCATCGGACCGTTATTGAAAACTTGGAGACGTTTCAGCGCGCCAAACAGTGTTTCGATGAGATCAAGCCTTACGTGTTCGACGTCCTCAAAGAGGTTGAGCGAGAGCTGCCCAAAGTAGATAAGCCACCAATGCCGTTCGGGTCCGACAAGGAGGGCTGGCTCCAGGCGAACGCATTCCCTAACTGGCAGGGCACCGATCTCCATTTGATCTCCATCGGCATCGAGAATTCCGATCTGCCGGACTTGATAGGTGCAGCGAATATTGCGGGGGAGAAGTAGCTGTTTGGGAAGCCTGCTCGCAGGCTGGCTGCGAGGGTGGTTGTGGCAGACGTGTTACGTGGAACAGTTTTGCGGGGGGTGCCTGGCCTGCCGTTGCTCGGCACGGCGGGGCGGGGTCTATGTCACGCCCACCAACTCTCACCGAATTCTCCTTCGCCCGCGGTTATGATTTCACCAGCCAGGGCTTGGCACGGCGCCCCGTGTAGATCGCGCCAACGGCCTCATCTGCGAGGTCGGGATCAACATGTAGGCGGATCGGTTTGCGGGAGGATCCAGGATGACGGGAATACGATGGGCGCTACGCGCTGGCCGTGCTTCGCGCATCATCGCATCTCAAATGAACCTCTTTCTCATCGGCACCGATACCAACGTCGGCAAGACTTATGTGGCTTCGCTGCTCATTCGGGCGTTGCGGGCGGCGGGGCGGGATTGTGTGGGGATGAAACCGCGCTGCTGGGGCGAGCGCACGGATGCGGAGGAGCTGCATGCCGCTTGCGCAGGCGCGGTCACGCTCAACGAGATCAATCCGGTCTGGCTGCGCCCTCTGGCGGCGATGATCGAGAACCGCAACATTGACCTTGGGCTCATCCGCGAGACGTTTGTTCGGCTCCGGGGCGCGCATGAGTTGCTCATCGTGGAAGGCGCGTGGCTCGAGCGTTTTCGCGAGTGCGCCGTCGAGGGTGGTGAGCGAGATGCAGACGTGCGCGGCCCCGTGTTTCGCCAGCTCCGTGAGGTGGTCCAGGTCGCGGGTGACGAAGTGGTTTTTCGTGATGATGCCGACCGGGTTGCGAAATTCCGCGAGCACGGCGAGGCAGCGCCGCGTGAGCTGGAGCCCGCTTTCGACGGGTTGGAACCAGTCGCTGATCGCGCGCATGGCGATGGGCTGCGGCTGCCCCTTTTTACTTCCCCTACCTTGCCGGCTCCGCGCCGCGCGTGAAACGGGCGACCACTTTGGCCTCGCTGAGCAGCGCCAGCGCGCCGTCGGCGATCTGCCAGCCGGTGACGCTCGCGAGCGCGGCATGGTATGCGGACTCGGCCTGCATCGCCTCGGGCGGACCGGCCATCTCCGTGCCGGCGAGCGCGCCGAACTTCAGCTTGGCGCCGTCCCGCGTGTAGCCACCGAAAAAGCGATTCACGCCGGAGAAACCGGATACGCTCTTTTTCGCCGCATCGAACGCGAGGATCGGTGCGCCGCGCCCGCTGGCGGGTGCGGCGAAGGCCTTGCCGTTCAATTCCGTGAGCGTCCACGAACCGCCCTCCAGCGCGGCCTCCGCGGCGGCGGCGGGCAGGACGAGGGCGCAGCATGCGGCGGCGAGGAGGAGGAAAAGGCGGGGCGTGTTCATGGGCGGATCATCCAACGCACGGTGGCAGCGTCAATCCCTCACACGATCCAGTGGCGCAGCGAGCAGTCCGCGCCGAGCAGGGTGAGCTGAATCGGCGCGGATTCCGGGTAACATTCGCGCTCGATGCCGTCGCGCAGGACGCGCACCTGAAACGCCACCGAGGCCTCGCCCGCGAGCCCGAGGTCGGCCAGCGGCACGGCCAGTTCGATGGCGCCATTGAGCACCATCGTGGCTCGCGTCTGCGCCGCCGCGCCCGCGCGCTCCACGGTGAACTCTCCCACCCCGCCGCGCTCTAGCAGACTCGTCCGCACGCACGTTTCCGCCGGCAGATGAAACTGCACGACGAGCACCAGCGGCTCCCATTTTCGCACCTCGACGCGCAGGAAAAAATGCCGCGCATCGTTGCCGAACTGCACTTTGCGCGCGATGCGATCCGCGCGGTACATCGCGCCCTGCTCGCTCCCCGCCACATATTGCCCCGCGCCGATCCAGTCGAAAAACGAGCCGCCCGCGAGCGCCGGCGAGATGGGCCGCTCGGGCACGCTGTAGAGCGGCGTCACGCGCGCGGAGGTGATCGGTACGTCCAGCGCGGCCGGAGCGATCCCGCCGCAGAGCGCGTACACGTTTTTCAGATGCTGGCGAAAGAGGTCGTCGAAGAGCGCGTCATTGTCCGTCGAGAAATCCGGCCCGTACCACCAGAACCAGTCGCTCCCCTCCGCCGCGTAGATCTCGCGCAGCGCCGCCGCGCGGACCTCCGGCGCGAGCTTTCCGGCGTCCAGCTCGCGCTGCAAAAACGTCCGTGTTTCCCCGAGCAAATCCCACGCGCGGTTCTCCTCGTCCTCGCCGATCCAGATGTCGAAATTGCTGCTGATCCACGAGCCCGTGTGCAACGTGGTGAGCGTCTGCCGCGGCGGTTGCTGCCGGAAATGCTCCTCAATGGTGCAGCTCCGCAGTCGCTCCGCATCGGCCTCCATGCCGCCGTAAAGCGCGCGGAGAAAACCCTCGCCGCCATCCGCGAAAGTCTCCCACGCATTTTCGCCGTCGAGGATCAGCGGGATCAGCCCATTCTCCGCGGGGAGCAGCCCGGCGATGTGCCGCAGATGCGTGAGCAGATGCTCCGCGCCCGCCGCCGGGGCGTTTTTCGCGGCCATGAAACCGATGAAATCCGAGAGCGGTTTTTCGCGGAACACCGCATTCACCGCCGCGCCGTCGTGGGCCACGCGCCAGCCCTGAAACAGCTCCAGATGATCCACCTCGCGCCCGCGGAACGCCGGGTCGAGACGCAGCGAGTTGAAGAGATTTTCCTCGTCGCTGCAAAAATACTCGATCCCGCTCCGCTGCATCAGCGGGATCAGCTCCGGCGCGATCGAGCCCTCGCTCGGCCACAGCCCGCGCGGGGCTTTGCCAAAGAGCCGCGTGTGCTGCTCGACCGCCAGCGTGAGATGGGCCGCCGCATCCTCCGGCCAGTGGAACCTCTGCGGAAAGCGCCGCCCCGGCAACGACCGCTCGGCAAACGCCGAGTCATAGACCAGCGGCAGGATCGGGTGGAAAAACGGCGTCGTCGTCAGCTCTGCCTGCCCGCGCTCCTCCGCTGCGCGATACAGCCCCGGAATCTGCCGCATGATTTCGAGATGGATGTCCAGCACCCGATGCTTCTCCGCCTCGGTGAAATTACGGCCCTTCAGCTTCAGCGCGGCCAACTCGGGATACAGGCGGTCCGCCGTGTAGCCGCACCACGCGAGATTGAACCAGACCTGCAAATCCAGAAATTCCTGCGTCGAAAAATAGCGCAGCCCGCGCTGCACCTCCTCGCGGTAAAACGTGAGCCCGCGCTTGTTCAGCAGCTCCCAATAACGCGGGAACGGCTTCACCAAATTGTCCCAGTGGATTTTGAAAAAGTTCTCCAGAATCGCGAACTTCTCCTGCTCCTCCAGCTCCGCCGCCGGCTTGCGCGCCCAGTCCAGCCACAGGTCGCTGATTTTCCCCTCCACCAGCTCCTCGATCTGCAACATCAGCACCGGCGTCAGGTTGAAATTCACGCGCACTCCGGGGAACTCCGCGAGCACCGAGACCATGTCGAGATAGCCCTTCACGCTGTGCAGCCTCACCCACGGCATCATCGCCGTCTGGGTGCGCGGATTCACGTAATACGGCTGGTGCATGTGCCAGAGAAAAACGACGTTTGCCATGGCCGCGGAGCAAAGCGGAAACGCCCGCCGCACCGCAAACGGATTCCGCTTTCTTGCGCCCGATCCGCGTCCTTTTCCCGCACCGCACGGCCTCGTCCCAGCAGCGTCACCGAACTGCCACGCAATCTTTACCCGTTCGGGAAGGTGCCCGTCTTGACCGCACTCCGGCCCGCGTGAAGGCTCCCATCGCGCGCTGCTCGGAGGCTGCGCGAACCCCAAATTCCAACACTTCGATTCTATGGAAGAACCAAACAAATCCTTGGGAACCATTGAGCTTCCAAAGCCGCCGGCCAACGAGGCTTTCCCCGCTCGACGGATTGCGGAAACCGGGACAGGGATGCCGCCGGCCCGGCGGGCGACTTCCGCGCCGGCGGAGTGGGCCACTCCAGAAGATGGCCGGAGCTTTCTCCAGCGCTACGGCGGACTCCTTGCGACTGCGGGAATCCTGCTCACGGGCAGCGTTTTTTACGCGCTGCGTTCCGCTCCCCAAGTCGCACCGCCGAGCATCGCCTCGAAGCCGACTCCGCGAACGATCACGATCGACATGACGACGCCCGCGCCGACGACCCCACCGCCGAAGCTAAAGGTGGCGACACCACCGCCCGCGCCTTTGAAAGTGCCGGAAAAGGCTCCGGTCACGAAACCAACTGACCACTATCCCGGCCCAAGGCCACCGCCCACCACGCTCCCCAACGTACCCGAACGAGTGGGACCGCGGCCAGAGCGGCCCGGTCCGGGTCGCCAGATCATCGGCGGTCCCGAAAAGGGTCCCGGCGGCGACGGCGACGGACCAAGCGGACCCGGTGGACCGGGCGGCAGCGCGGAGGCGTGGTTTGCCGAGGCAATCCGCAAACAGGCCGTCGAAAAAATCCGCACGATCCCCGGCTGCGCGGCGCGCCGATTCGCGATCTGGAAGTCATGCTCACCGTGGACGCCAGCGGTCAGGTCAGCCGCGTGAAGCTGGAGCGCACCACCGGCTACCCTGCTCTGGACAAAGCGATCATCGATCTTCTCAAGAGCATCCGGACGAGCGAACGCCCACCAAATGGGAAGCCCTTCACCATCCGGCTGCGCCTAAACCTCCAAAAGTAAGGCGAGACCACCGTCTGGATCCCCGACCCGTCCGGCGTCAACGCCCGGCAAGCTACTCGTCGTCGGCAGCGCCCTTCTCGCGCTTGAGGCCGCGGAGTTTGCCCTGGATGAAGGCGTCGATGTCGCCGTCCATCATGGCGGCGATGTTGCTGGTCTCGACGCCGGTGCGGAGGTCGATGACTTTTTGGTAAGGCTGGAAGACGTAGCTGCGGATCTGGCTGCCAAAGGCGACGTCGCTTTTTTCGCCGTAGGCCGCGTTGAGGTCGGCGGCGGCTTTGTCGATCTCGATCTGCTGGAGCTTCGCCTGAAGCATGCGCATGGCGGTGACTTTGTTCTTCTGCTGGCTGCGCTCGTTTTGACACGCCGCGACGAGGCCGCTGGGCAGGTGGCGGATGCGGACGGCGGTTTCGACTTTGTTGACGTTCTGGCCACCTTTGCCGCCGGAGCGGTAGGTATCGACCTCGATGTCGGCTTCGTTGATTTCGATGGGTGCGCTTTCCGGCAGTTCGGCGACGACATCCACGCCGGCGAAGGAAGTGTGGCGGCGTTTATTGGAGTCGAAAGGCGAGATGCGGACGAGGCGGTGGACGCCGCGCTCGGTGGCGAGATAGCCAAAGGCGTTTTCGCCGGTGACCTGGATCGTGCAGGACTTGATGCCGGCTTCGTCGCCGAGCTGGATGTCCATGATCTGGCTCTTGAAACCGTGGCGCTCGATCCAGCGCTGATACATGCGCAGGAGCATGTCGGCCCAATCGCAAGACTCGGTGCCCCCGGCACCGGAGTTGATGGTGAGGAAGGCGTTGCAGCGGTCGTTCGGGCCGGCGAGGAGCATCTTCATCTCGAAGTCGGCGAGGTCGCGCAAGATGGCCGCGTGCTCTTTTTCCACCTCGGCAGCGCTGTCGGCGTCTTTGGCCTCAAGGGCGAGTTCGATGAGTACGGGCAGGTCGTCCATCTGGCGCTCGAGCGCGCGCAGTGGCGTAATTTTTCCGCGCAGGGCGGAGACCTCCTCCACGCTTTTTTGCGCGCGTTCCTTGTTCGCCCAGAAATCGGGCTCGGCCATCTGGCCCTCCAGTTCCGCTAGGCGCGTCTGCAGCTTGGCGAAGTCAAAGATACCTCCGGAGTTCTCCCACGCGGGCTTTGAGTTCGTCGGTATTGATGGCTTGGATTTCGAGGGACATGGGAAAAGGTGGATGGTTGCCGGGGAGCGTTCCCGAACGGAGGGGCGGTGGCGGATACCGCTTCAGCGGTTGAGCGGCGCGAGATTCGCGTTCGCGGCCGGGAACACGAAGATCGTCTCGTCCGGTCGGGCAATGCCGAGCCGGTCGCGCGCAAAATTGGAGGCGAACTCCGGGTCGCGCCGGAGGAGATCCTCCATCGCCACATTGAGCGCGTGCTCCTGCCGCTCCTTCTCGACCTCGAGGTTGAGTTGCGTGAGGCGGGCCAGTTGCTTGCGGCGTTCGCCGAGCACCGGGGAGGACGACACCGCGATGAGCACGAAGCAGACAATCACGATGAGCGTGATGAGCACGCGATTGAGAGCCGGCCAGATGCCCGTCATCGGGTCGGAGGATTGGAAGTGGCTTTGGGCCGCGCTCACTTAACGCATCTTACCGCCGTAGATGGCGTTGTCACCAAGTTCCTCCTCGATCCGCAAAAGCTGGTTGTATTTCGCCACGCGGTCGGTGCGCGAGAGCGAGCCGGTCTTGATCTGGCCGGCATTCGTGGCCACGGCGATGTCCGCGATGGTGGTGTCTTCGCTCTCGCCGGAGCGGTGCGAAATGACCGCCGTGTAGTTGTTTTCCTTGGCGAGTTCGATGGCGTCGAGCGTCTCGGTCAGCGAGCCGATCTGGTTCACTTTCACGAGGATCGAGTTGGCCGTGCCGGTGTCGATGCCCTTGCGGAGAAACTCCACATTGGTCACGAAAAGATCATCGCCCACGAGCTGCGTGCTCGCGCCCATGGCCTCGGTGAGCTTTTTCCAGCCGGCCCAATCGTTCTCCGCGCAGCCGTCCTCGATCGAGACGATCGGGAACTTTTTCGCGAGACCCATGTAATAAGAAACCAGCTCCTCGGCGCTGCGTTTCGAGCCGTCGGACTTTTTGAAAACGTATTGGTTCTTCACCTTGTCGTAGAACTCGCTGGCCGCGACATCGAGCGCGATGAAGATGTCCTTGCCGAGTTTGTAGCCGGCTTTCTTCACCGCCGTGGCGATGGATTCCAGCGCGTCGTCGGCGCTCTCAAAATTCGGCGCGAAGCCGCCCTCGTCGCCGACCGCCGTCGAGAGTCCGCGCGCTTTGAGCACGCCCTTCAGCGCGTGAAAAATTTCGCAACCCGCGCGGATGGCCTCGCTGAACGACGCCACGCCTTTCGGCATGATCATGAACTCCTGAAAATCCACCGGCGCATCCGAGTGCGCACCGCCGTTGACGATGTTCATCATCGGCACGGGCAGCACCTTGGCGTTGGGTCCGCCGAGGTATTTGTAAAGCGGCTGATCGAGCTGGCTGGCGGCCGCTTTCGCCGTGGCGAGCGAGACGGCGAGGATGGCATTCGCGCCGAGCTTGGCTTTGTTCTTCGTGCCATCGAGCGCGATCATCGCGCGATCAATGCCCACCTGATCCAGCGCGTCGCGCCCCTCGATGATCTTGGCGATGGACTTATTCACGTTCGCCACGGCCTTGGTCACGCCTTTGCCGAGGTAGCGGTCCTTCACGCCATCGCGCAGCTCCCACGCCTCGTGCTCGCCGGTGCTCGCGCCGCTCGGCACGATGGCCCGCCCGATCGCTCCGCCCGCGAGACTGACCTCGGCCTCAACGGTGGGATTGCCGCGCGAATCAATGACCTGGCGGGCGTGGACGTGAACGATTTCGGTGAGAGACATGGAATTGAGGATTTAAGAAGTAGGATTGAGGTATTGAAGCTCGTGCGAAAAGCACGGGCTGGGTCGAAAAACCGCCGCGTTTCTAATGACGTTGCGCATCGCTTGGCAAAGCAATTGCGCGTCGAGCGCCAATTTTTCGCCGAGCAACGAAACCGAAGTGGCCGCCGAACTCGCAGGGGCAGACGTTCGCCACGCGCCAAGCCGCGGTCTTCGGCGCGCAGGCGCTTCAGATGATTCCGGGCGCGACTTCCGCGCGCAGCACTCCGTCGCTGATGATCCGGGCGCGCAGGCCACCGTGGCCTTGCAGCCGCGCCTCGGTGCCGGGGTGAAAGGCGGCGTTCATCCAGTGGCAGGGCGCACATTCGCCGGTGCCGAGAAAGCGCACGCCTTGGATTTCAAACTCACGGCCGTAGAAGTCGGGCAGGCTCACGCCGCGGGTGATGACGTTGCGGCGGAAGACGCCGGGAGCGCGCTCCGCCACGCCGAATTCCGCGCAGAGATCGTCATACACTTCATGCGCGAAAAAGGTGATCTGACCCTTGTAGTCGTCTTTGAAATCGAGGAAGCGGTCGCCGACGATGCCGCGCCCGGCGAGGCAGGTGATCTCCGGTTGCTCCAGCATCGGGTGCGTGCCCGCAGGCTGGCCGTGGTGGCCAAAGAAATTGTGCCCCGGCGAAATGTAGAGGTGCTGGATGTGGATGCGCGGCAGTTCGGTCACGGCGGCAAGCTAAGACTTCGGAAGAAGAACCGCCCAAACATTTTACTGTCTGCGGGAATTGCGGCGGTTCGCCGAAACCGCATCGACAGCCCATTTTCCGCGCGGCTATATCCGGCGCTCCCATGTCCGACTCCACTGCCACCACAGCCGCCCGGCACGCGCGCCCGAGCAATGTGGCGCAGGAGCTTTTTCGCGCGCGCACCGGCGCTGCGGCGAGCCATGTCGTGTATGCGCCGGGGCGGGTGAATTTGATCGGCGAGCACACGGACTACACCGGCGGCTTCGTGCTGCCGATGGCGATCGAGCCGGGCATTTATCTCGCGGCGCGGGCGCGGGCGGATCGGCGGGTGCGGGTGTGGAGCGCGCTGTGGCCGGAGGAGCCGGCGGAGTTCGAGGTGGGCGGGGCGATGCGGCCGGGCGAGCCGTCGTGGAGCAATTATGTGCGCGGGGTGCTTGCTGGCTTGCAGGCGGCGGGCGCGCGCGTGCCGGGGTTCGATGCGGTGGTTCACGCGACGCTGCCGGGCGGCGGCGGCTTGAGCAGCAGCGCGGCTTTGGAGGTGGCGACGGCGACGCTCGGCGAACTGCTGGCCGGGATCGCGCTCGACCCGGAGCGGCGGGCGTTGCTTTGCCAAAAGGCGGAGCACGATTTCGCGGGGACGCCGTGCGGAATCATGGACCAGTTCGCGGTGGTGTTTGGCAAACGCGGGCATCTGCTGCTCATTGATTGCCAGTCGCGCGTGCGGACGCTGGTGCCGATGCCGGGCGATGACGTGGCGCTGCTCGTGATCAACACGATGGTGCGGCACGAGCTGAACGACGGCGGTTACAAGGCCCGGCGCGACGATTGTCTCGAGGCGGCGCGGCTGCTCGGGGTGCGCGAGTTGCGCGACGCGACCCCGGCGCGCGTGGACGAGGCGCGCGCGCTTTTGCCGGAGCGAATCTTCCGTCGGGCGCGGCATGTGACGACGGAAAATGTCCGCACGCTCGCGGCGGTGGACGCGCTGCGCGCCGGCGAATGGACGCAACTCGGCGAGCTGATGGGCGCGAGCCACGACTCGCTGCGCGCTGACTTCAATGTGAGCTGCGCGGAGCTGGATGCGGTCGCCGCCGCGGCGCGCGCACTCGGGCCGGAGCGCGGCGTCTTTGGCTGCCGGATGACCGGCGGCGGCTTCGGCGGCTGCTGCATCGCGCTGGTGCAGGCGGCGCGTGCGGCGGAAGTGGAGGCGTCGCTGCGCACGAGCTACCGCGCGGCCACGGGAATCGAGCCGGTCATTTTCGCCACGCAGCCGGCGGACGGCCCGGCGGTGCTGCTGCAGCCATGAGCGAGGTGCTGCTGGCCGCGCGCGAAATCACGAAATCCTTCCCCGGCGTGAAGGCGCTGGCCGGCGTGCAGATCGAGCTGCGCCGGGGCGAAATCCACGCGCTGCTCGGCGAGAACGGCGCGGGAAAATCCACGCTGATCAAGATCATCACCGGCGTGTATCAGCGCGACAGCGGCACGGTGCAGATGGCCGGGCGCGAGATTCATCCGCAGTCGCCGAAGGACGCCGAGGCGTGCGGCATCTCGACGGTGTTTCAGGAGGTCAATCTCATCCCCACCCTCTCCATCGCGGAGAACGTGATGCTCGGGCGGCTGCCGCGCCGGTGGGGCGTCATCCAGTGGGGCGCGGCACGCGCTCAGGCCCGGCGGGCACTGGCGCGGCTCGGGCTCGATCTCGATGTTTCGCGCGAGCTGCAGTCGTGCTCCATCGCGCTCCAGCAGATGGTCGCCATCGCCCGCGCGCTCGATGTGCGCTGCGAGTTGCTGGTGCTCGACGAGCCGACCTCCAGCCTCGACGAGCAGGAAGTCGCCGCGCTTTTCACCGTGCTCCGCAAGCTCCGCGACGACGGCCTCGCGATCCTCTTCGTCTCGCACTTTCTCGACCAAATCTACGCGCTCACCGACCGCATGACCGTGCTGCGCAATGGCGCGTTCGTCGGCGAATACCAGACCGCCGCGTTGCCGCGTCTCGAGCTGCTCGGCAAAATGCTCGGGCGCAATGTCGAGACGCGCCTGGCCACACCCGCCGCCGCCGCGGGAAAGGCGGACGCGGAAAATTTGCTCGTGGACGCGCGCGGTCTCGGACGCGCCGGCAGCGTCGGGCCGATTGATCTGCGCATCGCCGCGGGCGAGGTCGTGGGGCTGGCCGGATTGCTCGGCTCGGGCCGCACGGAGACAGCGCGGATGCTCTTCGGCATTGATCCGCACGAGAGCGGCGAGCTGCGGATCGGCGGCGAGCGGACGGCCCTGCGCACGCCCGGCGAAGCCATCCGGCGCGGCTTCGGCTTCTGCTCGGAGGACCGGAAAGTGGAGGGCATCTTCCCGCATCTTTCGGTGCGCGAAAATCTGCTCTTCGCCATGCAGGCCGCGCGTGGGCCGCTGCGCCGCATTTCCGCCGCCGAGCAGGCGCAACTCGCCGACCACTACATCCGCGCGCTGAACATCAAGACCGCCAGCGCCGAGACGCCGATCCGCAATCTCTCCGGCGGCAACCAGCAGAAAGTCCTGCTCGCGCGCTGGCTCGCGATGCAGCCGCGGCTCATCATCCTCGACGAGCCGACGCGCGGCATTGATGTCGGCGCGAAGGAGGAAATAGAGAAGCTCGTCGAGTCGCTCCGCGCGAAAGGGATGGCCGTGCTTTTCATCTCCTCGGAACTCGAGGAAGTCGTGCGCGTGAGCAACCGCGTGACGGTGCTGCGCGACCGGAAACAGATCGGCGAGCTGGACGGCGACTTCGATGAAAGCCGCGTCCTGCACCTGATCGCCCAAGCCCACGCCGATGAGTGACCCGCTCGCCAAAGTGAAAGGCTGGTTCACCGGCGGCGGCCTGCTCTGGCCGGTGCTGAGCCTTGCCGCGCTGCTCGCGTTCAACCTCGTTTTTCAGCCGAGCTTTTTCCGCGTGACCGTGCAGGACGGCCACCTCTACGGCACGCTCGTGGACGTGCTCAACCAGGGCTCGAAGGTCATGCTCCTCGCCCTCGGCATGACGCTGGTCATCGGCACGGGCGGCGTGGATTTGTCCGTCGGCTCGGTCATGGCCATCACCGGCGCGCTCGCCGCGCTGCTCGTCACGACCACGGCGTGGCCCTTCGTCGCGGTGCTCGCGGTGTGCCTGCTCGCGGGCGCGGCGCTCGGCGCGTGGAATGGGCTGCTCGTCACGCGCCTCCGCATCCAGCCGATCATCGCCACGCTCATCCTCATGGTCGTCGGGCGCGGCATCGCCATGCTCATCACCGGCGGCCAGATCGTCACCTTCGAGCAGCCCGCGTTCGTCTTCTTTGGCAACGGCCATTTCCTCGGCCTGCCTTTCACGATCACGATTGTCGCGCTGGTTTTCGCCGCCACCGCGCTGCTCACGCGGCGCACCGCCATCGGCCTGTTCATCGAGGCCGCGGGCGACAACGAAACCGCGAGCCGTTTCTGCGGCGCGCCGGTGCGCTTGGTGAAAGTGCTCGTCTATGCCTTCTCCGGCGTCTGCGCCGCGCTCGCGGGCCTCATCGCCACGGCGAATATCAAGGCCGCCGATTCCTCGCGCGTCGGCGAGCTGATGGAACTCGACGCCATCTTCGCCGTGCTCGTCGGCGGCACCGCGCTCACCGGCGGACGCTTCACGCTCGTCGGCTCCATCGTCGGCGCGCTGCTCATCCAGACGCTCACCACCACGATGTATAACCTCGGCATGCCGCCGGCCATCGCGCCGGTGCCCAAGGCCGTGGTCATCCTGCTCGCCTGCCTGCTCCAGTCGCCCGCCTTTCGCGCGCAAATCGGCGGGCTTTTTTCCCGGAGGACCGCGGCCCGATGAACCGCAAGCTCCTGCCGCTGCTCATGACCGCGGGCGTGCTCGTGGCGCTCTTCCTCGCGGCCTCGTGGATGTATCCCGGCTTCGGCACCGCGCGCGTCATCGCGAATCTTTTCTCCGACAACGCCACGCTCGGCGTCGTCGCCATCGGCATGACTTTTGTCATCCTCTCCGGCGGCATTGATCTCAGCGTCGGCTCGGTCGTCGCCTTGACGACCGTGCTCATCGCCACGCTCGTCGGGCAGCACCACTGGCATCCGGTCGCCGCCATCGCGCTGGCCTTGCTGCTCGGCACCGCGTTCGGCTGGGCGCAGGGCGGGCTCATCCAGCGCTACGAATTGCCCGCCTTTCTCGTCACGCTCGGCGGCATGTTCCTCGCGCGCGGCCTGGCCTTTGTCGTGAACATGGAATCGGTCGGCATCCACCACCGCTTCTACACCGCCGCGCAGGAGTTCGCGCTGCCGCTCGGCGAAAAGGCCGCGCTTTCCTCCACGGCGATGCTCTTCCTCGCGCTCTTCGTCCTCGGCCTGTTCGTCGCGCATCTCACCGTCTTTGGCCGCAACATTTACGCCCTCGGCGGCAGCGCCGATTCCGCGCGGCTGATGGGCCTGCCCGTGGCCCGCACGCGGCCCGCGGTCTATGCCGTGAGCGGCTTTTGCTCCGCGCTCGCCGGCGTGGGGGCCACGCTTTACACCGGCTCCGGCAATCCCGCGATGGGCGTGGGCCTGGAACTCGACGCCATCGCCGCCGTGGTCATCGGCGGCACCCTGCTCACCGGCGGCGTCGGCTACCTCGCCGGCACGCTGCTCGGCGTGCTCATCTTCGGCACCATCCAGTCCGCGCTCATCTTCGACGGCCGCCTCAACTCTTGGTGGCTGCGCATCGCCATCGGCACGCTGCTCCTCGCGTTCATCCTGCTCCAGCGCGTCCTCACGCGCAGCCGTCCGCGCTGACCTCCGCGCTATTTCCCCGCCGCCTTTTCCGGCAGCA
>Ga0163144_10014805_pt1 | contig 16159 bp, 20 predicted proteins | sample OliLak19BULKMAT1_FD_123175 | JGI IMG/M metagenome (GOLD analysis project Ga0163144, IMG submission 123175) | Freshwater microbial mat bacterial communities from Lake Vanda, McMurdo Dry Valleys, Antarctica - Oligotrophic Lake LV.19.BULKMAT1 | ecosystem: Environmental > Aquatic > Freshwater >... | reverse complement strand
GTTCCTTGTCATTCATGACTTTAGCTTTACGTTCTGGTCCAATAGCGACTTTTTCGAATGCTTCGGTAAGGTCGGCATTACTAATCTTTTTAGCGTTTCGGCGGGCTGCAACAATAGCTGCTTCATTTGCCATATTTGCCAGGTCTGCACCGGTTGAGCCAGCAGTTTTTGCGGCTAGGGCGTCAATGTTTACTGTGTCATCAACCGGCTTTTTCTTAAAGTGAACTTTTAATATCGCTTCACGGTCTTTGCGTTCTGGTAGCATAATATTCGTACGGCGGTCAAAACGGCCCGGACGAAGTAAAGCCGGGTCAAGCACGTCAGCTCGGTTAGTCGCCGCGAGGACAATCACATTTGTGCCTGTTTCGAAGCCATCCATTTCAACAAGAATCTGGTTTAGCGTTTGCTCGCGCTCGTCGTGACCGCCGCCCATTCCACTACCACGCTTACGACCGACAGCATCAATTTCGTCGATAAAGATAATGGCCGGAGCGTTCTTTTTGGCTTTGGCAAACAGGTCACGAACACGACTGGCACCAACGCCAACAAACATCTCCACAAATTCTGAACCTGAAATTGAAAAGAATGGAACATTGGCTTCACCGGCTACCGCACGTGCTAGCATGGTTTTACCAGTTCCTGGGTTGCCGATAAGTAGGACACCTTGTGGAATCTTAGCTCCGAGCGCCTCATATTTTTTCGGGTGCTTTAGGAAATCGACAACTTCTTCGAGGTCTTGCTTAGCTGAATCATTACCAGCAATATCATCAAAAAGTACTTTTTCTTTATCTTGGCCATATAATTTAGCCTTTGACTTGCCAAATCCCATAGCCTGGTTGTTCTGACCCTGCGACTGACGCATCATGTACATAAAGAAGGCAATGATAAGAATTACCGGGATAATGATGATTGCCAAATTCCAGAGTGTTGCGCTTGTGGTTGACTCAGCAACAAGTTTTACCTCTACTGGGGCATCTTTATTGAGCCCTTGTTCTTGAATACTGCTCGTACCGTCTCTGATGGTTCGTTCGGTTGGCTTATCGCTGCCCTTTGGCGTTACTTTGACGTTGTTACCCTGAATTTCTAGCTTGGTGATTTCGCCGGCATTGGCACGATTAATTACATCGGAGATAGCGACTTCTTTTAGCGTATCTTGCGGTGCGATAACGGCCACGAAGGCTAAAATACCAAGTACTAAAATTGCCCAGAAAATACTGAGTCTTATGAAATTAGTTGGCTTCTTTTGAGGAGCGGGGGGTTTTGTAGCCATAAAGAGTTATCTGTTCCTTTCAGTATGCGTTCATATGCGGTCTCTTGCTCACTTTATTTTATCAGTTGTACAGAGAAATTACGAGAGGTGAAAACAAACTCTACACCAGCACCTGCCTCGTATGTCGTTCCAGCTTTGGCTGTTTTAATCGCCATGAGCAACCTCATGAGCTGTGGTCTGGTCAGCTTTGCACGGCTAATCATCCGTAGCATTTCCATAGCTGCACGCTCAGTTACGTGAATAAATAAGTGCCGCGAATACATAGGACCGTTGCCCACAAGGTGCGCTACTTCCGCGTCAATGGCACGTTTCGTAGAGATTTGATGGGCTCGTAGTCCCCTCACCTGCCGCTTTGTATCATCACTCAGCTCTTGTGCTTTTAGGCGCAGGCGATTACGTAGATAGGCATTGCTAGCATTTGTACTGTCTTCGTGCCATACAATGTTGTGCTGCTCCGCATAGGCATGGATATCTTGTTTGCTCATATCGATAAGTGGCCGCTCGATGTCCGAATCAAGCACCGCAAGGCCACGCCAGCCAGTGCCACGGATGAAGTTAATCGCAATTGTTTCAATAACGTCATCGGCATGGTGAGCTGTCACAATAGCTGCATTATGTTTTTTAGCAACATCTCGTAAAAATGCGTAGCGCCGGTTACGAGCTACCTCTTCACTGGCTTTCGCGCCGAGTTCCTCGCGCCTTATTTCATACTCAAAGCCATATGCCTCTGCAAGGCTTCGTACAAACTCAGCATCATCAGCCGAATCACTGCGGATTCCGTGGTCGAAGTGAGCCACAACAAGCTTCCTGTCTGCTTGAGCCGCCAACATATGAAGCAGCACGACCGAATCAACGCCGCCACTCACCGCAATAATATACGTATTATTCATATACTTAGTATACGACTATAGATACCTGGTGCTACCAAAAGGTATTTTAGTACGTACATATATGCCCGTGCCGAGCGTATCCGCCGAGTGAATTGTCCGCTCACCGTAGCGTGTATTAATACTATCAATCGTACTGGTAATATGTTGCTCGCGGACAATACTGTCTTCGAATATACTCACCTGACTACGCGTGATGCTTTGTAATTCGTAGCAGTGAATACCAATTTCCCTGATACCTTTTGGTGCGTGTACAAATAATTGACGTGCGAGCATGAAAATCGTTTTATCAGTGTAAAAACTAGTACTCGACATAAAACTTGCGTGCCAATAGCGCCTCTCGAGTGTCCTGACGTATACATATATGCCACGGGCTGCTTTGCCCTGACCGCGCATGCGCGAACCAACCGTTTCGGACAAGTGATGTAAGCGCTTGAGTATATCGTCGAACGACAGGTCAAACCTATCCAGCACATACTGACGACCAACCCGCTTTACATCTGAGCTGCGGTCATCTACTTCCCAGCCGCGTAGTCGCTGGTGCCACTGCTCACCAACGATACTTTTAAACACAATTCGTCTGAGTGTTACAGGGTCGGCATCAAGAAATTCGAGCGGTGTATAAATACCCACTGCATTTAGTCGGGCTGCGTTATGTGCAGCGATACCCGTCAGGTCAGTCAGCTTAAGGCTTTTATAGACCTCGCGGAGATTCTGGTGGTTAATCTCATCGAGTCCATCGGGCTTGTGAAGCCCGGCAGCTGTTTTTGCCAGAAATCTGTTGGTACTGATGCCGACGTTGCAGCGCATCCACACACCTATCTCGTCTTTTAGGCGCTGCTTAATTTCGTGCCCTATCTCTACCAAGTCACGCCCGGCGATATCCGCCGTGGTGTTATGAAAATCAATCACTCCTTCGTCGATACTTTTCATGGTGACGTGCGCAGAATAGTCCTGCATGATAGCAAGCAAACGGTGGTATACGTAGCGGTACTTCGCTGGGTCACTTTCGAGCGCAATAATATCTGGTACGAGTAGTCGCGCATCCCTAAGCTTCATACCTACCTTGACACCAAACGCCTTGGCTTCGTAACTGGCCGTCACAATAGCCGTGTGTTCAGTTCGGCGATTAACAATTGCAACTGGCTTACCGCGGAGCATTGGCCGGGCCTGCTGCTCCACAGTCGCAAAGCAACTATTGAGGTCGATGTGCATAATAAGCGAGCGCTCGTTATTGTAGTGGCTATTCATAATGATCGGCCTCCATAGTGAGGTGCCAGGTCAGCCGCTCTGCATCGAATTCTAAGCGATAGTCTGCTCCGCCATCGGTCACATCGAATATGTGCAGCATGCGCTGGCCGTTAGCCTGCGGATGCCTGAGCCCAAGCTCGGTCACTGTAATCTCGCGACCACTCGCCCGGCGAAACCGTACCGGGCGACACGGGTGATACCCGCCGCCAAATACTGCCACTACCTGCACGCGCTCATTAAGAAATGTTTCCGAAAAAGATTCATCATTCACAAAAAAAGTCTCCTAGAAAGTTTAAGAGAAACGATGGTTGAATTTTTCGCCCGTTCGTTCACCCGTTTCACTAGTGAACATCCGAAGACAATTGAATGACCTTTCGTGAGGGACGCTTTACCTTACATGGCTGTAGGGTTAGTGAGTATCACGTGGTAATAGGATTATTATAACACTGCGGATCTTAATAATGTTCCGCTTCGTAGAAATCTTTTGTTTCAACAATCGTTGCACTTTTAGCGCGAATAATACGGCTTGTTTGGCGTGGATCACCAAACCTTTTCACTTTCTTTATAAACTGATCTTTTGTAAGCCATTCATTGTGGCACCCTTCACTATCTATCAGTTCGCCTTTCGGGTTTGTGCCATGAATCATACAAAAGTATTTATCTTCACGGAGTTCGTTTGAGGACTTGTCGTAGTCAAGTTTATGATAAACCCCAACAACGTGAAGATCAGCGGTCAACCCAGTTTCTTCGAGCAACTCGCGCTCACCTGTTCCAAGCATTGTTTCACCCCAGCGGATTTTTCCAGTCGGATGTCCCCAATACCCAAAATAAGGTTGTTTCAGTCGCTCCTGGAATAGTTGCCTACCCAAAGAGTCTTCAATAATCAGGACGACGGATAATTTTGGTTGTTTTTCAATTGTGCCGTCATCCGTATCCATACGATTAGCGTATGTTTTTCCTTGAGTCGTCAGACTATATCGTCCAGGGCCGTGTTTGACAACATATTGATTCTGGACAAGTTTTCCAAGATGAAAATTAAATGCATCACTTTCAAGACCGGTTGCTTGTCGGAGTTTTCCAAAATTTAATTCATTCACAAACAGTAACTGGCGAAGAATAACCATTTGAGCTGAATGAACATCTGGTTCGTAACTCATACTGATTGCCTCAGTTCTTGGCGGAGTCTCATCCAGACCTGGCCTAGTTCGTTTCGCCCCTGCCTGTCGGGACCCCATCCCCAAAAGCTATCAACGGGAGAGTCTTCAACAATCAAAACATCTGCCGTCTCCAACAGTTTTTTGCGCACATACGAATGCTGTTGTAGCTTATGTCGACAGATATCTTCCATAACGCCTATTTTAACGTCTTCCCAATTTTTTAAAACCTTAAGCACATTACTTTTAGCGAACTTAAACGCTTCATGTGCCGAACGCATCTGTTGAATGCGCTCGGTATATTCTGGCATTGTTTCAAAAAAATGAGCTGCCTGATACGCATGTTCCGATGTTGGCCAAAGCCTTCCCATCCATTCAACCTGAAAACTTGAAAAGTTTGAAAAAGTATAAAATTCCCGTTCGTAAAAGCCAACAACATTTCCGGCTGTATCAAGCTTTGGGTCACGAAATTGTTTGATTTTGCTCATATGTGTCCTCCTTATATGTATAGCTAATGGGATGATAATCAATTCCCATAAACAATTCTAGTGAAGTGGACTTCGGTCGTTTAATTCATCTCATCTAGAAAAAGTATTCGTTTTTTGCTAGAATCATCTCTGTACTACAGTACAAAAAACATGCTAGTGTAACTCAGTTAGCCAAGCCGGAAGCGTTAGAATAATAACGAGAGCGCTCTCACCAACTGAATTATAATAGTCGTCGGAGACACAACAATCCTATTACACGGTAGTGTAGCTCAGTTGGTTAGAGCGCGAGACTCATAAGCTCGAGGTCACAGGTTCAATTCCTGTCACTACTACCAATAAAAACAGATCACCAAAGTGGTCTTTTTTTATTGGTAGTGGTGCGTCGCGGGCAAAAAAGCCACACCGCCTACCCACATAACTTCTGTTTTCTTCATTGCAGCACGGGCAATAGCATCTCGGCTTGTGACAAGCACCATATATTGATATAGTCGCCAGAATGACAAAAAGTAGTCCCCTCCCTATTTTGATAACATTTGACGGCGAAGCCCGTAGTGGTAAAGGGACTATCGTACAGAGAACCAAGGATTATCTTCGCGACAATAAGGGCTACAAGGTAATGCTCATCGACGCGGGACAAGTGTTCCGAGTTTTAGTTGTCGCCGCTACGAGTGCTGGAGTTAAACTTGAAGATTCGGCTGCCATTGATGCATTTTTAGAAGACGATACAAATATTGATAGCTGCGTCCAATTAGTCAAAGATGTCTACCGTATGCAAAAGCCTGAACGTGAAGCGCTACTTTATACAAATCAAGTTGGCATTGCTAGCGCACAAATTGGCACACGTCCTGCGTCGCAAGACTTCAAAGACTTCCTGCTTAAAGGCTGGCTTCGCGATGCTCGCAAAGAAGGCTTCGAGATTGTATTACTAGATGGCCGTGCACTCGAAGAAACCGGTACGATGTTGCGGAGCGAAAACTTATGTGATTTCCGTCTTGGCCTGTATTTTATATGTAACGCTACCGTAGGCGCGCGCCGCACACTTGGATACGCAGAGCACATGTACGACGAGCTCGATAGCACTAAAAAAATAGCTGTTAATGAGTTGGTGCGACAAATTACTATTCGCAACAATGCCGATAAAACGCGCGTCGTTCAACCACTTGTTCGCCCGCTTCACGCCCCTATTTCCTATCTCCCTCATATCAGTAAAATGAGCGATGGCAGTCCCCCTATGTACTTACTTGACACGTCACTTGACATGACAAAAGACGACATGAGTCAACCAGTAATGCAGCTTGTATACGCCCACCTTATTATTTCACAACCGGCAAACTAGGCTGATTTTTTAAACTTACCGACAATAACCCGGGAAGGTATTTTTGCAAGTACAAAATCACGAATACGCGCAGATGCGTTGTTGGCTAGCATCATTTTACCAACCATAAAAGCTTCTTGTTGTACTCTGTCGGCGATATTTTTTCGTCTTTTCTCGTACAACTTTGGCACTGTATCTAGCTCATTCAATGGTGTGCTAAGTATATAATCTGCGAGAGCCGCAGCATCCTGTAAACCGATAGAAGCACCCATGCCAGTTGCTGGCATCATGGTGTGAGCGGCATCACCAGCTAAGACAATATTCCCCTTATACCAATGTTTCAGTTTTACATTTCGTAAATGTGATGAATACACGCTCGACAAACGAGTATGTTGCAAAATATCTTTTGCAAGTGGAGAAAGTCCAGAAAATGCTTTTTTAATGTCTGCATTTGAAGGGTGCTCGTCTGTTGAATACGGCATGCCAAATGCGACAGCTGCCTTATCACGAATAGGGAATATACCCATAAACTGCTTGCGACCCCAAACAAGTTGTACTTTTTTAGGATCATTAAGGCGCACTGACTTTGGCAACATCATTGACCATATTGCAGCTCCCACTTTGCGGGCAGCGTACTGTGGGAAAATCATCTGCCTGACAATTGAGTTGACACCATCGGCACCAACCACAAGGTCATACTCGCCTGTTGTCGCGTCAGAAAAGGTCACTTTTACACCACTAGTTACCTGCTTAAGCTTTTTCACTGTGATGGCAAGTTTAATATCAGTGTTGTGAAGCGCAGACGCAAGGAGGGCGTGCAGGTCACTCCTGTTAAGGGTCACCGAGTCGATGCCAGCATCACTTAGTGCGAACTCATTGAGATAAGTACCTTTAAAATTAGTAACGACACAATTTTTTGCAGTCGTACCTAGTGTCCTAAGTTTTGTTGTAAGCTGTAATGATCTAATAACCTCCATACCCGATGGCATAACTGTAATACCATAGCCTTTTCGGCGAAGTCGAGGCGTATTATCAATAAGCGTCAACTCGGTATCGCCTTTTTCAAGTAATCCAGCCAGTGCTAGTCCTGTGATGCCTGCGCCAACTATGAGTATTTTCTTTTTCATAAACGTGTACTACTCTCGCTCTAGATTCATGTGAGAAATTGCGTTTTCGTGACGGGTAATAAAACCTTGTAGTTCATCGCTACTACGCGGACGGTCCCACGTTGTAAGCCCTAAGATGTCAGTAAGGGTTACTGCTTCAATATCGCTTTCCTGTGTGTCTTGCATGTTATTTACTTTCTTTTTGTTTTATTTCGTAGTGATACTATTTAAGCATAAAATTAATAAAAAAGCAATACCTTTTATGGTTATTTTTGACTGATCTGTCTCGGTTATGGTATAAATATGTACAGAAAGACTAAAAAATAAACAATATGGACATACTGAGCTCACTTTTTATCATAGGATTCGCCGCTCTTATCCACGCTAGTTTTCAACTGAGCGTGAGCGTGCTTACTCTCATGAGTGGCCATGCGATTAGTCGCAAAAGGTCACATGCGAAGCTACTACGGCTCACGACTGGCTATATTGCTGGTGCAAAAGTTGCGTCGCTTCTCCTCGTATCATTTGTTGCACTCGTACTTATTAACACTGTTGGTGCGACGCCTCCTGCCGCTCTATGGGCAATCACAACTGGGTTGCTGGTCGGTGTTGGTGTATCCGTATGGCTGTTTTACTACCGGAAGGAAAAGGGGACTGGGCTATGGATTCCCCGCTCATTTGCCAGACATCTCGAAGAGCGAAGTAGGGCCACACAAAACGGTGCTGAATCATTTAGCCTGGGCCTTAGCACCGTATTTAGTGAAATCGTGTTTATCATTGGCCTACTACTTGTTGCCGGCCTCACCCTTATTACGCTTGAGCCACTGTGGCAACTCGTCGGTATCGCCCTCTATACGGTCGTATCTAGCCTGTCGCTTCTGATTGTGTGGGGGCTGATAGGAAGTGGCCATTCACTCAGCAAGATACAGAAATGGCGCGAAGCAAACAAATATTTCCTACAGTTTGTTGGCGGCGCTGGTCTCATTATACTGGGCTTTTACGTATATGTTAGCTACGTACTTGCACCTGTTTCGGGAGGTGTGTAAAGGTGGGCCTCGCTATAGATATTGTAAAGCAGAATGGTCAGCGACCAAGCGAAGGTTTTTCTCGGGAGAAACTACACGCCAGTATACTCGCCGCGTGCTTGAGCGTGCGCACGCCTATTGGCCAGGCTGAATCAATCGCTCATGCTGTGACCGAAAGTGTCATATCGTGGCTCGAGACCAAACCAGAAGTAACGAGTCATGATCTTCGCCGTATTACAAGTAAGCACTTGCACACCCACCATCCCGACGCGGCGTACCTTTACGAACAACATAAAATTACCCTTTAAACGGAGCACTCGATATGGCAGCTAAAACGACATTTGACTACGACCTGATTGTTATCGGCAGCGGCGCTGGCGGCAGTGCTGCTGCAACCATAGCCGCTCGTGCCGGAAAGCGCGTGGCTATTGTGGAAGCTGATACATTTGGTGGTGACTCACCGAACTGGAGCGATATTCCTACTAAAGCACTCCTTCATGCTGCCCAGTTGTATGACGAAGCTCGTCACGGCGCGCGCTTTGGACTACGGTCTGCGACACTAGGCTACAACTACCCGTCCATTCGCGCCTGGAAAGACCTCGCCGTCCAACGGACAGGCGCAGGCGGTAATCGTCGCTACTACGAAGCGCAAGGGATTAGCGCATTTGCTGGCCAAGCACACTTTTTATCACCGAATGAAATTAGCGTTAATCGCCGCCATATTTCAGCTGCAAAATTTATTATTGCTACGGGCTCATCATGGGCTGTCCCTGATATACAGGGCTTAGCTGACATTACGTCCCTCACGCCTCGCACAATATTAGAATCTATTCGCCCACCAAAAAGCATATTCATCGTAGGTGGGGGAGCGACAGCTGTCGAAATTGCCCAACTACTTGCCATATTCGGTACCAAAGTATACATAGCCGAAAAAGCGAGTCGTATACTCCCCGACTTAGATTCGGAAGTAGGAACGCTTATGCAGCGCGTGCTTTTGGAGCAAAAAGGCATCACCAGCCTAACAGAAACCCGAGTTGTATCAGTTATTAAGGAAGGGCTCGGAAAGCGCGTTACCTACAGCCGCGGTGGTATTGAAAAATCTGTCCGTGTAGATGAGCTACTTATTGCCGAGGGCCGCGACCCGCACATTGACTTAGGCCTTGAAAACGCCACAGTAAAATACACACCAAAGGGTATTCTAGTAAACGACCAGTTGCAAACAAGCGCAAAGCATATATTCGCCGCTGGTGATGTACTTGGCCGCGATGGCCACACCCACTCGGCGCTTATGGAGAGCCGCGTGGCTGCCAACAATATTTTACATAAAACGAAAGCCGTGCCTGATTATACCGCAACACCGACAGTTATATTTACCTACCCGGGCATCGCAACTGTAGGCCTGAGCGAAGACGATGCGAGTCGGCGCGACCTGGCAATCAATAAGGCTATCGCACCGCTCAATATGATTGCCCGCTCTAACACGTCAGACTTTCGTGATGGTTTTGTGAAAATTATTACCGATAAAAAAGGTACCGTACTCGGCGCAACTATCGTTGCCCCGCATGCCGCTGAGCAGATTCACGAGCTGGCGCTTGCTGTAAAGCTAGGCCTTAATGCCGATGATATCGCCCAGACTCCCCACGCATTCCTTAGCTGGAGCGAAGCAATTCGCGTGGCCGCAAGTAAGCTCACGTAGGCAAGCCTACATCGCACACGAATAGGCGAGTGGTCATACGCGCCTATTTTTTTCACGCAGCTTGTTGACATATATACTACCAAAATATATTATGTCAGTATGTTACTTAACCAAGTAGTTAAATACAATTCTATCACTGATTCATTAAGTATGATTTTTGCTGCACTCGCCGACCCAACGCGCCGCGATATATTAGAACAGTTGAGCCACCAAGATATGGTTGTCACGGAATTAGCCCATCCATACAATATGAGCCTACCGGCCATATCTAAACACCTTAAAATACTTGAGCAAGCCGGCCTAATATCGCAAACCCGCGACGCCCAGTGGCGCCCCCGCCACCTTGAAGTTGAAGGTTTACGTGAATCCCGCTATTGGTTACATGCTTTTAAAGACGATTAGTGTTTACTATTTGGGGTAAAAATTACCCTTACATGCGTCACAACTCTCGTTCTTGCTTATCGACTGTGCCAATTCCCCATTTTGGCGGAAAAAACAAATCAATTGATTCTGGGTTTGGATTAAATTTTGCTTTTATGTGCGACCTGGCACTTTTTAGGTCTGGTACGGCTTGACGACAATATTTATCTGTTTCACAAAACAATCCTTGCGCATCGATGGCATGCAATGGCCTTCCGTAAAGCCCTTTAAAGTCATACCCGAGTCTATCGAACTCTGCTACCTGGTTTTCAACCACCCACATGATAACCTGCTCTGGTGTCATATCGCCCGTTTCTGTGAACACTTTTTTGATACCACGTAACGCACCTGGACCGGCTTTTGTGAAATCGTTTTCTGAATAATTTATATACGGTGAATAGTTTAAGTCAATCGTAATTTGGTACGACATAAAATCTCCCATGAGTGGATATGCGTGTATCAACTCGTATACGCCGCTTAGCGATGTTGCATTCACTATATCCCCAGCTAAGTCGTTATTTACAAACATGTCCTTGAACAATTCAATATGATTGAGGTGTTTCTTCTGGCGACCATATGCATCGGTAGCACATAGAATAAATGCGCCTGTATATAGTTTGCCATTTGTGGTTTTTGTGAATTCAAGCGCTTCTTCGAACGACCCGTCTATGGCGTCTGCAATAGCTGGCGGTCTTCCCAGTTGCTTAATAATACTATCCCAAGTTTCAATATTACTAAATATACGAAATGCAATAATTTGGAATAATCGATCTGATGGTGTGTCCGGATATTCGTTGTAACACACGTGACGTATCATGTATTGGCTGACACGGTCTGCAGCCCGGTATACATTGCAAAACTTATACATTTGAATAATTGTGTCATTAGACCATGGCGCTGCAAGCCCAGCTACGCGAGCTTCAAATGCTATCTGACGTTCGTGTGCAAACTTCCAGTATAATTCGTACACACCTGCGCGTGGAACTAGGCTATTCATACTATTACTATACCAATAAGAACAATCCTCCCGCCCAACGCAGCAGCGCAAGCGTCGGTTCCAACCCAGCCATGCGCAGCATAGAAAAAAGCCCCAGGTCATGTGACCTAAGGCTGTTTTCTTGGTTGCGGGGGCAGGATTTGAACCTGCGACCTGATGGTTATGAGCCATCCGAGCTAACCAGACTGCTCCACCCCGCGACATTGTATGTATCATGACCTGGTTTTGTGTATGTGCTGTCATAACCAGGGTTATGAGCTATTGATACGATTTGGAGCTAACCAGACTGCTCCACTTCGCGACACATCCCCTATCTTAACAGATAAGAAGACGAAAATCAACCCACTCCCTACTGCTCACGACTTGCCTGGTTGCCACCTAGCAGAAAGCTTGTCCACTGCTCGAAGTTACTTTGAGGGAGAAGCTCGGCTGTTACCCGTGCCTGGGCCTCCGTGTCGGCACTTTTAGCGGCTTCGGAGTTAGGAGGGAGGATAAGTACCCTTTCACCAGCCCTCGCGAGCCCTAGGTCCTCACGAACGGCTAATTCTTGATATTCACGTGTTTGGTAGTAACGCTTGGCAAGCTCGAGGCTCTGCGTTTCAAGCTCGGCTAGCTGCAATTGGCGCTTTTTAAAGTCGACTTCCTTTTGTAGGGAATAATTACGCTGCATAACACCCAGTGAGCCCCATACCCAACTGGCGGCAATAATAAATGCGATGGCAATCACGACGTTGTTAAGCGTCAGATACTTGTGACGGATATGATACGAAATGCGACGGATGTTTATTTTTTTCATAGTTTTACCCCTTCATTATAGCTCACCCTCGTGAGATAGGCTATAATATGCGAAGCAGGACTAAAATTAACAAATTGTGAAGGGGGCGTAGCTCATCGGTTAGAGCAGGATGCTCATAACGTTTTGGTAGGTGGTTCGATTCCACCCGCCCCCACCATAATTTGTGAATTACTGATCATCCGCTGGACAGCGAAGGCGCAAGCGGGATATTTTTATTCTTCCGAACTATCTCGCTGTAACTGGTAGTCGCTAATAACATCGATAATTGCGTCTCGGATACGATCTTTTAGAGCTTCGGGAAGCTCTGCGTAAAAATCTGTTTTGACAAGTTTAACAACCTCATCACCGAGCTCTATACCATTTCGGTTAACTCTCAACTGATCTACCGGTGTCATAACTGGAGAACTGTCTGGAAAATCAAGCTGATTGGGGTCGCTAGGTTGAGGCTGCTCACTACTAGCGTGCACAACAGGGAAATGATTAGTGGATACTATCGGTGAGCTCTGTGCATTAGCTGCACGTCTATCGGCAACAAAACTGCTTCTTGCTTCTGCTGCTGGAATATTTAGACGGTCAACCATATCTTGGATAATATTAAGTTCATTGTCTGTGAATTCGTCATCTGGAGGTGTAGGTATAGCTTCGACATGTTTCATAAAATGACTATAACATAAGTGGTATATTAAGTCAACTTAGTCGGTTAGTTTGACGGAGTCTGGGGGGTGTCTTGAGTGGCACCATCTTTTTGTACTTCTTCGTTGGGCTCTTTACGGTGCTTCGGTGTCCGCGGCGGAAGGCTGGCTATGTGTAAATTAATAATGCTCGACAGAGCATCGGTTGCAATTACTACGCTATCATTGTATATATCCAGTCGTGCAACTTCAGGATCTTTTTCCCACACAATTGGGTCGGTGCGGTTAGGGTTATTCATCATTGTGATTATATCATAGCATTAGTTTTATTATGTGTCAACTACTCCGAGCGTCATGATTTTGTGCTGTTTCATATAGTGCAATTTTATCCGCTGTACTCAATGTCGAGTCTAGCCCTAACACAAGTGCACACATCTGTTGAGATGCGAGCGTACGCTTTGCACGAGCTGCATGTACAACCACATCTAGGTCGTATGGCCGGATATCTTCGTCATCACATGCTTCAGTTATATCTGTATCAGGGTGGTTGACGCGAACCTTAGGGAGCTCTGGGTGAAATGTCATACTAAAGTTACTGTAGCATAATATGTATCATACGTCAATTACACGCTTCCTCCAAAGACACAAAAAGCCCCCTGGGGAGGGGGCAATTTGAGCACCTGTTTGTTTGAATATTACTATACTCCCAAACGTGCTTATGTTGCAAGTCTATTTTGTAAGACTATTTTTTCTTAGAAACAGTTAGGAAACCGTTGCGTGGGTTTTCCTTAACTTCGCGGTCTTCCGGAAGATCAACTGGGTGACCCTTTGCGTTCTTCTCAACCTTTGCGAAGAAGAAGATTGTTTGTGGTTTGCCGCCACGAAGTGTTACTTCGGTGCTGTGCAAGTAATATGTGACACCTTTTGAGTTAGTGTGACTGTAAGCCATGTATCTTATACCTCCTATTAGTACTATACGATTGTTAGCGTACATCTTGCCGAGGTGGCTGTCAATATTTAAACGCTCTTATAGTGGCGGTGTAGGATAGACCGCAGGAGGGCGAGACTACTAATACGGGTGATAATCATAACTCCTATGAGGGCGCATATTAGGAGCGTCCAACCGGCAAAATCTGGCGACCAAAGGGGTGAACTATAAACGTGTAAATAGGCATCGGCTTTTGGTAATTTGACGGCACTCACAAGGTCGGCACCAGCAGGAAATTTGGCAAGCTCACTAGAGGTACACAGCACATATGCGGACGACCACCTACTAAATTGAGGTGCGCATATTTCCTGGGCTTTTTTGTAGATATTACCGTTATCGTTGGCCTGACTGGAAGCGGCGTCATAGACCGCTTGGACGTCACGCTTATAGCTTGACTCGAGGTATACACCCTTGCCCATGTCAGTGTTCATGTGGGATGAAACATAGCGTTGTAAATCGTACAATCTGTCGATAGTCGCGTCGCTGTTGCCTGCCTCGTCGGCGGCCAGCACTGCAGAGCGACGTTCTATCATGCCAATGTTATTGAGCCGCAAAAATGTGGCTGCCAAAAAGCCTGCCAGAATAAGTAGTAAAACAAGCTGCCACGTCTTTACCCGCTGCAACTGATGGATACTTCGTCGTACGCCTCGCTTGTCTGCCACTTTTTACCCCACCGATAATCTATTAGGCCTAGTATACCACAAGGGTTATTTACGGTAGAGCCTAAATGAGGCCGTACCAATAAGAAGCACAAATCCAGCCGCGACAAAGAAGAATGACCTGAGGCCCGTTTCGTCCCCTGCTGCCACAATACAAAGTAGAATAACTGCACACGCAATAACTGCGCCAATATTTGCGAGGGCTTCCATAGCCATTAGATACACTATACGATGGCCCGAAAGATCAGCCGAATCGAACAGTCCTCTGGTATATGCCATGGTATATCCCATAGTTGCAACTTCGTTCGTGATATTTGTTGTCACAATAGTGGCTGGACTCGCAGCGAAGGGCCGCGACAAGTGCACAAGGGCATTACCAATCACACTGTAACGCAGGAGCTGTCCACCCCTGCGACGATCGATGAGCTTACCGTACGCATATGAAGCAACAATAGCAGCAACTATGGTGACCGATGAAAGTGCCCCAAGTGTCACGTATATCGCATCACCTTCACCCGGAAAAATAACAATGGCGATAAATAAGCTCCATATAGTACCAGTCGTTACAACGTCAAAGCCTATACCGAACTGCGATAGAGCCGAACGAAATGCCATACTCCATCTGAAGCCCCGATAACTTAGATGCTGATATATACGCAGTGGCTCGATAGTGAGAAGTAGCGGAAGGGCCGCAACGGCGTAAAACAAGGCCGCGCTCCACATGATAACTTGTGGACCGAAAAACAGGGCAATCACACCACCGACAAGTGGGCTGATGCCAACGGCTATTTTGTCGAGAATATTCATAAAGGCAATCTCTTTGCCAGCGTGCTCATCGTTTTTTACTTTTGAAAAATCGGTGAGAAAGCTTAGCTGATACACGGCTCCAGAAATACACGTTAGTCCACCCCAAATAAATATAGCCCAGACACCGAGCACTGGTACGAAGCCAAATACAGCCAACGCAGGAATTGAAAGCAAGTTACTAATCAGGATGCCGTGCTTGGGACCAAACCATGCAATAAAGTGGCCCGCAAGAAACGTAGCCGGTACCTTAAGGATAAAATATACAAGCCAAAATAACATGATCCAAGCTAGGCTATAGCCTTGTTGGAGAAGGTATACGGACGCAAAGCCCGATGCTAGATGGATTGCTATGACACGAAGTGTCCGTGACGCGTACAGCTCAGCAATTTCGGAAAACGACGCATAGCGCCAGTAATGACGTTTTTCGAGTATGCGGTAAATAAAGTTTTTCATATCGTGTTTATGTTTACTCTTTGGACTATTACACCACACTCTACCCCTTAGCCGCAAGTGCCCAGAATGCAAATGATATACTAATGCTATGAAGATATTCTTTTCGGGAATTGGCGGTGTAGGGATTGGCCCACTCGCCGAAATTGCACGAGATGCTGGCTACGACGTCGTTGGGTCGGATCTTGTCGGCGGGCTTGTGACAGATGAGCTGATAG
>Ga0163144_10014804_pt1 | contig 16159 bp, 11 predicted proteins | sample OliLak19BULKMAT1_FD_123175 | JGI IMG/M metagenome (GOLD analysis project Ga0163144, IMG submission 123175) | Freshwater microbial mat bacterial communities from Lake Vanda, McMurdo Dry Valleys, Antarctica - Oligotrophic Lake LV.19.BULKMAT1 | ecosystem: Environmental > Aquatic > Freshwater >... | reverse complement strand
TTAAGTTCTTTTTTTAAAAATAAATGATGAATGGGATGTTATTTTTGGCTCGGGTTGATATAACCGTCGCATCGTTGCTAAACGGCTACGCTGGAAAGGTTAGCTTTTTCGTTTGCAAATATAACACTTTTTAATTATCTTGTTAGCGGTTTAGTATTAGGTAAACCAATGCAAAAACATTATGCCAAGTGCAGTTAGACCTTTTATGCGATAATATCCTCAAAATGCATTTGATCTATTTGTGTAAGATGACCCATTTCCAGCAACATTTCCATTACTCAGAACGCCGACATTGGATGCATAAGGTGTTAAATCAATATACCCACAACTATCTAAGTTATGTACTGAAAATTATTTATTACCATTTTGAGCTAACGAATTTGGTTTGTAACAACTGACGCTGAATGATCAATTAACAGCAGCATCTGAGCCATTAAAACCTGTTAATAATTGATTAGAATCCATACAACCTATAGCTGATACGCTACCAGAAGTTTCAAAACTTAAGTTGGTTAAACCCGATTGCCCTGCTGTACTTAAAGCTTAAGTATTTATTAAAATAAATATTACATTTTTAAAAATATTTTTTATGTTTTATGTTTATAATTTATTAAAGTACAAACCTAATTATTAAAAAAGTACCGTGTTAAAGTAAATTATTGAATTATAGATTTGGAATTAATTAATCCATAACTAAATTAAATTAGAACTTGATATAGTTTAAAATAGAAAAAAATTATATAATAATTTTTTTATTTAAATTATTAACAATCAAGTCTATAGCATTAAATATATTTTTTATATAAGAGTTAAACAATAATTAAACGCCATTTAATTGATTTAATTTAATCGCCTTAAACAACGTTGTTTTCAATAAAACACATTTAATACGTGTGGTATGCGCTAAATAGTTGTTAATCAGTATAATTTATATACTTTTGCATAGTTATTAACATTTAATTAACTTTTTATGAAAAAACTAAGTGCTGAAGAGTTTGCTCTGCTCCCAATTAGAGGCAAGGGTCGCAGTTCTATTGTATTTGATTCATTAATTAATTTGAAAGAAGGGGAAGGCTTACTAATTGAGCCTAAAGACTGGAATCGAAAAGCTGCTCCAAGTTCATTAATTAGATATATTGAAAAAAAGTATCAGATGAAATTTTCTTTTGGCACTCTTACAAGTGGCGCCGGATGGGCAGTACAGCGTATTAACCAAATAAAAAAGGAAATGTTAAAAACGGAAAAAGCCCGCGCTATAGTTTCAAAACAAGATGATGGGCGTATGGTTTTAAAATCAGATCTTACATTATTTTATTTAGGGCGTATTACTACCAATAAAATTGAACGTATTGAAGACACTATTAAAGCTGCTATTTTAAATTTTTGGAAAGAAGATAAAAAAATGGTTGAAGATTTATTTTATGAAATAATTGAAAGCTTGCATCACCAAGGGCACATTGTAGTAGAGAATGAGAAAACTTATATTCCGTTAAAAAGAACTTAATTTAAAATATAATTAAAAATCCTTTTTATCGCATTGAGTAATTGGTGATGCTTAACGAATGAATAAATTACTAAATTATTTTAGTTGCGCCTAATTTTCTTAAATAAAAAAATAATGGTTCTTTATTTAACTATACCCAACTCTTTACCAACTTTTGCAAATGCCGTTATGGCCTTATCTAAATGTACTTGTGTATGCGCTGCGCTTAATTGAACACGAATACGCGCTTTATCTTTTGGTACAACTGGAAAGAAAAATCCAATAACATAAATGCCTTCATCTAATAATTTAGCGGCAAAAGTTTGAGCTAATTTTGCATCGTAAAGCATTACTGGCACAATAGCACTATCGCCTTCTTTAATTTCTAAACCAGCGGCTTTAATTCCTTTTTTAAAATAGTTAACATTCCATTCTAATTTATCGCGCAAATCGGTTGTTGAACTTAAAATATCAAATACAGCAATGCTAGCGCCTACAATACTTGGCGCCAATGAGTTGCTAAATAAATATGGACGAGAACGCTGACGCAACAATTCAATAATTTCTTTTCTACCGCTAGTAAAACCACCCATTGCGCCACCTAAAGCTTTGCCCAATGTACCTGTAATAATATCAACTCTTCCAATTACATTTTTTGATTCAATTGTTCCCCTACCTGTTTTACCTATAAAGCCACTAGCGTGGCACTCATCTACCATTACTAAAGCGTTGTATTTATCTGCTAAATCACAAATTTTATCTAAGGGCGCAACAAAACCATCCATGCTAAATACACCATCAGTAACAATAATACGATTACGCTGTACTTGTGCTTTAATTAATTGCTCTTCTAAATCAGCCATATCACAATTTTTATATCGGTAACGCTGCGCTTTACACAAACGCACCCCGTCAATAATACTAGCATGATTTAATTCATCGCTAATTATAGCATCTTGCTCATCGAACAAGGGTTCAAACACGCCCCCGTTAGCATCAAAGGCTGCGGCGTATAGAATAGTATCTTCTGTACCTAAAAAAGTTGCAATTTTTTGTTCTAATGTTTTATGAATATCTTGAGTACCGCAAATAAAACGTACTGAACTCATTCCGAAACCATGTGTATCTAAAGCGTCTTTAGCACCTTGAATTACCTTTGGATGCGAAGATAAACCCAAATAATTATTCCCACAAAAAATAATTACATCTTTACCGTTAACCTTTACAACTGCATCCATTGCTGTAGTAATAATACGCTCTTTTTTAAACAAACCGTTATTTTCAATTTCTGTTAATGTTTTTTGAAGTTGTTCTTTTAGTTGGCCGTACATAAAAATTAATTTAGAATTTAAAGTTAAATAAAAAGATTTTATTATTTATTTTGATTTACAATTATTTTAATCATTCGCTATTATTAAATTTTCCATACCTACCGTTATTTGCAAAGCACCAAATTTTACAAAAACTTTTTCTTGGTTTATTTTTTCAATCACTCCTATTTGGTTGCCATTAAGTACTTTTACTTTTGTGCCCACTTTTAAATTTGGTTTTATGCGTGCAATTTTTTTCTCAGCAAAACCGTCTAGTTTTTTTTGTTTTTTTAATTCATCTTGTTTTTTAGTTTCAGCCGTAATACCGTCAATAAAACGTTTAATAACATCTTTTCTATCTTTTTTTAAATTCCAATCGTTTAATAAACGTACATATTTTTGTCCATAATCAGCCAGTTTTGCTAATTCAATTTTACGATCGCGCTCACGTGATATTTTTTCTTGTAAATTTTCGTACAACACATTATATTTTTCTTTGGCTATTTTTTTTAAAAATTCTTCATGGTCGGCTTTTCGTAATTGCTCTTCTAGTTTTGTTTTTTGAGTTTGTACTTCGGCTAATAAATGGCTTAAATTAATTTTTTCTTTATCAACTTTTTCTTTTGCGCGCTCAATTAAATATTTTGGAAAACCAACTCGCTCGGCAACTTCAAAAGTATAGCTGCTGCCAGGCTCGCCCACACTTAATATATATTTGGGTTCTAAGGCATCAATATCAAACAACATACAACCATTAAAACTACCATCCAATTTTTCGGCTAAAATTTTTACGTTGCTAAAATGTGAAGTAATTATGCCGCGAGTTTGTGAATTGGTTAAACCTTCTAAAACTGCTTCGGCTATAGCACCACCCAGCTCAGGATCGGTACCACTTCCAAATTCATCCATTAAAACTAAAGTGCTATCGTTTACTCCGTTTAATATGTGCGTCATCGATTTTAACTTAGCGCTATAAGTACTTAACTCATTTTCTATGCTTTGCGTATCGCCTATATCAATTAATATTTTTTCGAAAAAACTAAAACAACTATTTTCTTTTACTGGAATTAGCAAACCGCTCTGTAACATTAATTGCAATAAGCCTACTGTTTTTAAAGCTATAGTTTTACCGCCAGCATTGGGTCCGCTAATAACCAACAACCGTTGCTTTGCATTTAAAATTAAATTTAAAGGTATTGTCTTTTTATCACTTTTTTTATTTTGTAAAAATAATAAAGGATGGTAAGCATTATTAATAGTTAAATTAAAATCAGATTTAATTTCGGGTAAACAAGCGTTTAGTTCAATAGCAAATTGTGCTTTTGCTTTTAAAAAATCAACAGTTATTAAAACAGAGATTGCTTTTTTTAATTCGGGCGCATAAGGTTTAATTAAAGCACATAATTCACGTAAAATCCTGTTCACTTCTCGCCGTTCATCAATTTCCAATTCTGCCACTTCATTATTAATAGCAATGGTAGCGGGCGGTTCAATAAAAATAGTTTTACCACTTTCGCTTTTACTGTGCACAAAACCGTTTATTTCAGATTTATGTTCAACCATAACGGCAAGCGTTCGTCTGCCATTAAAATAACCTTCTTCGTTTTCGCGCAAAAAGCCATGTTTCCGAATATCGTTTATGTAATTGTAAAATCGTTTGTCGCTTTCGCGTCGTTTTTCAGTTATTTGTTTACGTATTTTTTGTAAATCGGGCGATGCGTTACTTTTTACCTGCGCCTCATTATCAATAATTCTATTTATTTCTTCTACAATTATTTCGCATGCCTCTACATCACTAACTAATTGGGTAATGTAGGGCATCAGTAATTTTTTACCTTTTAAAAAACGAATTAAAGTGTTGCTAACTTCGGTTGTTTTTAAAACTTGTAGTAATTCGGTTTCTAATAATAGCGAGCCATCCAAACCTAAAATCACTATCTCTTTTGCAATATCCGCATGCTCAACATTAGGAAAAAACCCATTGCTAGCTAATACCAATTTAATTTCGTTAGTTTGGTTTAAATCATTTAAAACGGCATCAAAAGTTGGTTTAGGAAATAAATTATCGCTCATTAGTTTAGCTTGTACGCTAAAACATTTATGTTTTACCAACTGTTTTATAACATCAAATTGTAAAAGTTGTAAGTTATTCTCAGTAATCATTTATTAAACAACGAAAATTAAAGTTTTATGTTTACGCAAATTTATACAATAAAATTTTGCGGTATTAATTCTATGCCTTATTTTTATAGTATCTTAATAATATTATGAAGTCAGATTTAATAACAAAATTAGAAGAACTGCTAACACAAGATGCAGGTGAGGTTGCTACCGAAGTGCGTACTTTACAAAGCGAGTACAAAAAATTATGGTCGTTAGAGTTTGAAATAGCCAAGCAACAATTTATTGACGATGGCGGAAAAGCTAATCAATTCGATTATACTAAGCGGCCTGAGGATATTCATTTTGAAAGTTTAGTTGATAAATATGGCAAACTAAAAAAAGATAACGACACAAAAATTGCAAATGAACAAGCAAAAAATTTAATTATTCGTGCTGAAATCGTTTCTAAAATAAACGACCTTACCAAGTTAAGCGATAACGTTGGTGCGGCGGTAAAAATGTTGCAAGAACTACAAACCCAATGGAAAGAAACTGGCCCTGTTTCTACACACAAATACAAAGAAATTCAGGCAGAGTATAGTAAAGCTATTGAAGAGTTTCATTACAATTTAAAAATTTACCGCGATTTACAAGAACACGATTTAAAAAAGAACTTCGAAAATAAAACTACCTTAATCGAAAAATTAAAAACCCTTCAAGCACTAAAAAACATTAAAGAAGCTGAGCGTTTACTAAAAATTTACCGCAACGAATGGGAAGAAATTGGACCAGTGCCAAACGATAAATGGGATGCTTTAAAAGCCGATTATAAAACGGTTTTAGATGAAACTTACTCAAAAATAAAATCGCACTACAACGCCATTGAAGAGAAAAAAGAAAATAATCTTAAAGCTAAATTAGAAATAATTGAAAAAGCAACCGCATTAGTTACTAAAATTACCGACAATGTAAATACAAAATGGACAGAAACTACCGATCAAATGTTGGCATTACAAAACGACTGGAAAACAGCTGGCAGAACTACAGAAAAAGATAACGAAAAAATTTGGAACGAATTTCGTTTAATTTGCGATGGCTTTTTTGAAAAGAAAAAAGAATTTTATGCTAGCTTAAACGAAAAGTTTGCCGAAACACGCAAAATAAAAGCCGAACTAATTACAAAGGCACAGGCCCTACAAACCAGCACAGATTGGCAAAAAACCAGTAACGATTTAATTAAATTACAAGATACTTGGAAGAAATACCCAAGTCACGGTGATAAAGAGGAGCCGAAATTATTTAATCGTTTTAGAAAAGCTTGCAATGCTTTTTTTGACACTCGCAAAGCTCACTACGAAAATGTAGATGCTTCGTTTGAAACTAATTTAATTGCAAAAGAAGAAATTTTAAATCGCCTTAATACGTTTATTTTAAGCGATGATATTAATGCCGACCGTGAACATTTAAAAAACTTTGCAACTGAATTTACAAATGCTGGCATGGTGCCTTTAAAAGATAAAAAACGAATTAATGATGCTTTTTATGCGCGTTTAGATGAATTGTACGATAAACTTAATATTGATAAAACCGAAAAGGCAGTAATGCAATTTAAAACGAAAATTGAGCGGTTTGCTGCTTCCGAAAACAGCTTTGATTTATTAAGAAAAGAAGGAGATTATCTTAAAAAAATTGCTGATGAAATTTTGGGTAATGTGCGCACCTACGAAAACAATTTAGGTTTCTTTAAAAATTCAAAAGGTAGCAATGCGTTTATGAAAGAAATTGAAGCTAAAATTGAAACTGAAAAAAGCAAACTAAATGAATTAACAGCTAAGCGCAAATTAATTAGTGATGAGCTTACTAAAATTAGAGAAATGAGCGAAAAACCAAAGGTGGAGGCTTAAAAAATAAACTTTATAAATCCTTAAAAACATTTAAGTATAAATGTTTATTTGCATTTACACTATATTTTTTTATAACTGTTTCACGTCCTGCGGCTCCTATTTTTTTTCTTAAATTAACATCTTCTATTAGTAATGTTAGGTAGTTTAGCCAATCAGTATTTGTTTCAGCTAAAAAACCATTTTCGCCTTGATTAATAATTTCGGCATTAACTCCAACTCTACTCATAATAGTAGCTACGCCGCAAGCCATATATGACAAGCCTTTTAAACCGCATTTACCTTTGGCCCAATCATTGTTTGGAAGCGGCATAATACCAATATCAAAACTATTTAATTCTTTAACTTCGGTTTCTTCACTCCAATTAACACTTTCAATTTGTAATAAACTATTGGCATAATTTGTTTGCCCAATAATTTTAAAGCGCACTTTACCTCCATAGCTTTTTGCAACCTGCACTAAAATAGGTAAAAGCGTTTCGAAATGTTTAATGGTGCTAATACTGCCACTCCAACCTATAGTAATGTAATCCTTATTTCTTAACTCAGGCTTTGATAAATGAAAATCGGTATTTATTGTAGTTGGAATAACAATTATATTTTTATTAAAAGGGATCGCTTTACTCTTTAAATAGTCGTTACCAGCAATAACGGTTTGCGAGTAGGTAATTGATTTAAAAAATTTTTGCGGCTTTTTAATAAACTCCCATTTTTTATTTTCAGGACTGGTATCTGCAAACCAAATACTATCATCAACATCAAAAATTACTTTAGCGCCACTTTTAAATGCTTTTTTTTCGAAATAAGATGTGCCTAAAAATAAAGCTTCACGTTGAATAAAAATAATATCGAAATTTGAAAACCTACGCACATCTTTAAAGCGAATAACAATAGATTTTAATAGAATAAAAAATTTCGAGATTGTTTTTCCTTTGCTATAAAACGTTTTATCATCTTTTTGATTTAATAAAAATGAAAAAATAAACTTAAAACCATTTTCTTCTAAAAAAGGTAAATATTGCTCAAACCTATAACGTTGGCTAGGAGAACGTTTTGGTCGGTGAGCGCAAAGTATTAGTACGTTAGACATTTAAAGTGAACGCTGATTTTTTTTGATGATTAGGATAGAATAAGATTTAAAGTTATTTATTTATAATTGTCTATCCTAAAAAATCAAAACCAACTTAAAAATCCGCGTTCTATCACTCCTCAATATCCAACTTAAATTTATGTAAAAACCTATGTACAATTGGTGATAGTAAAACTGCAACACTTGTTAAAAAAGCAACGCCACTGTAAATAGCGTAAAATGATCCAAATATTTTTCCTGCGTTATTTAAAGGTTTATCAACCGGACCCATACCTGTTAAAATCATACTGGCGTTATACAGGCCATCAACAAAACCCAACCTAAAAAAATACATATAACCAAAAATGCCTATAAATAATGAAATTGCTATTACTATAAAAGCTACCAAAACAAATTTTAATATTTGATTTACAAATTGCTTTTGTTTTAAGAGTTTTTTCATTTTTAATTAACCGTAGAGTTGACAAGATTTTATATAAAAAAAAATAAAATAATTTTATAAAACATTAATTTAACTCCCAAATTTAAACCCTAAATTTTTTTGCGAACCATTTATGTTTTGAATCTGCAAATGTTTAACGTCATCAATTATTAATGCTGTTAAATCACTTGGCTTGCGTTGTTCAGAAGGCATAGACGCTAAACGTAAATTTTGTTTCATTACAACTTCGCCAACTACCTGTCTAACAGTTCGCGCATTGCCAAAAAATTTATCACGGTTTTCATATAAGTCGTTTAAATAATCCTTTAAATGTAATTCTGCATCAGCATGCGGAGTTAAACCCTCCTTTTGTAGCAAGTTTTGTGTAATACCCCATAGTTGTTCTGTTTTATAATCATCAAACAAAAATGTTTTATCAAAACGCGATTTAAAACCAGGATTACTTTCAACAAATTCGTGCATATTTTGTGGATAACCCGCTACAATAACGCCAAATTTACCACGTTGGTCTTCCATTCGTTTTAAAATTACTTGTATGGCCTCCTGTCCAAAATCGTTACTAACACCTTTACTTGCTAAGCCGTAAGCTTCATCTATAAATAAAATTCCACCCATTGCTTCTTCAATTTTATCGGCTGTTTTTATGGCTGTTTGTCCTACATAACCTGCTACTAAGCCTTCGCGATCAACCTCAACAACGTGTCCACGTTCAATAACACCTAATGCTTTGTAAATTTTTGCTATAATGCGTGCTAAGGTTGTTTTACCTGTGCCTGGGTTACCGCTAAATATTGAGTGAAGTGAAAATTTATTTACAACATCTTTACCCGTTTCGTTATAAAAGCGAATTAATTTTACAAGCTCTTGTATATCTTGTTTTATTTTATCCATACCAACTAACTCGTTTAACTCGGACATAGCGTCGTTTAATTGCTTATCGTTAATGGTTAATTTTAGTTTCTTTTTTTGTTCGGTTGCAAATACATCGTGCAAATCATCTAATACAATGGTTGATAAATCGTCGTTTGTTAAATCGGCCAAATTACTTGCTTTCATTAAACGTAAACCCATTTCTTGTTTCGACTCGTCTACAACAGCATTTACAAAACGAGCATTGCCAAAATTTTCGTCGCGTTTGCGATAAGCTTCGGTTAATTGTTCTTTTAAATAACTATCGGCCTCTGGCGAAAATTTTACTTGTTTTTGTGTGGCAGTATAGATTGCGATTTGGTATAATTCTTCTGGCATGTAATCATCAAAATGAAAATAGTGTGTAAAACGCGATTTTAGCCCTGGATTACTTTCGATAAAACTTTTTATTTGTTTAGGGTAACCAGCGCCAATAATAGCAATATCTCCAGGCCCATCGCTCATTTCTTTTAATAAAATTTCAATTACTTCTTTACCAAAATCTTTACTATCATCGTCGGAACGCGCTAACGAATATGCCTCATCAATAAACAAAATGCCACCGCGAGCACTCTCAATCATTTTTTTTGTTTTGGGTGCGGTTTGCCCAATGTACTCTCCAACAAGGGCTGCGCGATCAACCTCAACCACATTGCCTTTGCTAAGTAAACCCATTTTGTTATAAATTTTACCAAGCATTTTTACAACTGTAGTTTTGCCTGTGCCAGGATTACCAGTAAATATGCTATGAAGCGAGAGTTTTGAGGAGTCATCAAAACCTTTTTCTTTACGTAATTTTGTAAAATTTAGATAAGTTATATTTTCTTTAATAGATTTTTTTACGCTTTCTAAACCAATTAGTGCGTCGAGTTCGGCTAATAAGTCTTCTAGGGTTTTTTGAGAATCGGCATCCTCGATTTTGGGATTTATTGCACTGCCTGAAGTGCCCGATGTTACTACTTGTTCTAATGTTTTTAACATTGGGGTTTCGCCTTCTTCCTCAGCATCGCCACAATTAAAAGTTGTTGCGGCAACTAATACGTCGTTGTGCACTACTTCCAAAAGATACTTATCATCTGTCCAAATACCACCGTCTGCGCTACCCCAAGCGCGTTCTATAGTGTAGGTATAATCTTTTTTATTATCGCCCACAAAACCTGTTTGTTGTATTGATGCTTTTGGTAACCCAGCATCGTCGTAAAAGTTAAAATAAAGTTCGTAATGATAATCTAAATTAGTAAGATTTTTAAATTTAATTTCAGCCCAAATATATTTTGCCGTTGCTTTACTAAAAGTTTTTAAATACGTTCGTTGCCTATCTTGCCATCCATCTTTGCCACTATTGTATAATTTAATAAATTCAATTTCTAAATAAGGGTTGCTATTATTTGTAACAATACCCACATCGTTTATATGAAAAATTTGTTCGCCAACAAATACGTCATCTATATATGCTTTCCAAGTATAATCTCCTTTTTTCCAAAAATCGCCTTTTAATTCAACTCCCCAACCATCACGTACAAAAAAAATATTTTCATCTTTTTTTACACTTATATTAATTTCGCGATTACAAATTTCGACTGCACCAACGTTATTAGTGCATTTTACGTTAACTTTTGCTGTCCAATCTTCTTCATCAAACTGCTTATTAAATAATGCGAGTTCAAATCGCATATAATCTATTTCGGCTTTATCAAAAGCAATACGATAGCGTTTTAAATTATTAACCATCCATTCGTTATTACAAAAAGTAAGTAAGCTTTTAAATTTATATTTCTTTTCCATAAAAAATTATTTACATAAAAATAAATTAAATTATTTGTAAAAAAAATAAATTTGAAAATTATTTTTTTAGGCAATTTAAATATTAAACTTATTTTTACAAAATGGACTTAACCTTTGATATTGTTGAAATTTTAAAAGTTTCAATGATACTTTTTGCTGTAATTGATATTATAGGTTCAATACCTGTTGTTATAGGTTTAAAGCAACGCATTGGCGGAATTAATTCGGCCAAAGCCAGCCTAGTATCGCTTGGTATAATGTTGGTTTTTTTATTTGTTGGAAATAGTATATTAACTATTATTGGTATTAGCATTGGCGATTTTGCAATTGCAGGCTCTTTATTACTTTTTATTGTTGCTTTAGAAATGATTTTAGGAATTCAAATTAGTAAGGATACTTTACCGGCAACAGCATCGGTAGTTCCGTTAGCTTTTCCTTTAATTGCTGGTACTGGCACGCTTAGCACCTTGCTTTCTATAAGGGCTGAATACCATATTGTGAGTATTATAATTGCTATTTTTTTAAATATTATTGTAGTTTATTTTGTATTAAAATATTTACATAAAGTCGAAAAAGCACTAGGTATTGGTGGTATTGCTATTCTTAAAAAAGTATTTGGTATAATATTATTAGCACTTGCCATTAAGTTGTTTAGAAAGTATACTGGATTATAAAAAAAAATTTAAGAAAAATTTAGCTCAAAAAAAATCCTGCTAATGCAAGATTTTTTTAAACTATTTATATTGTAAATTATTTTTCGGGATCTAAATCAACCTCGCCATCTTTTTTAGCTTTATGCTTTGCTTTTTTATCTGCTAATAATTTTTCCCATTTAATTTTTTGGTCAGCAGTTAAAAAAGTATTTACATCTGTATTAAATTTATCCATATTGGCTTTCATTTGTTGATGCACCGGCTTGCGTTCTTCGGGTGTAGTTGGACCTTTTAATTTTTCGCGTAAAGGCGAGTTTGAAGTAATTCGCTCAAAAGCTGCTTTTTGCCACTTTACTTTTTGATCGCCGTCTAAGCCTAAATTTTTTGTAGCCCAATCAGCGCTTTTTTTAGAATGTTCCTCGGGGTTTTGCTGTTTTTTTGAGGCAGTTGCTGGGGCGGCATCTTTTACTTCTTGTGCCGTTGTAGTTAAAGCTAAGCTACTAACTAAGAATAATGATAACATTAATTTTTTCATGATAATAGTTTTTAATTGTTTTGTTTAAGACTACGTAAATATAAACAAGTTTAACATACTTTTTTAATTTAACGTTTTTTTACGATAATTTTCATATTACTTAACAAATAATTAGTTGCGCATACCTTTTTGTAAATTTTTATAATTTATTTATATCTTTTAATTCTTCGTTTAATTTTGCAAAAAAGGAATATAAAAACTATCTCTTTACTCAATTTTTAGCTTACCCTACTAAGTAAAAACTTTGTTACAAACAGCATTTAGTGTATTTATTTCGTTATTTAAAATATTTTTTGTATATTTGTATTAACAATTAATTTTAATTATGAAGCATTTATTATTTATAATTTCGGGACTCGCTTTTTCAATGATTTTGTTTACAACTACCAGTTGCGACAAAAACACTGATTGTAAAGCAACCATTACTGTTGTAGATTCTACAGGGTTTGTTGGCAATGCACGAGTTAAATTGTTTGCTAATGTTAAATCTTCCAGCGGACAAACATTTGTAGGTGATGTTAAAGCCGACGGTGTTACAGATGATGCTGGTACTGTTAAATTTACCTTTAAATTACCTGCTATTTTTGATATTAGTGCTGTAAGAGTAGTTGGTACAAAAACTTTAACTGGCACAGCTATTATTAAGTTAGAAGAAGGTAAGGGTATTGATAAACAAGTTACAATTAAATAAATTATAAAAATAAATTTATTTCAAAATCGTTTTGGCTAAGCTAAAACGATTTTTTTATTTTATCTCCCCAATAAATTAGGTTTTAAAACGTTTAATAAATTAATTTTATATATTTAGTAGTGAATATTTACGCAAAAAAACAACGTTGGAAGTTAGCCTTAGCCGCCTTTGCTTTATTGATAGTAATAGCATCATTATGGTACACTAACGATTTGGTAAAACGTATTGCTAAAGATGAGCGACAAAAAGCAAAGTTATGGGCAGAAGCAGTACAAAAAAAAGCAAAACTAGTAAAATTTACCAACGAATTATTTGAAAAAATAAAAAAAGAAGAACGTAAAAAAGCTGAATTATTTGCACAAGCCACTAAACAAATTAGCACCAGCAATGGTAGCATTGATAATTTTGCGTTGGTTGTATTGCAAGAAAATACAAACGTTCCGGTAATATTAACCGATGATAATGATATTATTTTGCAGTGGCGAAATTTAGATTCGAGTAAAGAAAAAGATAAAACCTATTTACAAGAACAATTAATTGTAATGAAACAATTATACGCTCCTATTGAGTTTGAATATTACAAAGGGCGTTACCAAAAATTGTACCATAAAGATAGCAAGGTATTTACCAACATTAAATTAGTTTTTGATAGTTTAATAAAATCGTTTATTACCGAAGTAATAGTAAACTCAGCAGGTGTGCCAGTAATATTTACAAATGCTACAAAAGATAGTATTTTAGATGTAGGTAAAATTGATAGCATAGAAATTAATTCACCTGAAAAAATACAATTAAAATTAAAAGATCTTTCGACCCAAAATCCACCTATAGAAGTTGATTTGGGAGAAGGCACTATTCATTATATTTTTTACGCAGATTCTAGTTTACTTACACAACTTAAATATTACCCCTATGTGCAGTTTGCAGTTATAGGCTTATTTTTATTAATAGCCTATATTTTATTTAGCACTGCTCGTAAAGCAGAGCAAGACCAAGTTTGGGTTGGTATGAGTAAGGAAACCGCGCATCAATTAGGCACGCCATTATCGTCGTTAATGGCATGGAATGAGCACTTACGAAGCGTTGGTGTTGATGAGAGTATTGTGTCGGAAATGCAACACGATATAAAACGTTTGCAAATGATAACCGAACGTTTTAGTAAAATAGGTTCGCAACCCACATTAACAAACGAAAGTGTAAACGATGTAATAATAAATGCTATTAATTATTTAAAAAACAGAACTTCGCGAAACGTACAATATATAATAAATTTACCTAACGAAAATTTACAGGCATACCTCTGCACGCCTTTGTTTGAATGGGTGGTAGAAAATATTTGTAAAAATGCTGTTGATGCTATGGATGGAAAAGGTACCATTACAGTATCGCTAATTGATATACCCGAGGGCTTGTTTGTTGATATAACTGATACTGGTAAAGGTATTCCTAAATCAAAATTTAAAACCGTGTTTGAGCCAGGCTTTACTACAAAAAAAAGGGGCTGGGGCCTAGGCTTAAGTTTGTGTAAACGCATAATTGAAAATTACCATCAAGGAAAAATAATTGTTTTAAACAGCGATACCAATAAAGGCACTACTTTTAGAATTTCGTTAAAGCGAGGTTAATTTGTTTTTAGGCTTTTAGTTTAAAAATAATTTAAACTCTAATACCAACAACTGTTACATCATCTACCTGCTCTAAATTACTAATCCAGTTTTTAAATGTAATTTCCAATAAATCTTTTTGTTCTTCCATTGGCAAGTTCGAAATTGAGATTAATAATTCACGAAGTTTTTTACTCATAAATTTTTTGCCGCTTAGCCCACCAAACTGATCGGGGAAACCATCGGTTAAAGTGTAAATAACATCTCCGGGTTGTAAATCAATTTCTTGTTGTGTAAATGAAATGCTGTCTTTATCGTGTTTACCAATTGGCATTTTATCGGGTTTGGCTTCGAGTGCCTCAGCCACCCCTTCGTTATTTTTTCTTATAATCCAAACTGGATTGTTTGCGGAGGCTACGGTAAGCTTCCTGTTTTTAAAATCATACACACAAAGGCTTGCATCCATTCCATCTTTTCCACCTTCTGCGCTACCATCTTTTTTTAATCGTTCTATAATTGTTTTTCTAGTTGAGTTTAATATATCGGCAGGGTTTGTATTTGTTTCAATTGCTTTTTCTATACCACCAATATTTAACAAACTCATAATTGCGCCAGGTACACCATGACCCGTGCTATCGGCAGTTACTAATGCAAACAAACCATTATTAAGAGTTGCGCTCCAGTAAAAGTCGCCACTAACAACATCTTTGGGTTTAAATAAAATAAAGTGTTCGTTCAAATTAGCATTAAGGTGTTCCTTTGTTGCAAGGAAACTTCGTTGTATTCTTTCTGCGTAGTTAATACTATCAGTAATTTCTTTGTGTTTTTCTTCTACTAAGTGTTTTTGTTCTTTAATTACAAATGTGGCTTCATCAATTTTTACTTCAAGTTCCTTTTGTCTTTCAACTAATTTTTTCTCACGACTTTTTATGTAATACCAAACTGAGCCAATAACAAAAACTATTACAATTATTCTAAACCACCAGGTTTGCCACCAAGGCGGACGAACCACAAATTTAAATTCAAAAGGTTCGCTCCATACGCCACTTTGGTTCATGGCTTTTACTTTGAAAACATAATCGCCGCTTGGTAAATTGCCGTAAGGTGCTTCGGTACGATCTGTAGTTACACTCCAGTTTTTTTCTAAACCTTGTAATTTGTATTGGTATTTAATGTGGTTGCGGCTTTGAATATGCACACCAATAAAATTAAACGTTAGGTTATTATTGTTGTAGGGCAAACTTAAATGTTCGGGTAGCGGATACCATTTTGTTATGCCATCAAATTTTATATCGTGCAATATAACTCCGTTGCCGAGTGTTGTGTCTTTGCTTGTACCTTTTATAATTTCTTTGCCAGTACTATCTGTTGCCACCGCGCCTAAATTTGCCCATGCCATTTCTTCGCCAAATAATTTTATGCTGTTTAATTGTACAATTGGCGCGGTTGTATCGGCAATATCTCCTTGGGGCGTGTAACAAGTTAACACATCAGTGCCCCACCAAATTCTTCCTTTACTATCTTGCAACACAGAGTTTCTTCTGCAATTCAATCCCAAAAAACCATCGTTATAGCCGTAGTTATAAAACAGGTTTGCCATTTCTTCTTCAACACTTTTATTATTTTCTGATTTTTTTTCTGTATTCGTATTCG
>Ga0163144_10014803_pt1 | contig 16160 bp, 14 predicted proteins | sample OliLak19BULKMAT1_FD_123175 | JGI IMG/M metagenome (GOLD analysis project Ga0163144, IMG submission 123175) | Freshwater microbial mat bacterial communities from Lake Vanda, McMurdo Dry Valleys, Antarctica - Oligotrophic Lake LV.19.BULKMAT1 | ecosystem: Environmental > Aquatic > Freshwater >... | reverse complement strand
CGCTGTGCTGGGAGGGCGGGGCCGACATCGAGGTGCTCGAGCGCTGGTACGGCGCCTCGTTCGGCCTCGTGATGTTCTCCGGCGTCGTCGCGTTCATCCTGCTGCGCAAGTTCAAGCCGACCGACCGTCGGGTTTATCGCGCACCGTTCAATGTGACGATCGGCGGGGTGAGCATTCCGATTTCCGCGCTGTTCGGCCTCGCGTTCCTGTCGTTCGCACTGCTCGGCCTGTACGACCGCTTCGGAGAGCAGATCCGCGACCTGCGCGCGCTGCTCGTGGCGGCTGCGATCGCCGTCGGTGCGATTCTCCTCGGCTACAATCACCGGCCGCTGCTGCGCGCTGTCCACTCGTACTTCCGGCGGGTCATCGACACCGTCGAGGGCGAGGCGCTCGAGACCGAGGACCGCACGATCGTCGTCGCGGTCGGCGGTGTCCGTATCGGCCGACTGCTGCACCATGCGATCGAGGTCGCGCGCGCGCAGGGCAAGGCGAGCGGCATTCCGTATCGTCAGGTCGTCGTCTTCCACATGACGAAGACCGTGCAGCGCGAGGTCGTCTACAAGGTCACGCGCGACTCGATGCGGCCGTCGTCGATCGAGGGCAACGTCATTCGCGTGCACACCGAGATCACCGAGATCGTGCCGCCGGACATCACGATGTACCTCGTGCTCGTGCCCAATCGCCACGCCGACAAGAACACGCTACACGCGGCGATGGATGAGCTCGTCGACTTCCACGAGCGCCACGGATTCCGCGGCCACATCGTCATCATCGGTGACTACGGCGTCAGCGAGGACGAGAAGGCCGAGCTACAACGGCGCCTGGCGGGCTCCACGCTGCTGCCGGTCCCGGTGTTGTGATACCGTGGTGCCACGGTGCTCCGTGGTTTCTCGACACTCGCCGCGCTCGCGGTGATGGGTTGCTCCGGCGAGCTACCGCCGGGCGCGATCGGTGACGCGGACGACATCGAGCTGTGCGTCGGTGAGCTCGAGATCCCCGATCCCGAGCTGCGCGCGCTCCTCGAGGAGCTGCTGCCGCAACCCGACCCGCCCGAAGACGCCGAGGAGGAGCCGCCGAAGGTCGTGCTCGCCGAGGAGCTGCGCAAGCTGCCGGGCCTGCGCGCGCCGGAGCGCGGCATCGCCGATCTGACCGGCCTCGAGTGCGCGCAGAACCTCCGCAGCCTCGGGCTCGCGAACAACGCGATCACCGATCTCGGGCCGCTGCGCGACCTGCCGCTGCTGGAAGAGCTGCAGCTCAGCAAGAACGCAGTCACCGACCTGTCGACGCTCGGCGAGCTGGTGCGCCTGCGCATCCTCGTGCTCGACGGCAACGGCGTGGAGGACATCGGGCCGCTGTCGAGCCTGACCGCGCTCGAGTACCTCGATCTCGGCGACAACGCGATCGAGGACATCTCGCCGCTCGACGGCCTCGTCGCTGTCACCGGCATCGTGCTGCGCAAGAACCAGATCCGTTCGATCGATGCGCTCGCATCGATGACCGATCTATTCGCGGTCGACATCTCCGACAACCAGCTCGCGAGCATCGATGCGCTGGAGGAGCATCGCGCGCTGGAGTTCGCCGACCTCGAGGGCAACATGATCGAAACCCTCGAACCGCTCGCGGCGGCGAAGAAGATGGTGTCGATCGAGGCGTCACGTAACGCGCTCACCGGCCTCCAGGGCATCGAGGACATGGCCGGTCTCGATCGGCTCGTGGCACAGGAGAACCAGATCACCGAGACGTCGCCGGTCGCCGGCCTCGCGCGCTTGACGGTGCTCGACCTCGGTGGCAACGCGGTCACGTCGATCGACGGCGTCGAGACGCTCGTGAGCCTGCGTCGGCTCGTGCTCGCCGACAACGACGTGACCGACCTCGGCCCGGTGTCGAACCTGCCCGAGATGCGTGACATCGACGTGCGCAGCAACCCGGTGACGGACTTCGGGCCGATCGGGACGTTGCCGCTGCTCGGTGCGCTCAGCGTCGGCGGCAACGGCCAGACGCTCGATCTCTCGGCGCTCGCCGGACGCTCGGTGTTCCGGCGGTTGTCGTTCGAGAACGGACGCGCCGATCGGCTCGCGTTCCTCGCCGAGCTGCCGAGCATCGAGACGATCGAGCTCGACGACACCGTCCTGGCGCCGCAGGCGGTCGCGGACCTCGGGCTCGCGCCGACGCTGCAGAGCGTGAGCATCAATCGCACCGGTGCGGTCGACATCTCGACACTCGCGATGCTCCCGCTGCTCGAGGTGTTGCAGGCGGAGGACAACGTCATCACGTCGATCGAGGCCCTCGCGCAGACCCCCGGGCTCGTCGACCTGAAGCTCGCCGGCAACCCGCTCGCGTCGCTGAACGGGCTCGAGCTGCACGAGGACCTCGGGTCGATCGACGTGTCGCGGACGACGATCACCGACCTCGATGCACTCGTGGCGAACGAGACGTTTCGGACCGGCGACCTCGTGGACGCGCGCGAGACCGGGCTCGGGGTCGACGCCTGCGCGGCGATCGCCGTCATCGTCGAGCGCCTCGCCGTGGTCCAGTACGACATCGCGTGTCCCTGACCGCCTCGGATTGGCTCCCAGCCGGGATTTCGCGTATCCCGGCAGACGGTGCGCGAAGCGGCGGCGAGATTCCTCGAGCATTGCAGGGCCGAGCGGCGGCTCGCGGCCCACACGCTGCGCGCGTACGCAGGTGACCTCGCCGAATTCTGTACGTTCATCGCCGAACTGCGGGGGCATGAGCCGACCGTCGCGGACCTCGACGTCCGCACGGTTCGCGCATGGCTCGCAGCGCGCCATCGAACATTGTCGTCGACCTCGATCGCGCGGCGGCTGTCGACGCTGCGCGGGTTCGGCGAGTGGGTGCGTCGCGCCGGTCTCGCGCCGGACAACGAGGTCGCGCTCGTCGGCAGCCCGAAGCGCCGCAGCAAGCTCGCAGTCGCGCTGCAGCCTGACGACTGCAAGGACATGATCGAAGCGCCGCATCGCGCGGGGCCGCGAGGGCTTCGCGATCGTGCGCTGCTCGAGGTGTTCTACGGCGCTGGCCTGCGCGTGAGCGAGGCCTGCGCGCTGGATCTCGTGCACCTCGAGCGCGAGGGCACCTGCCTGCGCGTACGAGTCGTCGGCGGCAAGGGTGGCAAGGATCGCATCGTGCCGCTCGGTGCTCCGGCGCTGCGCGCCATCGATGCTTGGCTCGCGGTGCGGCCGACGCTCATGCGCCCCATGTCACCGGCGCGGGCGCTGTGGATCGCGGATCGCGGCGGGCGGCTCGGTGTGCGCGAGGCCCGGCGTATCGTCGTCGATCGCTGCACGGCGACGGGCACGCGCGCCCGCATCGCGCCGCACGGACTACGGCACTCGTTCGCGACGCACCTGCTCGAGAGCGGCTGCGATCTACGCACGATTCAAGCGATGCTCGGACACGCGAGCCTGTCGACGACGCAGCGCTACACGCATCTGACCTTCGGCACGATGCTCGATGTCTACGAGCGTGCGCACCCCCGCGGATTGCGTCGGCGCGCGCCGTCACAAGGCGAGTAGCACGCGCGGCCCGCGAGCCTGGTCGCGACGCTGCACGCCTTGCGGCGGGTCGTTGCGTACCCGATCACCCCGCGCCGGCTCGTAGACCTCGTGCCACGCGCCGTCGAGCCACACGTCGACAAACGGCGCGGGCAGACCGAAGTCACCGCCTCGACGATCGTTGGTCGACAGGTGGTAGTGCAGGTGCGGACCGCTGCTGTGGCCGCTGTTGCCGGCCTGGCCGATCACCTGGCCCGCGACGACGAGGTCGCCCGTGCGCACGCGGACCGATCCGGGAATCGCGTGCCACAGCGACGAGAACTCGCCGAAGCCGTGATCGATGACGACACCGTTGCCGCCCCTTTTGCCACGCTGGCCGGGGATGTTGTCCTGGACGTCGTTGATCGCGAGGATGACCTTGCCGGCGGCCGGTGCCAGGATCTCGCGGCCGTAGCAGTAGTACGCGCGGTTGTCGGTGCTCGCCGCGCCGGGCTGTTTGCGGCGACCGTTCTTCTTCACGATGATGTCGTACGCGAAGCGCTGGCCCACTGTGTCGTAGTGGTGGTTCTGCGCGTCGCTGCGTCCACCGTGGCTTATCGTCCACTCGCCGGCGCCGGGGAAGTGCAGGCGCGTCACAGGCACGTAAGCATCGGCGGGCGGCTTCATCGCGTCGAGGAACCAGTGCTCGCGGATGAGCAGTCGCGCGAGCTGACGGCGCTCGTCGAGTGCGAACTGATACAGCACCGCGGTGAGCACCGGCGTGTCGTCCTGGGCGCGCCTGTTCTTGGGCACCGCACCATGGATCCACAGGCCCGAGTACCACAGCAGCTTGCCCTCTTGATGCGTGCGCTCCTCGAGCACGCCTTGGGCGACGCCGAACTCCCGACGCAGGTGCAGTGCTGCTTCCTCGAGTAGCTCGGCGCTGACGCGGCTCTTGAGCTCGGGCGTCATCCACTGGCGCACGCGCGCGAGGTCTTCGCCGGCGATCGCTTTCACGAGGACATCGGCGTCGGCGAGCACGGAGCTCGACGGCTGCACGTTGCTCGCGCTCGCGGGCGCGGCCGGGGGTTGCTTGGGCTTGCAGGCGGTCGCGCCGGCGAATGCGACGAGCGTCCAAGCGGCGAGGGCGAGGCGAGGCAAGGGCGTGCTGCGAAGTATGGCAGAAGCCGCCCCGTGGGGCCGCTGGAGCCATCTGCGCCGCCCTGAATCGCCTGGCGCAGCTGCGCGTAGATTCAACGATGACGTGGATCCTCGCGGCGATGCTGCTCGGTGCGACCGCATCCACGGCCGAGATCACGACGCCGGCACCGTGGCGGGTCGTCGATGATCCCACCGACGACCTCGTCGTCGCGCCGCCCGAGCCGCTCGCGGACTGCGACACGCGGCTGGCGGCAGCCGGGGTTCGCTGGTCGGCGTCGCGGGTGCCGGTGCACACCAAGGGGAAGGGACCCGGCGCGATCCTCTGCGGCGCGGAGCAGATCGTGAAGTACAAGGGCTCGGGCGCGAAGATCCGCTGGTCGAGCGCACCGAAGGTGACGTGCACCATGGCGCTCGCGCTCGAGCGATTCGAGGCGATCGTCCAGGAGGAGGCCGAGCACCACCTCGGGCGGCGAGTCACGCGCATCAGCCACATCGGCACGTACGCGTGTCGCGAGATGGCCGCGTATCCCGGGTGGGTCAGCGAGCACAGCTATGCGAACGCGATCGACATCGCGAGCTTCGAGCTCGTCGGTGGCCGCGAGGTCTCGGTGCTCCGCGACTATGGTCGCGCCGACGCCGAGGCACCGAACGCGCGCGCCCGCTTCCTGCGCGCGGTCGCCCGCCGAGCGTTCGACGACGAGGTGTTCGCGGTCGTGCTGACGCCGGCCTTCGATCGCGCGCACCGCAACCATTTCCACCTCGACCACGCACGCTATCGCGTCGACGGTGCGAGCCCGGAGCCCTGGAGCGACGCAGCCGTCGATCTGGCGGCCAGCCCGTCCGAGTGAGCGGCGGCGCGCGCGGCCGATCGCGAGCGGCCGATCGCGAGCGGCCAGCATCCCACGCCGAGAAAGCTGACTTCCGCGCGCCGCCCACCTAAGCTAGATGCTCGGTACCGATGGCCTGGGATCCCTCCGCGCGTGTGGTGGTCGAGCCGTCGACGCCGCTGCATCAGCTTCCGCTCAGCCCGAGCGAGTTCTTCGTGCTGAGTCGGCTCGACGCGCCGATCAAGATCACGGACCTGCTCAAGGTCTGCGGCCTGCCGCTGCCGGAGGCCGAGGCCGCACTCACGAAGCTGCTGTCGCTCGGTGCCGCGAAGCTGCTCGGGCCGGCACCCGAGCCGCCGCGCCGACCCCGACCGCCGCCGCAGGGGCCAGCGGCCGATCGCAAGCGCCAGAGTCTCGTCGCGCAGCTCGCCGCTGCGCGCTCGCGATCGGAGGCGACGCCGCAGTCGGTACCGAACACGGCGAGCCCGGCGAATCTCGCTGCGGCCGGTGCCGCGGCCGAGGCGGCTGCCGTGCTCGCGCCGACCCTGGACCCACCACCGCGGTGGCCGCGGGTGCCCGGCGGCGATGCGCGGCTCGACGCAGCACTCGCGATTCCGATCGAAGAGCAGCAGCGCATCCTCGCGCTCGCCGACAGGCTCGAGGATCTCTCGCCGTTCGAGATCCTCGGCATCTGGCCGACCCACGACATACGACTCGTGCGACGCGCGTACCACGACGTGAGCCGCGACTTCCACCCGGACTCGTACTTCGGCCAGAACATCGGCGGATTCAGCGATCACCTCGCGGCGCTGTTCAGCCGCGCGACGCAGGCGCACGAGGCACTGCGCGGCGCGGACGTCCGTGCGCCGTTCGTCGACGCCGAGATCGCGAGACGTGCGGAGATCGAGCGCCGTGCGAAGCTCGTCGACGACGCGTCGCGCAAACAACAGGAGCTGCGCCATGCCCAAGAAGAGGCCGAGGCCGCCGCGCGTCGCCACGAACGTGCGACCAAGCGGGCTGCGCGTCAGCGTGACGCGCTCGATGCCGCGGTGCGCGTACAACACGACGGGTACGTGCAGGAGGCGATTGCCGCGGAGCAGCTCGGCAACCTCGCCCGCGCAGCGAATGCGTGGCGACTCGCGCTGCAGCTGGTGCCGCAGGACGCGACCTTGCGCGACAACTGGCAGCGCTGTCTCGAGATCGCGCGGAGCAAGCGCGCGACCGAGGCCTTCAACCGCGCGCTGACCATGCGCGAGATCGGTCATCACGCCGAGGCGGTGCCACTGCTCGTCGAAGGAGCGGTCGCACATCCCACCGCGGAGAACCTCGCGTACGCGGCAGAGGCCGTCGCGGCCCGGGACAAGCCGCGCGGCCGTCAATTCGCGCTCGGGGCCTTGGAGGCGCTGCGGGCCGAGGAAATCGCGGGCACCAACAAGCGCGGGGCGGATCTCGCCCGCCTCCACGTGATGCTCGCGCGAGCGTTCCTCGCGGTCGGTCAGCAGCATACGGCGCGGGAACAGGCGATGATCGCCGACCGGCACCGGCCGAACGACGCGGAGATCCGCGCCCTTCTCAATTCCATCAAGTTGCCATAGCCTGGCTGTCGTTGCGCGGGGTCCCGCGCCAAAGAGACCTGCGAATGGACAACGTCGTCGGCATCGATCTCGGTACCACGAACACCTGCGTCGCCATCGTCGAGGATGGCGTGCCCACGGTGATCCCGAACAAGGGCGGGTACAAGACCACGCCGTCGATGGTTGCGTTGTCCGAGAGCGGCAAGCGCCTTGTCGGCCACATCGCGAAGCGCCAGGGGGTGACGAACGCGATGAACACGGTCTACGCCGCAAAGCGGCTGATCGGGCGTCGGTGGGACTCGCCGGCCGCAAGGGCGGTGCTGCAGTCGGCGCCGTTCTCGATCGTAGAGGGTCCGCACGGCGACGTGCGGATCAAGCTGCGTGACCAGATCTACAGCGTTCCGGAGGTCAGCGCGTTCATCTTGCAGGAGATGAAGCTCATCGCCGAGCAGTACCTCGGCGGCACCGTCGAGCGCGCCGTGATCACGGTGCCCGCGTACTTCAACGACAACCAGCGCCAGGCGACGAAGGACGCGGGCCGCATCGCGGGCCTCGACGTCATTCGCATCATCAACGAGCCGACGGCCGCCGCGCTCGCGTACGGCTTCGGCAAGGATCTCGAGCGCCGCGTCGCGGTCTACGACCTCGGCGGTGGCACGTTCGACATCTCGGTGCTCGACATCGGCAAGGGCGTGTTCGAGGTCGTCTCGACCGCGGGTGACACGTTCCTCGGCGGTGAGGACTTCGATCTCCGCGTGATGGATCGCCTCACGCAGTCGTTCGAGGAGAAGACGGGTGTGCACGTCGGCGACGACCGCATGGCGATGCAGCGCATCAAGGATGCGGCCGAGAAGGGCCGCTGCGAGCTGTCGGTCGCCCGCGAGACGCTGATCGACCTGCCGTTCCTGTACACGACGCCGTCCGGTCAGACCTTCCACATGCAGGAGACGCTGACGCGCGACGAGCTCGAGGAGCTGACGCGTGACCTCGTCGATCGCACGATCATGATTTGCGAGAAGACGCTGCGCGAGGCGAGCATCGATCGCGGCGACCTCGACGACGTCATCCTCGTCGGCGGCATGACCCGCATGCCGCTCATCCAGGCCCGCGTCGCCGAGTTCTTCGGCCTCGAGCCGTGCAAGGGCGTGCATCCGGACGAGGTCGTCGCGCTCGGTGCGGCGATCCAGGCCGCCGCGCTCGTCGACGAGAGCATCGACGTGTTGCTGCTCGACGTCACGCCGCACAGCCTCGGCATCATGATCGTGGGGGGCTACTTCCACAAGCTCATCGAGCAGAACAGCACGGTGCCGACGTCCGCGTCGCACATCTTCACGACGGTCCGCGACTACCAGACGTCGGTGAAGATCCTCGTGCTGCAGGGCGAGAGCGACAAGGCGGCGGAGAACGAGCTGCTCGGCGAGTTCATCCTCTCCGGTCTCCGCAAGGCACCGCGCGGTGAGGTCGAGGTCGAGGTCACGTTCTCGATCTCGGCGGATGGCCTCGTCAGCGTGTCGGCGAAGGACCTCGAGACCGGTCACGAGCAGAGCATCACCGTCACCGCGACCAGCGGCCTGACCGAAGATGAGCTGCGGAAGCTCGTCGAGCACAGCCAGCACTACATGGTCGAGGTGCGGGCGTCGGAGGAGTTCGAGCGTCAGCGCCAGCAGGCAGAGCGGCTCATCGCCGAGGTGCGCGAGCTGTTCCCGCAGGTGCAGGGCATCATGAGCGGCACGAGCTTTGGTCGCGATGCGATCGCGAAGGCCGAGGGCGTGCTCAAGCGTGCCGACACCGAGATTCGGTCGCAGGATGCTCGCAGCCTCGAAGAGGTGATCGAGAGCCTAGAGCGCACGCTCAACATGTTCCGCGGCGTCGTGAGCAAGACCGGCCTGAGCTAGCTTCCGGGGACTCGGGCGCGGGGCGCCGTCGATGCGACTCGTCGTCGTCACTTACAACGTGCACAAGTGCATCGGCGGGCTCGACCGCCGCTACAACCCCGAGCGCGTCTGCAACGCGATCGGCCTGCTGGAGCCGGACTTCCTGCTGCTCCAGGAGGTCGACGAGGGCGCGAAGCGAACCCGGATGCATCGGCAGGTCGACCTCATCGGCGATGACCTCGGGCTGCGACACCGAACGTGGTTCCCGAACCATTTCCTGCGCGGCGGCGGCTCGTACGGCAATGCGATCCTCAGCCGCTTCCCGTTGTTCGACACGCAGAACGTCGATGTCACCGTCGCCGGCCGCAAGGCTCGCAGCGTGCTGCATGCGAAATTCCGCGTGCCGGTGCGCGGGCGACTGCGGACGGTGCACGTGTTCAACATGCACCTCGGCTTGCTCGAGAAGGATCGCCGCCACCAGCTCGCGCGCTTCATGAACGCCGATCCGTTCGCGCGGCTACATGCGCGGACGCCGATCATCGTGGGCGGCGACTTCAACGACGTGTGGGGAACGATCGGGCCCGATCTTCTCGGGCCCGCGGGATTCCGCGGACCGAAACAGCGGCAAAAGACGTTCCCTGCGTGGGCGCCGGTGCGAGCGCTCGATGCCGTCTACGTGCGCGGTGACGTCGTCCTCGAGGAGGTGACGACGGGGAATTCGATCGGCGCGCGCACGGCCTCGGATCATCTCCCGCTCGTCGCCAAGCTCGAGCTCTGACGACATCCGCCGGGGCTTGGTATATCTGGCCCCGCGTTGGTCGGTGAGGCAGAGCGGGAACAGACCGACGAGGACCTGATGGCGGCGTATGTCGCCGGCAATCGGCCGGCGTTCTTGTCGCTGTTCGAGCGCTGGGCGCCGCGACTGCGTCAGCTGTTCGTGCGCGGAGGTCTGCGCGGCGAGGATGCGGACGATCTCGTGCAGCAGACGTTCTTCCAGCTCCATCGCGCGCGAAACGACTTCCGTGCCGGGAGCACCGTGCGCCCGTGGATCTACACGATCGCGCTCAACCTTCGGCGCCAGTTCATGCGTCGCGCCGGTCGGAAACCGGAGCACGAGCTCGACGAGACCTCCGCCCCCGCGGCCCAGACGGCGGATCCCGACGCCGCGATCGACAGCCATCACGTGCGCGCGGCGTTGCGCTCGCTGCCGGACGCACAGCGCGAGGTCATCATGCTGCACTGGTTTCAGGGGCTCAGCTTCCGCGAGGTCGCAGAGGTGGTCGGCGCGACGCCGACGGCGGTGAAGGTCCGCGCCCACCGCGGCTACGCGAAGCTGCGGGCCTACCTCGAAGCGGCGGGGGTAACCGTCGGCGGGGCACCGTCGTACGGCCAAGGGGAGGAGTAACGGCAGTGGAGTGCGACGAGATCCAGACACGCGCCCGAGGGGGTGGGGATCTACGCGAGCCTGGCGTGGTCCAGCACCTGCGCGCGTGCGAGACGTGTGCGGCGATGATTGCCGCCGCGCCGCTGCTCGGCGCCCGGACGCCTGGCGCCGCGGCGTCGCCGTCGGCGAGCGCTCTCGCGACCGCGATCGCGAGCGACGGCGGGGCCGCGGCCGCGCTGCGGAGCTGGTCGACGCCGTTGCGGCGCACGGTCGGGGCCGCGCTCGTTCTCGCGGTGCCGGTGCTCGTGATGACGCTGTGGCCTCGGCCGGACCACGCGGCCTATCCGGTCCTTCGCTGGATCTTCGAGCTCGCTGCGCTCTTCGTCGTGATCGCAGCCGCGTCGTGGATCGCGTTGCGACCGCTGCATCGACCCGATCATGGCGGCGCACGGTGGGTCGCGCTCTTCGGCGTGCTCGTGACGGTCGTGCTCGCGTCGCTCCCCGCGATCGACTCGAGCATCTCGCCGCACGGCACCGACGCGCTCTCCGGAGCGCCGTGGTGCTTCGTGTTCGGGACCGCGTGCGCAGTCCCGACGTGGCTCGGGCTGCGAGTGCTCGCGCGTGACGGCGATCGACTCGGCATGCGCGCGGACGTCGTCGCTGCCGCGAGCGCGGGCGTCGGCGCGCTCGCGGTGTTCCTGCACTGTCCGACGGGCGCGCACGGCCACCTGTGGGCCGGGCACGTCACGGTCCTCGCGCTGCCGTGGCTGTTGGCGCTACGGTTGCGCCGACGCTAGACCTTGATCCCCGCGTCCTTGCACGTGTTGCGGACGCCGCGGCGCTGGCCGAATGGAAGCCGCTCGAGCGCACTCTTCGCGACGCTCTCGCGCTTCAACTTGCAGGCCGACAAGGCCACGATTCGGGTCGAGCGCGCATCGTTACGACCCGCGAGGCTGCGCTGCGCGTTGCGGAGCGCGGTGCCGTAGCGGCCTTCCGCATACGCCTTCTCGGCCTCGCGGAGCAGAGCCGCGGGATCGAGGCTCGCCGTCGACGTCTTCGCGCCGGGTGGCGGTGGAGCGGGCGCGGACACCTTCGGCTCGGACGGCGACTTCGCCCTGTGCGGGCTCGGCTTCGACTTCGCGACCGGCGTCGGCGCAGCGACCGGGGCATTGTCGACCTCGGTCGCGGCCTCGGCCGCGACCTCATCGGGTACGTCGCCGAACTGCGGCAGCATCGCATCTGCGATCAGGTCGCCTGCCGCGGCGCCGAGGAGCTCCGTCGCAGGCGCGACATTCGACGACACGAGCGACACGAGCGAGGGCGCTGCCGCCGGCACGACGACCTGCGCGCGAGGCTCGGGCTCCAGCGTACTCTCGGCGACAAACGCGAGCTGATCACCCAGCGGTGCGAACGCGTCATCGACCCGCTCGGCGCCCTGGGTCGGCGGCGCGAGCCACCACATCGCTGCCGCGATGCTCGCGGCGACGCCGATTGCCATCGCGAACAAGCCGCGACGGCGCGGCGCGGCTTCCTTTTCGTCCTCGATCGTCGTGACGGGAGTCTCGGTGGCCGCCGCGGTGGGCGGCGCAGCGACAGGGAGGTGCAGCGAAAGCACTGCGACGTCGGGCTCGCGAGCATCGTCGCGCGCGTCGTCCTCGATGGGCGCGTCCGCGTCCGGTTCGGACGTCGGGAGCGCAGTCAACGACTCGGTCATCTCGAGCACGAGCGATGCCGTGTCGATCATCGGGATCGACGCGGGCACCGCTGGCATCGCGGCGGCGACCTCGATGATCGGCGCCGCGGCGCGTACGCTCCGCGGTGCGGTTCGCGGCCCGTTGCGCAGCACGTCTGGAAGCGGCAGCGGTGGGCGATGCAGACGCGCGGGTGGTCGCGGCGGCATGCCGACCGTCGTGCCTTCGATGGGAATCGAGACCACGCGCACGGTCGCCTGGCGATCGCGCGTGTCCTCGACCGTCGCGACCTCGGCGGGCGGTGTCGTCGGCGCAGCGTCGGGCTCGTTCGGCCTGGGCTCGATCTCGATCTCGATCTCGCCGCTGCCGAGCGCCACCGCATCCGCGTCGGCATCGGGCGAGCCACTGACCTGGCGACGAAGCGCGCGCGCCTCGACGGGCGGCATGCGCAGCGTCGGCATCAGCTCGTGCGGCTCGCTCGGTCGGTGGCTCGCACGCGGGCGTCGCGTCACGACAGTGCGATCCGGCGTCGCGACGAGCGTGGCGGGATCCGGCGGCGTCACGACCGGCGGCTTTGCGGGGGTTGCCGCGACGACGGAATCAGCACGCGGTCCGACCTCGGGCGGCGGTGGCACGCGAACACGCGCAGTCGGCGATCCGGCCGGCGCGCCATCACGCGCCGCAGAATCCGGCGGCGGGCACATGCTGGGATCATATCAGCTGCCGCTGGTGATCGCATCCCGACATGCAGCGATCACCGACGACGATGCACCACACGCGCGAAGCTGTGCCTCGGTGTGCTCGCCGAGCCGCGGCGCCGCGACGGACGGCGCGTGCTCGAACGAGGGCAATGCGCGGGTGGGCACGGCGAGTGGAGGTCCTTCGGGCATCGGAATCTGATCGACGAGTGGGCCGAGCCACTCATGTGGCAGATCGCCGTCGTCGTCGACGTCGACGATCACGTCCACAGGTAGGCCCACGTCGGCACATCGATCCCGCCACATTCGTGCGGGCGCGGTCGCGAGGACTTCGGCGACGCGACGCACTGCGCGTCTGCCGGCCGCATCGTCGCGCAGCCCGTCGGCGACCACGTCGAGTGTGCCGAGCACCTCGCACAGCGAGCGCCAGAACTTCGACTCGAGGCAGCCGACCGCGAGCGAGCGTCCGTCCGCGCAGCGATAAACGCCGTACGCGGCGCAGCGACCACCGATGACGCGCTCGCTCGCGCCGATGTGGCCGCTGGCCTGGTGATCGGCCCACGGCCACACGACGTGGGGCAGGGCGCCGGCGCAAAGCGGTTGCTCGACGTGCATGCCGGTGCCGGTCCGCGCGCGCGAGAGCAGCGCGGCGAGCACCGCCTGGGTCGCGAGCAATCCGGTGGTGACGTCCGCGATCTGCACCCGCGGTGTCGTCGGTTGCTCGGAGAGTCGTGCGAGCAATCCACTGCGCGCGAGCACGTTGAGATCGTGCGCGACGTCGTCCGCACCTTCGACGCCGCCGGGGAAGCCGGGCAGCGAGACAGTGACGAGCCCAGGGTTATCCGCGCGAAGCTGCTGGGGCGCGACACCCCACCGTGCGAGCGTGCCGGGACGAAAGCTCTCGACGAACACGTCGGCTGCGTTCGCGAGCGCAGCAAGGGCCGCGTTGCCTTCTGGAGTGCCGAGGCGGGCAACGACCGATCGTGCACCCGCATAGTACGTCGCGAAGCCGACACCGACGCCGCCGCACAGCGGTGGCATGAGTCGCATCGGATCGCCGCCGCGCGGATCCTCGAGCTTCACGAGCTCGGCCCCGAGCGACAAGAGCGAGCGGGCGAGCACTGCACCGGGAATCATCCGCGACGCATCGACGACGCGGATGCCCTGCAGCACCGGCGTCATGAGTCGCCCGTCGTCGCGTCGGGCGGTGCGTCGTCCTTCGGGTCCGCGTCCGTCAGCGTGTCGACGGCGGGCGGGAAGCCGAACAGTCGCGCCGTGCCTCCGCTCGGCAATGGCGCGGCCGGCGAGCCGCTCTCGGGGACGACCGGCACCGGCTGCGTCACCGTGCGCGCCGCACCACCCGGCAGCGGCCGCAGCGGACCGACCCGCAGGAATCGCGCGAGCACGAACTCGACCTCGTGACGCAGATCGTCGTGATCGCCGTCGTTCACGATCACGTAGTCCGCGCGGCGGCGCTTGACGTCCTCGGGGAGCTGCGCCGACATGCGCGCGCGCACCTCGGTCTGCGTGACACCATCGCGCGCGCACACGCGAGCGATGCGGATCGACTCGTCGGCGGTCACGAGGATCACCGCCTTCATGTCGTTCTGCAGGTTCTTCTCGAACAGCAGCGGCACCTCGTACACGGCGACCATGTGGCCGGACTTCTCGATCGCGTCGAGGACCTGCTCGAAGCGCTCGCGGATCCGCGGGTGCAAGATGCCTTCGAGCTGCTGACGCTTCGCCGGATCCTGGAAGACGATCGACGCCATCTTGCGGCGATCGAGCTCGCCACGCTCGTCGAGCACACCAGCACCGAACGCGTCGACGACGTTCGCGAGGCCTTCGCTGCCCCGCGCGACGACGATGCGCGCGAGCTCGTCGGCGGACACGACAGGCACGCCGTACTGCTCGAGCAAGTCCGCGACCGCGGACTTCCCGCTACCGATGCCGCCGGTGAGCCCGTAGACGTCCACGAATGCCGTCGCCGAGGCTACACGCGGTGAGCCGGGCGGTATAGTCTGCCGCGCGAGCGCGGAGATCACCGATGTCACGTGAGCACTGGCGGGTGATTGATGCAGAGTTCGAGCGCAGTGCCCCCGCGAAGAAGGACTTGCCCGAGGACGACATGCCCGAGGTCGCCGTCGCCGGCCGCTCGAACGTCGGCAAGTCGAGCCTCATCAACGCGTGCACGAACGCGACGGGCCTCGCCCGCGTGAGCCGCTCGCCCGGGCGCACGCAGCTGCTCAATTCGTTCAAGTGGACGTGCCGCGCTGCGCCCGACGAGACGTTCGCACTGCGGTGTGTCGACCTGCCCGGGTACGGCTTCGCGAAGGTCTCGCGGCACGTTCGCGCCGGCTTCGCGAAGATGGTCGAAGACTACCTGCTCGAGCGCCCGACGCTCGGGCTACTGCTGCTGCTCGTCGATTGCCGACGTCCGCTCGACGACCGTGATCAGGGCCTCGTGGAATTTCTCTCGTCGCGTGGTGAGCTCGCGCCGGTCCGCGTGCTCGTCGTCGGTACCAAGGCGGACAAGCTCGGCGCGTCCGAGCGCGGCCTGTGGGTGAAGCGCACCGCGGAGGAGGCCGGCCTCACGCAGCGCGACGTGCTGCTCACGTCGACGCAAGCGCCGATGGGGATCGCCGGACCGCGCGGCCTCGTCGATCGGCTCGTCGGCACGCTGCATCCGACATGAGCGTCGCCGTGCGAGCGGCGACCGTCGCCGATCTCGATGTGATCACCGCGATCGAGGCGGCATCGTTCGACGCCCCGTGGACGCGGGAGATCTTCGCGCAGGAACTCGAACGTGCGCTCGCGCGCGTCGTCGTGGCCGAGCGCGGTTCCGCGGTCGTCGGTTTCGCGTGCACGTGGCACGTCGTCGACGAGGCCCATCTACTCCGCGTCGCGGTGGCACCGGACGCGCGCGGCGGTGGAATCGGTGCGGCGTTGCTCGCTCGCGTGTTCGCGGACGCGAACGCGGGCGCCTGTGTCCAGGTCGACCTCGAGGTGGCGCGTCGCAACGCCGCCGCGCTCGCGCTCTACGCCCGCGCGGGCTTCGTCGAGGTCGGCGTGCGACCCCGCTACTACCAGCACCCGACGGACGACGCGGTGTTGTTGCGCGCCGCGGTCGTGCCGCCCCACTGATGCGACTCACGTCGCGGGCGTGGACGTACGCGACGCGGCCCATGGTATGACTGCGCCGCTTTGCCGTCGCAGTTCACCGCGCACGTCGATGCGAACCGCAGTCTCGGGGGCGGCTACGTCGTGCTCGAGATCGTCCCCGACGACGGGGCGCTGGGCGAGGTCGTCGCGGGCCAGTTCGTGATGCTCCGCGGCGAGTGGGGTCGCGAGCTGCTCAACCCACGGGCGTTCAGCGTGCTCTGGTCGCAGCCGGATGGCCGCTTCGCGGTGCTGCTCAAGGCCTACGGTAAGGGGACGACGCGGCTCGTCGCGACCAAGG
>Ga0163144_10014802_pt1 | contig 16161 bp, 13 predicted proteins | sample OliLak19BULKMAT1_FD_123175 | JGI IMG/M metagenome (GOLD analysis project Ga0163144, IMG submission 123175) | Freshwater microbial mat bacterial communities from Lake Vanda, McMurdo Dry Valleys, Antarctica - Oligotrophic Lake LV.19.BULKMAT1 | ecosystem: Environmental > Aquatic > Freshwater >... | reverse complement strand
CAGAAGATGGCGGAAGCGGTGACGCGGGAGATTGCCGGGGACGGTGGCGCGGGGCTGTTTGGTGTGGAGTTTTTCGTCAAGGGGAATCGGGTGATCTTCAGCGAACTTTCACCCCGGCCGCACGACACCGGGATGGTGACGATGATCAGCCAGGACCTGAGCGAGTTTGATCTGCACGTGCGGGCGGTGCTGGGGCTGCCAATCGCGAAGATCAACTATGCGAAGGGTGCAGCGGCGAGCGCGGTGATTCTTTCGGGGATCGAATCGGCGGTGGAGCCGGGGTATGAAGGGCTAGGCGATGCGCTGGCGCTGAAGGACGTGGAGGTTCGGCTGTTCGGGAAGCCGAGCACGCGGAAATATCGCCGGATGGGTGTTGCGCTGGCGACGGCGGGTACGGTGAAGAAGGCGCGGGCGCTGGCGATGAAGGCGGCAGGCCGGGTGCGGGTGGTGGATGCCCATGGCCCCTCGTCGTGACGTCCAATGGGGGGCGGAAACTCGAGCGTATCCGTTCTAGGGCTCGCTTCTCAGACGGCAGCAGACCGGCCAGCGCAGTCGACCGTTCCGCGATGACGATGGTGGCCATGGACGACGGTAGTGGTCACGGTAACGAACCCCATGAAACGAGCGCAAGAGGCAAAACCGGGACAGAAGCCGCCAGCAACCGTCGGCTTGAAGCCGCTGCCACGCGAGCAACAATGCCCGTATGGCTTTGCTGAGCGTCAACATCGATCACATCGCGACCGTTCGGCAGGCGCGGTATCGCGGGAACGCGGCGTACGGTGAACCGGATGTGGTGTTCGCCGCGCACGAGGCCCAGTTGGGGGGGGCCGACGGGATCACCGTTCATCTGCGCGAGGACCGGCGGCATGTGACGGATCGGGACGTCGAGGTGCTGCGGTCGGTGGTGCAGGTGAAGTTCAACCTCGAGATGGCGGCGACCGACGAGATGGTGCGGATCGCGGCCCGGTTGCGGCCGCACTCGGCGATGCTGGTGCCCGAGGGCCGTACGGAAGTGACGACCGAAGGCGGATTGGATGTGTCGGGGCAACGAGCGACGCTCAAGGACGTGTGCGGGCGGCTCCGGGATGCCGGGTGCCTCGTGAGCGCGTTCATCGATGCGGAGACCCGTCAGATCGATGCGGCCCAGGAGTGCGGATTCGACGTGTGCGAGATTCACACCGGGCCGTATGCGCTCGCCCACGCGGGAGCGGGCGGCGACCTGGCGATCCATTCGCTGCGCGACGGGCTTGAGCGCGTCGCCGCCGCCGGTAGGGCGGTGGGCCGCACCGGAATGAAGTTCAACGCGGGGCACGCGCTTAACTACGGGAATGTCGGGTTGATCGCCTCGCTGCCGGGGGTGTCGGAATTGCACATCGGGCATGCGATCGTGAGCCGGGCGGTTTTTACCGGGTTGCGGGGTGCGGTGGCGGATATGAAGCGGGCGATGGTCGCGGCCCGCGATGGCGTCGTACCGTTGAGGGGCGAGGGTCGGGTTTCATAGAGGGTTCCCTTTTTGAGCCGGGGAGGTGCCGCATGACGGAGACAACGATCGCACCGGAAGCAGGCGTCAAACCGGGCAAGCCATCGCCCGGGCAGCCGGTACCTTGGAATGTGGTTTTGTTGGACGATGATCATCACTCGTACGAGTATGTGATCGAGATGATGCAGCGGCTGTTCCATCGGAGCCCGCAGGCGGGGATGTTGGTAGCCCGCGAGGTGGATTCGCGGGGGCGGGCGGTGTGCATGACGACGCACAAAGAACTCGCGGAACTCAAGCGTGACCAGATTCACGCCTTCGGCAAGGACGTTCGGATTCCCGCGTGCGGCGGGGGGATGACGGCCGTGATCGAGCCGGCCCAGTAGCCCCTCGATGAACCGACCGCTGGTTGTACAAACCGAAGAACTCGATGACGACGCCGCGGAGTGGCTGGGCGAGCGGTGCGACCTGGTGCGGTGCGGAGTAGGCGAGCCAGGGTTCTCGGCGTTGCTGCGGCGGGCGAGCGGCCTGCTGGTCCGGACGTACACGAACGTCAACTCGGCGATGCTGGACGCGGCGCCGAACCTGCGGGTCGTCGGCCGGGCGGGCGTGGGGCTGGACCGGATTGATGTGGCGGCGTGCCGGGCGCAGCACGTGGAGGTGGTGCACACTCCGGACGCCAATTCGTCGGCGGTGGCGGAGTACGTGTTCGCGCTGCTGCTGGATGCGACTCGGCCCCGGGTGTTCCTTGATGGGGCACTGGATGAGCCCGCGTGGCGCCAAGTCCGCGGCGAACTGGGAGCGCCGAAGCAGTTGTGCCAGTTGCGACTGGGGATTCTGGGGCTGGGGCGGATCGGGCGCCGCGTCGCGACGATCGGGACGGCGTTCGGCATGGAGGTGCTGGCGCACGACCACCGGCACGTCGCGGAAGCCGCGCGCGGGGGGGCCCGCATGACTCCGTTGGGGGCACTGCTGGAGCAGAGCGATGTTCTCACGATCCACATCGATCCGCGTCCGGAGAACCACGGGTTTGTGGGCAGGCGCGTGCTCGAAGCCCTGCGCGAGTCGGTGATCGTGATCAACACCAGCCGGGGTGTGATCGTGGATCATCATGCGCTCGCGGATTTTCTGCGGGCCAATCCCGGGGCGCAGGCTCTGCTGGATGTGCATGACCCCGAGCCCATCCGACCGGACCACCCGTTGCTCGGCGTTCCGAATGCCCACCTGTCGCCGCACATCGCGGCCGCGACGGCGCTGGCGAACGCGAATATGTCGTGGGTGGTGCGGGACGTGTGGAAGGTCTTGTGCGGCGAAACGCCGGAGAGCGCTGCGCCGTGAACACACCGGGAATTCCAGCGGTGTTCCTGGATCGCGACGACACTCTGATCGCGTGCCGCAGCCTGCCCGAGCCGCCACCCCCCGGCAAAGCGGGCGACCTGGTGGACGCCGCGTTGGTGCGGTTGTTGCCGGGCGTTGCGGCGGCGGTGGGTGCGCTGCGTTCGGCGGGGTTTGGGCTGGTGGTGGTGACCAACCAGGGGTTGGTTGCGCGGGGAGCGGGGACGATGAAGACCGTGGAGGCGGTCAACGCGCGGATGCTGGAGTTGCTGGAGCAGTCGGTACCGACAGGGACGCCCCGGCCGGTGATCGAGAAGATCTACGTCTGCCCGTATCACCCGCTCGGGACAGTGGCGGAGTATGTGCGTGAACACGAGTGGCGCAAGCCCGCGGGGGGCATGGTGCGGGCGGCGGCGCAGGAATTGGGACTCGACCTCGCGGGGTCGTGGCTGATCGGGGACGCGGAACGGGATGTGTTGTCGGGAATAGATGGGGGACTGCTGGCGGAGCGGTGCTTGCGGATCGGCGAGGGGGAGCGGTTTTCTAATCTTGGAGCGGCGGCGGATCATCTGTTGGCGGAGATCGGGGCGATCTCCACGGAACGGAGCACGTTGACGCTGCGGGCGTTGGCGGGCTCGCCCCTGGATGACCCGGCAACGCGGGAAGCGGTGGTGGTCCACGCCCGCGGGTTGGGAGAGAGAGCGGGGGTGGTGGTGGAGCACGTCGAGGTTTCGGCGGAGTCTATCGTGATGACGGTTAGGGCGGATCGGCTGACGGGGCTGGGTTTTCTCGCGGAATTGCGGCGGGAGACGAACGCGTGGTACGAGGCAAGGTATCACGACGGGCCTTTGTGGGGGACACCGCCGCCGGGGTGGGAGTTTGAACCCACGTGAGCGTGGCCGGCGCCAAACCGCTGCGACTACTCGTGGTGATGCCCAGTTGGATGGGTGACTGCGTGATGGCCACGCCCGCGCTCAAGATGCTTCGCCAGGGGCTGCCGGGGTGCTTTATCGGCGTCTTGGTGCGACCCGGGAACGACGAGTTGCTGGCGGGGCTTCCGTTCTTTGATGAGGTTCACATCGAACGGGCCTCGGGCGTAATGGGGCCGAAGTTCGCGGCGGCGAAGGTGCGGCCGCGGCGGTATGGCACGGCGTTGCTGCTGACGAATTCGTTCTCGACGGCCTTGACCGTTCGAATCGCGGGGATCCCGGATCGTGTGGGATTTGACCGTGATGCGCGGGGGCTGCTTCTCACGCGGCGGCTGAAGGCACCGGTGCGGGATGATGGGCGCTGGGCTCCGGTTTCGGCGGTGGTGTATTACGAGCATGCCGCGGCGTGTGTGCTGGATGCCGAGCGTGGGCGGGGGTTGGAGGCGGGGAGCGCACCGTCGGGACGGGCGATGGAATTGCGGGTCACGCGAGAGCAGGCTGAGGCGGCTGCGGCGGTGCTGATGCGCGGGGGGGTGAAAGAGGGTGAGCGGTTGGCCATCCTCAACCCCGGCGGGAACAACGCGGCGAAGCGTTGGCCGCCAGCCAGGTTTGCGACGATCGCGCGGCGGCTGGCGGAGGCGTACGGCCTGCGGGTGGTCTTGAACGGGTCACCGGCGGAATCGGGCTTGGTGGGCGAGATCGCGGCGGCGGCCGCGTGCGGGTGTGTGGAGTTGCCCAAGTGCGGCATCACGGTCGGGGCGTTGAAAGCGATCGTGTCGACAGCCGCGATCATGGTGACGAACGACACCGGCCCTCGGCACATCGCGGCGGCGCTGGGCGTGCCGGTGATATCGCTTTTCGGGCCGACCGATCATCGGTGGACGACGATCCCGGCGCCCGCGGGGGAAGCGCTGATCGTGGCGGACCCATCGCTGCCCGAGATCGAATTCGCGAACGACCACCCGGAGCGTTGCGCAATAAAGAACGTGGATGAGGCGCGTGTGTGGAGCGCGGTCGAGGCGATGTTGGGCCTTGGCGGCTGAAACAATCACCAGCACCGAGGACGCCGGAAACCGTCGGGGGCGTCAGCGCGACGCCTCGACGCGGAGCCGCGCGAGGGCGAGGTCTTCGGGAGTATCGATGTCGATGACGGAACCCTCGGGATTGATGATGCCGCGACGGTCGGAACCAAAGAACGCGTGGGGGCCGGGCGCAACGCCGGAGATCTCAAGGAAAAGGGCCCGGCGGGTCACGACGAGGACACCGCCATCGGGGACAAAGGCGGGCGGGAGGTCTTGACGGCGGAAGGTGTTGTGGTTGAGCACGTCGCCCTCCCACGGCGAGACGCGGCCGGATTCGGGATCGAGCCGGGCCGTCCACCACGGGTGAAACTTGCCGACGCCGCCGTAACTCTGGACGCTGTCGGCGTGGGTGGAGGCGAGCAGCGCGAGGGCGCGGGCGATGAGGCCCGCGGGGCGGATGGGTACGTTGGCGTAAAGAATGACGATGGGACGGGCGGGGATGAGTTCGACGCTGCCGCGGGCTTCGAGTTGGCCAACGGCAGCGCGGGCGGCGTCGTCGATGCGGGCCGTATCGGTGGCGAATTCCGCGGGGCGGTGCAGGGCACCGACTCCGAGGCGCGTGGCCAAGGCCAACGCATCGGGCGCATCGGAGGAGACGAAGATCGCGAAAGGTGGCAGGGCGTCGAGAGCGGCGCGGATCGACCACTCGAGGGCGGGGCGCCCACCGACGTCGGCGAGGTTTTTGCCGGGTACGCCTTTGCTGCCGGCACGGGCGAGGATGATGGCGAGGGCGTGGGTCACACGGTCACCAAGGGCGGATCGGCGGCTTCAAGCGACACCGCGCGGACGCGGTCGAGGATGACCGACATCGATTCGTGCGTGAGGTCGCCGATGACTCCGACCCCCGCAGTGATCCGGCCGGAAGGTTCGATACGCCAGGTGGTGCGGGCGTGGGCGGCTGCGGCCAACTCGGGAAGAAGGAGCGGTGTGAGGCGGTCGCCGGGCTCGGGCGGATCGATCACAGCGGAGCCCGCAGCGGTCAGCCAGAAGTCGTACCACCCCTCCATTCTCTCCAAATTCTCGGCTGATTTGGTAAGCCGCGGAACAAGCCACCGGTGGCCGGCTCGGTCGTTGTTGACCAGGTCGAGGACGAGTTGTTGATCATCATCGGACGGGTGGGTTCCAAAGTCGAGGCTGACGACTTCGCACGGCAGCGAGTGCAACCACGGACCGGCGGACTTGGCGGCGAGTCGGATGTGGACGGCGGCGATCCCCGCAGCGCGGGCGAGACGGGTGCAGAGAGTCGCGGTCTCCGGGAGCGTGGCGGCTTCACCTGGACGAAGGTCGAAGGTGACGGCCAAGTCTCGACGGTGCTGCGAGATGGCGGCGAGCGCGGCGAGGATGGAAGAGGGGGACCGCAATTCGCGGGCCGCCGTGCGCCCTCTTTCCCACACGATCTCGATGTGGGAGGGGAACACGTCTGACGAAGGATCGTGTTCGGCGGAGATGCAACGCCGGTACCCATCGCGGAGCGATGGGGCGATGCCGACGCACGCGGACTTGGCGATGGGGTCGGCCTGGGGCGCTGCGGGCAGATATCCGAGGACGCCGCCGAACGTGGCGAGTCTTGACTTGGAAGCGGCGAGTTCGGCGAGCATCGTGACGGGCGCTACGGCGCCGGCCAGTCCCGGGGCGGCCTGGGAGAACACCACGGTCGAGGTTTCGAGTTCGCGGTAGCGGACGAGGAGTGCGGTGTTGAGGGCCGGATCGAGGCCGGTCCAGTCGGCCCCGACGATGAGCGCGGCGTCCCAGCCGTGCCGGGCGGCCGCGGCGGCGATGACCGCGGGGCAGCAGGCTTCATCGAAGATGGTGGTGTTCGCGATGCCGCCCCGCCAGGAAGCGGGCTGGAAGGCGCGGGCGGCACCGATGCGGGCGCGATGGGCCTGCCAGACTCTCCAGTCCTGATCCGAGAGCGTTTCGAGCCGGCAGTTCATGGCGATGTCGGTGAACTGGGTACCGGGGGGGACGAGGGCGAGGACACCGTCGAGCCCGACGACGTCGGACAGCCTGACGAGAGTTGCTTTGAGCCACTCCTGGGCGACGGTTGCCGGTGGGCGCAGCGTGTTCAGGCCCGTGACCCGGGGATCAAAGACCAGCACGGCCCCGACCGTGCAGCGGGGACGCGGGGGGCGGTCCTCGATTGACTGCGTGTCTTCACTCGTGTGGCGGGGTGCGCCGTTCAACGTGCCGTCGGCCTGATGCAGAAGTGTGCGTACGCGGGCCGCGCTCTCGGCGAGCCATGTGACGTTCGAAAGATCACGCTGGATCTCGCGAGATTGCCGTTCCAGAGGCGCGAGGGAGTCTCCTGCCAGTTCCAGCGCCCGGTCGGACCTGAAGCGTCGCAGCTGGCTGGTCTGGCTGATGTATTGAACGAGCCAGTGGGAGGTTCCGAGCGTTCCGACCCGGGCCGCGTTCTCGTGGACTTGGCCGATGATGCGGTTGGTTTCGCGTTCGTCGGATCGGCAGTCCCGCAGGCCCGCCAAGAGCGCTTTGGTGCTCAGACTGAGCGACTCCATCTCGCCGACGCCGACGGCGAGACTGGAGATCCGGGACCGTGCGGCAGCGACGCGTGCCGCAGCGTCGGCCCGCAGCGCGGTCGGTGGGGCGTCAAAGCGGGTGGGTGAGGCGTGGCGGTCGAGCGCTTCGGCGAGCGTCATGATGGTGGTGTGACGCTTGTGGCAGCCGCCCTCGCTCGCATCGATGATGGTGAGGCCGCGCTGCGCGTCTTCGAGGAAATCGCGCTCGAACTGGACGAGGTAGGTCGCCATCTGTTCATCGGTGAACATCGGACGGCCGGATTGATCGGTGATGCGGCGCAGCAACCCTTTCATCCGGGCGATGCGTTCCCACTCCAGCATTTCCAGCGTGCGGAAGTGGCCCAGTTCCGGCCCCCACACGCGATGAATCGCGGCGTTCGCGGAGTAGTAGCAGTGATCCGTAAACCCGAGGTCCTGCCCGATGAGCATGACCGGGTCGGCACCCATGGCCCGCGCCAGGGAGTAGGCGAGGTGGGCGACGGTGGCCCCCGGCTTGAGCGCGGCCCTCGATTCGTACAGCGGAGCTCCGAGTGTCTCGTCGAGCACCTGGTCGGCCACGCACCGGATGGCGCCGGGGAAGGCTTCCAAGATCGCGGGGTTGGCCTTCGGTTCGACGACCAAGGTAATTCCTTCGACGTCCTGGGCGGACAGGCCCTCATAGAAGCGGCGCGAGATCTCGTGATAGTCGAGGGCGGTGACGTAGTGCGGCTTGATGCCGCGGGCGAGCAGAGGTTTCAGCACGGTCTGGGCCGCAATGATCACGAAGCGATCACGTACCCGGGCGTCTTCGAGCAGATGGAGGTTGCGGGCGAGCGAGGGACCGGCCGAGACGACGATGGCGGCCCGGCCCGTGGCGACTCCGACCAGGTCGTTGATGCCGGGCCAGGAGACGTAGTGGTCGATGTTCTGAAGCGCGTTGCGGAGGCTGATATCGACGTGGACCAGGGTGGTGACGACCGCGGTGCGGACGGCTTTGACCACCTGTGTGAACGTCTCGGCGAAACGATTCCAACGGTCGCCGATGAGCGGGCGGCTGGGCGGGTGCTCGATGAGGCGGAGGCCGCAGGCAATGGCGGCCTCGAAGCCCCGGGTGATACCGGATAACTCGCCGGTTTCGTTCTCGTCTGTCAGGACGACGACGTTCGAGGTGGAGAGCCAGGGCGTGCAATCGACGTGGCCGAGGACGGCGCGAAGGAGAGCGACGTTGGGCTCAAAGACGACGATCAGCCCGGTGCGCTTCATGCGCTCGGCGATCGGGCGGAGGTGATGCCCCAGCCCAAAGCCGGAGACGACGACGACTCCCGCAGCGGCGGGGTCGAAGTCGGCGACGAGTGATTCGGCCTCGGGGATGGGCCGGTGGGCGCTGGCGAGACGGCGGTACCCGCCGGCGTGGAGGAAGTCACCGGTCAGTGACCCGTCGGGAGCCAGACCGAAGCGGACGTCGGGGCTCGCTTCGACGGCGCGTACGGCACGGGCGGCGGCGGGTGAGGTGCGCTCCAGTTCGGCGAGATTGAGATCGAGGGTGCTGGGTGGCGCGGCGGCAGGCACAAGTGACTTCCGGACCCCGGATTGGTCCCGGGCGAAAAGTTGATCCATCGGCGTTTGCGGGGGGCGTGGCGGAAAATTGGCTGGGGTGCCCGCTTCACCCCGGGGGTGGAAGCTCCCGGAACCCATCTGCGGGATGGCGAAAGCCCGCCAAGGATGCAGGATGCAAGGACTGCTTCAGAGTTTGGAGGTGCCAACGCCGCAGCCGCTCGATCCGGGCCCGTTGTGGATGCGGATGCTGCTGGAATCGCCCTGGTACGCGGGCGCGATTCTGGCGGTGTTGGCCGTCGTGATGTATGTGGTTCTGAACCGGCTCGACAAGTTTGCGACGGGTGTCAAAATCGCGGGGGCCCTGGTTTTGCTGGCGGCCGGCTTCATCGTGACGGCGACGATGGTTGAAACCCAGCGGGAGAAGCTGAAGGCCGTCGCAATGCAATTGGTGGGCGCGGTTGCCGCGGGGAATGGTTCCGGAGTGGCCGGTTTGTTGAGCGATGACGCACAACTGGTGTATCACCTCTCGCCGGAGGGCCTCGGAAAGGCGGAGATCGTGGCGTTGGTGGAATCGCGATTCAGCAGCGACCTGCGTGTCAAAGACTGGTCGGTCTTGGAGTCTCAGGCGACGCTGGACGGGCCCGCGGCGGGCCGCGTGCAGATCAAGGTTCGGGTGGTCGGGGCGGAATGGAACGTGCCGAACGTCTCGTGGTGGAGGATCGATCTCGGAAGGCGGGGCGAAAGTTGGGTCGTCAAGGGCATCAGCCCGATCGCGGTCGCCGGGGTGAGAGAGGCGAGGTAACGCGGAGTCGGTGCCTTCCCACGGGTGCGCTACCGACCGCTTGGCCACGATCTCCTCATCGCCTTCCCATTCCCTTCCTGGGGTGCAGGCACGCTGCCACACGGAGCGGGAGGGGACGCGCACGAGTTCACTTGGGTCGGAATCAGGTGTCCAGGGCCGCCGGGATTTTCCACACGAGCCAAGGCGGGAGTTCGCGGATTTTGCCTTCGCGATCGACGGCTCCCAACATCGTCGCAGCGGTGGCGGCGACGAAATCGCACCCTTGGCCGGCCGACTCCACCACGGCCACGGAGTAGGTGTGCTCGATTTTGACGCGGCCGCCGCCCGACCACGCGGTGCGGATTTCGACGATGTCGTCGTAACGGACGGGCTTGCGGTACCGCACCTCAAGTTTGACGATGACGAGAAAGAGGCCTTCGGCCTCGAGGGCGCGGTAACTTTCTCCAAAGGTGCGGAGCAGTTCGGTGCGGCCGACTTCGAGCCAAGGGATGTAGGAAGCGTGGTGAACGACGCCCATGGGGTCGCACTCGCAGTAGCGGACGCGGAGTTGGGTGGAGTGGGTGTTCAAGCGGTCGAGGGGTTGAGTGGAAGCCAATGTGCCATGGTATCACTCGGCACTCGGCACTCGGCACTCGGCACTCGGCACTCGGCCACAGAGCAATGCCTTATGATCGTCCCGTCATGCCCGCTGATGCCTCACCGATCCACATCCGCCTGCTCTCGCACCGGGATTCGATCCCCGAGATCACGAACCTGCTGCACCGGGCGTACGCCGGGCAGGTCGCGATGGGGTTGCAACCGTTGGCCGGCCGCCAAGACGATGAGACCACGGAGCGCCGGTGCTACTCGGGCGAGTGCTATCTGGCTGTTGAGCGGGATCTGAAACACCACATCGGTGAAAAGATCGTGGGGATCATCTTGTTCCACGAGGAAGAGGCGGATCAGGGTCCGCCTTGGTTCCAGAAGTCGTTCGTCGATTCGTTTTCGCAATTCGCGGTGGACCCGCTGATTCAGGGGAAGGGGATCGGGCGGATGCTGCTCGACAAGGCCGAGCAACGTGCGGCGGAATGCGGTGCCGCGGAACTGGCCCTGAGCATGGCGGACCCGGACCGGGGGTTAATGGAGTTCTACTTGAAACGCGGCTACCGGCTCATCGAGTCCTGGCAGTGGTCGTATACCAACTATCGCTCGGCGATTTTGAGTAAGACGTTAAAACAAATGGGGTTGTGACACCCCCCCCACCCCGAGGTCGTGGTCCGGGGCGGTTAATCTTAACCAATTCTTAACGCAAAGTCGGGCGGGTCTGAACGACCTGCGGACTCGCGGGAAACTACCCTCCGGGTTCTTGTTTTTGAACCTGTGGGAGACCTGTTCCAACATGCACACACGCACGACCGCCCGTCCTTCCGAACGCGGCTTCACGCTCATCGAATTGCTCGTGGTGATCGCGGTGATTGCCCTGCTCATTGGCATCCTTTTGCCGGCGCTGGGGACCGCGCGCGAGACCGGTCGCACGACGAAGTGCGCCAGCAATTTGCGGCAGTTGGGGACGGCTTCCCTTTCTTACTCGAACGCCCAAAAGGGTTACCTTTCTTCTGGCTCGTGGGACAATGAGCGGACCGAGGGTTATGGACCGATCGACACGACGGGCTGGGTCGCGGACTTTGTCCTAGGCGAATATGCCCTCCCCGGCAAATTGCTGTGCCCGAGCAGTCCGGCGCAATCGAGTCAGACGCTGAGTCAGGGTCGGCTCTCGAGCAGCGATGCGTACCGACCCTTCAATAATCAGGAAGTGAGTCAGTTGATCGATGCGGGATTCAATACGAATTACTGCCAAAACTGGCAGATGGCGCATACCGATGTGCAGGACGTCCGCTCAACGGAAAACATGAAGGACCGGCGGTTTCTCAAGGGGCCGTTGAATGAGAAGTCGATCGGAATGACCAGCACCCCAAGCAAGGTCATCCTGATGGGCGATGGGACCGTGGTGGCGAATTATGAGGATGCGGACGCGGTCTACTACAACGGTAATCGACTCGTTGGTGCCAAGATTCTCACCGACGGCCCGATCCGTGAAGGTAGGCTTCCTGGATACGGCGGTGCCGGTTGGGGGCGGCAGCGGTTCGAGGACTTGGGGCCTGTGCACGGCAAGGGTCCGAGAATTGACGACGGCATTCACGACCACGATCGCCTTTATGGGCAACTGCTTTTTGCGGACGGACATGTTTCCCTTTTCGCCGACACCGGCAAACGCGACGGAATGTGGGCCGCTTCAGCAGGTTTTATCGCCGGAATGCGTACCGCCGTTTACGACGAACTCGAGGGCAAGGTGTATGGCGGATGGCTGACGCGTGGCGGGCTGAATTTCTAATTGACCGGCTTTGATTTTCCGGAGAGATCGGGTTCGGCCCCGTCGGCCGACGCCCGCGGATGGTGAGCAGACGGTTCGTCGTGCGGCGTGGATGCCGTGGTGGCGATATCGGGATCTATTGAAAGAGGAGATTGATCATGCGGAAGACGTTGTTCGGTATGGTGGCGGTCGCGGGCCTTGCGGCCTGCGCTTCGGGCCAGGTTCAGTTTAACGAGACGCTCGTCAACCCGCCCGGCGGTGACCAAGGGTTCGAGTGGCTGGAACTCATCAGCGCTGCTCCCAACTTCGATATGACCGGTCTGACGATCGTCATCATCGAGGGTGACGACAACGGCAACGGCGCGGGACCCGCCGGCACGATCGACCAGGTCCTGAGCCTGAACGGTCGCAGCACCGGGGCCAACCGCCTCTTCCTGCGGAAGGACAACGCCAACAACGTGCCGCTCGAAGGCTTTGACCCGCTGACGGTGGTGTTCGGCCAGGATTTCACCCCGGACATCGAGAACGGCGCGAACACCTTCCTCATCGTCGAAGGATTCACCGGCGCGGTGGGCCAGGACCTGGACACGGGTGTGAATGACGGAATCCTCGACAGCACCCCGTGGACGCGGGTGGTCGATGCCATCGCTGCCCGCGACGGCGACGTCATTGACGGCCGCGGCTTCCAGTACGCGACCCAGTTGGGCGGGCTCGACCTCTCCGACAACCGCGGGCTGGACGACGGCTTCACGCCCGATTCGCTCTTCCGGCTTTGTGGTTGCGGATACGCCACGGACGCGCTCGGCGCCCCTCCCGGGAGCTACTTCAACGATCCCAACGAGATTTCCGTGGTCGGCAGCAACTGCCTTGACCTGAACGTGATCTTCTACGAGACCACCGAAGGCCGGGCCAACTGGCGGTCCGACGAGTGCCCCATCGTGGGCGGATGCCCCTCCGACATCACCTCGTGCCGGGCTGACCAGGACGGCGACGAGGACGTCGATTCCGACGACATCAACGTCTTCTTCAACAACTTTGAGGGCGGGGATTCGTGCGGCGACCAGGACGGCGACGACGACGTCGATTCCGACGACATCACGACCTTCTTCAGCCGGTTTGAGGCGGGCGGCTGCTAAGACCTGGGCTTCGCGCTCTGAGTGATTGATCGCGTGAATGGTTTTTGGACCCTGCGGCAACCCTGCCGCGGGGTTTTTTTATCGCCGCCCGCGGAAAGAATGGCCCGGACTGAGCCGGTGGGCGGACGACATCGGCGGTTACGTTCCGACGGCGTCTTCGACCGGTTCAAGTTCGGGCTTGGGGTCCGCGATCGGCAGCGACGCTCGCCAGCGGGCGTCGAGTTCCGCGAAATCAAAGCCGAAGACTTCCTGGGTGGCTTCGTCGATGGTCTTGCCGTTGGCCTGCAGCCGCATCCACTGGTTTCGGCCAGAGCGTCCGACCTCGTCGCTGATGTAGCCCATCATGTGATGGCCCTGCGTGTAGACCTTGCCGGAGAGGCCGGGCTTCATATCGTGGAAGTCCGAGAGGTCGGCCCAAACGGCCAACTGGTCCTTCCGGGCCCAAGACTCGACTCGCTTCTGGGGCGAGCGGGTTCCGGCGACGTTCTCGGCGCAGAGTTCCGCGACGCCCTCAAGGATCCACCACGGCATCGAGCTGGCCTTGGGTCCCAATTGAAAGGTGCAGTTGTGGCCGAACTCATGACCCAGGAGCACGAGCAGAGAGCCTTTCTGGGCGCTCCTCCGACCGGCAAGGATTTTGATGGACTCGTTGGGCTCGTTCCAACCCGAGAGGCCGTCTTCATATGACAGGCAGATGGACGCTTGGAGGTGCTTCATCGAGGCGTAGATCTTGATCTTCTGCACATGCTTGGGAAAATCCGTCGAATCGAGTTCAAAGGCCTCTTCCACCTTGGAGCGGATGGAATTGAAGGATTCAACGGCCTCGGCCGCGACATCGTCGAAGCCGGCCGGGTGCAAGATGCGGACGCCCGGGCCCTCGTGCTCGGCCCACACTTCGCCCGCGTACTTCCAGCCGGTTTCGGTGTTGCGGAAGGTGACGTCGTGGGCGAACGACCGGGGGCTCCGCTGCGCGATCTCCCAGTTCATCGTGAGCGTGGCCGTGACGATGTCGTCGTCTCCGCGAGCGTTCTCGAACGTCAGGTCGAACGCTTCGGGCTTGAAACGGGTGAGGTCGTTCGCGAAGTATTTCTGTTCGTGCCAGAACTCGGTATCGTCGCCCACAATCTGTGACATGTACGCATCCACGTCGGCGTTCAGGACGGCACCCTCGATCGCAAGGAGCGTGGATTCGATGCCTTGGAGGGCACCGTCCGGGGGTGTCGGTCCATCGGGCGAGGCAGCTTGGTCGGGATCGGATTTGGGTTGGGCGGCGGGTTGGGCAGCAGGAGCGGCGGGAGGCTTTGAGGCCGCGGTTGCACCCGCCTTGCGGGCGATATGTTCACGGAATTCGCCATCGAGGTCGGCGAACGACACCTCGAAGACGGTTTGCGAGGCTTCGTCGAGCGTCTTGCCGTTGCACAGGGCGGCAAGCCACGCGTTTCGCTGCTCCCGACCGCCTTTCTCCGAAATGAACCCCATGAAGGCATGACCCTGCCGGTAGGGATGCATCCGCAGTTCCAGCGGAACCGTGCGATAGTCCGTCAGGTCTTCCCATTTCGCGAGCGTGTTCTCGCTCCACTCACGCACGGCCCAGCGGTCGATAAAATCGCGGGAATCGGGGGGCATATTTTCTGCGGCGAGTTCGGCCGCTCCCTCCGCGATCCACCACGCCAGTTTTTTCGCGTCCGGTCCCAGTTCCCAGGTCGCGACGTGACCGTACTCGTGGGCGAACGCCTTGCGCCAACCTTGGCGCGTGTCGGTATACCAGGTCGCGAACTTAATCGATTCGCCCGCTTCGTTCCACCCGCTCAGGGTGATATCGACCTTGTACATGCTGGGGTAGACCGAGGCCTGCAAGACCGCCTGCGAGTCGTACAACTTGATGTGCTCGGTGCGGCTGTTCGTGACTCCGAATCCCTCGTCCACGTGGGCCTTCGCCTCGGGGAAGACCGCGGCGATGTCGCGGGCGACCGACTCGAAACCGACGGGGAATCGGATGATGAACCCGTCGAACGTGAGTTCTTCGAGGTGTTCACCACGGTACTTCCATTCGCCGCCCCGCGACCGGTGGAACGCCGCGGCGAACTTGATCGCCTGAGGTTTTTCGTCCCTCAGGCACCAGGTCATCACGAGCGGAACGGTGGCGAGGTCGCCGTTATCGGTGGGAACGATCGTCGGCTCAATGTCAGAACCCGCAGCGCTATGGCTCCGCTTGACGATCCCGCCGATGGCGAGGTCAAACGCCTGCAACGGGGTGGCGAGCAGATCCAGCGACCACTCGCGCTGCTCCTGAACGAAGAAGGCGCTGTTGGTGTCGATGTGCTGCATCCATGCCGCGGGGTTGCCGGCCAAGGCGGCTTGCTCCATCGATGCGAGCGTGGGCTCGAGTTCGGCGGCGGGGTCGGAAGCCTGGAGGGCGATAACGAGAGCGAGTGCGGCGAGCATGCGGGAGGGTAGAAGTCGGGGGAGGGAGAATTCCCGGAGTTGCCGGGAGGGCTGCTGGGCTGGGGTCCGTGGCTGTCGGGATTGTCGGGCGCGACTTGGGGAAGGATGGGGCCGGGTGGGGCCGCAGCGGGGAGTTGCGACACTCCCGGGAGTTTCACATCCCGGTTGACGAGTGGCAAACTAAGCGTCAGGGCCGAAGCCCAGGAGTCCGAAGCATCCGTAGGGGCGACGCTGCGTAAGGTGGTTGTACGCCGACACGCGGGCTGGGACTACACGGGGAAGGGCGTCGAAGCGAGTCCTAGGCTTGACCCCCCTCGATGAGCGACTTCGGGGGTAAGGGACGGTTGTCGGCTTTCATTGGGAGTTCTCGCATGGCCGGTCGGAGCAGCACGAGTTTCGGTGTGGGTGCCACCATCACGGTGTTGGCGATTCTCACCCTCACCCTCTTTGTCCTCACGACGGTTTTCTTCGGTCGGTATAAGGACCGACAGCGGCAGCTCGACCAAGCCCGGCAGGATTCGCAGGACGTGGT
>Ga0163144_10014799_pt1 | contig 16164 bp, 14 predicted proteins | sample OliLak19BULKMAT1_FD_123175 | JGI IMG/M metagenome (GOLD analysis project Ga0163144, IMG submission 123175) | Freshwater microbial mat bacterial communities from Lake Vanda, McMurdo Dry Valleys, Antarctica - Oligotrophic Lake LV.19.BULKMAT1 | ecosystem: Environmental > Aquatic > Freshwater >... | reverse complement strand
CTTCGCAAGGCGAGGATGGAGGTGCGGGTGAACTTGTCGATCTCCTTTGCCGTGTGAGAGCCGGGATCAAACCCGCGCTGCTTCATGGAGAGGGCGACGAATTCGGCTTCCAATCCGGAGGTGGTCAGGATTTCATCGATGCGAATGAGCAGATCACGCTGCTGGTGATAATCCTGACAGGCGCAGATGAAAGGAAGCGCTGGACGAAGTTCGGGTTGGTGGGCTATAATTTCCACGGTTCGAGGGCTACAAGGTTGGTGTGGTAATCAACTTATAGACCACGAATTTAGGGCATGAGGGGCAAATTTGCCTCTCATGCTCTTCTCCTTTCCCTCTGAATCTAAAGCCCCGCCTTTGATGCCGCTTTTGGGACGGGCTCTATTTTATCGGAAATGTGGATGAGAAGCCCCAGTTGGCTCCCTCCGTTCCCCCAGCGGAATTGGAGATTGGCGGGTGCCGATGGCGTCGCTCCGTGGATCCACCTCCCCACCAGCTGCGGAGTTACGCCGTATCTAATCTACTCCTTTGTTTCACAAACGATTCCAGTCTGGCAAGGCGGGTCGGCCAGACCCAACCCTGTTGGGTCTCTGGCTATACCCTGTTGAGTCGAAACTTTCGACGTCTCTTCGCTACCCCCGCAGCGCCACCCGCGCTGACTCGGTCACGCCGAAGCAGGTTTCCTCCAAGGTCAGATCATCGGTAGGCACGGAGAGGTGGCGCACTTCTTCATACAGTGGCGTCCTCTCTTCGAGCAGTCGTCGGATCGTTCCTTCAGGATCGTCATTGTGCAAGAGCGGGCGTTTGCGATTGCGGCGGACCCTCTCGTAGATCGTCTCCGGTGAGGCTTTGAGCCAGACCACATACCCCGCCTGAGGCAGCAGCGCCCGGTTGACTGACTGGGTGATGATCCCCCCTCCGGTGGATATCACCTGGCCTGATTTTGCGGAGCACTCGAGCAGCGCCTCGTATTCAAGCTTCCGGAAAGCCTCTTCTCCCAGCTCGGCAAAGATGGCGGTGATCGGTCGCCCGGCCTTTTTCACAATCATGGCATCGGTATCGACAAAGCGATACCCCAGGCTGCGGGCGACCCGTTTGCCCACCGCAGTCTTGCCGGTGCCCATGAATCCGATCAAAATCAAATTGCGGTGCTCTGTTGCGGTTGTGTCCACTTGCCCGTAAGCATAACGCGAAGCGACAACTTGCCCAAACAGATTCCCCCCCTTTTCTTTTCTTGCCTGATGGAAACCGAACTTCTCCGCACCGACAGCGAGCTGAATACCAACGCCGCGATCCGCCGGGCGGTTGCCCTGCTCTCCTCCGGCGATATCGTCGCGCTGCCCACGGAGACGGTCTATGGCCTTTGCGCCGACGCGCTCGATCCGGTCGCCGTGGCAAAAATTTTCGCCGCCAAGGAACGCCCCGCCTTTGATCCTCTGATCGTCCACCTCCCCCGCCGTGAGACGATGCATGAAGTTGCCACGATCCCGCCGGATATCGCCAAAACCGTGGGTCGGCTCATCGAGCAATTCTGGCCCGGGCCGCTGACATTGATCCTCCCGAAAAAGCCGGTGGTGCCCGACATCGTGACTGCAGGCTTGCCGACCGTGGCGGTGAGGCACTGCGAGCATCCGATCTTTCACCGCATCATCAAGCAATTCGGACGACCGATCGCCGCGCCCAGTGCCAATCTTTTCGGGAGGCTCAGTCCGACTTCGGCCGCGGCGGTGCTCGATCAACTCGACGGACGTATCCCCGCCGTCGTCGATGGGGGAGCCTGTGGGCGGGGGTTGGAGTCCACCATCGTGCGCATCCTCCCCGGCACGCCGAAGCCCATCATTGAAGTCCTCCGACCGGGGCCACTCGGTCTCGATGAACTCAAGCCTTACGGCAAAGTGGTGTTCGTGGAGCGAAATGCCGAGGTGGAGGGATCCACTCCAGAGGCACCCGGCATGTTGGCACGCCATTATGCCCCGGCGACTCGACTGCGGCTCCTCTTGCGCCCGGAGGATTTTGTCGCCGAAGAGGGCAAAACCTATGGCTTACTGAGTTACCGCGGCCAGGAGAAGGATGGCTTCATCGACCTCCATCCTTGGACGCAGGTGGCCATCCTCAGTCCCGGTTCGGGGAAAATCGCCGAGGCGGGAACCCGGTTTTTCCACGTTCTCCGCCAACTCGACCTAGTGGGCGTGGATGAGATCATCGCCGAGCCTGTTCCCGAGCGCAGCGTCGGGCGGGCCATCATGGAGAAGCTCCGCAAGGCTGCCGCGTCCTGAGTTTACCATTCACCAACGCAGATCACTGCGGCAAAGGCAGGGGAGTGCGAGGCGGCTGCTTCTTCCCGAAGATGCGCTGGCCGAGACTCCTGACGGGTTGAGACTCAAGCTGCTGCTGCTCAATCACTTCCGCACGGTGCTGGATCGTTGGAATGCCCGGCTCGGGAAACTCCCGTGCGGCAGGTTCCCCCACTTCGGTGCGAACGTCTTCGTCGTAACTGGAAAACACGGCTTCCTGATTGTTTCGCACCACGACGGGTTGAATGAAGATCATCAGTTCCGAACGCGACTTGCTCGTGTTGGTTGACTTGACGGCATTTCCCAAGATCGGGATGCGCTTTAGAATCGGTATGCCTGCATCCGAAAGATTGTTCGTGTCAGAAATCAGCCCGCCCAGGATAATCGTAGATCGATTGGAAACGGTCACCGTGGTATTGAGTTCCTGCTTTCCAATGATGGGAACGCTACTCCCGGCAACCAATTGGTTTCCGATGACCCGGTCGTTGATCTGGACGATATCGAGAGTGACCTCATCATTGTCATTGATCGTCGGCAACACCTCCAACTTCAGGACAACTTCTTTGAATTCGATCGACGTGCGCACCGCTGCGGTATTGTTCACTTGGCCGGTGGAATCCGTCAGCGTTTCGGAAGGAACGGGAACTTCCCTGCCGGACGTAATCTCGGCCCGCTTGCCATTCTGGGTATAAACGACGGGACGTGACAGCACCGTAAATCGATTCGTCGCTTCCAAAGCGGTGATCACTACATCGAGGGATTGGCCGATCTGCCCGTAAAGGTTGAGACCACTGGCCGGTCCGAAAGGAGTGGTCACCGCCATGTTGGCGAGGTTGGCTATGTTGCCATTGGTATTGGTCGTGCCGATGATGTCGGGACGACCGCTGATAAGTCCGCTGGCAATCCCTCCGCTATTTGCATGCTGGCCATTAAACGGAACGAACTGCTGGAGGTAGTCCACCCCGAACCGCACGTCGTCGGAGAGGGTGAGTTCCCCGATCACCGTAGCGAGATAGACTTGCACGGGTCTCTGATCGAGACGGTCAATCATGTCGAGCACCTGAGCCTCCGCTTCGGCAGTGCCGACGACCAGGATGGAGTTGCTCTGCCGATCCGCGATAATGCGCGTTTTGCCCACCAACACGGATATCGGTGCCACTTCGTCCACCGGGAAGGCGATCTGGTCGGGACGATCCCCGACTTCGCTACCGGTGCTGGTTTGCTGGGTGCGGTTTTGATTGGTTTGGGTGTTCGTATTCGTGCCGGTCAACGCACTGAGTTGAGACGAAGTGACCGGGGTGGTGCGGGTCTCGATCTGGCGACCTCCGGGGAGGAAGGTCTCTCCGGTCCCGGTATCCTGGAGAATGTCCACCAGCACGGGGAGGATGTCGTTGGCCTTGACATATTGAAGGGGCCGCTCGACCGGGTCGCGATTGATGCCTTGCTGGTCGAATTCAACGATTAGAGAAAGCACGTAGGCGACGTCGCTCGGAGAGGCCACGACCATCAGTCGGTTGAGGCGGTCATCAGGGATGATCTGGGCGGCAGGCTGGTCAGCCGTGCCCACTCCGCTGTTGGTGCGGGTGTTGGCTTGGTTGGTGCGACTTTGGTTGGAACCCTGATTTTGCGCCTGGCCCTGGTTGTTGTTGCCATTGTTATTGCCGCCGGCAGGCTGGGTCGTGGTTCCGCTGACGGTGCCGCGATTCTCGCTCTGGCGCTGGCGCTCCTCCATCCGCGCATCCATGACCGCCTGAATGATTTGAGCGACTACATTGGCTTCAGCGTGCTCCAGCTTGATGAATTCCGTGATGAGCGGCGCGTCATCCACCGGATGGTCGATGATCGAACGCAGCCGAATCAACTGTCGCACGATCGGGCTCGTTTCCGTGATGAGCAGTCCTTTGGGATTGGTCACAGGGGTGATGCGACCAAACTCGTTCAGCACGATGTGATTGGCAAAAATCGAGGCCGCTGCCTCGGGATCGATGTAGTCGAGCAGGAGGAAAAACCCGACGAGAGACTCTCCATCGGGAAGTAAGGTCGGATCCGTGTAGATCACTACTCCTTCACTGAAGGACGGACTGGCCCCGCCCTGCCGAGCCCCGCCAAGGAGAACCTTGACGCTCTCGGAGTCAGGTTCGGCGACGAGGACGTAGCCGTTGACCAACAAGGCGGCTTCAATCAGGCGGATGGCTTCGTCGCGGGGCACCTCGGAAGGGGTGACCAGACTGACCTGGGGTCCGTTGAAAATCGAGCTGTCTTTGACGATGGGCTTGTTGATGAGCCGTTCGTAGATGCTGAGGATGTCGTTGACCGGATTGAGTGGAAACTGGAGCGTGACGCGATCACCAAGAGGCGCGCCGCCCTGGCCTCCGGGTCCGCCGGCGCCTCCGGGGCCGAAGCCACCACCCGCGGGGCGTTGCAGGAATGAGGGAGCCTGGCGCGGCTCCGCGGCAGCGTCCCCGGCGGGAGTGCCGGGGCGTGCTGGGGTGTCGGTCGGAGCGGTCGGAGCCGGGGTAGCTGGATCGGCATTCGGCGTTGGTGTGTCCTGAGTCTGTCCCCGGACGGGCAGGGAGACCGCAATCACCCAAACGACGAGGCTGCACCAAAAAGCCGCCAGCCGCCATCCGATTTGTCCTTCCCTAACCTTCATGCACTTGAGTTGATGACCAGACGTTCGCGACCGGGGGCGATCAAACCCCGAGGCTTGGCCCATGTTTCACCGCGACCGACCGAATTTTAAAAAAGTTTTTAGCCTATCCCGCCCCTGGGCACAAGCAGAGATCGTGAGAGACGCCCTTCTCTACCGCAAGCGAACACTCCGCTTTTTGTCCAGTTTGAGGACTTGGCCCGCCGTCCACGCCGGAGTCTCCTTCGGATCGAGCAGCTTTTCTCCATCGAGTTGGACGCTGCCTTGTTGGATCAATCGGCGCAAATCGGAGCCGGACAGCGTTGTGGAAAACGCCGCGGCGTAGGCTTCTCCGACCACTCCGAGAACGTCGCGCCGCTCTCCGACGGCGAAATCGGGTAGCTCGACCGTCGCAAGATCCCGCTTGCTGAACATGTTCTCCCAGTTCTCGCGGGCCGCCGCTGCCGCTTCGGTCGAGTGATACCGGGCCACCAGCGAGGCGGCGAGCGACTTCTTGGATTCCATCGGATGAATGGCCGGATCAAGCTCCGTTCCTAACAAAAGCAGAGCATACCGTCGCATCAATTCATCGGAGATGCTCATCAGCTTGCCGAACATCTCGCCGGGCGCTTCGGAGATGCCCACATAGTTCCCGAGACTTTTGCTCATTTTTTGCACCCCATCGAGGCCTTCGAGCAGCGGCATGCACATGACGACCTGGGGCTCCATGCCTTCGGTTTTTTGCAAATCGCGTCCGACCAGGATATTAAAAAGCTGATCCGTCCCGCCCAGTTCGACATCCGCCCTCACCTCAACCGAGTCCCAGCCTTGCACGATGGGATACTGGATCTCATGGAGCCGGACCTCCTGATCGTTGGCGATGCGATTTTTGAAATCCTCGCGCTGCAGCATCTGCTGCATGGTGACCCGGGCATTGAGCTTGATCACTTCGCCAAAAGTCATCTTGTCGAACCACGAGCCATTAAACACAACTTCAGTCTTGTCCCGGTCGAGGATGTGAAAGGCCTGGGTCGTGTAGGTCTCGGCATTCGCCAAAATGTCCTCCCTGGAGAGCGGTGGGCGGGTTTTGGACCGGCCGGTCGGATCTCCGATCGCGGCCGTAAAATCCCCGATGATGAGAACCGCCTGGTGTCCCAGCTCCTGAAACTGCCGCAACTTCTCCAACACCACGCTATGCCCCAAATGCAAGTCGGGCGAGGTCGGATCGACCCCGAGTTTTGCTCGCAAGGGCTTGCCGCGCTCCAGTTTGGCGAGTAATTCTTTCGAGCTGATCACCTGCGCGGCACCACGAGTGAGCAGGGCAAGCTGTTCCTGAGGGGATTTCATGAGTGCAAAAGCGAAGAGGAAACACCGCCTCGCCCCTGAATCAAGCTCCTTCTCCTTCTTTCGCTTCCGGCGGAGCCGCCGTGTAACCGTAAGTGTCGCGATAGACCTGCGGACTTACGCCGAACACGGTGACGAATTCCGCAGAGAACGTGGCGCTCGAATCATAGCCGAACTCGCGCAGGACATGCCGCGTTTCCGCCGGCGTAGAAATCAATTGGGCGGCGGCATGGAAGATCCGGCGACGCTTGGCATAGTCCTCGATGCTCAAACCGGTATTCTCCAGGAATTCGCTCTGAAGGACCGCTTTTTCAAAATCCAGCCGGGGCATCGTGGCGAAGTCGAAGGGAATCTGTCTCCGCAAGTAAGTTTCCACCTGATCCATGACATGTCTGGTGGAGGCCAGGATCACGAAATCCGTGCGACCGCGCCAGAAGCGATCATGCTCCCCGGCCAGCACGTCCATTAATTTCAACAAGGCGATCCGGGCGGTCGGGAGCCGCTCTTTTTGCTGCCGGAGGATCTCGGTGAGATAGACCACTTCCGCACGCACCCTCAGCTTGGTGGTATCGTCCGTCTTGAACACCTGCCAATTCTCCGCCCGACGATAGCGCAACCAGGATTGGTCGAAAAACAGACCCAGCGTGGCGGGAGCATGGGCGATCAACTCATACTCCGGCACCAACCATTCCGGAAGGAAACGGAGCCGGGTGATGACCACACCCACTCCCTGGCGGATGGCATGACGATGCCCCGGATGAGATACGATGATCGCGCCCTCTTGAAGCGCCTGGGTGCTGTTGGCCGTGTCATGCAGGAAGTCCCCCGCCTCCACGAAATAGATCTCCGGGAAGTTGCCAGGGACGAACTCGTAATTCCCCTCCAACCGGAAGGTCGTCATCCGCAACGGCCAGCGCCCCAGATTCTCGATGCGGTTCTCCGCTTTGGGCTTTCGCTTCAACAGGCCTCTCATGGGGGGAAGGTTGCGCTGATTGCCGCTTATGCAAGCGTCGGCCCATCGGGGTAAGCCACCGACATCAGTCGCAATCCATCGGGCGGAGCGCAGTAGGGCGCCTTTTGCGAGGGATCCACCCCGGCGAGGAGCGTGCGCACCTCGTCTGTCGAGCAGCGCCCCTCCGCCACATACACTGCGGTGCCGACGAGAAAACGAACCATTTTGTAAAGGAAGCCGTTTCCCGAGACATGGAGGTGCAAGAGACCGTCCGGATCGCTCTCCAACTCCACCCGGGAGAGCGTGCGGATGCTGTTGCGGGTGGCGTCGCGGCCATCGCCCCGATTGGCAGAGAAGGCCCGGAAATCGTGGGTTCCGCAGTAAAGTGCGAGCGCTTCCGCAAGGGCCTCAGGTCCCGCTCGCAGCCGATGATGCCAGGCCAGGCCGAGGAGCCACGGGGGCAAAACTTCGCCATCAAATAGGTCGTAGCGATAGTGCTTGCCCACCGCCGAGAAGCGGGCGTGAAAATCGTGAGCCACTTTGCGACAAGCCCAAATCCGCACACTCGGAGGCAGTCGCGAGTTGAGGGCGCGCCGCCATTGGTCCTCCGTGAGGCTCGCCTCCGGTGGCGCATCAAAATGCGCCACCTGACGCTCCGCCGAGACCCCGGCATCCGTCCGTCCCGAGCCCTGCACCTCCTTGATCTGCGGCGAGATCGATTGCAAGGCAGCGAGGAGCAAGTCCTGCACCGTGACCACTCCGACCTGGCTTTGCCATCCCGCGAGGCCCCGCCCATCGTAGGCGAGGTCGAGGCGATAGCGTTGCCAGTCTGCTAGAGGAGGGTTATCGGCCATAAAAATATACTGAGCAATTTACGCGAAGTTCCTTTCCGCAGCATTGCGAAATGCGAGCTTCGGCATTCTAGTGGAAACACGTGAAAAAGATCGCCTACTTTGATTTTCAACGGCATTGGCAGGACTGGTATCGCCATTTTTTGCCGCTCCTCGTCGTCATCGGGGCCGTGGCCATGGTCGCATGGATTGTGCTTCGCCGAGGGGTGGAAAGGAACGAGAAAACCGGCACTGGAATGCATTCCGTCTGGGTCGGACTTCAACACGTGGGCCTCGGACCGGCGGGACCCGGACCGGCGGATGCCGGAGTGGCGGGACCCGGACCGGCGGATGCCGGAGTGGCTTTCGACCCGATCCTCGCGATCCCCTCACCGATCGAACTGGTGCTGGCACCTCTGGTCACTCGTTTCGATGCTCCGATGGGCTGCCGCCGCGGAGCCTTTAGTTATAACGCCCAGCCTTTTCTGACCGACCGCCATCTCGGGGACGATCTCAACGGGATCGGCGGGCAGAACTCCGATCTCGGCGATCCGATTTTCGCCGTGGCGGATGGTCTCGTGATGACCGCCTCGTGGCCTTCCGACGGATGGGGCAACGTCGTGACACTTCTCCACGAGCTCCCCGACGGGCGACTTATCGAGACGTTTTACGGCCATCTGGACCGCATCAACGTGCCGGTCGGCCAGAGCGTGCGACGCGGTGACCAGCTCGGCACCGTCGGCACCGCCAACGGGCGTTACCTCGCCCATCTTCATCTTGAGTTCCGCGAGTATCTCAGTCTCTTCGCCGGTGCGGGTTATGCAGATAGTGCCCTTGGGCGGATCTCCGGTGAACGCGCTCTCGTGCAGTGGCGCGGTGCGGCCGATGAGCAATTGGCTGAGCCGGTGAAGGGGACTCCCGCTCCGACCAGCCCTTTTTCCATCCAAGCGGACCCAGACCCGCTTCCCGAGTGAGAAGGAGTGGCTCGACCCAGATTCGAACTGGGGACACGCGGATTTTCAATCCGCTGCTCTACCAACTGAGCTATCGAGCCGTGAGCCCGAAATTGAGCGATTTCGGACGGGGGACAAAGAGATACGCTGCCACTTGGGAATGGCAACCGGAAAATCGCCCTGATTTCCCGGTTTGCGCGTTCCCGAATCAAAGCGGTTTCACCGCAAAACGCTGGTAGTGAACTTCGCTGCCGGGATCGTGTGCCTGAATCGCAAAGGTGCCTTCCGCAAGTTGGCGTCCGGGATTCTTCGGATCGGGAGCTTCGCCAGCGGGCTCGGTGTAATCGACCGTAGTCTCGCCATTGACCTTGAGGATGATGCGCTGGCCCTGCACGATGATATGATAGTCGAACCATTCTCCATCCTGGCTTGGCGCGGTCTCGCGGACTTCGCTCTCGCCGCCGGCGGGAACAGTTTGCCCTTCAGTCAAAACCACGATATTGCGCACCCCGTAGAGGCTTCCGGTTTTCTTCGGATCCTTATGGGTCGAGTTTACCTGGCACTCGAAACCGAGGTTCGGCCAACCTTCGTCCTGCATGGCGGTATGAAAATACACGCCGCTGTTAGCGCCCGGGAAGGTTTTCGCCCGAACTTTGAGTTCGAAATCCTTAAACTTCGCGCCATTGACTTCACCGGTGTAGAAAAGGTGGCAGCGATCTCCTTTGACGACCAACTCTCCATCGGCGACGGAGAAAGACTCAGGATGCTCTGCGGAGGGCGTCCATCCGGCGAGAGACTTGCCGTCGAAGAGTTCGATGAAGCCCTCGTCTGCACTTGCGGGAGTGGTCCCGGAATCAGTGCCGACGGGAGGACTGTCCTGACAGGAGACCAAAGCTCCGAGCGTCGCAAGGGTGAGGAAAAAGGGGATTTGTTTCATGAGGACGGGACTTTACGAGAGGCCCGATACGCTGGCAAGGGCGCTTTCGTGCCTCCTTCACAGCGAAGTCGATCCTCTCTGGATCGTGAAAAAATCTGGTTGCGCCGGGGCACGCTCCGCCCTTCTTTCCCCCGCACATGGCTGACTCTATTTATCGGATCGGACTAGCAGGGTTCGGCAATGTCGGAGCCGGAGTCTATAAAAACATCATCAAAAATCGTGAGCTTCTCGCCAGCCGGATCGGGTGGCAGCTCTCGGTGGATCGCATCGCGGTGCGGAACCCGGCCAAGCCGCGCGAAGTGGCCCTGCCCGCCGCACTGGTCACGACTTCGTGGCAGGATTTGGTGGACGATCCCCAGCTCGATCTCATCGTGGAACTCATCGGTGGCGTCGATGAGGCCAGGCGACTCGTCACCGCCGCGTTGCGGGCGGGCAAAGCCGTCGTCACCGGCAACAAAGCCCTCCTAGCCGAACACGGCCGCGAGCTCTTCGCGATCGCCGAATCATGCGGGGTGCCGATCTACTACGAAGCGGCGGTGGCCGGGGGAATCCCGATCATCAAGACAGTGCAGGACTCGCTCATCGGCAATCACATCGAGTCGGTCGTAGGCATCATCAACGGCACCTCAAACTACATCCTCAGTCGGATGGCCGACGGAGGCTTGGCCTATGACGAAGCCCTCGCGGAAGCGCAAGGTCTCGGGTATGCCGAAGCTGATCCCACCCTCGATGTGAATGGCTGGGACGCCGCTCACAAGGCGATCATTTTAGCCTCGCTGAGCTACGGCTGCTGGGTGCCTTGCGAGGGAATCACCGTCTCCGGTATCGCCGGCATTGATCGGGCCGACCTGACATTCGCCAAAAAACTCGGCTATGTGGTGAAACTGCTGGCCGTGATCAAATTGCACCGCGAATCCGGGGCAATCGAAGTGCGGGTGCAACCCTCTCTGATTGCCAAGGAGCACATCCTCGCCTCGGTCCGGGGTGTCTATAATGCCATCATGGTCCGTGGTGATGTCGTCGGGGAGACCCTTTTCTATGGCTCGGGAGCCGGGCAGGATCCGACCTCCAGTTCGGTCATCGCCGATATCTGCGATGCCGCAAAACACAGCGAGGCTGCTTGCCAAGTCGGCTTCGTCACCCACGAAATCTACGGCCAGCCACTCCAGATCGCGGAGAGTATCTCCAAGTATTATCTACGCGTCGATGCGGAAGACCGCCCCGGCGTGCTGGCCCGGATCGCCACCGTGCTCGGGCAGCACGATGTCGGCATTCTTTCGGTCATCCAACCAGAGACCCACGAGGAAGGCCACGCCCCCATCGTGTTGATGCTCCATTTCGCCCGCTATGGAACCGTGCAGGACGCCCTTGCCGAGATTGCCTCACTCGACTGTGTGCGCGGTCGCCCCGTTCTGATGCGGGTGGAGGACTTGTGAAACGTTTCGAGGGCGTTTTTGTCCTTTTTCCGTTTCCAAGCTCCAAAAGCACTTTACCTTGTCACGACCCCGACCGGCGCTGCGCCCCCGCGCATGACCACCTTCCGCGACGCAATCCCCTCCAGATCCTCCATGACTTTTGTATCCACCCGCGGTGGCGCCGAACCAGTCGGCTTTTTCCAAGCCTTCGCCGAAGGACTTGCGCCTGATGGCGGACTCTACGTCCCCAGGCACCTGCCTTTGCTCTCCAGCAGCATCCTCGTGGACGACGCCCTGCCATACGCAGCTTTGGCTTGGGAAATTCTCGGACTCTTCGACACGGACCACGACAGCGACCACTTGATCGAGCTGATCGACAGGAGCTACGGGAATTTCAGCGACACGATGAACGCCCCGCTCCAACAGCTGGACGACAATCTTTTCGTGCTCGAGCTCTTCCACGGCCCGACCCTGTCATTCAAAGACTTCGGCTTGCAGCTCATTGGGAATTTGTTCGAAGAGCAGATCGACCGCACCGGCACATCCATCAATGTCCTTGGAGCAACCTCTGGCGATACCGGGTCCGCCGCGATCAGCGGATTGGCCGACAAGGCGGGCGTCAATGTGTTTGTCCTCTATCCGAAAGGTCGCATCTCCGACATTCAGGAGCGCCAGATGACCTGCACCGGAGCGAAGAATGTCTTCCCCATCCCGATTGAGGGAAGCTTCGACGACGCCCAGGCCATCGTAAAGGAACTCATGGGCGACGTAGCCCTGAAAAAGGAGCTGCGCCTCTCCGCCATCAATTCGATCAACATCGTGCGCGTCCTCACCCAAGCCGTGTATTACGTGCATGCCTTCATGCAGCTGCCGCCGGAGAATCGCGACGATGTGAATTTCGTCGTGCCGACCGGAAACTTCGGCAACGTCTTCGCTGGTTGGATGGTTCACCAGATGGGATTGCCCGTGGATCGCTTCGTGGTTTCCACCAATCAGAACGACATTCTCTATCGACTGTTCACCACCGGAGAATATAGCACCGGCAAAGTCCAGCCAAGCCACGCTCCGTCGATGGACATTCAGGTCGCCTCGAACTTCGAGCGTTTTCTCTACTACCACAACGAGAAGAACGCCTCCTCCACCCAGAAGCAGATGGAACAGTTCCGCAAGGACGGGTCGATCAAAATCCCGAACTTCAACGCCAGCAACTTCACCGCCTCCCGCAGCACCGACGAAGACATCGTTGCCAACATCCAGCGGATCAAAGAGACCTACGACTACGTGGTCGATCCTCACACGGCTTGCGGATTCCAGGACATTGATCCTGACCACACCCACATCGTGCTGGCAACCGCCCATCCCGCGAAGTTCCCTGACATCATCACCAAGGCGATCGGCGAATGTCCGAAGGAGGCCGCCCTTGACGCGCTTAAGAAGAAAAAGCCGGTGACCTATCCCGTGGAGGCGAACGCCGATGCGGTGCGGGCCTTTTTGAAGGCGAATGCTATTTGAGGGAATCGGTGTGTTTCCGAAACGATTTTGCCCTCTTGGTTGTCCGGGATAGTCTGCTCCGGGATAGTCTGCTCCGGGGGGGAGTGATGCCCCGATGGATCCTTTGAGATACACCGCGACCCGTTTAAGAATGCAGCGAGCGGCAGAGCGGCAGGCATCATGGGGAAGCATTCCACGATGGCAGCTGGCTCTTCAGGAAACCCGGTCGGTTCGCTGGTTCGTGCATTGCGATCGCTCCGATCGCGGGAGTGACCCGCACGAAGAGGTGACCGGTGTCGCCTTTGTCGATGACCTCCAGATCGAGTGCCTCGTTCTCCGTTCGGGAAACGGTTCCCGCGTTGTTTGTCCCAGTCCCCTCAGGTCGATGCTGTCGAGCCGGACCAAACCATGCTTCGGGCGGCGGGAGGGCGGTTTTCTCTGAGAGCGAGTGATCGAGAAGTGATTGGGTGCGATTCGGCGACAGCCCGGAAGTTCGGGCAATGCCGACTCGAAAACGCAGAGAGACGCTCGGATAAGGCGGCGGAAGAATCACTGCCTCACTATATTTGTAGTTTTATTGCATCACTACAGCTGCAATGATACCACCAGGATGGATGCTCCGAACATTCCCGATGCTGAGTGGACGATCATGGAAGCCCTCTGGGAACAGGCTCCCCGGACCGCTTCGGAGGTGTCGAAATCTCTTCAACCCGAGACCGGTTGGGCGGTCAATACGGTCCGCACGATGCTGACCCGTCTCATTGACAAAGGTGCGTTGCAATCTGCAGAAAATTCCGACGGAGTCCGCCAGTTTTCTCCCGCCCTGTCACGCGACGCCGTGGTTCGGGCCGAGAGCCAGTCCTATCTCGACCGGGTCTTCAAAGGGGCCGCCCAACCGCTCCTGATCCATTTTGCGACTCGTTCCGACCTCACTCCGTCGGAGATCGAGCATCTCAAGCAGCTCCTCGACGACTCTGTCGACAAACACCCCTAACATGAACACCATCGACCTTCTCTTTGACTGGTTTCTCTCAGCGTCACTGCGTGGATGACTCCTCATCGGAGCCGTGCTTCTCGTTCAGTTCATCCTACGAGGTCGCCTTCCCGCGACGTGGAGGCACGCCCTCTGGTTGCCGGTGCTCTTTGTCCTGGGATCGCCGATCCCGCCCCAAAGTCCCTGGAGTCTGGAGAATCATTGGATCGCGGAGAGCGCTCCAACAGCAACTGCGGGGGAGCTACCCGCCATCACTCCTGCAGTGATCGCAGCCCCTTCTGGTGAATTTTCGCCATCACCGTTCCAGAGCGGTCAACTCGCTGCGGTCCTCTGGCTCGCGGGGCCATTGTTGTCTTTGTGGTCGGACTGGCCGCCTACCTCCGCTCCCTGCGAAACATGCGTCATGCGGAGGTCGCTCCCGATCCCGGACTCGTCGGAGAATTGGCATCCGCCGCTCACTTGCTCGGTCTCCCGTGCCCGCCATGCTCGTCTCCCGCGCTGTCTCTGGGCCGGCCATGACAGGGCTTTTCCGGGCTCGATTGCTGTTGCCGTGGGATTTTTCAAGCTCCTTTGACAAAGGAGAACGCCAGCTCATTTTCCTCCACGAATTGAACCACCTGAAGCGGGGCGGACATAGGGAGCCTTCTGGGGCTCATTTGAAAGGTCAGGCGTCGTCTTCACGCTTCCCCAGAACCCATGCCGAGGGATGCTGGGTGAATCCCAGCTTCGGGTAATAGTCCCTCGCTGCCGGAGCCGCCAAAAGAATGATTTTTGCGTTGGGTCCAAGTCGATCCTGGGTCAGCCGGATCAACTCCCGTCCGACGCCTCGATGCTGCCAGGCGACATCGACCGCGAGATCGGAAAGGTAACAACAAAAAGAGAAATCGGTCAGCGAGCGGGCCACGCCGACGAGGCGCTCGCCATCCCACGCGGTGCAGAGGAGATTGGCGTGCTTCAGCATCGCGGCGATGGTATCAGGAGACCCAACGGGGCGGCGATCCGCCAAGCCGGAGCGCTCCAGCAGGTCCACGAACTGTTCGGCGCTGATTCGGGTCGAGGTTTCGTAACGCAGGTCGCTGTCATCCATCATACGATTGGATACGCCCGAAGAGTTGTCGCGCAAAGTATGAACTTTTGCAGGCGCGCGCTTGACACCCACCCGGTCATGCGGCCCATACTGCGCTCCCATGAAAATCCCCTTTCTGTCTTTCGCCGTGCTCTATGGATCAGTTCTCTCCCTTGCCGCCGCCGAGGTAGATCCGGTTCCCTATTTTTCTCCTCAGATCGGCGAGGGTGGTGCGGTCACCTTCCAACTCAAAGCAGCCGAGGCCAAGACGGCCGCCGTGCGCGGACAATGGACCAAGGACCCACTCGCCCTCGCCAGAGGAAACGAGGGCATCTGGAAAGCGGAAACCACCGTGCCGGCGGGAGTCTGGGAATACAGCTTCGTCGTCGATGGCGTGCAAATGATCGATCCGTCCAACCCCTCCTTCAAGCCCATGCGCGAGCCTCGTAGCAGCATCCTCCACCTTCCCAGCGACCCACCGGCTCCCTGGGATTTCCAAGACGTGCCCCACGGCAGCGTGCACCAGCACGGCTACGTCTCGAAAGTGCTCGGGCGTCCCCGCGAAGTCGCCGTCTATACTCCGCCCGGATACGAAACCGGAACGGACAGCTATCCCTTGCTCGTCCTCCAACATGGCTCGGGCGACAATCAAGCCACCTGGGTCGCCCATGGTAAGGCCCATTGGATCATCGATTCGCTCGTCGCGCAGAAGAAAGCGGTGCCGATGATCGTGATGATGATCGACGGCCATCCCCTCGGAATGGTTCCTCGCGACGACGAGGCGCGCCGCGGTCAGGCCAATGGGCTCTTTGATCGTGAATTGCTTGAGGATGCCATGCCTTTGGTCGAGTCGCTCTACCGGGTCAAAAGCGGTGCCGAGCATCATGCCATCGCCGGTCTCAGCATGGGCGGCGGACACTCGCTCGGGACCGGGCTTGGACACCTCGACATTTTCTCCGCCATCGGCGCGTTCAGTGCGTCTACGCCGACAGATCCAAAGTCGCTCGCCGCGTGGCAGGATCCCGACGCGACGAATCAATCGCTCCGCCTTCTGTGGATTGCCTGCGGCAAAGACGACTTTCTGCTAGAGCGCAACGAAGCATTCGTAGCCGCCCTGACGGAACGGGGTATCAAACACGATTGGCTGCTTACTGAAGGTGGTCACTCCTGGCCGGTTTGGAGGCAGTATCTGAGCGACTTTGTTCCTCTGCTGTTTCGGGAGTGAAGGGCAGAGCGCGCCCGCTCCGTCCTCCGTCCTCCGT
>Ga0163144_10014798_pt1 | contig 16167 bp, 10 predicted proteins | sample OliLak19BULKMAT1_FD_123175 | JGI IMG/M metagenome (GOLD analysis project Ga0163144, IMG submission 123175) | Freshwater microbial mat bacterial communities from Lake Vanda, McMurdo Dry Valleys, Antarctica - Oligotrophic Lake LV.19.BULKMAT1 | ecosystem: Environmental > Aquatic > Freshwater >... | reverse complement strand
GACTGCACGGGCGACAACGCGGGTGACTCCGTCGGCCCGACGGCGGACGGGTTCGAGACCTACGGCGTGACCGGCGTGGCACTGATCGCGTTTATTACTCTGGCGATTCAGGCTCCAGGGGGAAGTGAAGCAGATACGATCGCGATTCAGGTGCAGTTGCTGACATGGATTTTTGCTCTCCGCGTATTAATGGTCCTCACGTCGGCCGGCGCCTATTGGCTGAATCATCGAGTCTCGACGGCGAAGTACGCTGCGAGCTCGAGCATGAATTTTGAAGCGCCGCTGGAAGTGCTGGTCTGGCTGACGTCGGTGCTGTCGATTGCTGTGACGTATGCCGCGTCGTACTTTCTGCTCACGGATCTCGCCGGTGATTCGACTCTGTGGTGGAAACTCGCCACGATCATCAGCTGCGGGACTCTCGCAGGAGCCGTGATCCCGGCACTCGTGCGAGTCTTCACATCCACGCAGTCGGCTCACGTTCGAGAGGTCGTGGAAGCCTCGAAAGAGGGCGGGGCTTCGCTCAACATTCTGTCGGGACTGATCGCCGGAAACTTTTCATGTTTCTGGCTTGGTTTGGCGATCGTCGGATTGATGGCGGTAGGTAACTCGTGCGCCTGGTTGGGTGCTCAGGACATGATGATCAGCCCGCAGGCCACGTCGGTGTTCGCGTTCGGTTTGATCGCGTTCGGGTTCCTCGGCATGGGGCCGGTGACAATTGCCGTCGATTCGTACGGTCCGGTCACCGACAACGCGCAGTCGGTGTTTGAATTGTCCATGATTGAGAAACTGCCGGGGATCCAGCAGGAAATTGAGCGCGACTTCGGCTTCACGCCGCAATTTGAAACAGCTAAGCGGTTTCTGGAAGAAAATGATGGCGCCGGTAATACGTTCAAGGCGACCGCCAAGCCCGTGCTGATCGGCACGGCCGTCGTCGGATCCACGACTCTGGTGTTCTCGATCATTGTCATGCTGACAGACGGACTGACGGTGGGGCTGGAGAAACTGTCGATTCTGCACGCTCCGTTTCTGTTCGGAGTGATCCTTGGTGGTGCCGTGATCTACTGGTTCACGGGAGCGTCGATGCAGGCAGTGAGCACAGGTGCCTATCGCGCCGTGAAGTACATCAAACAGCACATCAAACTCGACAGCACCGCCGGGAAAGCATCGACAGAAGACTCAAAGCGAGTTGTCGAGATCTGCACGCAGTACGCTCAATGGGGAATGCTGAATATCTTTCTCACTGTGCTCTTTGTGACACTGTCGTTTGCATGTTTTGAGAACTACTTGTTCATTGGCTACCTGGTCTCGATTGCGGTCTTCGGCTTGTACCAGGCCATCTTCATGGCAAATGCGGGAGGGGCATGGGACAACGCCAAGAAACTGGTGGAAGTCGAACTGCAGATGAAAGGAACTCCTTTGCACGCAGCGACGGTTGTGGGCGACACCGTGGGCGATCCCTTCAAAGACACTTCCTCCGTCGCGATGAACCCGGTCATCAAATTCAGCACGCTGTTCGGACTGCTGGCACTGGAGGTCGCAATGCAGCTCTCCGCCCGCGGCCAGGAGACCCTGCGGCAGTCTGCTGCGTGGATCCTGCTCGGCCTGGCGATGATCTTCGTGTACCGGTCATTCTACGGAATGCGGATCAAATCGGGCGCGAAATGATCCGGGCGATTCCGGCAGGGAAAGATCCCGGACGCTGATCATAATCCCTGAGTTAAATTCCTTGCTGATCAGGCTTGAATTCCAGAGCTGCTCGATGCGGAATTTGACTTCCTGAGCGTTGGTGATTACGCGTCCTGATCGTATAGTCCACGCGGGTCGAACAGTCTCAGGTGTCAGGACACATTACTCCGGAGAACTGTCATGCTGCGTGGTTGCCTGTTGGCACTGTTTCTGTGGGCTGCGCTGATCGGCGGCTACTATTGGTGGTTTGAAAGCGTTTTTAAGCCGCCGGTGACATCTATCGCGGCGGGTGTTGTCGGTTTCATGACTCTGTGCGGCCTGGCTTCGCTGAACACCGGGCGGCGCGCGTGGCGAGACTGGTCGCAGCTTTCGGTTGCGCGGCACGGCATGCCGATGGTCGATGGCAAGGTCGTAGCCGTGAGCGGCACAATTCACCCCGTGGATCAGCCGCTGAAAGGGCCATTCAGCGGCGCGGACTGCGTTGCGTGTGAATACGATCTCGCCAGTCGACAGCACAGGGACACGCCGAACGGAGGGAGTGCGGGATCGGACTATGCAGGATTTCTGATGGTGCCCTGCGTGATTCGTACGGCCCTCGGAGATGTCCGCCTGCTTGGTTTTCCCCTCATGGAGGGATTTCACGGGGCGAAATGTTTTCGATTGAGGGACTCACAGAATGCGCGAGAGTTCCTGACGACAACGCAGTTTGAAGATCGCACGGGCATCAAGATGATTACCACGCTTGGGGCGTTCGGAGAAATCTGGACCGACGACGACGGTGCCGTGCAGAAGAACATGCAGCTGCGCAAGCCATCTCTTGAGCAGATGTTTCCGCTGTGTCTTGACGATGAAGTTGCCGCGGAGGTCGAGTGGGAAAAGAACAACCCCGACGCCGTTGATGACGAAGACGAAGACGACGAAGATCACGACGAGGACGTGGATGACCTGGATGACGACATGGGATCTGAGGACGAAACACCGATCTCGTTGGCTCACAAAGCGATGCCCGACATGACCGAAAAGCGAGTTCCTATAGGGACCAGCGTCTGTGCCATCGGAATTTACAACGAGATGCTTGGCGGTCTTCTGCCTCCGCGCGGCAGCAGTCCCAATCGACTCCTTTTGGGGTCCGCCGAGGAGATTGGGCCTCGTCTGAAACGAACTCTGCTGGGAGCTTTGATTGGCGGGACCGTCTTCCTGATCGCTCTTCATGCCGCATTGTTCGGCATCATCCGGTTTGTGCCGAAGTAACTTCGCACACGATATCTGGTCGAAGACGGCGCGAGACGGTTGAATTCACGGGCATAGAATTCAATCCCAGCCGGTGGAGTCCCGGCGTCCGGGAGTCAACAGTATTCCGGCTTTGACAACTCCGGGATCTGTCATAACCGGAATAGTCTCACATCCAATTGGCAAGCCACGAAGACTAAACGACCTGGTCAGTTGAAACTGACTGTGCGGGCATCAAATGGCCGATCAAGACGGGCATCACGACGCTGGTGGTGAGTCCGTTTCGGCGCGTCCGGACGCTTGACCCACCCGTGAACAGCGCGCGATCCGGCAATGGCAAAGGTGTTCCGCTTCGGGATGAGGCTATGGTCAAGGTTGCCATCGAAAACTCAGAAACAGCAGAGACGAAATCTGCTCCGGTGCGGCGGAAGTCGTGGCGGAAGCTGAAACTCGTCGCAGTGGTTCTGATTGTGATTGTCGCAGCTCCGAGCATTGTCTCGCTTTCCGGGCTGACTCCCGCGGTTCTGCGGAAGGTGCATCCGAAACTGGCAGATGCCGTGTCGTTTCGCCGTGTCACAATGCACTGGTGGGCACCTGTGGAAGTGATGCAGCTGAAAGTCCGGGATCTGAGCGAACCCGCAGCGAACACGCTTCCGTCTGCAGAGCCGCTGTTGTGCGAAATCGAACGCATCTCCACCGTCGAACCGCTCTGGCGAATCCTGCTCAACGGAGGCCGCGGGACAGGTCTCGTGTTGAAGTCACCTCAACTGAACCTGACCACGGATGAACGCGGAACCAACCTCGACCGCACGCTGGCGGCGATATCAGGCGAATCAATCGCGAGCTCTGCTGATCGCTTTCCGTTTCGCGTCACCGTTGAAGGCGGCTCGATCCAGCTTCGTTCGTCATCAATGCCGACGGTTGCTGACGCGACGCCGGCGTCTGTTACTCTCATCGAAAATAACGCGCAGAAAGATCGCGCAATGCGGCCGGCAACGCCGCCCGCTGCTGTCATCGTGTCGAGTATCGACGGTACGTTCTCCAGCATGGACACTCAACGCTGGCTGCCGCAACTGACGCTGACGGCATCGATCGCAAAAGGCCGGATGGACAGCGAGACAAAGACCTCCGCCGTGTCGGCGCGAACGTTCACCAGGCCGACTCGTCTTGCGGCAGGGCTGGACGATGTGGTCGGTGACTTTCCGGAGATACCTCTGGAAGATCTCGCGGGCACCGATGAAAGCGGCGATGTGAGCTCAGCACGCATTCAGATTCGACTACAGCCTCGGGCGGATGACAAGGGACGGCAGACGATTCAGATCGGGGCGCGCGACGTGGACCTGCGACTCGTACAGCCGTTTCTGTCGATGCTGGGTCTGGAAACATCCTGCGAAGGTACGATTTCCGGAGGCATCGATGCACGTCTCGCAGGAGCAACTTTCAGCGAAGGACTTGTCGCTCGGTTGCTTCTGAAGGGCGACGGAATCCGCGTTCGCCAACAGACATGGTCGGCTGAAGAATGGCTGAATCTCGGCGCCGTGGAGGCCACCGGCGGGATGGCGATTGCCGATGACGGAATGCTGTTTCAGGATCTCAGGATTCACACTGAGGTCGCCGACCTGACCGGATCGGGTGAATTGCGGCACGGTCGACCCGGGGGCACCGTTGCAGGCTCACAGAACGGTCAGATGGTGGAACTCAAGGGGTCGATCGACCTTGCCCGGCTGGCAACTTCGCTCCGAAAGACTCTGGCGATTCATGAAGATGTGACCATTCAGCGCGGTCGTCTGACATTCGGCGTTCGCGGGTCGGCAGAGAGTGTGGCTGTCCAAAAGAACCTTCTTGTGAAGGAAGCGCTGGCAGTTGCCGCCGCGGATGCGAATGCCGCTTTGACCAATAGAACTGACGAAACTTCCAGCGCCGGGCAAACAGGTGTTCGGCTGACGGCATTCCGTTCGACTGCCTCCAGTGAACACGGCAGTTGGCAATTCGTCGCACAAATGGATGGGTTGGAAGCAATCCGCGCAGGAAAACCGCTCAAAGTGGATTCCAGCATGCGTGTCGACGCGACTGGCTCCTTCGTCAGCGGTCTGCCCGAGCTCTTGAGAGCACGTCTGACCGCTGACTTTGGGACCATCGACTGCGCGCCGGACGAAAAAGCATGGAGGATTTCCGGACTGGTTCAGCCCGCGTCTTTGTGGCAGCAATTGCAGCAATTCGCGGATGTACCGGAGCCGGGTCTGCGAGGTGATGTGAGTTTTCAGTCGCGAATTGCCCTGCAGGGCGACACGATTCAGCTGACGGAAACTCAAATGATTTCGTCGGATCTGAAGTTGACCAGCGTGGCTCTGGATGTGACGCCGTCAAATCCACTGACGTCAATGCTTGACGGCACCGTCAACGTCGAAGGCTCAGGCGGCGCGATCCGCACACTGCTGGCACCGTGGCATGATGCGTCATGGCTGGCGGAACGGTCGCATGTGGTCGGTGACTTGTCAGCGTCTCCGCAGCGGGAGATTCAACTGACGGCTCATGTGACACCTGAGAACATCGCCGCACTGCAGCGATCCGGCGTACTTTCAGTGTCTCAAACGAATGGACGAACGATTCCGACAAGTGGTTTCTCGGGCGCTGTGTCGTCGGTCTTTGCGATTGATGAAGCGGACGTCGCTTTGACCATGACCGCAGCGCACGGAGGGCGGACGTTTGAAATCAGCAACGGAACAATCAGAATTCCGGGAGTGACCGCACGGCTGACTGGTTCCGTCAGCGTACCTGACGGAGAGACGGTTCTCGATCTGACCGCGGACGCGACGTACGACCTCGATCTGCTCAGTCGCCGGCTGTTCGCTCCGGATTCTGGTCTGAGGATTTCCGGCCAGGGACGTGACACGTTCCGCCTGACGGGATCGCCGTCGGCAATCAGCGGCGTGGCACAGCGCTCCGCGTCGATTTCTTCTGCAGCGGATGGGCCGCCGTCCTTGCAGGGCTCCGGCAGGATCAACTGGACGTCTGCGGGTTTCTCAGGTCTGCAGCTTGGCAAGGCAGCTGTTCAGGCAACGCTGGAAAACAGCGTGCTCCGATCCGAGCCGATTGAATGTACTCTGAATGGCGGTGAGTTGAACGTGATGCCTCAATACGATTTGGCATCATCCCGACTGCAGCTCGGTTCGGGCAGCCGCATGCAAAATCTGCAGCTGACTCCGGAACTGTGTCGAACATGGCTGGGTTATGTGGCACCGATGCTGGCAGATTCGACGGATGTGACAGGGCAGATCTCCGCGCGAGTCGAGCGATTCATCTGGGACGTGAGCGTGCCGGAGAATTCCGACGTCTCGGCGCAGTTGACGATTCATCAGGCACAGGCTTCACCTGGTTCGGCACTGGTTCCAATGCTGCAGGTAGTCGATTTGCTGCGACGCCGTGAGAGCGGCGGAAATGGTCTTGCCGAACGGTCGCTGACTCTGCCCGAGCAGACGATCCCAGTGCAGGTCCGTCAGGGGTTCGTCGTTCATGAAGGCCTGATGATGGATCTTGCCGGCTATCGCCTGAAAACATCGGGGGCCGTGGGAATGAACAAGCAGCTGCAAATAACACTGGATGTGCCACTGGAAAAGAACTCCGCGTCCGGTGCTGGTCGCTCCATCAGGATTCCGCTGCGGGGAACAATCTCAAGTCCACAGCCGGATACCGGGGCATTGCTGCAAAGTCTGGGGACGCAGAAGATCCAGGAGAAAGTGGGCGAACAGCTGGACAAGTCGCTGAATAAGCTGCTGGATAAGTTCTGATGCCCGGAACAGTGTCGTGTGGGCGGGCGTTGCGATGTTTCCACACTACGATTTTACGGCATCGATCATCGCTGTTCCCGCGTCACTGCCCGATCGTGCTCACGAAAATATCAATGTACAACACGAAGACGAACAGCGTAATAATGAACACCAGGCCGAAGGCGTGAGCCCAGTTGATGACTCGCGGGCTGGGTTTGCGGCGAGTGATGCCTTCCCACAGCAGGAAGACCATGTGCCCGCCGTCAAGGATCGGGATTGGCAGGAAGTTCAGAATTGCCAGGTTGATGCTGAGGAGTCCCAGAAACATTAACAGATCGATGACGCCTCGTTCTGCGACCATGTACCCGATTTTTGCGATTCCTAACGGGCCGCTGAGCGAATCCACTTCCACGTCGCCGCGAATGAGTGAACGCAGCGTCATGTAGATTGTGATGGCCGTAACGCGCGTCTCACGGAGTCCAAGACCGAGGGCATCCCCGAACGATCCTGCTTTCTGAAGATCGCTGTCGCCCTGCCAGACGCTGCCATTGAATCCACGAAACCAAACAGACCAGCCATCTGCGGTTTCACTTTTCTTCAGAACTTCAGAGCCCGTCTTCTTGCCGTCTTCGAAGTGGATGCGAATGTGCCTGTTCGGAACCCGCTGGATGAATGAAAAAGCCCACGCCCAATTGATTTCTTCAATCGTGCCGGGGACTTTATCATCGAGTTCCGCAAGTTCGATCGTCTCGCCTTTTTTGTCGTCGCCGTAAGCATCGGGCTTTTTCTGGCCAGGTTCAGGATGGACCAGTACAATGCGGGTGATCTTCATGCCCGCCGCGAACTTGCCGATCTTGTCGGCTTCAGACCCCGGCAACACCTTTGCAATGAACGGCCGTACCTGGTAACCGATGCCGATGGCAGGAATCGTCAGTGGACTGGTCTGATAGACCGGCATTTCCACCCATCCCGGCTTATCCGTTGGCACGACCTCGAGCGTGACGTCTTCGTCGCCCTTCAGCGATGAGGGCGCTCGCTTCACAACGACCTTGACCGTCTGACCCGCCTTTTGTGCGAAGTACACCGGCAGCCGGAGTGGATCCACATCCTTTCCGGGCTCCAGATTGTCAACAGAAACGATCTGGTCTCCGATCCGGAATCCGGCTTTCTCCGCAATCGAATCCTTCTGAATCGCACGAATCGGCCCCATCGCCATCCAGAGTCCGATCGACCGAACCGCCGCAGGCGGCACGGTGATGTCCAGCGTGGTCAGTGTCGGCACAAGCTCCGGATTGTCGGATTTTCTTGTTCGTTCGACGGTATAAACGAGTTCCCGATCCGCATACTTAGCGGTCAGATACTTGAGAGTCGAAAACAATTCGATTTTCTGAGCAGCCATTGGCTCTTCAGCGGGGAGCGTCGAATTGCCGTTCGAAGCAATCGCGTCCACTGGTGCCACGGCGGCCAGTGGCAGAGCTCTCATGGCAATGATCCTGTCGCCCCCCTGAAACGGCGTTGATGCCCTCTCCAGCGCACTTCCTGCGTCTGAGATGAGCTCCGGATCATCCACCAGGTCAACCATCTGCGCCGTCATCGCAGGGCCAAGTCCCACGGAACGACCGGGTGAGGACTTCAGCGGCGTCAGCGTTGCACTGAAGCGGGAACCGTCGATGTGAGTTCCGTCGATCGTCAAGTCACCAGACGACAAAATCACGGCATGTTGTAAGTCATTGAAGCTGAGAATTTTCTCGCCGTTGATCGCCAGAATCCGGTCGCCCGCCTGGAGACCGGCCTCCCAAGCCGGGAAACCGGGAACAACGTTTCCGACAACCGGGGCCGGTTTGAGAACTCCGAACCAATAACAGATCGTGAAGAACAGAAAGCCGGTAATCACATTCATGACCACACCAGCGGAAATAATCGCCATCCGCTGCAACACGGACTTCGCGGAATACGAACGAGTGTTTTCAGCAATTTCCGAGCTGGTCATCTGGTTCGGGTCCATGTCGTCCTGCCCGAGCATTTTCACATAACCGCCGAACGGCAGCGCTGAGAGCGCGTATTCCGTCTCGCCTTTCTGGCGGCTCCAGAGGATGGGGCCGATCCCGATGCTGAAACGTTCGACGTGCACGTTGCACCATTTCGCAACGGCGAAGTGCCCCAACTCGTGAAAAAAAATCACGAGTCCCAGGCCGAGCACGACCGAGAGAACGTTGAGAAACGTCGCAAACGCGGCTCCGAAATCAGACGCCGCCAGTAAGTTGGACGACGCAAGTAACTGAAATGCTAGGTCTTCCACCGAGCTGCTTCCTCCCGAGCTCTTCCGTCGGCCTGGAGCAACTGCTCCATCGACGGTTGAGCCTCGAATTGATGGTGGTTCAAAATATCTTCAACAACGTGAGTGATCTGATGAAAGGGCAGATCGCGATTCAGAAACCGCGAGACCGCAACCTCGTTCGCCGCGTTCAGCACGGCTCCGCACGTTCCGCCGTGTTGAGCTGCCTCAAACCCGAGCCGCAGCGCCGGAAAGGTATCCATGTCGGGAGGATGCAGTTCAAACGTCTGTGACTGGCTCCAATCGGTCTTTCGGGCTGGTCCCGCGGGCCGATCCGGAAACAGCAAAGCATACTGGATCGGCAGTCTCATGTCCGGTGGTGACATCTGAGAAATCACCGATCCGTCCTGAAACTCTACCATCGAATGGATGTACGACTGTGGATGAATCACGACGCCGATTTCATCCGCGGACAGTCCGAACAGCCAGCGGGCCTCCACAATTTCCAGTGCTTTGTTCATCATCGTCGCGGAATCCACCGTGATCTTTGGTCCCATGTTCCACGTCGGATGCCGTAAAGCCATCTCCGGGGTGACGGATTCCAGTTGCGTCTTCGAATAGCCTCGGAAAGGGCCTCCGCTGGCCGTCAGAATGACTTTGCGAAGATTCTGCCGACGGCCGGCCTGCAGGCACTGAAAGACCGCACTGTGTTCACTGTCGACGGGGATCAAACTCGCGCCGGTCTCAGCCGCACGCCGCATAATCAGCGGTCCTGCGATGACCAGTGATTCCTTGTTGGCGACCGCCACCCGCTTACCGGCATCGACGGCAGCCCATGTCGCGGGCAGGCCGGCAGCACCCGCCATCGCACACACGACTGTGCTGATATTCGGTTGCCGCACAAGGACCGCGGCGGCGTCAAGCCCCTGATGCCAGTCCGTGCCGCGGCCGACAACACGATCCGGAATGGTCACGTCTTCGGCACCGATCAGAGCCCACTCCGGTCGAAATTCCGACACCTGCTGACAGAGCCGTTCAACGCTGCGATTCGCCACCAGACCTGCCGCGCGCAGGCGTTCGGGGTGCTGTCTGATCACGTCGAGGCAGCTTGTTCCGATCGACCCGGTCGACCCGAGCAGCGCAATGGAGTGAGGTTCAGACAACGGAGAGAATCTTGGCCCTGGACAGGAATGTCGATCAGCCCGAAGCCCTGAATCCGGCTCCGGCCGCGGCGCAAAACGCCAGCAGACGGGATTCTAAGCGAATCAGATCACCGGATGAAAGAGGCATCAGCGCAGCATGTCGCCGCCACCGGACTTATCTGTGTCCGCCATGTGACACCCGGTTTTCAGACAAGGAACCACGAATGAACACAAATTGACACGAATCGAATGATCGGAATTGGTGTTCATCCGTGTCCATTCGTGGTTCAAACAGGACGCACAAAGAATCCGTCAGAGTCCAAAACCAGGAGCAACCGTCAGACTTGGTTTGGCGGGCTGGTTGAATGCCCCTCGAATCGGCGGACGGTCTCCGAGCCTGCTGGCGGTGCGATTGTGCGCAGAATGACCGAGAACTCGATAACATCCCCGAGACACGATCATCGTGCGGAGGGGACCAATCCAGTGGCAGAACAGGATTCCATATTGATCAGCCGCCGGCAGCGCGTCGGCTGGGTCGCTGCTGCATGTCTTGCCGCGGCAACAATCGGCTTTGCATCACAGGGATACGAGAACGCCTGGGCATCCGCGGCCAGCCGAGTCGGAATAGTCCTGGCGGCTCTCTGGCTTTGCCTTCCGACAAAAACTCGCCCAGCGGCCTGGGCAGCGATTACACCGGTAAAGCTTGCCGTCATTGTGATGGCGGCGCTGTTGAGCTATCGGCTCAAATTCTTCCTTCCCTTACTATTGGCCGCGGGAATCGTGGGATGGGTGCTTCGACCGAAGCGGAAACGAATGTAATTGGCTGCCATCATTTTCACTTGACCACGATTGCGACACGGTCGCTTTTTTACCATGCTCTCAGCAGATTTTCTGCCTCAGCAGCGGAGTTCGTTATGTTCAACAGAATCCATTACTTCGTCGCACAATTTGCGACGTTCCTTACACTTGCTGTGCCGATTTGCACGGCTGCCGATCCAGCTCCGCGCGGGGCATCGTTAAATGAAGTGGAATCACACTGGCACCAGTGGCGAGGTCCGTTCGGGACGGGCGAGGCAGCTGATGATGCGAAACCGCCGCTCGAATGGGATGACAAGACCAACATCCGCTGGGTCGTTGAACTGCCGGGAGAAGGCTCGTCGACCCCCGCTGTCTGGGGCGATCAGATTTTCGTCCTGTCTGCCGAATCCACCGACCGCAAGGCTGAGAATCCTCCGGTCGCCGACGCTGCTTCAAAAACCAGTCCTCCGGACAATTACTACCGCTTTGTCGTCACCTGCATCGATCGCAGCACGGGAGCGACACGCTGGCAGAAGCTGGCCGTCGAGCAGGTGCCGCACGAAGGTAAACATCAAACTCACACTTATGCGGCCGCATCGCCGACAACGGACGGCGAACGGCTCTTTGCGTCGTTCGGGTCTCGCGGAATCTTCTGTTACTCGATGGAAGGCGAACTGCTGTGGCAGAAAGATCTGGGTGACATGACGACTCGGTTCGGCTGGGGCGAGGCAGTGACTCCTGCGGTTACCGGCAATTCATTGATCGTTAATTGGGACCAGGAGAAGGGCTCGTTTATCACCGCGCTTGATGTGAAGACCGGCGAAGAACGCTGGCGCAAAGAACGGCCGGAAGAAGCCACGTCGTGGAACACTCCGCTGATCACTGAATTCGGCGGCAGAACGCTGGCCATCGTCAACGGCACCGCCCGTGCACGAGCGTACGATGTCGAATCGGGAGAGGTCGTCTGGGAATGCGGAGGCCAGACGGTCAACGCGATCCCGTCCCCGGTAAGATTCGGAGATTTCGTGGTCTGCATGAGCGGCTTCAAAGGCGCGGCTTCATTCGCAATTCCACTCACATCAACCGGCGACGTGACCAGTTCACCTTCGCTGCTTTGGAAACATGATCAGGGAACGCCTTACGTTCCTTCGCCAACACTCAGCGGGTATCGACTGTACTTCACCGGCAGCAATAGTGATGTCATGAGTTGCCTTGATGTTCGAACAGGCAATCCGATCGCCGAACGCAAGCGACTGAGCGGTCTCGGAGAACTCTACGCTTCACCGCTGGCGGCGAACGGGCACGTTTACTTCCTTGGTCGCCATGGCACGACCGCTATCGTTCGAGACGACGACGCGACGGAAATTGTGGCCACCAACTCCCTCAGCGACGATTTCGACGCATCGCCGGTCGCCGTTGGCAAGCAATTGTTTCTGAGAAGCTGGACGAAACTGTATTGCATTGAGGAATAGATTTTCCCGATCAGTCCCTCAATCACTTTGCCGCCCAACTGGCTGAGCTGTGTGAAGCGGCCGGCGTGATAGAAGGTCAGCTTGTTGTCAACGAGGCCCAGCAGCGTGACGTGAAAATCGCGGACATGGGCGACTCCTTCAACAGCGGTCATGCCCAGTTCGTCGGTGGCACCGATCGTGTGACCTGCGTTGACGCCGCCACCAGCGAGCCAGATGGTCATGGCGACGTGTCCATTCCGAAATTGTCGTTTTCCCAGATCGACAATTTCCGCTCCGTCCCGCCGCAATTCCAACACCCTATTCCGAAACTTCACCGCCGGATCTGGTTGCTTGCGCCGGCAGGAGATGAGCGGATGAATAAGAAAGAAACCGAACGCTTCCGTCGCAGTAGAGAAAATTTCCACCTCCACCGGAATGCAGGCTCCAGAAATGCAGCGTATCGCAATACTTGTCGATGCGTCCTGCGGAGAACTCTGAGACGGCCGGGCAACCTCCTGCGGTCAGCCGCGACACAGGTTCAGCAACCCGTTCCTGCACACCCATGTGCATATCGGCGTTGCCGGTTCCGTTTTGCCCTGTCCCGCTGTACCACCAGCCAAAATTGAAATCGGGGCTTGGGGGCCGTTCTGCGGCGAGTAAGGTATTGCTGGTGCCGTCTGTGATGTCACCGAATCTTGTCTGTGAGTCGAAATAAAGTACTCCATCGGTGTCGCGAAAATCAATCCCGGAGACGCCAAGGTAGCTGGTCAGGCCCACTAACGCCCCATTGAGAGCAGACACTGACTGGGAGTTCTCAACTCGCGAATCTTCAGAGCAGCCGAAAGCTCGCACGGCTTGTCCGAGACCAGTATGAGGTGGATTGGCGTAGGGCACGCGATTCAGTTCGAACGCAGCCATTGACGTATCAAACAACGCGGACTGCTCAACGAATGGCAGAATCGCTGTCAGCCAACTCATCTCGGGACGCTTCGGTTCACTGGGTTCGCTGGTCTTCCCCGCGGGGAATTTGCGATAGGTCGATTCAAAGTTATGAACCGCCAGCCCGATCTGGCGGAGCTTGTTTCTGCATTCGGTGAGCCGAGCGGCTCCGCGAGCCTGCTGGACGGCCGGCAGCAGCAATGCCATCAACACCCCCATGATGCCTATCACCACGAGCAGTTCGATGACCGTGAACCCTGGACGCTGGGTCTGCCGTTGTTCGTGGTACATATTCATCTCTCGTCCTGCAACAGACAAATCGGCCGATCAATAACGGCCGTCGTGGTGGATTCTAGCCGCCGTTACTCCACTGAATGATCGGCGGATGGAGGCGGCCGCCACTTTGAAATGCGACTGTGATTCATTGTTCAGCACCTACGGTGCGGCGGGGTCTATTTGAATTCTGAGATCGACCTTTAGTTCACGGCAGTCTGGGTTATCCGTGATCAGCACCATTTCTTCGGCGTGAACACCGGGAGAGCTAGCCGCGAAACTGCCGTCCACATGAGCATTTTCGCCTGGATCAATTTGGAGCGGAAACCCCGACAACTGTCGGCAGCCCAAAATCCCTCAAGTGCTCAGGTCCGTGACTCCAAGAATCCGAATCACTTTCTTGCTCGTGTTCGTAACAGGAATCTGAAACCGCAGAGTCTGACCGACCGATGTGGCTTCGATGACTGCGTCTGTGATCAGGGGATTCGGTGCCGCGTGCTCACCAAACCAGGAATCGAACGCGGACGCAAATAAAACCAAGCTGCTCCCGCATGCAGCGACGCACGCAAATTGATGTCTAAGTGTATTCATCCCTTCTTTCTCCGCATTGTCAGATATCCAGCCGAAACCAGCAGGACCAGAGCGCTGACAATGGCTAACCACGGTAGTGGCTGGTTTTGTGCAGCGATCAAATCCCGGTTTCCTAACCCAAAATGCTCAAGCGTGAACATGGTCTTGTCCACCGTATTGAACTTCACGTTTGCAAGCGACCACTTCGCGAACATGTGGCGTGCTTCATTCCGATTTGCAAACTCAATATCTACAGACCGTGGAAACAGAATGGTGCCAGTTTCGAACTCATCGTACTCAACTCGGCCGTAATAGAATTCAGTCCCGGCGTCTCCCTCTTTCGACGCGAGTTCATAGTGGTCAATTACCCAACCCGAATCCGGGCGAAACCAGATGCTGCCCTTCTGAAGATATTCTCGGCGTGCAGACAAGTCGAAGTCGGCCTGCATGAGCCTCTCAGCAAGGGCTATTTCTTGCACTTTGACGACCTTGACGTTCGGATCGGCGATGAATTCCCGCATCGAATAAAAGGGGATATGCGTCGCGGCGAGAGACATTGGTGCGGATAAAATCCCCTGGGATCGTTCAACATCGCCGCGAAGAGAATCTCCGAGACCTACGATATAGAACTCCGACTCCGCTGTATTGCGGCCGACCTTAAACATGATATCGTCGCTTTTCGATCGCACATACAGAGCCGGGTGGTTCGCAAGTTCTCTGATGGTTGCCCGATCGTCGGGATAGTGGGTCCAAGTTTGTAATGCACCATCCAGCACCAAATGCTCCACAGTTGCCGTGAATCCGGGACGAACCTGCGTTCCCACGGTGTGGCAATTCCGGTATTTCAACTCCAGCATGTCCAGCGCTTCAGAGTACACCTTGCGGAATTCGTCGGGTTGCATGTCCACAGCATGGATCGGGCGGGCCAGATAAATCAACAGGCAAACCAAGAATGCACTGATGCGGCAGATCGTACAAGTACGAGGGCGCGTACGAATGGATTCGAACTTCCGCGACTGATTCGCACGCTGACAATCACCGCAAGCCATGTCGGCAGCGATGGTGGACGAGAGCGTTTTCGGAAGGACTGCACAAATCATATGGAAAGCGCTGTGCGCATTGAAATACCTGCAGTCGTGAGAATTCATGAATTTCCCGAGTTCGGCTCCCCTAAGTTCAAGCCTTGACGCAGAAGTAGTCTCGAAAAACAAGTTCGCTGTCACCCATAACCTCCGTTCTGATCGTGCCAAGGCAACAAGTAGCTCGCTGTTGCAACAACAGCGAGCTACTTAATAAATCATGCACGAGCATAGGCATAACGGCTTAGTTTGGCGTGCATGACCCGCTTAAGCAAGTACACGACGCACATGGCCCGGTTGTTGCACATAACCCGGTGCCTGTACATGGCGGACAAATGCAGTCAATTGGATGCGATCCACCGTGATCCGCATAAGCATACTGTGAAGACCCCGCGAACAGTGACAACAGCAGGGTCGTCGTTGACAACCCCATCGACATTCTTGCCAGCATTTTTATGACTAACTACTCCTTCAGCGAAACACATACACACCACAATCCGCCACCGAACATCGGGGCGGAAACCTCACTTATTCGATGTCCACTTGAATATCAATCACATGTCGATCAGCGCCGGAATCAACAAAACATGTGACCATTTGCAATCGTTTTGACTCGGGGATCTGGAATTGCAGGGCGAAGTTTGCCGAATCACGGGCGGCAACGATCATCGGGATTCCGAGTGGCTGCACACACCAGCAATTACTATTGGCGCCCGCGATGATTAGCTCAGACTTCGAAAGATTGGTGACAGGGACATTGATCGTCCCTAAACCGGTGTCGACATTGCGTTCAACAATTCTTGCGGGACCAAAACGAAACCGGTGACCATTGAGGTACATGACGGCATTCCCGACGGAGCCAAATTCCGTAATCGACCAGAAGGCAAGCGGCAACAACGCCCCCACAGTCATGAGACAATAAGTAGCAAACGTCCGAAATTGCGCGAGTCGTGCCCT
>Ga0163144_10014797_pt1 | contig 16167 bp, 15 predicted proteins | sample OliLak19BULKMAT1_FD_123175 | JGI IMG/M metagenome (GOLD analysis project Ga0163144, IMG submission 123175) | Freshwater microbial mat bacterial communities from Lake Vanda, McMurdo Dry Valleys, Antarctica - Oligotrophic Lake LV.19.BULKMAT1 | ecosystem: Environmental > Aquatic > Freshwater >... | reverse complement strand
CGCCGTCTGCAAGCACCAACTCGTATGTTGCCTTGTCATAAGGTGGGGAGAGTCGCACCCCGTCATACACAATCTTTTGCGCGATCGGGAGAGACTTGTGGTCTCGCAGCGGGACGTCAAACAGGAGTCCAAACGCTCCCGGCAGCCTGCTTCCTTGTCCTGGCAGCAGACGGTTGGCCTGGGCAAGCAGAGCTAATCTGTCAATTTCGATCGCTTCATCGTTTTGCACCTGCAGAGACTCGCTCCACTGCACGATTCGGCTGGGTTCTGCGTAGACCAGATATCCCATGTCGCCACAGGTCAGCACAATGTGACGATTACCGATACTCCAGCGTCGTATGGCCGCAAACGACGTCAGCGAGTCTCGCTCGGATGCAACATCCTGTGCATTTTGACTATATTTGTGAGCTATGGACTGCGCCAGAAACGTTGACAGCTCTTCGCATGGCCCTGGCAGCAGGGCTGCAATCATCGCAACCCGTCCTTCTTCGGTCTGCAATACAAAGAACCGCATGCCGCTCGAGCGCAATCTTGCGGAGAGCAGAGACGGCTCGAAGTGCCGCCAGCCGATGGATTGAATGCGCAGATCCGGGGGAAGAATCGGTTTTTTTTTGTCGATACCCGCGACGACGTGGTACAACGCCATGGGGATAGGTGAGCCGTCGAGCGTCGCCCCTGTCGATTGAGCAGACGGCTTCATACCAATATCGTTGGCAAATTCATTGCCAAATTCAAGGCCAAACGCGCCGTCGATAACGTGACTGCGCTCAGTGCGAACGTCGACCGCGGTAAAAGCAGGCAGAGGCGCCACAGAGATAATTGCGGTGAAGAGCAGGACTCTTCCTCGCAAGAGAATCGGGTTCAACAGAGGTAACGGCCGGATGCCCGGCGCAGTTTGCACTCTTTTTCTACGTTGCCACATTGAATCGCCATACCCGGGCTCATTTCGCCACCCCTCGCACACTCGTTGGCTTGTTCCTTGAGGTGACTGTCGGAAACATCCTCCATCGCACTGCCGCATGCAACGGACAGGAGGAGCAATGTTGTCAAACAGACACATCTCACTTGCCATTCGGCCCCGGTTCCGTTCATGGTCTTTCCTCCACTTTCCGAGAGCAGATCGGAGAGTTCTCCTATGCCCAATTACGTTCATACACATTCAGCGTAGACGCAAATCCCAGGTTGTCGAACAGATCAGAATCTTCATTCCCCAAGTATCTGCGTACAGGCAGTGATTTGCAGAGTGGAGTAATACAGCAGAGGAGGGGAGCAGAAAAACATAGTGGTGAAGCGCGAGGATGCGGATATGAGGTCTTCCGCAGAAACTATCCTGGCCCGTCAGCAGAATCGTGATGCTGCGCTTCCCCGACTTTGCCGCGTTGACGTCCGACCTTGTCGAGATGCCGACCGATATGTGTGCCTACCTCTTTGAGTTGAGGATTGTTGCTCAATTCGGCAAACACTTTTTTCTGCAGGGGTTCGATCAGCCGGTCAGCGGTTTCCCCCTCCTGATGTCCAAATAGATTGATCCAGACTTCGGTACGTCGACCAAATCTCAGGACCTCCCGGAACGGACCATCTGCATCCGGGCCACCTCGAACAACACCAATCACGCCGGCGATCAACGAAATGGGGATCAGTGCGATGTCACGAAATCCATCCATCATCAGCTTGAGTTGAAAAACCATCAGCCGCCAGAGCAGATCTGCGCGGGTGGCTGGCCGGCCACTCACTGTGGAAAGTGACTGATCAACGGTGTGTTCGGGGTCTGGACGATCGGTATCCTGTATGGTCATCGGGCTCCTTCTCCAACCAGCACCACTTCCACGGTCTGCAGCATGATAATCAGATCCAGAAACAGACTCTGATTTTTCAGATAGTACAGGTCGTATTGAAGCTTTTCCTTGGCGTCGGAAACTGTCGTGCCATAGGGATAACAGAGCTGCGCCCAGCCGGTGATGCCCGGTTTGATCCGATGTCGTTGCTCGTAATAAGGGATCTCCCTGGCAAACCGCGCCACGTGAATGGGCTGCTCAGGACGTGGGCCTACAAAACTCATTTCTCCAAGCAGTACATTGAAGAGCTGAGGCAGTTCGTCAATCCGGGTCTTGCGTATGAAACGTCCTACCCTGGTCACGCGTGGATCGTTGTGCAGCGCAAATTCGCTGTCGTTGTCCGTAACATCCGGTCGCATGCTGCGGAATTTGTAGACACGAAAACCAATCGCGCCACGGCCAACTCTTTCCTGGCGGTACAAAACGCTGTGTTGCCCGCGACTTTCAAGAAAGATGCACATCGCGGTGAGCACCATGATCGGCATGGTGAGCACGACCATGACCGAAGCCGTGACGATATCAAAAATGCGTTTGTTGATGCTACGCAGGCGGTTGGTGACAAACCCGTCAGAAAACGCAAGCCAGGTCGGCCTGAGAATATCCACGTCGAGTTTGCAGGCTTCCCGTTCGAAAAACTCCTGAACATCACACACTTCAATTCCCGACAGGCGACAGTCGACAAGATCGTCGACCGGCACGCTGCGGTCTTCCTCATGGCCGTCAACGGCGACGACGATTTCATCTATCTTCTGCTCCCGGCAGAAGTCCAGCAGGGAGGAGGGAGGCGCCATGACCGGAACGAGATGCTCACGAACCACATTTTTGGCCGGATCCAGATCTATGAATCCCAGCAAGATGAACGCTCGACGATCGGCCCGTCGTCTCATTCTCGTTGCAATCTTCAAGGCCCGTCGTCCTGCGCCCAAGACGATGATCCGGCTCTTCAGTGCATCCTCGGACAGAAACAGGAATACAAACCAGCGAAAAGCTACCAGAGCCGCAAAACCTTCAATTACGGCGAGAACAAGAACTCCGCGAGGCATCGCCAACTGAGGCAGGAACAGATACGCAACCAGGATCAGGACGGTACCCAACAGAAAAATTGCAACCGCTGTGCGAAGGGTCATGCCCATCAGGCCTTCGCGCATTCGGGACTCGTAGACGCCCATGGCAGCCATGGCCCCGACAATCGTGAATCCAAAAAACACGGATCTGGGCAACCAGTCCGAAAGATCAGGCAGTACCTGATATCGACTGACGAAACCAAGATAACCACAGAGTGTCAGTAGAACGACCTCTGCACCAGCCATGTACAGAAATGGGGTATGGATGTAGTGGCGGAGCACGCGTATATGCGGCATCAGGCAACCTGTTCAGATCAGAAAAAAAGCCCGCACACGACGGCTAAAGTCGTCAGGTCTGGGCAGTCGGTCATTCTCCGGGTAATTTCTGGTGTATGCCACACAGCGATTGAAGACACGAGGGTACCCCAAGGCAAATTGACAGGCGATTGCGTACCTCGTTTTCGACAATCTCATAATTTGTCATAATATATATTATGCGCCATAAAAGCGACAACTGTCATTGTGATCCTGCGCGCGGCATTTGCACGCCGGAACCCCGACAATCCATGCATGCACGAAACCGATCCCAGTGAACTGGAACTCAAATCCGAAGCTGAGCGACTCAGCCTCCGGTTTGGTGGCGCGCCGGTGGCTATTGTCGTCGCTGGCGACAAGTCGGCCGACATCCCACGCACGATCACGACCTCTGCGTCCTCAACGCCATTACGGTTGAGGGATCTGCTCGGCATTCTCCAGGCAGCTATCCAGACTGAAAGCTGGAAGCACTTCAGAAACTGGTGAGGTTCTGCTCGCTGCTGGCCAGTGACCTCAACGCAAGCAACACATTGGTCAGTGCGAGCACGAGGATGACCAACCACGTGGTGATCAATCCAGGGACAGATTGCCCAGACCATTTTCCCAACTGACGAACCAGCGCACGAATATGAATGGCCCGTGCACCCACCAGCAACACGCCGCACACATGCAGCCAAGTCATCGGCGCGCCAAGTAATTCTGCAAGCAGCAACATCATTAGCGCGTACAGCGAATCGCCGTTGACTTCGGGACGGTGCATCCATGGAACACGCAGATTTTTTGCAAAATTCCAGGCTCGCCAGTGACCCCATGCCAGCAACAACACGAGAACGCACGAATAGAAGGATGTGATCACTGGCACGGTCATGTTGGATGAAGCTGGTCAAACTCTTTTCTGTGACGTGTTTTGGCAGGCAGTTTAAAACCTGTTGGACCGACTTGCCTGCGACCGCGTCTCAGCATTGGGAATGCCGCGCTGTCTCCTCTGCCATTACCGCCGCTCCGTGAACGACCACAAGGAAATTGCCAGATGGCCTTGCCGACCGGATCCAGATCAAAAAACGCCATCGTCCTTGGCATGCCTCGATCCGGAACGAGTATGACTGCGGCCATTTTTGCCCGGCAGGGCTATTTCCTCGCAGCCGATACCAACGAAGAGTTGCGCCCTGGCGACGAGCATAATCCAGCCGGTTATTTTGAAGCTTCCGGGCTGGTGGAACGTAACGCGCACCTGTTCAGACGTGTCGGCTACACCGCTCACAATTCGTAGCTGTTTCTGGCCATCACGGACCAGCAAGCCAGCCGCCTGCAGATGCTCGAGCGAACCCACACCGACACACGCTTCGTCAACGACTATGAACAGCATTCACCTTGGTTGTGGAAGGATCCCCGACCTCTGCTACACGCTTGGGTATTGGTGGCCACTGCTCAACCCTGACACAACGTGTGTTCTCGTCCTGCGCCGAAGACCGGAGGAAACCTGGAACAGTTTTTTGCGTCTGGATTGGCGTGAATACGATGAAAACGCACGCGCTGATGTCTACCAGCGAATAGCACACCATCTGGCTTGCGCGATGAACACCATCGAGCGACTGGCTATTCCCCACATCGTGGTGCACTACGACGAATACTCGGAATCGCCAGGCGCTGCAGTCAATCGCATCAACGCAAGTTTCGGTCTGGAACTCACCAACGATGCGCTTGGTTTTGACGGTAGCCTCAACTCGACCACTCTGCCCCGCCGCCTCCGGACTTTTGTACAGAAGCAGCGTTCTCGACTGGGCGCCCTGCTACCGCAACCGGAGAGAGTGGCCAAACCAGCCGGCCGAAGTTCAGTGGCCTGAATCTGCAAACACCACCTGCAGGATTTCCTTGCGGTCATATTTGCCGTTCGGTGTTCGAGGAAAGGGATCGGTCGTACATTTCAATTTCCTCGGCAGCATATAGCCAGGGACCAGTTGCTTGAGAAGTGCCAGCACTTCGTTGGACTGCAGGCCTGATTTGGTGCTGACCAGAGCGCCAATGCCTTCTTGAGCTGGATTTTCTGCGCGTTGAAAAACCACGACTGCTTCTTCGACCTCTGCCATCGCCTGCAGGTGCGCCTCGATTTCCCCAAGCTCGATCCGGTGACCAAGATGTTTGATCTGTTGATCTGCGCGCCCCTGGAACAGCAAAGCCCCGTCTTCGCGCATGCGCACCAGATCTCCTGTGCGGTAGAGCCGGTCCGGGAAACGGGATGAAGGATGCTGGACGAAGGCTCGAGCCGTCTTGTCAGGGTCACCCAGATAGCCATAACCAACGGCCAGCCCGCGTACCCATAGCTCCCCGGTAGCTCCCGGGCGTTGTGAGAGCTCTCCATTTTCGAGGGCGATGAACAGTTCCATATTAGGCCTTGCTTTGCCGATGGGTACCGGCTCATCACCAGGCGGCGTTTCAACCACATGATAGGTACAGTCGACCGTGATCTCCGTTGGCCCGTACATGTTGGTAAAACGAGCCTCGGGAAAGAATTCCATCCATGCGGTCAACACATCGGGCTGGACAACTTCACCGGCAAAAACGAGTTCCCGCAGATCAGGAAACATGCCAGCCTGAAGGCGCCGGGATTTCAACAGGAGTGTCAACACAGAGGGAACACAGAAAAACACAGAAATAGCGCGATCCCTCAGCCAACTTGCCAGACGCGGTACCACCGCATTCAATTCAGGAGGCACCAGATGCAGGGTAGCGCCCGCAGCAAACGCCGTGTAAAGATCGAATGTGGAATTGTCGAAATACAGAGGCGCATGGTTGGCTATCTTATCCGTCGCGGTGATCCTGTACTGATGCACACACCAGTCTATGTAATCGATCACCGCCTGGTGCGAAATCATGACGCCCTTGGGATGGCCAGTGGATCCAGAAGTAAAGAGTACGTACGCGATGTCGACCGATATTGCAGAGTACTGAAGTGGGACTTCAGACGCTTCAATCCGCCAGGCATCATCTACATCGATCAGTGTGAGTACGCTTTTCATTGACTCATATTCGGCAGACGACAGCTTCGCCCTGCCCGCTGCATTGACCAGCATCAAACCAGATCCCAACGCCGCAACGATACCTGCAACCCGAGAAGCTGGTGAGTCAGTGTCAATCGGCACGTAGGCACCATCTGCACGGAGAACACCGAGTATCGAACAGACTGCGTCAACACTTTTTGGCATGAATACCGGAATGCAGTCGCCTCTGCGCATACCCGCTTGACGCAGACGATGGCTGATCTCCGAAGCCGCTCGATCAACCTGAACGTAGGTCAGATTGTCAGGCCCGCAGGTCACTGCGAGCTTGCCAGGAGCATGTGCCAAGGCGCGATCAAAATAGTGTTGCACAAGCCAGGGTTTATGCACTGAAGCCGTGCTCATGTTCCATATCCTCGATGATGGTTCTGATCAACTCATCACGCTCACAAATACGTTTGAATGTGTGATCCGCGCCTTTGATCGTTCTGATTCGAAGGATTCCCTGCTTGCGCAAATCCGCAAGGCAGCGTTCACCTGCAGTACTCAGTATCTCAAGTCCAGGATCACGCTCCGCAAAGTAGAAACGCAACTTGCAACCGGAAGCGGCAATCTGAAGAAGGTCCTGCGCCAATCTGGGAGCTTCCCGCAGTCCCAGTCGCAAGGCAACATCCCGCCATCGACTTGTGAAACTGATGATGGTTGAATCGAAGAGGTGTCGCACCAGAAGCTGATAGTCGATATTGCCGGTCAGGAGCCTTTTCCAGCGCCCCCAGTCTTTGGCGGCAGACTCATAGGCTTTTGCTTGTTGCAAGTTGCTGTATTCGTTTGGAATGTCTAACGACATTCCCTCTTGCCAATCAAAAGTCAAAGGATTGATCAGCACAAGTTCAAGTGGAATCGCCGAATTCGCCTGCCGTGCAACGTCAAACGCAGCGTAAGCGCCTGCACACAGTCCGGCCAGAATTACCCGTGAGTAACCTTGTTTCCGCGCCCAGGACATGATGGCGTTTACGTCCCTTCCAGCAGTCTTTGGATAGGGGTTGTTTTCTTCTGGCGTCGGTGTTGTTGCTCCACACTCGAGAGCTGTTTGCACATCTACGCTTTCTCCGAGGTTGGCAAGATCATAGCGAAGACAATCGATACCTTGCGCTGCAAGACCTCTGGCCAGATCGACGTGCAGGCGGTTAGCACCTGCATGATGCGCAGACCCGCCGTTACCGATCAGTACAATACTCCTGGTACCTGGAGTGTGAGTCAGGATTGCAAATAGCCCATCAATGTTCTGGACACGCTCTTCAACGAAGCGAGTCACGTTTGGTAAAACGGTAGATTGTCTGATTGTTTGATCGGTCGATAGGTCAACGAACAAACCGGACGAAGTTATCTCTGGATACTCAGTACGTAACCACTCTACGGCTGATTCAATAAAGCCGAGCGGCGGTTGTGTGTTGTGAGGCTCCCTGAATGCAGAGATGAAATCATCATTGGTCATGCAGTGAAGTGAAGTTGCGCGTTGCCTGAGTGACTCGGTGAGAACCGCATCAGATTGTCGATCGCTTCTTTGAACCAACAGTACACGTCCAATCTGCGATTGAAAGTCAGAAGCCTTCAGTCGCTCGATTGACTGTTGCAGAATTTCATCAAAGACCAGCCCCCCGCTTTCCAGAACGGCCTGATGCCCATCCGAGGTACCGACCTTGGCCAGCACTTTGAGTTCACGGATGAATGAACGTCCAGAGGAACAGGGATTCCACAGAATGATGCCCTCTTCCACCTTGCAGCTTTCCAGGGCAAGAAACGCAGAAGCACGAACACCGAAAAGGACGACGTTTTTCAATCCAACCGTCTGCAGCAGATACTGACGTGCACGTTCAATATCTTCGAGCCACGAGTCCACCCCGACTCTCTCAGCCTCCGTCGAATTTCCCGTGCCACGTAGATCTGTTCGAATGACAGCAAACCCAGCCGCTGCTGCCGCGCCTGCAAAAATCCTGAGCGCTCGGTATCCGTGTGTGTACTCGTGTCCAGGCGGTGGCACGACGAGGAGACCTGTCGATCTCACGTCGTTTTTCGGGCACGGAAGATGAAGATGTACAAACGTGGCACCACCCTCCCCTGCGATCCAGAAGGAGTGCTGGCTCATGGTGTGGTTACCCCGCGGACACGGAACTCACGCCGGCTGTTCACTGGTTTTACCAACATTTGCAGTTCGGGTAACGGGCTCTCCAACGAACGTGCTTCGATACGACAGGGAATTCCCGGTATGACGTGGACGTAGTTGTCGATGTACTCAAGTCCCCCGGTTTCGAGACGTGCCCACTCGAGCAACCGGTCAGAGTCCAATTGGAGGAATGTCACTCCCTGGAATTCGGCCAAACGGGCAGTAATCTGCACGTCCGCTGCCACGTCTACACCAGCGTGGCCTACCATGGCGACGTGTTGAATCGAAGTTCCGTTCGACAGACGCAGTTCAGCAGCTACAGCTCTGAATGCCGGCCGCCCAAACCGATAAGCCCAGGTTGTATCCTGAAAGCGGTCAAAGCAGCCATCAACCGACAAGGTTCGTGTTGAACGAGGTGGCAAATCGACCGCTCGTTCAATCTTTCCACCAGCTCGACCGTCCGCAAGCACCAGAGCGATGGTCAGGATTCCCGAGCGCTGGACATCAAGCTCGTTTATCAGATGCACATTATGCCCATCGAAATTTTCATCGGTCACCAGAACCTGTACGGGGCGAAGAACGTTTCGAACCAGGTGATAGGCAGGCTTGGGACGTCCAATGGAATCAACCAGTCCCCATCCGGCTCCTGGCCTGATGTCATGCATCATCCAAATCAGGCCACCCTGACAGCGGGTTTGAGCGACTCGCCATCGGGCGAATACCGACGCCATGGCGATGCCACTCGAAAGTCTCGAAAGTTCGAGATATCTGGGCAGATCATGCATTCGAAGGTCGAGCGTACTTTCCGCAAAGAGCTGTTCCGTATAGTGGTCGCGTACATCATCAAAATCCCAGCCGACGCCGTTGTCTCTCGGTGTGCCTGCCTTCCAGCCCGCACTGGTCGATGATGGGAGCAAAGTCCCGAACACATCGCTCATGGACGCCTGGTCGGGAATGTTGGCAAAACCGAGGCATTCGCTGGCAAAACGAACTTGTTCGATACTTCGATCGTCAAGTGATCGTCGATATGCACCTACACCAAAATAGCTGCTGACACCGACCGACAGATGGGTCGGTAATGGACCAAAGCCTGGTGCAGAAGGCAGATACTCCTGGCTGGAAAACAGTTCTGCGCACCAATATTTCAGGGTTGTTGTAAAGAGCGGCTGGGTTCGTTTGATTTCATGCAAGCCGAGAAGCGTTGCCTGCTGCTCTGCATCGCTGTTCCCACAAACCACGGCAAGACTTGTTCGCCATGCAAGACGTCTCGATTGCCATTCGAGTTCCCTGTGCACAGAGTCAACAAAATCCTGGGTATCTGGATAGGCCATATTGGCAAACGGCAGGTCCTGCCACACCAGTACGCCAAGCCGATCGCAAAGGTCATAAAACTCGTCACTTTCGTAGCAGGAAGTACCGACAACCCGAAGCATATTGAAGCCTGCATCGCGGACCTGCCGCAGGCGTTTCTCCAGGTCAAAATCGCTCGAGACTTCCGCTGCCTGCAGGGCTACCCAACAAGCGCCTCGACAGAAGACAGGAACCCCGTTGACCGTGAATAGTCCGGTTTCACGATCAAAAGATACCGACCTGAAGCCAACCATTCGCTGCACCGGCGCATTTGTACCGACAGCGATCCTGGCTTCATGCAGAACAGATTCACCATGTGTATGAGGGTACCACCTGCGAAGATGACCACAATCAATTTCAACTGTGGCGCGCCACTTGCCCTCTTCATCAACGGTGAACGGAGCAACACACGCTCGACCATCGATTTCCAGCTTGAGTGAACCAAAAAAAATTGACGCTTGTGCACACACACGTAGATGAGCTCTTTCATCAACCACAAACGTTGTCATGCTCAACGATGAACACGATTCGGTTGACGTCACGGTCACCGGCCCGCTGATCCCTACCAACGGTGTACGGTTGAACCAGCCTGGGATCCTGCCGGCCAGCGACACACGATGACTGCGCAAGTGTTGATTCGTGACCAGATTGGTCCGCCAACGTGTTCTGCCATGCGATCGAACAAACAGATTGTTCAATGATGGAAAGTGCAAGGCGATGTGCTGCAGGGTTGGTTGTCCTGCAACATGCAGACGCCATGGATGGAAAGCGCTGTTGAACACTGCAGATCGTTCACCGTTCAGCCAAACATCGGCATAACCCGATACCGAAGGGAAATCCAGGGTTGCGGACTGCAACATGAAGAGGTCCGTGGTCAACCACCAATCCGAGTCGTCTGGCTCGGTACCATTGACGAGAGAGCCAATGGTCAGTTGTTCAGTCGATCCACGCCATACACAGGCTGATTCAACCAGTGCCGAGGGATGAGTGAGTACGCCAGGCGCAGATCGCCAAAGACTCCAGATCATCTGAGTGTTGGCTTCACATGGCAACGCTGTTTCGAACGTCATCAACCTGCACCGGAGTGAAGCGCGTCAATCCCGCATTGCCACGCTTTACCCATCTGAGCCAGCGATGACAGGTCCAACACTTTGTTGCGGGCAATTGAACGTGCCAGTTGGAACTGCAATGACCTGGCGAGCTGTGCAATCAGTCCAAAATGTTGATTGGCGTCGGTACTCTTCCACGCACCGTGATCCTGTAGCCAGGTGACATGGCTTGCCAACAGCTCAAAGCAGGCACCGAGTTGCCGCAAAGTGGCGAAGGCATACCGATGGAAATGGTCCATATCATGATCGTCCTGCATCACCTGCAACCCGGCTTCCATGCTTGTTGAAAACGCCGCGATTGGATTGGTGGCAGGAGCACGTTTGAGTTCCCGACGCAGAAGTGTGGCGGATGCGATCACCAGCGGCTCCGTTCGAGAAGGTTTTGACCAGGCGACTCGTTCTACGAACGGTGGCAGCCAGGATTCTGCACGTTCTGAACCTGGCAACCAGAGTCCATCATAGTCCTCAGCTTCAAGCTCGAAACAACTGCGCCCGTGCAGGTAACGCATCCGGCGAGCTTGTGTCGCCATTTCAAGCACACCTATCGTTGTCTTTTCATGCCTGGATCGGTAGGAAGAGCCACGTGTATCGGGCAGCAAAAAGGCGTCCGCTTCAATCAGTACCGGGTTTCCGCGTTTGAGTTGTTCAAGAACGTGAAGTTCCAGATTTTTCCATGGATTCAATTCCTGGATATCGACCCCAAACAGAAAGCGCAGATCCTCGTCATTGAACTTGCAGAACGTCCACTGATCTCCTTCCCACTGGGTTGAGGCCGCAACGCCGAGAGCAGCCAACGGCTCATGCCCGAAAGCATGTAACAACTCAATGACCACATCGAGATAGCAGTTCGTTTCATCCCATATCCTGCCGCTACCATGTAACAGGTGACTCTGGTGGGAATAACTCGATGGCAAAGCAGAAACAGACATGTCATCGCTGCGCAAGCTGCATAGCCGCGTTGTGGGAACGAATTCGATCATTATTGACCATGAGCATGGCCCCATACGCGTCACGCAGGTGACGACCGAGCGCTGACTCATGATCATTTCGATAGCCATTTATGCCGGCGATCATCAATGCCTTGCCAACGATGTCCACAACAGCTTCGGAACAAATCAGCTTGATATTGTTCATGGCAATACCGAACGAGAATGCGGTGGTCTTGTGCCAGGATCGGTTGTCTATGATGTGCTGATAACGATGTATCGCATCGTGAAGCGTGCTCCGCATCTTGAACAGCGCTTCGTCCAGCTCTGCCAGGCGAAGTTGGGTCGTCGGTGGAACCTCTCCCTTACGGGCCGAGGCGCGGACGGCGCGTCGGGCGATACTCGCTGCATCCTGGGCAAGTCCGAGCCACAGAGAGCCCCATAACAAATGAGCCACCGGTTGCATGGTCTGGGAGAGGATTTGGGAAAACGGCACGGGTTGCAGATGTTCTTTGGGTACGTCTGCGACCAGATGGTACCCAAGGCTGCAGGTGCCGCGAAAGCCCAGGCTATCCCATGTGGAGACAGGATCCAGTGAGACCTCGTCTTTCTCCACAAGAACATGAACCTGGTCGTTGCCGGTTGCTTGCGGATGACTGCGTGCTGTGACCATGATTGCATCCGCCTGACAGCCATAGGAAATCACGGGAGCCATCTTGTCTATTCGAACGCGGCGCCCGTCTTCACTCAAGTTCGCAGCGCAGATGCTGGTTCCCAGGTCTCCACCGGTACCCATCTCGGTAGTCGCAGAAGCCAAAAGCAGTTGTTTCGCAGCGATCCGCTTGAGCAAATCGGTTTCATAAACCGTGGAACCCGCGTGATGCACCAGACACGCAATCTGAATCTGATGCATGGCGAAGATCATCGCGGAGGAGGCACAGAATCCACCCAGTTTTTCACTGATTGTGGTCAACGTGCGAAAATCAACACCCAAGCCGCCGTACGAAACAGGAATGTAGGCGCGGAGCAATCCGTTCTCTCGCATCGCGGCGATCGCTTCTGCTGGAAAGCGCGCCTTCTGGTCAACATCTGCAGCGTGGACCGCCAACACCTCGTTTCCAATCCGGTCAATGATTGAATCGATGGTCGGTGCAGTCGCAACTATTTCAGGTTTCATCATGGATCCCGCTTCTTTAGTCACCCGACCCTCAGAACTGATTGCGATCAGGGTGCCGAGGGGAGAACTCAACTCTGCTTCCCTGTATTCAGGTCCTCATGGTTCGAACCGCTTCAGCAATGGCGTGGATGCTTTGAAAGGTTTCTCTCGCCAGCATCTCTTCCGGGAACTCACAGTCAAAACAGTCTTCGACAGCCAGCATCAGGTTGACTGTGTTCAGTGAGGTAAGGCCTGCATCGTACAGATCATCGGTATCAGCCAACGTGGTGACGTCAACGGCAAGCTGGGCGCATTCAGCCAGCGTCTGTCTGATGGCCTCCACCAGATCGTCCTTGTCTTGCATGTCGAACTCCAAATCCTTGTACAGCGCCAGGGTTCACAATCATTTCTGTAGAAATACTATCGTTGACTCGCTGAATTGAATGCGATGACCGTCTCAGTGCTCCTGACATCACGGTCGGCAGGATGCAATACCTGGGCGAAGTCTTGCAACACACAGGCTTCAAGAGTGCTTCCGTGCCGGGTCAGGAAGCGATCAAAAGCAGCCAGGCTGTTTCGGGTCAGGGACTTCGGATGGCCCATGACGTTGAATAGTTTGTGCTGCCGTTCTCGTACGGCCCACAGGGCTTTTTCCAGCAGAAGCGCGCGTGACCCGTCAATTGACGCAACGGTATCTTCCGCGCCAACCAGCTTGCGAACGTAGTATTCCCCTGAATTGCCGAGCGCGTAGCCATCACCCAGAGGCTTGTCACCCGTCTGTTTGATCAACTTTTTCCATAGTGTTTGCCAGTAGAAAAGAGGTGAGACACGAAGCGCCGTGATCGGAATCTCAAGAAACCTGCCCGCATCGTTTACGCACATCGGATCGGTGTCGAATTTCCATCGATCAAGATCAGGTGCCGACAAAAAGTCGAACTCCCGGCCCGGATTGACACTTGTGCCACGAGCGTAAACCGTTGAGTCGATCTGTATGCCGGCGTCAGCAAGTGGTGCAGCAAGGGGAGCAAACGGCTGCAGACACCACCCGCCAGCGCGGAATGCACTGGGTCGATACCCTGTAATTGAACGCAGCAATTCAGCGTATCTTTCCAACAACTTCGAGATCTCCGCACTCGAGAAGTTCTGCAGGAGGTAACGAGTCGTGTTGATCTGCCATCTTCCTTCAGACCAGTCCGTATCTTCCCAGTGCGAATGAACATGGAGTTGCACGTCATGTCCTCGACCTGCCAATTCCTTGAGTTGAGTCGCTATTCGCTCCAGTTGATAGTGATGAACGCTCTCCGGGCTTCGGGACAATTTATCCAGATACCCTGCATCAACAAACAGCGTCACCAGGAAGCCATGCCGCTCCAGCAGTTGCGTCAGGACCCGAGTTGGATAAATCAGGCATCCATCCGGTGTACCCGTGTTCCGCCCGAAAAAAAGTTCATAGTCCAGCGTGAGAAGAAATTTCATGTCAGAAAGACAGAAGCGCTGAGAGGCGCTCCTTGAAGCTGAGCACTCCGCACGCCAGTGCTTCGATGTGTGCACTTTCGAAGTGCAAGGGCAGGAAGACTCTACGGATCGTCAGAAGGTCACAGCCAATGTCATTCAACCCGGGTTCGGTGGAAAAAGACGCTTCATAACCGGCCGCGGAAACTGCTTCGCGTGACGCCTGGTCCCAGTCTCCGTTCGGATAACAGAATGTTCGACAGGGTCGGCCGGTGATTGCCTCCAAATCGAGCCTGGATTGAGTCAACTGGTAAGCGCGGGAATCGGGATCGAGTTTGTCAATTCGCATGTGGTCTATGGTATGGCTACCTACATCGATGACACCCCGTTCAACGACTTTCCTGAGTTCGTCAGTGGTTATCGTTGCCGAAACGGGGTCACGTGCCTGCAAGCTCGCGAGGTTCTTATGGGTATGGGATTCAATCGAGTAACAGGCTTCAACAAAAAAATCGTGAAACCGCTGGTCGTGCCACCCCTGAAGTTTGGCGTGACGACGAAGTGCCTGGTATTCGCGCTGCATAGCGCATCGGTCTTCAGGATTGAAAGTAAAGCGCCGACCTTCGACTTCCAGGCGCCAGGGACGATCGATCTGTTGTATTGCGTAGTCAAACCGGTCAAACCAGAACGTGCGGGCGTTGTTCAGATAACCTGTGGTAACAAACAACAGTGGACGAATGTTTCGCGCCTCGAGTACCGGCAACGCCAGGTCGAGGTTGTTTCGATACCCGTCATCGAAGGTCAACAAGACTGGATTTTCAACGCTGCCGTTGCCTCGCAGATGTTCGATGGCACCCTGCATGTCTACCCAGTTGTGGTGCTGGGAAATGACGTCCAACTGATCAGTGAATGTCTGTATGTCTACCTGCTTGCGCAGGGGTCTCCAAAGCAGTTCGCTGCACTGCGGCTCTACACCGTGAACCGTGAGTACGGTCAGCGACAACCGTCGCGCGTGCCGGATGAAACTGAACAGTCCCAGCTGTCGTAACACATTGAGTGAAGTCATCGCTCAAACTGATTGTGTGAAGCGGCAATCGCCTTTACCGCGGCCACCCCGGGTTGCGGTCCAGCGTTCGGGTTTGAGCGTCTCCTACCATTATCCGAGAGACCCGATTGAACACCGACCTCTGGTGAGTCAAGCCGGCTGCCGTCTTCGATGTACTTTCGGTGCCAGTACTCAAGGGAAAGCACACTCCAGAGTTGCATCGAGTAGTCCTGACGACCCTGCAGGTGATCGTGCACCAACTGGTCTACCTTCCCAGGCTCGAGCAGCCCTGTGGTTGCAACTTGTCGAGGATCCAGAATCCGGGTCATCCACGGCCGCAACGCGGATTTGAACCATTGACCAACAGGTGCGTCGAAGCCGGTTTTTGGGCGATCCACGATTGAAGCCGGGAGGTATCGCCTGGCAACGTCTTTCAGAATTCGCTTGGTTCTGCCCTGATGTACGCGAAAGTGCGCCGGCAGTGCTGCCGCGAGTTCAGCTATTCGATAGTCACAAAGTGGTGAACGCACTTCCAGGCTGTTGGCCATACTCATGCGGTCCATGTAAGTCAGTTGAAACTCCGGCAGGTACCCGGAAGTATCTACATCCAGCACCCGACCATGAAAATCTCCGGCTGCCTGTAGTCGATCCGCGATATAACGATCCGCCACAAAGTCTCTGCTTACTCCACTTACCAGCCCGCTGGAAACCTCAGGCGCCAGTTGATTCAGCCATTGCCGATACCCTTCAATCCGGGT
>Ga0163144_10014794_pt1 | contig 16168 bp, 14 predicted proteins | sample OliLak19BULKMAT1_FD_123175 | JGI IMG/M metagenome (GOLD analysis project Ga0163144, IMG submission 123175) | Freshwater microbial mat bacterial communities from Lake Vanda, McMurdo Dry Valleys, Antarctica - Oligotrophic Lake LV.19.BULKMAT1 | ecosystem: Environmental > Aquatic > Freshwater >... | reverse complement strand
ATCTGCAGGATGCGCGTCTTGCCGCCCATCAGACGGACACGCACCAGCTCGAATCCAAGGCCTTCGATCACCGGGCCGATAATGTCGGCAAGGCGTCGGTCGATGGCGGTCTTGGCGATCAGATCTGACATGGCGTTCCCGGAAACAAAAAAGCGGACCCTGCGGCCCGCTTGCGAAGATCGGTAGCTTCGGGTGTGGACCCCGAAACCGCTGTTGACGGACGTATACGGAGAAGCAGGCCGCTCTGCAAGGGGTACTACCAAGGGGTTGGCTTGCAGATATGTGCTCCTCCGCGTCCGATCACGGGATCTGGAAACTGGCTACGACTTAGCATTGCAGGCGTAGCGTGGCGAATGGCACTCGAAACTGCCTTGTAACGCTTTCCGGGGGACGTTGGCTCAAGCCACCCAATAATCACGACCTTCCTTATCTCCTTGCAGACCATCCTCATCGGTTCACACAGATCGCTATCTTGAGAGATCACAAGCGCAACATCAAACCTATTGTTGAACGCGTCGTTCAAGAGGTGTGAGGCCAGATTGACATCAGAACCTTTCTCTTCGGTGTCGTGGATCTCAACGAACTTTGATGGATCTGATACCAACGGGCGCTTCTTCGTTTTCGGCAAAAAGCGGCCCTTGTGGATCGTGAGCTCAGGCAGGGTCCGAAGGGCGCGAAGATAAGCTTGCTGCCTTGTCGGTGCATCCGTATCACCGCTTCGCGGGCTGACATCAGCCGTGAAGTATCTGATTGCTGTGACGTGATCGCCAGGATCCAGAAGTTTTTGCGAAAGTATCTTTATATTCAGCCACTTATGCTCGGTATTCTTCAGACCACGATAATACAGATTGAAGCCGTCGACATAAACGTAAGCTTTCAATCTGCGGCTCCTAGCTGCCGATACAGCAAGGGCCGCTGAGGTTTCCCTCAAACGGCCCTTGAACTGGCGGACCTGCCGCCAGCCGGTATAAATAGAAAATAGGGATACGTTGCGAATCTGTCAATGGTTGAAGACTCGATTCCATAATTGAGTCAAGAAGATTCTCCACATCCTGTGGTCTCGGGTCGACATAGCACCACAAGTCGTACTGAAGAACTCCATCACACCTTGCGGAACACCATCACCAGCCCGCGGTCGTCCTTGTGCGGGTGGTCCGCGCCTTCGTAGATCGCGATGTCGCGCCAAGCGATCGGCGTGATCTTGCCATGCGCCACCAGCCGCGCGAGGGCCGAGCCGAAACCAACGCCGTCGAGGACCGGGCCGATGGTGCCGCATGCAAAGACCGCGCCTGGCTTCGTGATGCGGAGGAGTTCGGGAAAGCACTCCGGCCCGACATGGCCATGGGTGAAGGTGCCGCAGCTGATCACCGCGTCATAGCTGTCGTCGGGGATATCAAGCGTCTTGGTCAGATCCCCCTGCATCAGCTTGCGGTAAAGCCCCTTGCCGCGCGCCACCTCCAGCATCTCGGGCGTGATGTCGATTGCATCAACCGTCAGACCGCGCAGATGTTCGGCGACAAGTCCGGTTCCGGCACCGATATCCAGGATTTCGGCATTGGCGGGCACTTCACCCTTCAGGATCGCAGCAATCTCGCGCGGGGCGATGTAACCCCAGGCCGCGCCGAAGCTTTCGTCATAGTTTTCGGCCCACTCGCCGTAGACGCGGCGGGCGTCTTCGGGACCCTTGATCTGATAGGCATCATCAAGATCGTAATCGGCTTCGGTCATCGCGTTCTCCTTTGGGCCGCCCGTCCTATGCCTCTGGTCGATGACATTGACGTGACAGATTTGCCGCGGCCGCTGGCACCGGAAGGTTGCCAGTCAGATTCCTGCTTACCTGACGGTGCACTGATTGCCGAAGCCGGGACAAGCTGCGATAGACTGGGAATTGTTGTGTAAAAGGTGCGACTCGCATGCCCGAAAGGCTTGGACAGGTTCGGTTCTGGGCCTTCGCGGCGGCAACCGGCCTTTGCCTTGGGGCGGCGCCTGTGGCGGCGCTTGACCGGCTGGATTTTGTGGTGCCCGGGGCCGATGAAGCGGTGGTAAAGGCGGTTCGGCAAGCTTCCCTCCTTCAATCGCTGGAAGCGCAGGACCAGACCAACCCGCAGGATCTGTTGGGCGGGGCAAGGGCCGACTATGGGCGCATCCTTGGAGCGCTTTATGCGCGCGGCCATTATTCAGCGGTGATCCGCATCTCCATTGACGGGCGCGAGGCGGCGACGATCCCGGCGCTGGATCAGCTGGCGGCCATTTCTTCCATCGTGGTGGCCGTCGATCCCGGGCCACCGTTCCGCTTTGGCGCAGCGAATGTAGGCCCTCTCGCGGCAAACACCAGCATGCCAACCGGTTTTCAGACCGGGCGGCCTGCGGAAAGCGGGTTGGTGGGGGGGGCTGTGGAAACGGCGATCCTTGCCTGGCGCGAGGTGGGTCATGCCAAGGCCGCGCTTCGTGACGAACGTGTGGTGGCGGACCACGACACGCAGATCCTTGATGTCGACGTGGCGCTGGACCCCGGCCCGAAGCTGCGCTTCGGCAGGCTGGCGGTCACTGGCGAGGAGCGGATGCGCGAAGCGCGGATCGCCAAGATCGCCGGACTGCCGGTCGGAGAGACGTTCAGCGAAAGCGCGTTGCGGCGGTCCGAAGCGCGGTTGCGCCGTACCGGCATCTTCAGCTCGGTCAATCTGGTCGAGGATGAGGCGATCACCGCGCCCGACGTTCTGGGCATCACGGCAGCGGTCGTCGAACAGAAGCCGCGGCGCTATTCCTTTGGTGCCGAAGTGGCGAGCCTTGACGGCGTGTCGCTGACCGCCCTTTGGTTGCACCGCAACCTCCTTGGCGGGGGGGAGCGGCTGCAGATCAGTGGGTCGGCGACCAATATCGGGGCCGCGACCAGCGGGGCCGACTACGACTTTGCCATCGCTCTGGACCGTCCGGCCACATTCTCCCCCGATACGACCGCCGGGGTGCTGCTGGACTATTCGCATGATGACGAGATCGATTATGCGCTGGATGCGGTGTCCTTTGGTCTGACCCTGTCGCATATCTTTTCCGAACGTCTGACCGCGCGGGCGGCTTTCAGCTATTCGGCGGAAGAAGGGCGCGACCCCGGCGGCAGCTTTGAGTCTCGCAGCCTGCTGTTGCCGGTGGGTGTAATCTGGGACCGGCGCGATTCTCCGCGCGACTCCAAGGCCGGGACCTTCCTTGAGGCGGAGGTGATGCCGTTCTTGGGTTTTTCCTCCACCGGATCGGGCTTGCGCGCCAGCTTTGACGGTCGCGCCTATCGGAGCTTTGGCGGCACCGGGGCGGTCACTCTGGCCCTGCGGCTGCAAGGCGGGGCGGTGGTGGGTCCCAGCCTGTTGGACACCCCGCGCGACATGCTGTTCTTTTCCGGCGGGGCCGGGACGGTGCGGGGCCAGCCCTACCGGTCGCTGGGCATACCGGTGACGCGGAACCTGGGGCCGGAGTTCCAGATCGGCGGCCAGTACTTCCTTGCCGGATCGATCGAGGTTCGCGCCGACATAACGGAACGGATCGGCATTGTCGGCTTTGTGGACGCAGGAAGTATCGGTCTGGACGGGTTCGTCGACGATTTCAACGAACCACATGCCGGGGCCGGGTTGGGGGTACGCTATGACACCGGGCTTGGTCCGCTGAGGCTTGATATCGCCGCTCCGGTCAGCGGTGACACGGGGGATGGGGTGCAGATCTACATCGGTTTGGGGCAGGCATTCTGATGCGGCACCTCGCAGTAATCGCGGCCCTAGCTTTGGCCAGCCCGGCGGCAGCGCAGGACACCTCCAGCGATGTCGGCTTCCTGACCGGCTTTTTGCAGGACAGCCTGTCCGGGGCCGGGCGGACCGTCACGATCGACGGTTTTGCCGGGGCGCTGTCGTCGCGGGCCACCGTTGAAAGACTGACGATTGCCGATGACGCGGGTATCTGGCTGACGGTTGACGGAATTACCCTGGACTGGAGCCGGTCCTCCCTCCTCTCCGGCGCGCTGTTGGTCGATGAGTTCTCTGCCGACCATATCACCCTGACCCGACTGCCGACGACGGATGACCCGGCCCTGCCCGCGCCCGAGGCTGGCGGGTTTGCCCTGCCTGATCTGCCGGTCAGCATCGACATCGAACAGGTTTCCGCCGCGCGGATCACCCTCGGCCCGGATGTGCTCGGCCAACCTGTCGAAGGGTCACTGGAGGCGAGCCTGCAACTGGCCGGTGGTGCCGGGCAGATGACGCTGGATCTTCTGCGCACCGATGACGGGCCAGAGGGGGCGATACGGCTTGATGCTGCTTTTGACAACCTGACCCGGGAACTGGTCGTCGATCTGACGGCAAAGGAAGAGGCAGACGGGATTGTCACCAGACTTCTTGGGCTACCGGGCGCGCCTGCTGCCGACTTTCGTCTCGTCGGCAACGGCACGCTGGAGGCCTTTGCCGCCGACATCACGCTGGCGACGGATGGCGAAGACCGGCTCACGGGCCAGATAGCGCTTGGCGGGATCGAAGACGGCGGTTACCGGCTGCAGACGACGCTGCAAGGCAATCTTGCACCGTTACTTGCACCGGAACATGTGGATTTCTTCGGTACCAGCGTCGCACTGTCCGTTCTTGCCGAACGCTCCGCCGCGGGTCGCGTCACGGTCGAGAATTTCGTCCTCAGCACACGCTCGCTCCAGCTTGCGGGCAGCGCCACAATTGCGGCGGACGGGCTGCCCGAAACGGTGGCGGTCACCGGCCTTCTGGCCGATCCTGATGGCGGGTCGGTGCTTTTGCCCTTTGGCAACAGCCCGACGCGGGTTGATCAGGCGTCGTTCGATCTGGATGCCGATCTTGCCGGCACGGGCGACTGGCGGGGTTATCTCTCGATCGAAGGTCTTGTCGGCGACGCCGTTCAGGCTGACCGGCTGAGCCTGTCAGGATCGGGCAGCATCGCGCGTTTATTGGAGGGACGCCGACTGGGTGGTACCTTCCGCTTCATCGCCGAAGGGTTGCAGCAGGCCGATGCCGCGCTGCAGTCGGCGCTTGGCAGCGCCTTTGACGGGACCGTTACGGTCAGCCATCTGGAAGGCGATGACGTGGTGGTGCTGTCTGACTTGCAGCTACGCGGTGAGGGCCTCGACCTCTCCGGCGCGCTGGAGATTGCCGGGCCGGTAAGCGGCTTTCTTGTCGACGGCAGCCTGCAAGCAGCGGCCGAGGATCTGTCGCGTTTTGCCCCGCTTGCCGATCTGGCGCTGGCGGGGCGGGGTACCGTCACCCTGACCGGCAAGGCGGGCCCGTTGTCCGGGCTGGTCGATGGCACCGTTGCCCTGACCGCCATGGGCCTTGAGGTCGGGATTGCGCCGCTGGACCGGCTGTTGGTGGGCACCTCGACGCTCAACCTGTCGGTCTTGCGCGACCTGAGCGGGACGGAACTGCGGTCCCTTGATCTGACTGCCGGTGCGCTTGGCGTCGAGGCGTCGGGCAAGCTGACCTCGACCGGCACGGAGCTTGCGGCCAAGGTCAGGCTTGACGATCTTGGGGCAGCACTGCCGGGATGGACCGGCGCGGTCAACCTTGACGGCACCTATGCGGGAACCACCGATCTGGGCCGGATTTCGGTGACCGGAACCGGCAGCGGTCTTGCCAGCGGGACCGCCCCCCTCGACCGGCTTATGGAGGGTGAAAGCCAGCTTGCTGCCGACCTTGCCCTGCGCGATGGGCGGTTGATCGTGGAAAGCGCGAAACTGACCACACCGCAACTGTCGCTCGCCGCCATCGGTGACCTTGGCGCCACCGACCAGACGCTAAAGATTGAGGGCAGCCTGACTGACCTTGGGCTGATTGTCGAAGGTGTGCGCGGGCCGTTGCGGGTTGCGGGACGGGTGGTTCAGGACAGCGCGGGCCTCCTCCTCGATCTTGCCGGCCGGGGGCCGGGGCAGGTGGATGGCAAGCTGACCGGGCGAATTGCGGCGGATTTCGCCACCGCCGATCTGGCGCTGGTCGGGTCTGGGCAGGCTGGTTTGGCCAATCTCTTGCTTGCCCCCCGCGCTATCGACGGGGCAGTGCAATATGATCTGCGGCTGTCGGGTCCGTTCGTCCCGGCATCGCTGTCGGGCCGGGTCACCCTGGCCGACGGGCGGCTGACCGACCCCAACCTCGGCTTCGCGGTCGAGGGGATCGAGGCGCTTGCCACCCTGCAACGGGGTGGGGCGGTTATCGCCGCCACCTCGCGCGTGTCGACCGGAGGGCTGATCCGGGTGGACGGACCGGTCAGCCTGTCGCCGCCGTTTGATGCCGATCTGTCAATCGCGCTCGACGGTCTGCGGCTGCTCGATCCGGAGCTTTACGATGCCACGGCAAGCGGCGCAGTCCGCTTTGACGGTCCCCTGACGGCGGGGGCGGCAATCAGCGGGGCGGTCGTTCTGTCTGCGGCAGAGTTGCGCGTGCCCGACAGTACGCTATCCAGCATCGGCGCCATTGCCGAGATCATCCATCTGAGCGAACCGGCAGAGGTGCGCCGCACCCGCGAACGCGCTGGCCTGCTTGGCACGGATTCCAGGGATCGCGCCGCCGTGGCGGCTGCATTTGGCCTCGACCTGACGATCTCGGCCCCGAACCGCATCTTCCTGCGGGGGCGCGGGCTTGACGCGGAGCTTGGCGGGTCGATTCGGCTGACCGGGACCACCGCGGCCATCGTGCCCTTCGGCGCCTTCAGCCTGATCCGGGGTCGTCTGGACATTCTGGGCAAGCGGTTGGTGCTGGATCAGGCCGATCTTGCGCTGGAGGGCAGCTTTGTGCCGGTCCTGACGATTTCCGCGAGCACGGAAAGCGACGGCATTACCAGCTTTGTCCGGATTGAAGGGGCAGCGGATGATCCGGTGGTCACCTTCACGTCGAACCCGGAACTGCCGCAGGAGGACGTGATCGCACGGCTGCTCTTCGGCCGCGGGCTTGACAGCATTTCGGTGCTGCAAGCGGTGCAACTGGCCAATGCCGTCGCCGTCCTTGCCGGGCAAAGCGGTGAGGGTGTGATCAACCGGCTGCGCAAGGGCTTTGGGCTGGATGATCTTGACGTGACCACTGCCGACGATGGCACGACCGCGCTGACAGTCGGCAAGTACTTGACGGAAAATGTCTATACCGAGGTCGAGGTTGGACAGGGCGGACAAAGCCGGGTCAACCTGAACCTCGATGTCCGGCCCGGTGTGACGCTGAAGGGCCGCGTCGGCGACGATGGCGAAACCGGCTTGGGGATCTTTGTCGAAGGCGACTATTGACCCGTTCGGGTCAGTCGACCACACGCTCGAACAGGATCAGCCCGGCAAGACCGCTGGTCGACTGCACCGACCGGCGGATCTTGTTGCCTTCGATCCAATACTCGCTGCCGATCGACCCCTGCGGGCGGGTGCACGCTTCCTTGACATGGGTGACGCTGTGGTTGCGTTCCACGACGGTAATCGTTTCCCGGCCAACGACCGTCACGGTGCAATCATAGGTGCGCCTGCTCACCTGATCGTCAGCGCCAAGGAAGAAATAGCGCCGCTGATAGGTCGCACCGTTCTGCAGCAGCTGTCCCACTGTCGGCGCATCGGCAGACAACACGTCGGGTCCCAGGCCCCGCGTCTGGATCAGAACACCATCGCGAAGGGTGAAGGTGGTTCCATCGGTGGTCGTCCAAGTCTGAACGCTGCCCTTGGTGTCGGCCAGCGTCAACAACACGTCCGCACCCCGGAATTCGACCACCGCGCGCAGGATGGGAATGCCATAGGCTTCGATTTCTGCACGGCTCACTGGTTTTGCCGCCACGCCCGCGCTTTGCGCCCGCTTTTCCTTGAACTGCACCAGGCTCGCCTGCGCAAGGGTTCCAACCGTTGCCATCATCGGCGACAATTGGGCTTTATCGCAGCCCACCACGAGCGCGCATGCGATAACAGCTGCCGACAGTCGCGACAGGATTTTCAACGCCAGACCCTGCCCCATTCGGGATCAAGCGCCTCGGTGTGGTAATCGCGGATCGAGTCATACAACCGCCCATCCACGTTCAGACGCGCACCGCCATCGCCACCACTGGGCCGCAGCGTGGTGCCGAAGGTCTGTTTGGTCTGGTTTCCCACCGCCCAGTTCAGCGGCACCGAAAAGCGCACGCCTTTGTCGAACGCGCCCTCACCAAACTCTTCCGCTGTGGCGTCGGTCACCGTGGCAAAAGCCCCGATCCGCCAGCCATTGACGAAGATCCGGTCAAGAGACACCGTGGCACCGAAATCGCCCGCCAGATAGCGACCGACATCGATCTGGCCAAGATAGCCGTTGCCGAAATCATAGTAGGCCGACACATGGCCGGTCACCACGTCATAGTCATACTCGTCCACGCCAAAAACACCGTCAGTGTCTCGTTGATAGGTGTAGTTCAGCTCGACCCCAAGGCCGAGCGGGTTATCGACCCGCTTCCACAACAGCTCACCCGAGACACCGGCATGCATCCGTTCCAGATAGCCCACGGTAAAACGCGAGTAGATGTCCGCAGCCGGGCGGGCGTACCAGGCCAGCGTCAACTCTTCCAGAGCAGGGTTGCCATTGTCGGAATAGCGTGCGCCATCCGACCGGACCGGCTGCAACAGCGAGCCCGATGCCACAGAGTCGACATCGCCAACCAACCGGCCGTAGACCGAACCCTTGATGACCAGACCGGGACGGATGCTGTAATTCGCCGACAAGCGCAGGCCGACCTCGGGCTGCAAAGGCTGCGGCAACCTGAAGGCAGGCTTCAGGCCCCACCAGAAGTCAGGGTAGGGGTCTGTTTCGGCGATGGCGGTGGCGGGTGCCTGTCCGGCATCGGTTATGGTGACCCGCTCACGCAAGAGCGTGGTATTATCAGCAACATACTCCAGCTCTTCCAGATCGCTGCGCCGGATGGTCACCTTTGAAGCGCCCATTCCGTTGACGACGGGAACGATCTCGAACACTTCGACCGAAGCGGGCATCAGATGGCTGAGTGCGCGGGCCGTGCGGCCGATGGCTTGCGACCCGGCGTCGATACGGGTGTTGCGGATGCGGATTTGAACCGTGGTCGCGGTGTAGGACAGGCTATCGATCACGATGCCATCCACTGCCAGCCGCTTATCCAGGTTTTTCTGCAACAGCGGCCCGGCATCCGGCTGGGTTACCCATTCGCCGTCATAGGCCTCGGGGTCGGCGGCGCGGGACGGCCGCGATTTCACCGCCATCGGAGCCGCGCCCATGACCCCGCCAGTGGCGCGGTTCTTCGGGTCAAGGATCAGGTGGAGGGCAAAGCCGATCTCGGTTCCGTGCACGTAGTACAGACCGTAGCGGGCATTCGGGCCCTTCTGATATTCAAGGCCAAAGTTGAACGGTCTGGCACGATCGATGATGCCACGCTCATCATCTTCAAGCGTATAGGTATCCGACGAATATTCGCCCTTGAAGGTCCAGGTGTCGGTCACCTTGACCTCGACCCCGCCGAAGGGTGCGGCCTCGCCACGGAACCACTGGTCCACGTTCGGCCTGCCGATGACACCGTTTTCCGGGCGGTCGCCAAAGGGTGATCCGATGGAGTCGTAGCTGCCGAACCGGCCCCAGCCCAGACCCGCCGTCACCTTGATCCGCTCGCCAAGGGATTTCGTCGCCGCAATGTATTCGGCCGAGTAGGCATACTCGCCGGTGAAATCGTTGATGCCGATGGTCACGGCAGGCAGAACTTCGCCTTCCTTCACGATAAGGAAGCGCAGGTCGAGGCTTTTGTCACTGATCTTGTCGTCGCCGGGAATCACGTTGTCCCAGTCGCGCCACGTCTGGAAGTGATACGATGCCGACAGACGCTCACTGATCTGAAAGCTGAGCGTCGTCCGCGTGATGGGACCGACACTGCCGACGCTGAACGTGAACGCCCCATCCGACTGCGCCTCACCCGAGGGCATGTCGATCAACCCGGTCCCACCCGAGAGGTTGAGCGATGGCGTCATCTCGGCATAGGCGGGCGCGCTGCACAAAACGGTTGTGCAGACAAGGCTGGCAAGCAAATGGCGGGACGGCAAAAGCATGATCAACAACACCCGAAAACCCCAAATAGTCTATGCGAAGATGTGCCGCGAAGAGCAAGACCTATCAACTTCGGTCGACATCAATCCGCGCGCGTTATGGCTTTACGGCACGTCTTCCTCAAGTTTGAGACGCAGTTGCCGCAGCACCGGCAACAGGGCGCGAACCCTGTCAGCGCCCAGCGCCGTCACCACTTCGGCGATCAGCGGCACCATCGTCGCTACCGCCGAATCACGGGCTGCCTTGCCCGCCGGACTGATCGCCACGAACTTCCGCCGCGCATCTTCCCAGTCGGGGCGGATATGGATGTGGCCTGCCCACTCCAGACGGGCCAGGGTGTTGGTCATCGCCCCGCGCGTCACGTGAAACGACCGGGCCAGCTGCGCCGGTGTACGTTCGTCGTTGATGCGCGCCAGATGATTCAAGACCGCGAAATGGGACAATTGCATGCCCTTCGGGAGCGCCCTCGACATCCGGTTGCGCGCCAGCTGATCGGCGGTGAAGAGTTCGCCAAAGAGGGCGACTGCGATCTCGTCGGTGCGATCCTCCGCCTTGGCTTCGGTCATGGCCCGGCAAAGTCCCGGTCGTGGAGGAGGGATGGCACCCGAAACCGTGCCGCCTCGACCTGGGCAAGATCAAGGTCGACCAAGGTCACGCCCGGGTTGGTTCCGCCGTCTGCCAAGACCTCACCCCAGGGGTTTATGGCAAGCGAATGACCATGTGTGCGCCGCCCTTTGCCCTCACGCTCCGGATGAAACCCCGTCTGTGCTGGGGCAAGTACGAAAGCCCCGGTCTCGATCGCGCGTGCACGGAGCAAATGCTCCCAATGGGCGGCGCCCGTGATGTGGTTGAAGGCGGCGGGCACGGTGATGATCCCGGCCCCGGCCTGAGCCAGCCGCCGGTAAAGATCTGGAAAGCGCAGGTCATAGCAGATGGTCATGCCCAGCAAGGCAAACGGCGTCTCGGCGATCACCGCCCGGTCGCCGGGACGGTAGCCCGCACTTTCGCGGTAAACCTCGGTTTCCGAGACATTCACATCGAACATGTGGATCTTGTCATAGCGGGCCGCAATGTCGCCCGCCGGATTGATCAGGAACGACCGGTTGGCAAACCGGCCATCGGCATCCGTCGTCAAAAGCCCGAGCGAGCCGATCAGCAGCCAAATCCCTGCAGCCCTCGCCTCTGCCCGAAGGGCGGCAAGCGTGGCATCCTCTGCCTCATGGCGAAAGGCCATCCGCTGCCGGTCGCGGTTGGACGACAGGCCATTCGTCAACTCGGGTGTCAGAACAAAATCGGCACCGGCCTGTGCCGCCTGACGCAGCAAAGCCACCGTCGGCGGCAGGTTTTCTGCCGGATCGTCGGTGACCGTCAGCTGGAGGAGGGCGGCCCGCATCACCCGGCCAGCAGCGGATCAAGCTTGCCGGCGTGATCCAGCGCATGAAGGTCGTCCGATCCGCCTACATGCACCGAGCCGACAAAGATCTGCGGCACCGTGCGACGCCCGTTCGCCCGCCTGCTCATGAACTCGCGCAGGGCCGCGTCGCTGCTGACATCAATCTCGGTGAACGGCACGCCCTTGCGATTCAGAAGCCGCTTGGCCGCGTGGCAGTAGGGGCAGGTTCGTGTGGTGTAGATCTCAACCGGGCGCATGGATAAATCCTTGATTGCGCCGGTGATTATAGAGGTTCAATCGTCTTTCGCAACGCGCGCCAGCGACAGGACACTGACCGACTGCGCCCGCGCGGCCAAAAGCACCTCGGTCGCGGCGGCGAAGGTCGCCCCAGAGGTCATCACATCGTCGACCAGCAGGATGTCGCGATCCTCAACCCGTGCAAGGTGGCGTTTGGGAATCCTGAAAGCGCCGGTCAGGTTGGCAAAGCGGCCATCGCGACTGCGGCCATCCTGCGACCCGGTAAACCGCTGCCGGACCAGCGCGTCCGGGCAGTGATCCAGTCCCGCCGCCCGCGCCACCTGCCGCGACAGCAGCGCCGACTGGTTGTAGCGGCGGCGCAAAAGCCGCAGCCAGTGCAGCGGAATCGGCACCACCAGCATGCCGGGCCGCAGGATCGGCTCGGCTGCCTTTGACAGCCACACACCGGCCGGGCGGGCAAGGTCCATCCGGTCACCATGCTTCAGCGCCAGAACCAGCTTGCGCCCGTTGTCGCGGTAAAGGAGCGCTGCCCGCCCCTGCCCCCAGGGCCGGGCGATGGTGATGCAATCGTCGCAGATCGCCCGCTCCGCCCGGTCGGTTCCGGGCAGGGGCAAACCGCATTGATCGCAGACCAGCCCGCCGATGAACGGTGTCTCGCGCCAGCACGCACCGCAGAGCCCGAAGTCGGATGTGACCGGGGCCGCGCAACTGATGCATTGCGGCGGGTAAAGCAGCTGCAGCGCGGCTTGCATTCGAGCACCCCCTCCTTACGTTGCGGACAATGACAGCGTCCCCGCCCCCCCTGACCGATCTTGCGGCCCTCGCCCGGCAGCGCGAACGTGCCTGCCGTCTGCCCTGCCACGACGCGGCGATGTTCGCACACCGCCTTGCCCTAGCCGATGTGCAGGAAAGACTGGTTGAGGTTAACAGAACCTTTACGTCACCCGTCGTGGTCACCGGTTTTCCCGATCTTTGGCGCGATGTCGCTCGCGGAGCGCTGGTTACTGCCGATCAGGATGCGCTTGGCTTGACCGCCGGGGCGCATGATCTGATCGTGCATGCCATGGGTCTGCATTGGGCGAACGACCCCCTTGGCCAGCTTGTGCAATGCCGCAGGGCCCTGCGCCCGGATGGCCTGTTCATCGCGGTCTTTCCCGGCGGACGCACGCTTAACGAACTTCGCAGCGCTTTGGCCGAAGGGGAAAGCCGGGCTATCGGCGGCCTGTCCCCCCGCGTGGTGCCGATGGGCGAGATACGTGAGCTTGGCGGTCTGATGCAGCGCTCAGGGTTTGCCTTTCCGGTTGCTGACAGCGTGACGCAGCGGGTGGAGTATGCTTCGTTCAGGGCACTCCTGGCCGATCTGCGCGCGATGGGTGAGACGAACGCCCTTGCCGCGCGGCCACGTCAGTTCACTCGCCGCAGTGTCCTTTCCGAAGCGGAGGTGATCTATCGGCAGACGTTCACCCTGCCCAACGGAAGGCTCCTGGCAACGCTCGATCTGGTTTTCCTGACCGGCTGGGCCCCGCATGACAGCCAGCAAAAGCCCCTCCGCCCCGGCAGCGCCCAGCAGCGCCTCGCCGATGCCCTGGGCGCGGTGGAAGAGCCATTGCCAAAGGGCGGTTGACCCGCGCGTCCCAGCATATATGTCCCCACTCTGGACCTGCGAAAGAAACCCCCATGCTGGATGCAAAGACCGGGCAGTCGCCCACGCCCAACGATGCCGACCGCTGGGTGAACCCCGGTGAGGGGCGGCTGACACATGCGCCTATCGATCACCCTCCGGTCAGAAAGTCGCGCATCGGGGTGCTTTTGGCCAATCTGGGCACGCCGGACAACTATGACTACTGGTCAATGCGCCGCTATCTGAACGAATTCCTGTCTGACAAGCGCGTGGTCGATTACGCCAGCTGGAAGTGGCAGCCGCTCCTCCAGCTGATCATCCTGACCAAGCGGCCGTTTTCTTCCGGGGCCAATTACAAGCTGATCTGGAACCATGAAAAGAACGAAAGCCCACTGTTGACCATCACCAAGGCGCAGACCGCCGCCATCGCCGAAAGCGTCGCCAAGCGCTATGGGGCCGAGGTCCTGGTGGATTTCTGCATGCGCTATGGAAACCCGTCGACCGAGTCCCGGGTGCGGGCGATGGTCGATGCGGGATGTGAGAAGATCATGTTCTTCCCGCTATACCCGCATTACGCCGGGGCAACCTCGGCCACCGCGAACGACCAGTTCTTTCGTGCCCTGATGAAGGAAAAGCGCCAGCCTGCCGTGCGGACGGTGCCGGAATACTTTGCCCATCCCCGCTATATCGACGCCCTCGCCCAGTCGGTGGAGCGTGCCTATGCAGCCCTTGACCACCGCCCCGATGTGCTGGTCGCAAGCTACCACGGCATGCCGCAGCGTTATCTGATGGAGGGCGACCCCTACCATTGCCAATGCGCCAAGACCTCGCGCCTCTTGCGCGAACGGCTGGGGTGGGAGAAGGGGTCGATCGACACCACGTTCCAGTCGGTCTTCGGGCCAGAGGAGTGGCTGAAACCCTACACGGTGGAGCATGTGGCGGAACTGGCCAAGGCCGGGAAGAAGCGCATCGCCGTGATGGCCCCCGCCTTTTCAGCCGACTGCATCGAAACGCTGGAAGAGATCAACGGTGAGATCCGTGAGGCGTTCGAACATGCGGGAGGGGAAAGCTTTACCTACATCCCCTGCCTGAACGACGATGCCGCGCATATCGAGGCGCTGGTCGAGGTGATCGAGGATAACCTGGCGGGATGGCTGCCACGGCCGGAGTGATCCGTCAGTCAGTGGCGGCGACGGACAAAGGCTTGGGCATCAGGCAGCGAGCGTTTGTGACCCCACGCTGCATGGCTTAATCACGACGCATGTCCCTGACCTGATCGCCTGACCTGCCGCCTAGATCAGCAGCACCTGCGTGCCAACCTCGGCCATTTGGAACAGCTCTTCGATATGCTCGTTGTAAAGACCGACGCAGCCGCTGGAGGACCGACGCCCGATCTTGCGCGTGTCATGCGTGCCGTGGATCCGGTAATAGGTCCACGACAGATACAGCGCGCGGGTGCCCAGCGGGTTGTCCTTGGAGCCGCCGGGAATTTCCGGTGGCCATTCGGGGTGCCGCTCCAGCATCGACACGGTCGGTCGCCAGGTCGGATTGACGACCTTCTGCACGACTTCGGTCCGGCCAAGCCGCGTCAGATCGTCGGTCAGCGGGACAGAGGTCGGATAAAGCCGATAGACCGACTGATCCGACGACCAGTAATGCAGCGCCCGGGAGGTGATATCGACCAGGATCGCGCCGCCGTTCGTGTTCTCGAAATAGTCCTGCCACTGCAGGATCCGAAAGCTTGACGCGTTGTTGCGAACGCTGCCGGACAAGGCGGGCTGAAACTCGGTGCTGCTGTCTTGCGCGATGGCAGGCAGGGCCGCCAGACCGGCAACGCCAACCGCCCCGCCCAGCACGCTGCGCCGGTTGATCAGATCATTCGCCATCAGGCCACTCCTTTAACCAGTTAGACTTGTGGTTCTATAATCCTTTCGGCCGAACACGGCAATTCAAAGAGATGTCATGTGCCGCCAACCGGCAGAAGGCCGTTTGAACCTTGCCGCCAGTTTCGCTAATGAGGGCGCAACTGCTGCGGACTGCGGCTTGATCTGGTGGACACGATGGACAGACGGATGTTTCTATTGACGGGCGCTGGCCTTGTGCTGTCGGCCTGCACCTCGTCGGCACCCACGCTTGGCGCGGACGGGCGGCCCCTGCCGAAGGTCTACAAGATCAAGCCCGGCGATGAAGAGGCGATTGCGTTCCGCCTGCTCGACTCTGTCAACACCTTGCGGGCAGCAAAGGCGCTGCCCGGCCTCAGCTTTGACGCAAGACTCAACGCCGCCGCGGCCACCCATTCCCGCGACATGTCGGTGCAGAACCGGCCCTGGCACTTCGGCTCGGACGGATCGTCGCCGCTGACCCGGGCGCAACGCAGCGGCTATACCGGTCGGGTGATCGGTGAGCTGATTTCGGAGACCTATGAGACGGAGCTGGAGACACTGTCGACCTGGATGGCGACGCCCGACACCCGTGCCGTGATCATGGACCCGACCGCCCGCCTTGTCGGCTTTGCCTGGTTTCAGGAGCCATCCGGCAAGCTTTGGTGGACGATGCTGACCGGTGCCTAGGGCAACAGATAGATCGGCGTACCCGGATCGACCATCGCGTAGATGGTCTCCATCTCGCGGTCGGTGACCGCGACACACCCCAGCGTCCAGTCGCGCCGCGAGACCGGGTCATTCGGAGCGCCGTGGATAAAGATATCCCCACCCGGCTTTTGCCCGGCGGCCTTGGCAAAGGCGATGTCCTCCTCGTTGGGGTAGGACACCCGCAGCGACAGGTGATAGTTCGAGTCGGGGTTGCGGTGGGTGATGTAGTAAAGCCCCTCGGGCGTCTTGCCGTCGCCTTCGAACT
>Ga0163144_10014789_pt1 | contig 16170 bp, 11 predicted proteins | sample OliLak19BULKMAT1_FD_123175 | JGI IMG/M metagenome (GOLD analysis project Ga0163144, IMG submission 123175) | Freshwater microbial mat bacterial communities from Lake Vanda, McMurdo Dry Valleys, Antarctica - Oligotrophic Lake LV.19.BULKMAT1 | ecosystem: Environmental > Aquatic > Freshwater >... | reverse complement strand
TCTGCCGCGTGTCGACGACCGACAGCGACGGACGCGTCTTTCGCGCGTACTCGAACGGCCTCTTCCAGAGCCGAGCGCTCGCGTTCAAGATCGACGGCACCACGCCGCCGGCACCTGGGATGACGCTGACGTTCGACGTCGGCGGGCTGCCGCAGACGCTTGGTGTCGACCTCACGCCAGGCACGGTGCCCGGCAGCATCCCCGTGGACGTCTTCTACTCGGTCATCGACAACAAGCTCTACGCCGTCGACGCCGGACGCGCGGCGCTCACTCGCATCGCGATCGACAACGTCAGCACCGAGCGGCTCTTCCAGTAGCGGCATGGGGCCCCGCGACAAGGGCACGACCGCGCGAGATCCGGTGGACGACGGTGTCGCCGCCAACGACGACGTCGCGGTGGGCAGCATCGAGGTCGGCAGCGCACTCGGCAGCGCGACGCAGAAGGGCGGCCGCCACACGCCGGTGATGTTGCAGTTCTTTCGCGCGAAAGATCAGCACCCCGACGCGCTGCTGTTCTTCCGCATGGGCGATTTCTACGAGCTCTTCTACGAAGACGCCGTCGTCGCTTCGCAGTTGCTCGATCTGACGCTGACCTCGCGCAGCAAAGGCCCGGTCGGCGAGGCGATCCCGATGGCGGGCGTGCCGCATCACGCGGCGGGAGGCTACATCGCGCGTCTGCTCGAGAAGGGGCAGCGCGTCGCCATCTGCGAGCAGATGGCCGATCCGTCGAAGGTGAAAGGCATCGTGCCGCGCGAGGTCGTGCGCGTGATCACGCCCGGGCTCGTGCTCGATCCAGACGCGCTCGACGCGCGCGCGCACAACTACCTCGCGTGTGTGGCGCGCACCGGCGGGACCGCGATCGGCCTGTCGACGCTGGAGATCAGCACGTCGGAGGCGCGCGCGTGTGTCGTCGCGGATCTGCCGCTGCTGCTCGCCGAGCTGGCGCGCCTCGATCCGCGCGAGCTGCTCGTGCCTGAAGGCGACGTTCAGCTGCTCGACACGCTCGCTCGCGTGCTGCCGCGCGCCGCGCTCCGCGAGGTCGCCGCCGCCGATGTCGCGCGAACGCTCACCACGGCGCTCGGCGCGGACGCGGCGCGCGCAGCGATCGCGCGGCTCGCCCCAGAGGCTGCGGCCGCAGCGGCCGGCGCGCTCGCCTATGCGATCGACGCGCAGCACGGGGTGACGCTCGGCGTAGTCGACGTGCTCGCGTATGACCCGAGCGCGCAGCTGGTGCTCGACGAGGCCGCGGTGCGCAACCTCGAGCTGGTGCGGACGCTCGGGGGTGAGAAGCGCGGCTCGCTCCTGCAGCTCCTCGACGAGACGCGCACCGCGATGGGCGCGCGGCTGCTGCGCCGTCGGCTGCTCGCGCCGCTGACCGAGCTCGCGTCGATCCGCCGGCGACACGACGCCGTCGAGGCGTTCGTGCTCGATCGTGTGCTGCGCGATGAGGTGCGCGAGGGCCTCGCTGCGACTGGCGATCTCGAGCGGCTGGCCACGCGCGCGGCGCTCGGCGTCGCGACGCCCCGAGATCTCGGCGCGCTGCGCGATGGTCTGCAAGCGGCGCAGCGCGTCGTCGAGCGCTTGCGTCGGCGTGAGCATGCGCTCGCCGATGGGCTCGGTCCGTGTCTGCCTGTCGATGTCTGCGAGGACGTTGCCGACGAGCTGGCGACCGCGCTGAGCGACGCGCCGCCCATTTCTCCACGGGAGGGCGGCATCTTCCGCGACAAGATCGACGCGCGGATCGACGAGCTGCGCGAACTCTCTTCCTCCGGCAAAGACGTGCTGCTCGCGCTGGAAGAGCGCGAGCGTCAGCGCACGGGGATAGCGTCGCTCAAGATCCGCTACACGCGGGTGTTCGGCTATTACCTCGAGGTCACCAAGCGCAACCTGCCGCAGGTGCCGGCGGACTATCGGCGCAAGCAGACCGTGGCCGGCGCCGAGCGCTTCACCACGCAAGAGCTCGATGACCTGCAGGTGAAGATTCTCAATGCCGACGAGCGCCAAAAGGGCCTCGAGTGCGAGCTGTTCGAGGCGCTGCGCACGCGCGTCGCCGAACACACCCATCGCCTGCACGGCCTCGCTGCGCGGCTCGCCGATCTCGACGTTCACGCGTCGCTCGCGGAGGTCGCGCATCGCTTCGGCTACGTGCGACCGACGCTCGACGAGGGCTCGGTGCTCGAGCTGATCGAGCTGCGCCATCCAGTCGTCGAGCGGCTCGCCGCCGCTGGCGCGTTCGTACCCAACGACGTCTGCCTCGACTTCGCAGCCGCGCGGATGATGATCGTCACCGGGCCGAACATGGCGGGAAAGTCGACGGTGATGCGCCAGACGGCGCTCGCCGTGATCCTCGCGCAGGCGGGCGCGTTCGTGCCGGCGAAGCGCGCGCTGATCGGGCTCGTCGATCGCGTCTACACGCGCGTCGGCGCGAGCGACAACCTCGCTGGCGGGCAGAGCACGTTCATGGTCGAGATGACCGAGACGGCGGCGATCCTCGCGGGCGCGACGCGACGCTCGCTGGTCGTGCTCGACGAGATCGGCCGCGGCACCAGCACCTACGACGGACTCGCGATTGCGTGGGCCGTCGCCGAGCAGCTGCACGATGTCGTCGGCTGTCGCGCGATGTTCGCCACGCACTATCACGAGCTCTGTGAACTCGAGAGCACACGCAGCGGCGTGGTGAACTTCAACGTCGCCGCGCGCGAGTACCGCGGCGACGTCGTCTTTCTGCACGAACTCGTGCGCGGCGCGGCGAGCAAGAGCTACGGCGTCGCGGTGGCGCGGCTCGCGGGCGTGCCAGAGCCGGTGCTCGCGCGCGCCAACGCGATCCTCGGCGCGCTCGAGCTCGGCGCAGCGCTTCCATCGGGCGGCCACGCCAGCGTCCGGCCGCGCGATGAGGCGGGGAGGGCGCAGCTCGATCTCTTCGGTGGTGTCGCGCCGGTGCCGGCCGCGCCGCTCGAGAGCGAGGTCGAGCGCGAGCTGCGCCTCATCGAGATCGAACGCCTCACGCCGCTCGAAGCGCTGAACTTTCTCGCCGCGCTGCGCCGGAAAGTGATGTGAGCGATCGCGCCCAACTTGCGCGTGATCGCCAGTGCTACGCCCGCGCGCAGCTGTTAGGATGCCCGCACGATGAGCGATCAAGACGAGCTCTCGCGCATTCGCATCGCCGTCGACGAGGCCGATGACGCGCTCGCATCCGCGCTCGATGCCCGCACCCGCGCGGTGAAGGCGTTCGTCCAGCTGCGCTCACGCAATCCGGACGGCTACTACACGCTCGCACGTAGCACCGAGGTGCTGAGCCACCTGCGCGAGAAAATTCGCGACTTCCCGGAGAGCGGTCTCGAGCCCGTGTTGCGCGAGGTGCTCTCGGCCTGCGATGCGATCGTGCGACCGGTGCGCATCACCTATGCAGGCGCCGAGGGCGGGCTCGCACACGAGGCCGCGCGCAAACACTTCGGCGCATCGGCGCAGCTGGTCTCGCTCGACGAGGTCGGCGCGGTCGTCGACGAGGTCGCGCGCGGCGAGGCGAGCTTTGGCGTGGTGGCGCTCGAGACCTCGAGCGACGGCGCGGTCTCGGCGACGCTCGACGCGCTCGCCACCACCGACGTCATGATCTGCGCGGAGCTGACCGTCCCCGTCAGCTTCCATTTGGTGTCGCGCACCGGCAACGGCACCGACCTCGACAAGATCTACGTGACCTCGTCGTCATACCAGTCGTGCGAGCGCTGGCTCCGTGCGCACTTCGCGCGCGCGACAGTCATCGACGTGCCCTCGCTGAGCATGGCCGCGCAGCTCGCCGCAGAAGATCACGGCGCCGCAGCGATCGCCACGCAGACCATCGCGGAAAAGCTCGGGCTGCGCTTCGTGAAGGAGCACATCGAGGACCAGGCGGGCGCGGAGGTGCGCTTCGCCGTCGTCGGCGGCGATCTGCCCGCGCGTACCGGGACGGACCGCACGGTGTTCGCGGTCGCTCTGCATGATTCTCCTGGCGCGCTCTACAAGGCGCTCAAGCCGTTCGCCGATCGCGGCGTGAACCTCACGCGGCTCGAGTCGCGTCCTGCGCGTGGCGAGCCATGGCGCTATGTGTTCTTCGTCGAGCTCGATGGACACGTCACCGATCGCCCGGTGCTCACCGCCACCGAAGAACTGCGCGGCGCCAGCCGCTGGCTGAAGGTGCTCGGCAGCTACCCGCGCCCAGCCTGATCGCGCCGCTCACGTCGCCGCTCAAGTCCCGGAGACTCATGGATCGCCTCGTCCCGCCGTACATCGAACGCCTCGTCGCCTACGTGCCTGGCAAGCCTGTCGAGGAGCTCGAGCGCGAGCTCGGCATCAAGAACGCCGTCAAGCTCGCGTCGAACGAGAACCCGATGGGCGCATCGCCGAAAGTGCTGGCGGCGATCGCCGAGCTCGGTCCCACGCTCGGCCGCTACCCCGATGCAGCGGCGTTTGCGCTGCGTGAGGCGCTCGCGGCGCATCACGACGTCCCGATGGACGAGATCGTCGTCGGCAACGGCTCGAACGAGCTCATCGACATGGCGTGCCGGACCTTCGTTGGTCCCGGTGATCACGCGGTGATCGGCAATCCATCGTTCGTCTGTTATCGGCTCGGCTTGCTCGCGGCCAACGTCGACTTCACCGAGGTCACGCTCCGCGACAATCTCAGCTGGGACATCGACGCGATGCTCGCTGCCGTACGTCCCGAGACGCGCCTGCTGTTCCTCGCGAATCCGAACAATCCCACCGGCGCGCACGTCTCGGCGACGGAACTCGCACGCCTGCTGCGCGAGCTGCCGGAGCGCGTCGTCGCGGTGATCGACGAGGCGTACCTCGAGTTCGCGGACGCGCCCGACTTCGCCAGCGCGCTGACGATGCGCGCGCTGCACGAGCGTCTGCTGGTGTTGCGCACCTTCTCGAAGGCGTACGGCATCGCGGCGCTGCGCGTCGGCTACGGCATCGGCACCCGGCCGATCGTCGACTTCCTCAACCGTGTGCGCGCGCCGTTCAACACGAATTCGCTCGCGCAGATCGCCGCACGCGCGGCGCTCGAAGATCAGGCGCACGTCGAGCGCTACGTCGCGCTGAACCGCACGGAGCGCGCGCGGGTGAGCGCGGAGCTGACGACGCTCGGCTACGTCGTCGCGCCGAGCCAAGCGAACTTCGTGCTCGTCGACTTCGCGGCTCCGGGAAAAGACGTCTACGAAAAGCTGCTGCGCAAAGGCGTCATCGTGCGGCCGCTGCCGCCGCCGCTCACCAACTGGCTGCGCATCACCATCGGACTCCCCGAGGAGAACACGCGCCTGCTCGCCGCGGTGCGCGACCTGGCGTAGACCTGCGGGCGATGACACAGCGCAAGCGCTCGCAGGCAATGACACATCCTGGCAGGACGCCGTTCTCACTCGCGGCGCTCCTCACGCTCGTTGCGTGCGGCGGCGCGGAAGCCGCCACTGCCGGGACGGAGACGACCGTCGCCGCGCAGTCGCGACCTGCGTGGGAACGCACGCCGATTGCGCTGTTGCCGCGCGACTCTTTCTTGGTCGCGCATCTCGACGGAACGCAGCTGCGGAGATCCCCGTATTTCCCGTTCGTGGAGACTCTGGTGCGTCAGCTCGCCGACGGCGACGCGGGCGAGCAGCAGACCGCGACCGCGCTGATCAACAACATCGACGAGGCGTGGATCGGCGTTCGCGATACGAGCAGCGCAGAGCTCGTCGGCGTGGTGCGCGGCGCCAACCTCGACGCCGCGATGCGCCGGTTCGTCGCGGAGGAGATGTCGGGCGCCACGGTGCAGACCAAGGGCCGCGCGCAGATCTGGCAGAACGGTAACGGCTCGAGCGACGCGGTCGTGCGCCTCGAAGCGAAGACGTGGGTGTTCGTGATCGATGGCGGGCTGCCGGAGCTGCTGACGCGCGTCGATGGCGGTGGCGAGGGCGATCCGCTGAGCGATCCGCGGATGCGCGCGACCGCCGAGCGCATCGGCTTCTCGACGCGTGCGCCTGTCGGCGTCGTCGCGCACCTCGACGACCGGCTGCGCAGCCAGTTCGCTAGCCAGGGCATCCCGCTGCGACTGCTCGCCGGAGCAGATTACATCGCCGCTCGGCTCGAGGCGTCGAGCGGACTCGCGATCGACGTCACCGCGGACATGCTGACGGCAGACGCGGCCGCGCAGACCGAAGACGCACTCCGCGGCGTCGTCAGCGGGTACGCGTCGAACCCGATGGTCGCGCTGATGGGCCTCTCCGATATCTTGCGCCGCATCGAGGTGCACGCGACCGGGGCGCGCATCGACGCGCGCGCGACCACCACCGACGAAGAGACGCGCTCGCTCCTCGAGCGCTACGGCGAGCTGCTCGGCGCTGCGATCTCGCGTCGTGATGTCCAGGCTGCGGACACGCGTCTCGCGCTGCTGCCGCGAGGCGCTGCGCGTCGATGAAGCGATGGCGCGTGTCGACGTGCACCACCCCGCTGCGCGGTGAGGTGCGCGTCCCGGGGGATAAATCGATCGGCCATCGCGCGCTGATCTTCGCCTCGCTGGCGGAGGGCCCGTGCACCGTGCGCGGCCTCTCGGGCGGCCTCGACAACCACGCGACGGCCGCCGCGCTGCGCGAGATGGGCGTCGCGATCGCGCGCGACGGAACCACCGCGCAGATCGGCGGCGTCGGACTGCGCGGCCTGCGCATCCCGCGCGGCCAGCTCGACTGCGGCAACAGCGGCACGACGATGCGTCTGCTCGCTGGGCTGCTCGTCGCGCAGCGCTTCGGTACGCGCCTCGTCGGCGATGTTTCGCTCTCTCGCCGTCCGATGAAGCGCTTGATCGAGCCGCTGCGCGCGCGCGGCGGTCACATCGCTGGGACGATGCGCCTCGAGAGCCAAGATCTGTTCCCGCCGATCTCCGTCGCGCCGCTGCTCGAGGATGAGCAGCTGATCGGCCTCGAGCACGAGATGGGGGTCGCCAGCGCGCAGGTGAAGAGCGCGCTGCTGCTCTCCGGCCTCTACGCGCGTGGCCTCACCGCGATCCGCGAGCCGGTGCTCTCGCGCGATCACACCGAGCGCATGATGCGCGCGCTCGGCGTACCGCTCGAGCGCATGGGTCCGATGGTCGTGCTCGACCCGGACGGCTGGCGAGGCGGCTGGGATCCGTTCACCTGGGAGGTGCCGGGCGATCCCTCGAGCGCAGCGTTCTTCGTCGCCGCCGCGCACCTCGTGCCGAACAGCGAGGTCACGGTGAAGAGCGTCTGCGTGAACCCGACGCGCACAGGCTTCTTCGACGTCCTGCGCACGATGGGCTCGAACGCGCATCTGCTCCCGCAGGGCGACGCTGCCGGCGACGAGCCGCTCGCCGACGTGATCGTCGACCGCAGCGTGTCGCTCTCGGGCACTTCGAGCGGAGGAGAGCTGGTGACGCGCATGATCGACGAGGTGCCCGCGTTCGCGGCGATGGCCGCGGGGGCGCGCGGTCGCACCGAGATCCGCGACGCCGCGGAGCTGCGCGTCAAAGAGAGCGATCGCATCGCGACGATGACCAAGGTGCTGCGCGCGTTCGGCGTGACGTGCGACGAGCTCGACGACGGGATGACGATCGAGGGCGGCGCGCGCTTGAAGGCCGCGCACGTGCAGAGCGACGGCGATCATCGCATCGCGATGTCAGCCGCGGTGCTCGGGCTGCGCGCGGAGGGTGAGACCATCGTGGACGATGTGGACTGCGTCGACACGAGCTTCCCGGGATTCGCCGCGCTGCTGCGTGGGCTCGGCGCGAACATCGTCGAAGAGCACGTCGACGGCGCGTCGCACTCCGGCGTCGGCGCGCCGAGCGGAGGTGCATCTTGACGCGCGCGCGACCCGTCGTCGCGATCGATGGGCCAGCGGGCGCGGGCAAGAGCACCTGCGCGCTGCGGCTCGCGCAGGCGCTCGGCTACGTGCTGGTCGACACGGGCGCGCTCTATCGCGGCGTGGCGCTCTCGGCGCGTGAGCGCGGCATCGCGTGGAGCGATGGACCGTCGCTCGGCGCGCACACCAGCACGCTCGATCTGCGCTTTCAGACCGGCGCAGACGGCACGCCGAGTCTGTTCGTCGATGGCGTCGATCGCTCGGGCGACATTCGAACGCAGGAGATCGCGCGCGGCGCGAGCGACGTCAGCAAGCACTCCGAGGTGCGCGCGGCGCTGCTCGGGCTGCAGCGTCGGCTCGGAGAAGACGGCGGCGTCGTGCTCGAGGGTCGCGACATCGGGACCGTCGTGTTCCCCGACGCCGAGGTGAAGGTGTTCCTCACAGCTGGAGTCGACGTGCGTGGCAAGCGTCGCTACGACGAGCTGCGCTTGCGCGGCGAGGCCGCCTCCCTCGAAAAGATCGTCCGCGAGATCGCCGACCGCGACGCGCAAGACGCCGGTCGCGCGATCGCGCCGCTGCGCCCAGCGGATGACGCCGTCGTGCTCGACTCGACCGCGCTGTCGCTCGATGCGGTCGTCGCGGCGCTGGTCACGCTCGTCCGCGAGAGGTCGCCGCGGTAGGCGTTTCTCCGCGATCGGAGCGCGACTGGCCGTTGACACGCGCGGAACGTCCTGCTACCTCGTGCGCTCCCCGCGGCGGCTTGCGGTCGACGTGTGTGCTGAGGCACCACCCGCTCCACCAGCCGCCACGTTTCGTCTCGCGGCGCAGTCCGATCACCGGACGTGTACGCGAGCAAACGAGGGCAAAGACGATGCGTCTACGGGCAAGATCCCGAGATGCGGAAGGGACTCTCGAGAGAGAGCAAATGGTAACGAGAGGATGAGCGCAGCAGAAACGACTACGACGAAGGCTTCTGGAGGCGAGACGTTCGCTTCCTTGTTCGAGGCAGCCTTCGCCGCGCAGACAGACTCACTCAAAGAGGGTGAGATCGTCAGCGGTACGGTCATCAAGGTCGGCAAAGACACGGTCATCGTCGACATCGGATACAAGTCCGAGGGAGTCATCCCAGTCAGCGAGTTCGCAACTCCTTCCGGGGAGATTCGAGTCGCAGTCGGTGACAAGGTCGACGTCCTCGTCGAGGTCAAGGAGAACGACGACGGTCTCGTCCTCCTCTCGAAGGAGAAAGCCGACAAGCTCAAGGTCTGGGACGAGATCAGCGCCGCTTGCGAGCGGGACGAGCTGATCGAAGGAACGATCACGGCACGCGTGAAGGGTGGCCTCTCGGTCACCATCAAGGGCGGCGTCAAGGCGTTCCTCCCGGGCTCGCAGGTGGACCTCCGGCCCATCCGCAACCTCGACAAGCTCATTGGTCAGACCTTCGCGTACAAGGTCATCAAGTTCAACAAGAAGCGCGGCAACATCGTGCTGTCGCGCCGCGTCCTTCTCGAGAAGGAGCGCGATGAGCTCAAGGCTCTCACGCTCGGCAAGCTCGAAGAGGGCCAGGTCGTCACCGGCGTCATCAAGAACATCACCGAATACGGTGCGTTCGTCGATCTCGGCGGTATCGATGGCCTCCTGCACATCACCGACATGAGCTGGGGCCGGGTCAATCACCCGTCCGAGGTCTTCAACGTCGGCGACGAAGTGACCGTCAAGGTCCTCAAGTACAACCCCGAGACCGAGCGCGTCTCCCTTGGTCTCAAGCAGACCATGGAAGATCCGTGGAACCACGCGGAAGAGTCTTACCCGGCGGGTAAGAAGGTCCGCGGCAAGGTCGTGTCCATCACGGATTACGGCGCGTTCGTCGAGATGGAGCAGGGCGTCGAAGGTCTCATCCACGTCAGCGAGATGTCGTGGAAGAAGCCGAAGCACCCGAGCAAGATCCTCGAGGTCGGACAAGAGGTCGAGTGCATCGTGCTCGACGTCGACGCCAAGGCGAAGCGCATCTCGCTCGGTCTCAAGCAGCTCGAGGCCGATCCGTGGACCGCGTTCACCCAGAAGTACAACCCGGGTGACATCATCCGCGGCAAGGTCCGCAGCGTGACCGACTACGGTGTCTTCATCGGCATCGAAGACGGCGTCGACGGCATGGTCCACAAGTCGGACCTCAGCTGGACGCAGCGCATCAACAACCCGGCCGACGTCTACCACAAGGGCGACGAGGTCGAGGCCATCATCCTCTCCGTGAACCACGAAGAGAAGAAGGTCTCGCTCGGCATCAAGCAGCTCTACGAAGATCCGTGGAGCCGCATCCCCGACCAGTACCCCTCGGGCACCGTCCTCGAAGTGCGCGTCATCTCCATCGCCGACTTCGGCGTATTCGTGGAGCTGGAGCGCGGCGTCGAAGGCCTCATCCACCTGAGCGAGCTCTCCCACGACCGCGTGGAAGATGCGCACACGGTCGTCAAGGAAGGCGACATCGTGAAGGCGGAGATTCTGTCGCTCGATCCGGCGGAGCGGCGCATCGCGCTCTCGCTGAAGAACGTCGACCAGAAGCTCGAGACCGGCGAGGCGATGAAGTTCGTCGCCGAGAAGAAGGCCGAAGCAGCACGCACGATCGGGCCCTCGGGCGCGAGCGGGCGTGGCGGAGCGACCCTGGGCGACGTGCTCAAGGAGAAGCTCGGCGCGACCAAGGTCACCGAGTCCGCCAAGGAATAGTCCGCAACGGTGACGCGCTCCTGAGCGTCGCATGACACGTAGAAGGCCGGCCCCAGCGATGGGCGCCGGCCTTTTGCGTTCTCGCGGCTTTCTCGCGCGAATCGGCGACAGCGTGCCATTGTCGTGCGCGCCATGCGCTCTAGGAATGCTCACGTGCACTGCAAACGTTCGAGCTGTCTGAGGTCCGCGTGTCCGAGCCACTGAGCCCGCAGCTGCACCCCGCCTCTGGACCCGGCTCGCGTCGACGGCGCATCGTGTTTCTCTCCGTGAGCGGCGCGCTGCTGCTCGCGACGCTGATCGTCTTTCACAGCGTGCTGGTGCCGTTCGTGCTGGCGGTGCTCGTCGCGTATCTGCTGGCGCCCGTCGTCGCCGCGATGGAGCGCGTACGCTTCGGCAAGCGACGATTGCCACGCTGGGGCGCGGTGATCATCGTGTACTTCACGCTGATCGGGCTGCTCGGTGGTGGTATCGCTGTCGCGGCGCCGCGGCTCGTCGCGGAGATGACGAAGCTCGCGCGAGAAGCGCCGCAGCTAGCCGAGCGGCTGCGCGTCGAGGTGTTGCCGCGCATCGAGTCGAGCCTCCGCGCCGCGACCGCGTCGTATCTGCCCGTGGAGACCGCCGCGGCGCCGCAGACGGCCGCAGAGGTCACCAGCAGCTCGATTCGCGTGGTCCCGGTCGAGGGCGGCGGCTACGAGGTCCACCTTCCGGCGAGCGGCATCGACGTCGAGCCGGTGGGCGAGGGTGCCTATCGCGTGCGCCCCGCCGGTGCGGTGGGCGAGGCGCCGAACGCCGACCTCACCGCGCAGTTGACGGCGATGGTCACGCGCGCGATCGGCGAGGGCAGCGCGCACGCGGCGACGCTCATCTCGACGCTGCAGACGCTCGTCCGCGGCGTGTTCCGCGGCGTGTTCGTGTTCTCCATGATGATGATGATCTCCGCATATCTGCTGATCACCAGCGAGAGCATCTTCGGGTTCTTCCGCTCGCTGGTGCGCGGGGACCGGCAGGGGGAGTTCGATGATCTGCTGCGTCGCATCGATCGCGGCCTCGGAGGCGTCGTACGAGGTCAGCTGATGATCTGCCTGGTCAACGGTGTGCTCTCGGCGATCGGCTTCCGCATCGCGGGGCTCGCGTATTGGCCGGTGCTCGCGCTGATCGCGACGGTGCTGTCGATCATCCCGATCTTCGGCGCGTTCCTCAGCTCGGTGCCGGCGGTCGCGCTCGGTCTGCAACAGGGGATCGGCGTGTCGGTGTTCGTGCTGGTGTGGATCATCGGCATCCACCAGATCGAGGCGAACTTTCTGAACCCGAAGATCATGGGCGACGCCGCGAAGGTGCACCCGGTCTTGATCATCTTCGCGCTGCTCGCCGGCGAGCACTTCTTCGGCTTCGTTGGCGCGCTGCTCGCCGTGCCGGTGCTGAGCATTCTGCAGAGCGTGTTTCTGCACTTCCGCGGGATCGCGCTAGGGGGACCCTCCCGAGGCGAGGGGGCGGCTACCGATTCTTGATCTGGAAGGTCGCCTCTATCGATCAGCACGAGCCACTCGGCAATTTCCGGGTCGTCGGGCGCGCTTCCGGCGGTTGCGCTCGCGATGAGCTCGTGGTCCGACATCCCGTACTTGGTGCGGAGCGCAGCAATGAAATGTGGTGAGTGGGTTGCGAGGCCATTGAGCGTCGCGCTGTGTTCGCGCGTGAGTAGAGATCGCTGTGCATCGAGAGGTAGCGCGAGCGCAGGGTGTACGGCGAACCGTCCGTTGCCGTAGTCGAGGACTCGGCGCGTCTCGAGCAGGACCAACTCGAGATCGCTTGAACTCTGCTACGGTGCGGCCATGTGCCGGATTCGCCTCCTGCCCCTGATTCTCGCCCTTGGTGCATGTGGTGGGAGCCCAGCAAGCCCTGATGCCGCACCGTCGGACGCAGCACCCTCAACTGACGCCCACACGACGCCGCCGGTCTGCGCCGACCCAGTTCTTGAGTCAGGCAATGGCGCGATCACCGATCTCGTCGGCTCGGCCTACGGGTCGCGGGCTACGAGCGTCATCCCGACCCATTTCCCGACACCCTACGGCACGTCCGCCGCACCCCTGCTTCCGGTCGCTCAGCGCACCTGGGGCCAGTTCTCCAACGCAGTCGACGATCCCGCTGCGCCAAGTCCCACCGAGGTCGCGTTTGCCGCCGGACTGTTTGAAAGCCGCGCCCAGACTGGCGTTTCAATCGTCAACCACCCCGACGATCTTGTCGTCGGTTCGACGCTGACACAGATCCTCGTCAACGTCCGATTTGACCACTCGCTGATCACCGTGTTCCTGCCGCCCGGCTGGGATCCGACCCAGCACGTTCCGATCGTGATGTCCGGAAACCCCGGCGCGACCAGCAACAACGCCCGGATCTTCCAGCTCGGCAACAACGACGAGGGCGGCTCGTCCAATCTAAAGTATGGCCTCAACGCGGCTATCGCCGGCAAGGCCGGCGCGCCGTTCATAGCCGTGTACAGCAACGTTGGCGGGGCGCTATCCCACGGCTTCCACCCCGATGTGCTGCGCGACGTCGGCTGCCAGCTCGCGTGGATCGATCAGACCCTCGGTGGCGATCGAGACAAGGTCGTATTCGTCGGCAAGTCCCGTGGTGGTGGCGCAGCGCTGACGTGGGGCGCCAACCCGCTTGACCTCGACTACACCACGGTTGGCGTGTTCGCCCACGTCCCGATCTGGCGCGACTCGTTCATCGCCGAACGCCCGCTGCCCTTTCTCATCGAGTCGTTGGCGCCGGTCGCCAGCTACTTCTTCACTCCCGCCGCCATGTATGAACACAACAGCCCTGGCGCTGCCGACGTCAGGGCCAAGCTGCTTGACTCACTATCGCCCGAGGGCACGGTGGAGGGCGTGCGTGCAATCGAACCCGCCGCCCTCGTTGCTGGCCTCGTTGACGTACCCGCGATCTCCGTCTGCCTCGGTACCCACGACCCGGAGTTGCCATCTTCCGGCGACATCGATCTTCTCCAGCAACTCGAGGGCCGCGCAATCCCGCATCACGCCGAGCTGACGCTGCGCGGCAGCCACACGGACTGTCCTGGCGTCGCGAATCGCTTCGACGCCTACCTGCGCTACCTCGTCGGCCTTGGCCCGGAGCCGACGATCACCGGCACAACCTGGACCCTCGCGCCGCGCATCGGCGAGGGCGATCCCTCGAGCCCGACGATGATCCCAACCGGGGCTGCGCTGCCCTGGTGGGGCCTGCTCATGCCGCTGGTCGAGACCTCCTCACAGGTGGAGGTCCATGTTTGCGGCCCAGGCGGCACCGTCACGGTCACCGGAACGCTAGGGGATGCGAGTGTCCTCATGACCGAGACTCGAGCGCTACCGGCGGGCTGCGGCATCTTCAACGCAACCTCGCCGGCGAGCGCCGACACGATCACCTGGACGATCACACTGCCCGGTAGCATTGACGCCGCGCCACACGCGATCAAGGCCGGCACGGCGCTCGCCACCCGGGTCACAACCGCGCAAGAACCCATCACAAGCTACCAGTGGGATCCCATCGACACCCGGCTCGCTGGGTTTTTGGTGGCCCCATGACATCGACAAAGAGATGCTGAGCCTCCCCTCGTGTAGCTAGGACAGTTCAGCGTGCCGCGATGCGCCGCAACGCAGGCGTACGGAAACATGCGCAGTAGGAGACCGTCAATCGCCGTCCCAGCGTCGGCCATCGCCTCATCGAGAAGGCGAACGGTGCGCTTGTTCGTGTCCACTGAGCGCCCGTCAGCGCGTGTGTTCGGCGGCGCTACCCAATCGCTGCCGCGCGTCGTCGAGCGAGACCCAGCGAGCAGCGCCTGCATCGATACGTGCGATGCGCTCTGCGAGCTCCGCGTCCCATTCGCGGCGAAAGGAGGCGTCGGGGACGGCTGCATCGTCGAGCGAGCTGCCGAGCGCGCGTGCCACCGCGGCCAGCGACGCCTTGCGGACCGATTCGGTCAGCTCGCGAACATGCACGGTCACGGCGCCTGCGTCGTCGACGGTGACCTCGATTGCGGTGCGCTCAGCCATCGATGGAGGATGCACGCGGGCGGTCTGCTCGAGCAATCCGAAAGGACTTCAGCGACCCACGCATGTGCAAGCTCGGCATGGCGATCGCTGAATGCCCACTTGCGGCCGAGGTTGGTGGCCACCGCCACCGAACTGACCAGATGAACGATGCTCTCTTGTCCTGCCCCGTAGTCTTGATGACCGCAGTGGACGGCATAGAGCATCACGGACCGCGGTTGTCGATGTGCGTGATGTGGAAGATTGGTGGATCGGCGGGCACGGTCATCGGGTCGCTCACTGCGCATTGGGCGGACGAGCCAACCTGCAGCGTCCGTGACGGCGGCCGTGACGCTGGACTGACACTCGGTGCGCTCGCCGCGGCTAGTCATGCTCAAACTCGACAACGGAGCGCTTGCCGCGAGTTTAGCCGTAGGGCGAATTCGTCGAGTGGATCGCCGTGGTCCCGGCCCGCGTTCGCATCGGCCGTGACGCCTCGTTCGAGCGCGGACGGATGGCGGATTCGCGTTGCGGAGCCGAGGCGTCACTGCTGGGACCCGGACGATGCGCGGCTTCTTGTCGACGGCTCGTCGCACCACATCGCGGCGCCGATGAGGAAGAAGCAAAAGAGCACGAGGCCCGCGATTTTCCTCCTGTCGGTGCGACTCATCGGACGCCCACCCGGCGCTTCATCGTCGCTTCGATCCGTCGAGCTCGACCGCACCTCGGATCGAGCGGCGGCGGTTGCCCAACCGTCCGCGGCGGTCGCGCGCGGACTCGCCACCTGAGCGGCGCGTCGTGCGCGCTCCTGCGCCGCAAGCTGCCCCGCTTCGTACGCGGCTCGCGCGGCTGCCGCCTCGGCGTTGCGGCGCGAGGTGGCTCGAGCCCCGCGCTCGGCTTCGTCGACGGCTGTGCGACACGACGCGCACAAACCCGCCTCGCGCAGCTCGCCGCACCTTTCGCAAAGCCATAGGCCTCGGCCTACGAGATTCGTGAGCTCCTCGAAGGCCCTGTTGATTCGCTTCAGCTTCTCCTCAGCCTTCGCCTTCTGGGCTGCGCTGGAGAACCGGTCCGGATGCCAAGCCAAAGCCTGATCTCGGTGCGCGTCGCGAAGCTGCTTGCGTGAAGCTGGCCAGCTGACGTCGAGCGCCCGGAGGTAACTGTCGAAGGCATCGCGTTTCATTTGGGCCCGCGGGTCGGAGGCGTTCGTCGTGTCGTCGTGGCGCGGTGGTCTCAACGGCTACCTCGCGACGAGAATCATGCCCTCACACAAGCACATTGTCGTCACCGGAACGTCGCGGGCAGCTGTCAGCACGAGTGAGACGGCCTGTACGTCCCTTTTTTTGGCGTCGGGCGCCCGCGCTACTCCTCGCGAAGAAGATCACCGCTCGCGCCGCTGGCGCAGGTCGGCATACCATCGACGGCGATGAGCGAGCTCCCCGGCTTCCAAGACTTCATGCGGCCTCTGCTCGAGCTGTTGGAGCGCGATGCGCAGCCACTGCGATCGCGTGACGCCTACGAGAAGCTCGCCGATACGCTGAAGCTCGACGAAGTGGCGCGCGCGCAGCTGTTGCCGAGCGGCAAGCAGCCGACGTATCGCAATCGCATCGGC
>Ga0163144_10014787_pt1 | contig 16172 bp, 10 predicted proteins | sample OliLak19BULKMAT1_FD_123175 | JGI IMG/M metagenome (GOLD analysis project Ga0163144, IMG submission 123175) | Freshwater microbial mat bacterial communities from Lake Vanda, McMurdo Dry Valleys, Antarctica - Oligotrophic Lake LV.19.BULKMAT1 | ecosystem: Environmental > Aquatic > Freshwater >... | reverse complement strand
TCGCTCACCTTGCTCGACATCGCCCGGCGCCAACGCCGCGCCTTTCGTTCGATCTGTTTCGCCGGGCCGAACCAACCGCTGCACATCCTCGACCTACACGGTCCGGCACCGATCGCGGCCGACTCGATCAAGATCCTCGAACTCGCCGAGTACTTTCCGGGCGGCGGCACCGACTTTCGCAAACCGCTCACCGCAGCTCTCGAAGTGCTACGGGAAAAGCCCTTCCGGCGCGGCGACATCGTCTTCATCACCGACGGCGAGTGCCAGGTCGACCCTGCCTGGCAGCGCGAGTTCCTCGCCGAGAAGAAGCGACTCGACTTCTCGTTGTTCGCCGTGCTCATCGATGTCGGCAGCAGTTCCGCGCAATCCCTGCAAGTGATCAGTGACCGGGTGACGACGGTGAGCCGGCTGACCAGCGAATCCGGCGCGGCGATCTTCGAGCGAATTTGACCCGCAACCCGCGCTAGAGCGGCGGCGGCGCTCCGCCGCGAACCGAAGTCCGCTCGAGGTCGACAACCAACGCATCGAGTTGCGCCCCGATTTCGCGCATGTACTCGTAGAGATGCTTGTGCAGCAGCGCCAGTCCGACCGCTTCGCGGAGCGCGGATGGACGTCGCACCAGTGTTTCCGCAAGCATCGCAAGTGTCATCCATGCGCGCCGTGGCGAAGCCCGCACGACGCAGTCGCGGACGATTCGCAACAACAACGCAGCGTCGCCGTGGGCCACCGAAACGTCGCGACGGACGCGTTGTCCGCGGCCGAGCACGAGCGCCATCGCCCGGCGGCGGAAGGCACGGTAGCCGTAGAGATTCTCGAGCAGGCGCTTGTAGCCGGAGTAGAGCTCGGCCCGGCTCATGCTCGCGGGAACGATGTTGGTGAAGACGAACTGGTCGCCCACCGTCTCGGCGATCAGGCGCCCGGCCTGCTTCAGGCGCGCATGCAGCGGCGTCTTCGGCACGGCATTGAGCATTCCCGTCATCGAGATCGGAATGCGTGCGTCTTCGATGAAGCGCAGTTGCTCGGCGAAGATCGACGGATCGTCGTGATCGAAGCCGACAATCATCCCGGCCATCACCTCGATTCCGGCCGCTTGGACGCGGTGTACCGACTCCAGCAACCCCTCGCGCAGATTCTGCGTCTTGTGGGTTTCCAGCAGGCTGGCCACGCGCGGCGACTCGATGCCGATGAACACGGTCGAAAAGTTCGCCTCGCGCAGCAACCGGAGGAGTTCGCCGTCCTGTGCCACATTGAGCGTGACTTCGGTCATCATTTCGATCGGGAATCGGTGCGCGCGCTGCCAGTCGACGATTGCCTCGAGCACTTGCTTCGCTCGCCGCTTGTCGCCGATGAAGTTGTCGTCGACGACGAAGATGTTGGCGACACCGAGGGCGTGAATCGCCTCGATCTCGGCGAGCACCTGCGCGACCGATTTGGTCCGCGGCTGCCGTCCGTACATGACGATGATGTCACAGAACTCGCAATTGAACGGACAGCCGCGGCCGAACTGGATCGTCATCGAACGGTAGCGCTCGTGCTTCAAGAGATCGAAGCGCGGTAGCGGCGAGTCCTTGAGGCTCGGCTTGTCGACCTGGCGGTACTCTCGCTGCCAGGACCCGGTCGCGTAATCGGCGAGGAATTGCGGCCAGGTGTATTCGGCCTCGTCGACGAAGACGACGTCGACGTGATCGTACAACTCTTCCGGGCAGAGGGAGGCATAGGGTCCGCCGACGACGACGAGTTTGCCGCGCCGGCGGAACTCGGCGGCGATTGCGACCATGCGTTCACGGTGCACCACGTAGCCGGTCAGGCCGACGATGTCGGCGTCTACGTCGAAGTCGATCGCCTCGACGTTCTCATCGACGAGGACCAAATCGTGCCCGGGCGGAGTCATGCCGGCGACGGTCGGCAGCGACAGGTTCGGGTAGAGGCACTGCTTGCCGAGCGTCGGCAGAATGCGGTCGAACGTCCAGAAACTCTCGGGGTTCTTCGGAGCGATGAGGCAGATCTTCATGGGACTCCCTCGCGCTAGCTGCAACCGCGACGGCAATCAGGAATCATCCTGGCCGACGGCGACGCTCAACCCGTCGTCGCGCGGGTCGCCGGTGCAACCGACGAGATGGGCGCTCGGCGAGGTCGACGAGGCGCAGATGACGCCACTATCGCCACACCCCGCCACCAAGCAGGCGAGCGAGAGCGCGACGGCCGCAATCAATTGCCGGTGTGGCCTGGAGTTCGTCGGACCTGCGGCCATGAGGTTACTGATACGCCGGAACCCTCGAAACGCAAGTTCCACAGCGATAGCGTATTGGCTCAGCTCAGGCGATGACGACACCGTCGTCGCCCGGGCGGCGCTTCTCGATCGCGCCGATGACGATCGGCTTTTCGCCGCTCTGCGTGAGCGTTGCCAAGACGCCGTCGAGGCGGCGCGCCGAGACGACGAGTGCGTAGCCGATGCCCATGTTGAACGTTCGGTACATCTCGTCGCGCGCAACGTCGCCCAAGCGCTGCAAGAGTTGGAAGATCCCCGGCACCCGCCAGCTTCCCTCGCGCACCACCGCACGACAGCCATCCGGGAGCACGCGCACGAGATTGCCGGTGATCCCGCCGCCGGTGATGTGAGCCATGCCCTTCACCGCGCCGCGCCGCAGAGCGCGGATCGCCGGCACATAGATGCGCGTCGGCTTGAGCAACTCGCTACCGAGCGTGCCACGTAACTCCTTCGGGCGGGCGTCGAGACCGAGCTTCGCGCGCTCGAAACACAAATGACGCACCAGCGAAAAGCCATTGCTGTGCAGGCCACTCGACTGCAGCCCGACGACGACATCCCCCGGTGCGATCGTCGTACCGTCGACCACACGGTCTTCGTCGACCACGCCGAGCGCGAAGCCGGCGAGGTCGTACTCGCCCTTGGGAAAGCAACCCGGGTGCTCCGCGGTCTCGCCGCCGAGCAGCGCGCAACCCGCCTGCCGGCAACCTTCGCCGATTCCGGCGAGCACGCGCGCCGCCACCTTCGGCTCGATCCTCTCTGTCACGTAGTAGTCGAGAAACGCGATCGGTTCGGCGCCGAGGGTGAGGATGTCGTTGACGCACATCGCCACCAGGTCGATGCCGACCGTGTCGTGCTTGCCGGCCATCAGCGCGACCCGCAGCTTGGTGCCGACACCGTCGGTCGAGGTCACCAACAGCGGCCTGCGGTAGCCTCGCGGCACCCGCATCAGGGCGCCAAAGCCGCCGATGCCGCCGACCACTTCCGGGCGCAGCGTCGCCTGCGCCGCGCGCTTCGCCGCCGCGACCACCAGGTCGCCCGCCTCGATGTCCACCCCCGACTGTTTGTAGGTCGCCCGCATGGACCGGGATTCACCACAACCGCGACGAGAAGACAACGGTCCCCCTACCGGCACAGCCGCCGAGCGCCGCCGCGACGGCGCGGACGATCTCGTCGACGGTCACCGTGCCGTCCCCTGCCGCGTCTGCAGGGAGGCACGCGGCAATCTCGAGTTGGCCCAGGGCGATCGCCACGGCGCGGACGATTTCATCGACGGTCACGGCGCCGTTGCCGTCGCAGTCGCCGGGGCACGCCGGCGGCGGGGTCGGGCTACTGCACGGGCTTGGGCTGGGGGGACCGAGTGGTTCCTGCAGTTCCAGCAGGGCGGTCGGCTCGACGTCGGTGAGCAGGGTCCGCGCGCCGCTCGGCCAACGCACCGTGACCTCTTCCGCTCGGAGCGAAGCGCCGAGTCCGAAATGCGCCTCGGCCGGATTCTGCGAAGCGAAGTTCGACCCGATGCGGATCTCGCGCAGTTGGGTCATCCCGCCGGCACGCACGGTGACTCGCGCTCCTGCCGCCTCGGTGTTGGGCGCGCGCCCGCGCAGGCGGATACCGAGATGGTGCCGGTCAGTGCCGCGGTCGTTGCGGAAGAGACGCGGTGGCCCGCCGCTGTTGGCGATCAGGACGTCGAGATCGCCGTCGCGGTCGAAATCGAAGACCACGAGGCCGCGACCCATGCCGTCTTCTGCCAACCCGATCGCGGCGGAGCGCTCCACGAAGGTTCCATCGCCGTTGCTCATGAACACACGCGTCGGGTCGCGGAAGAACGCCTGCGTCGGCTCGTACTCGGCCGAGCGGCCCATGCCGTTGACCTGCACCAGATCGAGATGCCCGTCGTCGTCGAGATCGCCCCACGACGCTGCCCAGCCCCAGTAGCCGACGCGGACACCGGCCGCGTCGGTGACGTCCTCGAAAGTCCCGTCACCAAGCCCCCGGTAGAGTCGATTCCCCGTCACCCCCCAGTTTTCGATCGTCGCGCCCGCCGGGTCCCAGATGCTCGATACGAACCAGTCGAGGTTACCGTCATTGTCGTAGTCGCCGATGGCGGAGCCCATCGCGTTCTCGTCGGTGAACACCCGCAGGTCGGTGGCGTCGATCAGGCGCCCGGCGCCATCGTTCAGGAGCACGCGAGACTGATTGAAGTCGCCGGCGAACAGCAGGTCGGGCCAACCGTCGGCATTGATGTCGGAAAAGCTCGGCGTGAAGCTGAAGTCGATGCGAAACCCGAATTCCGAAGTGCGGATCGCAGCGGCAGTGCCGGCCGCGATGCTGACATCGCTGAAGCGGAAGTCGCCCTCGTTGCGCCATAGGTCGGCAGGGGACTCGTCGTCTCGGAGCAGAGTCGCCCAGTGCGCCAGGGCGAGGTCAAGGTCGCCGTCGCCATCGAAATCGCCGCAGGCTGCTGAGTAGGTATCCTTCGTGGTGTCGATGCCGGTCATCGCTGTGACATCTGCGAAGGTGCCATCGCCGCGGTTACGCAGCACGAGCAAGCCGGAGCCCTTGACGCCGCCGATGAAAAGGTCGAGCCAGCCGTCGCCGTCGATGTCGGCGAAGACGGGTCCCGCGGCGGCGTTGAGGACGAGGTCGACCCCTGCGGCGGCGCCGACTTCCGTGAACGTGCCGTCGCCGCGATTGCGAAAGAGCAGACTCGGTCCGATGTCGCCGCGGCTGGCGAAGATGTCGACGTAGCCATCGTTGTCGTAGTCGCCTGCGGCGACGCCGCCGGCGAAATGGCGGGCCTCGTCGAACGAGCCGTCGGGCGCCGCGAGCGGCTGCAGGTAGCCGTGCACGTAGACGAGCCCCGCCGCGGTGGTGACATCGACGAAGGGCTGCGCCGCGGCGGGAGCGGAGAGCGCGGAGATGATGCCGAGCAGGGCGAGGTTCCGAGCAGGGAGTCTCATTCGCAGACAAACGCGTAGCACAAACTTGCCGAGGCAGTCAGGCAACTACGCAACCAGCCCACTTGCGCGCGAGCGCGATCTCTTATTATGTCGTAACCATTGGTAGAGCGCCGAAGAGAAGTTCGCGCGCTGATGCAGGGAACATGAATCGAGGGCGCCGGCTCCCGTCGCTCACGAACGTTAGCCGTGCTCGAATCTGTCGCTGGGACGAGAAGGATCTCCATGGGTACGGTCATCGATCTCCAGAGCCGCCGCCGCGCGCCAAAGAAGCCGGCGGCCGAGAACAGCCACGCCATCGCCTGCACCCACTGCCATGAAAAACACCCGCTCATCCGCATGGTGGACGGCAGCGAGCAATGTCTCACCGCCTTCACCGACGGACGCAACTGGTTCTGCCAAAACCGCGGCTGCCGCGCCGCGTGGCTGACGCAAAAGGACGGTTAGAGTTGGAGATCAATGGCATCGCCCACACCTTCCTGACGGCCAGCGATTTCGACGCCTGCCGATCGTTCTACGGAACGCTGCTGCCGTTTCTCGGCATGAAGCCGGTGCTCGACGCGCCCGGCGTCTTCTACTGTGTCGGCGGGCGCACCGCCGTCGGCATCATGCAGGCCGACGCGGCGCACCGGGGCGAGCGCTTCGTCCAGGCGCGGGTCGGGCTACACCACCTTTGCTTCCGCGCACGCGAACGCGCCGACGTCGAGCGCCTGCACGACTTTCTCTTGGAAATCGGCGCCACCATCGTGCACCCACCGCAGGACGGTCCCTGGGCACCGGGCTATTACTCCGTGCTCTTCGAGGATCCCGACGGCATCCGGCTCGAGTTGAACTTCGTCCCCGGCAAAGGCCTGCTCGCGCCGGAGGATCCGGGCACAGCCGGCGGAATCCGACTCCAACCCCTGGGCCCCCGCGTCCGCTAGGGCGACGGGAGCATGGTCAGTTCGGGCGAGCCTCGACAGGCGACGCGAGCGTGGCGTGCACCGGCCGCCTACCTCCAGCGCAGGGCTGGATCCGTACCCCTCCGCGTCGTTCTCGCGCACGCGGGAACCCAACCCCGCCGCCTCTAGCACCGACCCACGCAGCCACTACCAACCAATGCGCCTCCCCAGCCGGGTGAACCCTACTCGGCGGTCGAAGGGGGCAGGCAGCTCCGGCGCAGGGCCCGCAAGCGTTTCACTGGGCCCGCCTATGTCGCCGGACTCCGCGGGCGCAGGCGCGCGCCGATCCCGAGTGGGCGGTGCTGTCGGCGATAGCGCACGGCTGTGATGAGGAACGCAGATTATAGACTTCAGTCTGAAGCCTTCCCTGGGACCGCGGGCGTCCCGCCCGCAGTCCTGCTAGCAGCACACCAAGCCGCGCTCCAACCTCGCCGGTGCGGGCGGGACGCCCGCGGTCCCAGGGAAGGGCCTACGCTGCGGCCTTGCAACCGCGCCCGGGTCGACGGTATAGCCTTCGCCAGACTTTCGCCCCATGGACTCACCCCGATTCCATCCGCTCGTGCAGCGCTGGTTCGCCTCTCGCCTCGGCGAACCGACGGCGGCGCAAACCCAAGGTTGGGGCCACATCGCGTCTGGCAGGGACACCCTGATCGCGGCGCCGACTGGTTCGGGTAAGACGCTCGCGGCGTTCTTGTGGGCGCTCAACCAGCTCGTCGAGCGCGGCACCGCCGGCGGTCTCGACGACCAGACCTGCGTCGTCTACGTGTCGCCGCTGAAGGCGCTCGGCAACGACATCCAGAAGAACCTGCGAAGTCCCCTCGGCGAGATCGCCGAACTCGCCTTCGCCGCCGGTACGCCGATGCCGGAGATCCGCGTCTTCGTGCGCTCGGGCGACACTCCCGCCGCCGAGCGCCAGGCGATGCTGAAGCGACCGCCGCACATCCTCATCACGACGCCCGAGTCGCTCTACATTCTGCTTACCGCCGAGCGCAGCCGGAAGATGCTCGCCACGGCGGAGACCGTCATCATCGACGAGATCCATGCCATCGCCGGCGACAAGCGTGCGGCCCACCTCGCGCTGTCGCTCGAACGACTCGACGCGCTCGCCAAGCGTCGGTTGCAACGCATCGGCCTGAGCGCCACCCAAAAACCGATCGCCTTTGTCGCCCGCCTGCTCGTCGGCACCGACCGCCTGATCCTCGGCGACGTTCCCGATTGCGCCATCGTCGACGTCGGCCATAAGCGCGACATCGACCTCAGCATCGAGGTAATGGACCACGACCTCGGGCCGATCGCCTCGCACGAGATGTACGGCGACATCTACGAGCGAATCGTCGCGCTCAGCCAGGCGCACCGGACGACCATCGTCTTCGTCAACACGCGGCGCCTCGTCGAACGCGTCTCCCACCAACTCGGCCTGCGCCTCGGCGACGACAAGGTCGCCGCGCACCACGGCAGCATGTCGCGCGAGACGCGGCTGCGCGCCGAAGAGGGCCTCAAGAACGGCACCGTGCCGGTCGTCGTCGCCACCGCCTCGCTCGAACTCGGCATCGACGTGGGTCACGTCGACCTCGTCTGCCATCTCGGCGCACCGCGCGCGATCGCGACACTCCTGCAGCGAGTCGGCCGCTCGGGCCACTGGCTCGGCGCGATTCCGAAAGGGATCCTCTTCCCGGTCACGCGCGACGACCTGGCGCAATGCGCCGCGGTGGTGCGCGCCGTGCAGCAAGGCGAACTCGACCAGCTGTTCCCGATCGACAAGCCGCTCGACATCCTCGCCCAACAGATCGTCGCCGCGATCGCAGCCGAGGAGATGACGGAAGAGGAGTTGCGGCGCCTCGTGCGCCGCGCCTACCCTTATCGCAACCTCACCGAGCGCGAACTCGACGCCGTGCTCGAGATGGTCTCGGAGGGCGTCGCCTCGCGCCGCGGTCGGCGCTCGGCGCATCTGCACCACGATCGCGTCAACCGGCGCCTGCGGGCACGGCGCGGCGCGCGTCTCGCCGCGATCACCGGCGGCGGCGCGATTCCCGACACTGCCGACTTCGACGTGATCGAAGAGCCCGGGGACATCTTCATCGGCAAGGTCAACGAAGACTTCGCGATCGAGAGTGTCGCTGGCGACGTGTTCCTGCTCGGCAATCGCGCCTGGCGCATCCGCCGCGTGGAGGCGGGCAAGGTACGCGTCGTCGATGCGGAAGGCGCGTCGCCGACGATTCCGTTCTGGCTCGGCGAAGCGCCGGCGCGGACGATGGAACTGTCGGCAGCGGTCGCGGACCTGCGCCGCGAAATCGGCGAACGCCTCGGCGATCCCGTGGCGGCGTTGCATTGGCTGCGCGGCGAATGCGGCCTCGACGAGCTGTCCGCACAGCAACTGCTAACGTACCTCGCGGAGAGCTTGGCAGCGCTCGGTGCGCTACCGACACAAGACACGATCATCGCCGAGCGCTTCTTCGACGAAAGCGGTGGAATGCAACTCGTCGTCCACGCCCCGTTCGGCGGGCGCATCAACCGCGCCTGGGGTCTGGCGCTGCGCAAGCGCTTCTGCCGCACGTTCGACTTCGAGTTGCAGGCAGCGGCGACCGACGACGGGCTCGTCTTGTCCCTTGGCGAGCAGCACAGCTTTCCGCTCGAGAACATCTTCCAATTGGTTCGCGCCGACAACGTCGAGGAGGCGCTGCTGCAGGCGGCGTTGGTGTCGCCGATGTTCGCCAATCGCTGGCGTTGGAACGCGACCCGCGCCCTTGCGCTGCTGCGCTTTTCGGGCGGCAAGAAGGTGCCGCTGCAGATCCAACGCATGCGCGCCGAAGACCTGCTCGCCGCAGTGTTTCCGGCGCAGGTCGCCTGCCAGGACAACCACGGCGGCGGCCCGATCGAGCCACCCGACCACCCGCTGGTAAACGAGACGATCGCGAATTGTTTGCACGAAGCGATGGACCTCGACGGCTTGAAGGCGACGCTCGCGCGGATCGAGTCGGGCGCCATCCGCACAGTTGCAATCGACACGCCGGCGCCATCGCCGCTGTCGCACGAAATCCTCAACGCCAATCCATACGCCTTTCTCGACGACGCGCCGCTGGAGGAGCGCCGCGCGCGCGCGGTGTCCCTGCGCCGCGTCGACCCCGAGATTGCGAGCGGCCTTGGCGCCCTCGACCCCGAGGCGATCGCCGAGGTGCGCGCGCAAGCGTGGCCCGATGTCCGCGACGCCGACGAACTCCACGACCTGTTGCTCAACGTGGTGATCCTGCCGACAGCCGTCCTCACCGAACTCATCGGCGATGCGTCGAGCGCAGCGCCGGATTCGCTGGTCGCATCCCTGATCGCCGATCGCCGCGCCACGGTCGCCCGCTGGGGCGAGAACGAAGCGCTCGTCGCCACCGAACGCGTCGAGCACGTCAAGGCAGCGTTGGCCCCCGTCGCCTTCGCGCCGACGCCGCCCGCCCTGGCCGGCGCGAAGAGCGTCGCTGCCGAAGATGCGCTGCGGTCGATGGTCCACGGTTGGATGGAATGCCTCGGACCGATCACGGCTGCAGATCTCGCCGCCCTTCTGGGGGTACCCGAGACGAAGATCGAAGCCGCCCTCTATCGCTTGGAGATGGACGGGGTTGTCTTACAAGGACGGTTTCTCGGGGGAAGGGCCAAGGAGCAAGGGCCAAGGGCCAAGACGGAAGACCAGGATAGCCCTCCCAACTTGGCCCTTGGCCCTTCCCCCTTGGCCCTTCCCTCGCCACCCCCCGACTGGTGCGAGCGGCGTCTGCTCGCCCGCATCCATCGGCTCACAGTCGGCAGGCTGCGGCGCGAGATCGAAGCGGTATCGCCGGCGGACTTCATGCGCTTCCTGCTGCGCTGGCAGCACGTCGACTCCGCGGGTCGGATGAGCGGCCGTGAGGGTGTGTTGCGGGTCGTCGAGCAATTGCAGGGGCTCGAGCTGCCGGCGCCTTCGTGGGAAGCGCACGTGCTGCCGGCGCGGGTGCGCAACTACGATCCGCGCGATCTCGAGAATATCTGCCTGGCGGGAGAGGTCGCGTGGGGGAAACTGCGGTGGAGGGAAGAAAGGGCCAAGGGGCAAGGGCCAAGGGCCACGAAGGAAAGTGATCCGACTAACCCTCCGGTCTTGGCCTTTCCTCCGACCCCCCTCCGTCGTTCCGCGCCGCTGGCGTTCTGCCGCCGCGACGACCTGCACCACTTGCTCGAGCCTGCGCCGGACGATGCCGCGTTACGCGCCGATCTCTCCGATCCCGCGCTGCAGGTATATGAGTACCTGCGTACGTACGGTGCATCGTTTCTGGCCGACATCGCGCGCTCCATCGATCGCCTACTCGGGCAGACCGAGGAGGCGTTGTGGGAATTGGTGGCTCGCGGGCTAGTGACCGGCGATGGCGTTGCCGGTCTGCGGAGCCTGTTGCGGCCCGAGGAAGGACGCGGCGCGCCACGGCGCGGCCTACGCGGGGTCGCAGGCGGGGCCGCGCGGCGTTTGAGCCCTGTCGGGCGCTGGGCCGTTTTGCGTCCGGCCGCGGCGCGCCCGGACGGCACGCTCGAATGGTACGCTCTCTTGTTGTTGCGGCGCTACGGCGTGTTGTTCCGCGACGTGCTGGCGCGCGAGACGCGGGCGCCGCGCTGGCGCGAGCTATTGCCGCTGCTCCGGCGGATGGAAGCGCGTGGCGAGATCCGCGGCGGTCGCTTCGTCGCGGGCTTCGTCGGCGAGCAGTTCGCGCTGCCGGATGCGGTCGACACCCTGCGCGCGGTGCGCCGCAAGGCAGCGGAGGCAGAGACGGTGATCGTCGCCGCGGCCGACCCGCTCAATCTCGTCGGCATCGTCACACCCGGCCAGCGGATCTCGCCATTGACCAACCAGTTCATCGCCTACGAGAACGGCATACCGATCGCGATCGGCAGCATGGCGGAAGTGACGACACGTATGGCGCAGACCGAGGCCGGCGGATGAGCCGACGCTGCGGGTCGCAGCGCACCCGGCCGCGGAATGGTTCGTAGACGTCTTGCCTCCGCGGCGAGATTGCGTAGGATTCGCGGCGCGTCGCTCCGGAATCGCCAAGGGCGCCGACAAGCCTCGTTCGAACGGAGAATCCATGCATCCACTCTCGTCCAGCCATTCTCCTTCGTCGCCAACGCGAGGGTCGCAACCCGCGTCGGCCCGACCGAGTCGTCGGTGATCACCGCTTCGGCCGGCTGACATGGAGGCTCTCACCCCTGCCGCCCATGACGTCATCCTGCGCCTGCTGTTGCAGGTAGCGGTTCTCTTGTTCACGGCGCGCGCCTTGGGCGAGCTCGCGTCGCGTCTCGGCCAGCCATCCGTCGTCGGCGAACTCCTCGCGGGAATCGTTCTCGGCCCTTCGCTGCTCAGCTCGATGCTGCCGGCTGTGGGCGCGTGGCTGGTGCCGTCGACCCCAGAACAGTTTCACCTGCTCGAAGTGGTCAGCCTGATCGGAGCGTTGTTTCTGCTGCTGGTCACGGGCCTCGAAACCGACGTGGCGCTAATCCGCAACCACGCGCGCACGGCACTCGGCGTTTCGGCCGGTGGCATCGTGGTCACGCTCTCCAGTGGCTTCGCGCTCGGCATGATGATGCCAGACGATCTCATGGGCACCGAAGCGAGCCGCGGCGTGTTCGCGATGTTCGTCGCGATCACGATGTCGATCTCGGCGATCCCGGTCGTCGCCAAGGTACTGATGGAACTCGGTCTGATGCGCCGCGACATCGGCCAGACCATCATCGCTGCGGGCATGTGCGATGACACGGTCGGGTGGATCCTGTTGTCGCTCGTCATCGGCCTGGCGGACGGAGAAGCCGTGACGGCCGGCACCGTCCTGCAAACCGTCGGTCGGGTGCTTGCCTTTCTCGTCCTGAGCTTCACCATCGGCCGCTGGCTGGTCAAACGCGCGCTGGACCTGGTCCAAGACGAGGCCACCAGCCGCGACCGCCTATTGACCCTGGTCGTCGCCCTGACCTTCGCCTGGGCCGCCCTGACGCAGGCCCTGCATCTCGAGGCCGTCTTCGGGGCCTTCATCATGGGCATCCTCTTCGGCCAAATGCCGCGGCTTCCGGTGGAAGTACGCCACAAGCTCGAGAGCATCGCGCTCGGCATCTTCGCGCCGATCTTCTTCGCGGTCGCCGGGCTCAAGGTCAATCTGCTGTCGATCATGGAGCCGCGCTTGTTCGGACTCGCATTGGCCGTGATCGTGGTCGCGACGGTTGGCAAGTTTCTCGGTACCTACGCGGGCGCCCGTCTGATCGGGCGGCGCGATCCCTGGTCCGCACTCAGTTTCGGCGCCGGGCTCAACGCTCGCGGCGCCATCGGCATCATCATTGCGACGATCGGCCTATCGCTCGGGATCCTCAGCCAGGACATGTTCTCGATCCTGGTCCTGATGGCGACAGCTACGTCGCTCATGGCCCCGCCCGCACTGCGCTACGTGCTGAACCATGTCGCGCCGGGCGAGCAGGAACTCGAGCGCCTGCGGCGCGAGGAGATCGCAGCCAGCAGCGCAATCGCGCGAATCCATCGGGTGCTCGTGCCGGTTCGCTTCCGCCGCGACGCTGCCGCGGCGATGCCCCGGGCCGCAGCACAGATCCTTGCCCAGTTGGGTGCGCGTTCGGATCTGTCGATCACCCTCCTGACCGTCACCGAACCTGGTCGCCGGGCCGACGGGCTCGCGTTCCTCGAGAGAGTGAAGACCGACTTTGCCCAAGGCGAGATCGTCAAAAAGGCCGTCGAAGGTACGGCCGTAGCGGAAATCATCCTCAGCGAAGCGCAGAAGCACTATGACTTGGTCCTCCTCGGCGCCACGGAAAACCCGGTCGGCACAAGCGATACGTTGTTCACCTCGTTGGTCGATTTCCTCGTCAGGAGCGCGCCGTGCATGACGCTCGTCGTCAAGGTGCCCCGGGAACAGCCCGACAACTGGCGGCCGCACCGTATCGTCGTACCGACAAATGGCACCGTCGAGGCGAAGAATGCGGCCGAGCTCGGGTTTGCGATCGCCGACAGTGAGACGATGGTCCGGGTCGTCAACGTCGTCGTTCAAGGCCGCGAAGGATCGGACCCGAGCGGTCGCGCCTTGCGCCAGCGCTGGGCGAACGGTCGCAGCTTCATCAACGACCTTGCGAGCCTCGGCAACTCGCTCGGGGTTCGCGTCGAGGGCGAGCTTCAGTCCGGCGGCGAGCCCGACACGGTGATCCTCGACTTCGCGCGACGGTGCAGCGCCGATCTCATCATCATCGGCACCTCCGTCCACGTCGGTTCAGCACGACTCTACCTCGGCTCGCGCGTCGAGCGGATTTTGAGGGACGCCACATGCACCGTGATCGTCGTCAATATTCCCTGATCCGGCACGCAGCACCCACGGCACACGTCAACGGTGTTTGCGGTAGGTTGCATACTTGGGTTGATCGACAGCAAGCTCAGCAAGCGTGGTTTCCCAGAGATGCGCGCGCAAGCCGGGAGTCGCGAGGGTGACTTCTCCGGCGCGGATGCGGCGACAGAGTTCGCGGTCGAGAGCGGCGATCGACGCCATCGCATCCTCCGAGTCCAGCAGTTCGCCGAGCCGTTTGCCTTCGGCTGCCACGACGTCAGCCCCCTGCTCGAGTTCGCGGCGGACGATATCGAGAGCATTCACGGCGACACGCCCGTGAAAGGCGTTGCGCCCAGTCAACTCCGGCAAGGCGCGTTGCTCGAGAAAGTCGCGCACGGCCTCGAGCAGCTCGATGGCCGTTGGATGGTGGTGCATCAGTTCTCCTCGCTCGGCGCCAGCAATTCGAGCAGGTCGATTTCAGTCTCGGAAACGCGCCGGCCGATGGCAGCGCGCTCGACGGAACGGTCGAGACCGCTCGCATACGCGCCGTACATCATCATGCAGATGACGCCCCACTTGAGGGTGCCGAAGACCTCCCAGAAGCGTACCCGCGCCGGGTCGACCGGGCCGCCGCCGCCCGCCTCATAGGCCGCGAACAGGTCCTCGCGCTGGCCGAAGCCGCCGACCGGAGCGTCGATCTCACCGAAGCGCCACGAGGCGACGCAGATCCAGCCGAGGTCGGCGCACGGGTCGCCGACGTGCGCCAGCTCCCAGTCGAGCACCGCGCGCAGTCCGTCGGCGCCGACGATGAGATTGCCGTTGCGGAAGTCGCCGTGCACCACCCGGGGCTCGACAGCGGCGGGAAGGTTGTCTTCGAGCCAACGAAACGCGAGTTCGAAGACCGGGCGTGGGTCGTCGAAGGCGTCGTAGATGCCGCGGTATTGCGCCACCTGATCACGCGCGCTCTGCGGCCGCAGCTCGGGGATATGGCCGACATCGATCGAGTGGATGCGCGCGAGCACCGCGCCGCATTGGGTCGCGAGCTGCGGCCGCGCCGTGGCGAACTCCGGGTCGCGCAGGATCTTGCGCGGGATCGTCTCGCCGTCGACGTGCTCCATGACGAACCCAGGGCCGGCGCCGTCGGTGGGCACGAGCACGCGAATCACCCGCGGCACCGGCGTGCCGGCGACAGCCGCGAGTTGGATCAGCTTCGCCTCGGTCGCGAGCGGGATCGAGGCGGGAAGGCCGCCGTGCTCGCGGCCGCCCGGCGCTCGGCGCAGAATCAACCGCACCGGCGCGGCCGTTGTCTCGATGGCGAACGACCACGTCTCTTGCGATGCACCGCCGGAAAGACGCCGCAGGTCGCGCACGGCAACGGCGTCGGGATACGCCGCGACGAGGACCCGCAACAACGCCCGTTCGAGTTCTGCGTCGGCAGACGGGGCGTGGGAAATGGGGGACATGCGGAAGGGGCCAAGGTGCAAGGGCCAAGGGGGCGTTCTTCGTGGCCCTTGGCCCTACTTCTCTAGAATATGAATCGCACAGGCACTGCCGAGGCCGATCACGTGGGTCATGCCGAAGCGGGCGCCTTCGACCTGGCGCTTGCCGGCCTCGCCGCGCAGGTGCGTGGTGACCTCGTAGATGTTGGCGATGCCGGTGGCGCCGAGCGGGTGGCCTTTCGACAGCAGACCGCCGGAGACATTGACGGGGATCTTGCCGCCGAGGGCGGTCGCACCCGAGTCGATCAGTTTGCCCGCCTCGCCATCGGCACACAGGCCGAGGTTCTCGTAGTGGAGGATTTCGGCAGTAGCGAAGCAGTCGTGCAGCTCGACGAGGTCGATGTCCTGCGGGCCGACTCCCGCACGCTCGTACGCCTCCTTGGCCGCGAGCCGGGTGCAGGAGTTGACGTCGGGCATCACCAAGTCGCGCTCCTGCCAGGGATCGCTGGTGAGCACCGAGGCGCGGACCTTGACGGCGCGGTCCATCAAGCCGAGTTCCTTCACCTTCTTCTCGGACGCGAGCACAGCGGCCGCTGAGCCATCGACATTGACCGAACACATCAGTTTCGTGTTCGGATACGAAATCATCTCGGCGTTCATCACCATCTCGAGCGGGGTTTCGATCTGGTACATCGCCTTGGGGTTGAGCGTGGAATGCTGGTGGTTCTTCACCGAGACCTTGGCAAACTGCGCAAACGTGGTGCCGTACTTGCGCGTGTGCTCCATGCCGGCCTCGGCGAACACCGCCGGCATGGTTCCCGAGCCGAGCAAGCCTTCCTTCGGGATGCCTTTGCGGCCCCCGGCGCCGCCGAGCAGACCCTTGCCCATCTGCTCGACTCCGACGGCGAGCACGAGGTCGTACATACCCGCTTTGATCGACATCCAACCCTCGCGAAACGCGGTCGCCCCAGTGGCGCAGGCGTTGGCGCAGTTGACGACGGGCACTCCCGTCTGGCCGATCTCGCGGAGAATGCGTTGGCCGACCATCGCATCGGCCTGCATCAGGTTGCCGCAATAGACCGCCTGCATGTCCATGATGCCCAGCCCGGCGTCGGCGAGCGCCATCAACGCCGCCTCGGCACCGAGTTCCGGCACGGACTTATCCGCAAACCGGCCGAACTTGATCATGTCGATTCCGACTACGTAGACGTCGCTCATGGTTGGCTCCTAAGAGGGCTGAAAGCTCAAGGCTTAAAGCT
>Ga0163144_10014785_pt1 | contig 16174 bp, 18 predicted proteins | sample OliLak19BULKMAT1_FD_123175 | JGI IMG/M metagenome (GOLD analysis project Ga0163144, IMG submission 123175) | Freshwater microbial mat bacterial communities from Lake Vanda, McMurdo Dry Valleys, Antarctica - Oligotrophic Lake LV.19.BULKMAT1 | ecosystem: Environmental > Aquatic > Freshwater >... | reverse complement strand
CTTTTGTACCTGGCGATTAAAAATAGTTCTTTGACATACAGGAATTTATACATAGTATTGCAACGGGCTTTAATTGTACCATTTTGGAATTGAAACCCGTTAAACCGTACGCAGTTTGCGTAAAGTCTAAAGCTTTAATTGTACCATTTTGGAATTGAAACATAGCTGTGTACCGGCGCACGTGCTATCGGCTGTGCTTTAATTGTACCATTTTGGAATTGAAACGATTGCTCCGGGCTTCTTGATGCTGTGGTGGATGCGGCTTTAATTGTACCATTTTGGAATTGAAACAACTAAATAGACAGCAAATAGAACTACGAAAAACACCGCTTTAATTGTACCATTTTGGAATTGAAACATGGAATAGCATAATAGCAGAGATAAAGACAGACGAGCTTTAATTGTACCATTTTGGAATTGAAACTGTTTTGGTTATTTTAACGCTTGCTACGTAGACGCAGCTTTAATTGTACCATTTTGGAATTGAAACTACCTTTTCTCGTTTATTTTATGTAGGCCGCGCTATGCTTTAATTGTACCATTTTGGAATTGAAACAGGCCCCGGCGCGCGCGGGATGCACGTGCATCTGTGCTTTAATTGTACCATTTTGGAATTGAAACTTGTTGCAACCTCGTCCTCCTTCGAATAATACTCGCGCTTTAATTGTACCATTTTGGAATTGAAACAGCGCTATTGACTTCCAACAGGATTCCCGATATATTGCTTTAATTGTACCATTTTGGAATTGAAACTACACAGCTCAGGTGACGCAGCCGGTGGCGTGGATGCTTTAATTGTACCATTTTGGAATTGAAACTGTATTCGCGCATTGTGATCCTCGGCCGGTTTTGAGAGCTTTAATTGTACCATTTTGGAATTGAAACGTTGCTCCTTCAGGGTCAGGCCGAGGCCGTTTACCTGCTTTAATTGTACCATTTTGGAATTGAAACTTATGGCGGCGCTTGCTATGTACACGAGTACAATGGCTTTAATTGTACCATTTTGGAATTGAAACTTGTAGTTTGCAGCGATATAATTTTAGCCTCTTTCGCTTTAATTGTACCATTTTGGAATTGAAACTACATAACGGCTACGTTATACCAAGTAAAAGATTTGCGCTTTAATTGTACCATTTTGGAATTGAAACAACGCAGCACATTACCGTCGGCGTTTGTAAAAATCTGCTTTAATTGTACCATTTTGGAATTGAAACGAACAAACTTAATTGTACCGACCCCGGCTGGCAACCGCTTTAATTGTACCATTTTGGAATTGAAACAAAAATAACTATTTCGGCAGCAATTATCGAAATGCGCTTTAATTGTACCATTTTGGAATTGAAACCTACGGTGCGGTACCTACTGTGTATAAGTCGCAAGAGCTTTAATTGTACCATTTTGGAATTGAAACGCATTTGCTGCGTGTACAATTCATCTTGCGCCAGGCTTTAATTGTACCATTTTGGAATTGAAACTACAAAACCTGAGTATTTGTCACAAGACCTGTTGTAGCTTTAATTGTACCATTTTGGAATTGAAACAAAGCGAAACTTCTACGGTATCATTTTCGTAGTAGTTGCTTTAATTGTACCATTTTGGAATTGAAACGAATTTATGTACGAAGTCGCAGGCGAGACATCTGTGCTTTAATTGTACCATTTTGGAATTGAAACTCGCAATATACTCCTGCTCCTGCTCCTGCTCCGACAGCTTTAATTGTACCATTTTGGAATTGAAACAGTGGAATGTTTCAAGGATACAGACAGACTTTCCGTGCTTTAATTGTACCATTTTGGAATTGAAACGATTTTCCATATTACGAGCGGTCGCAAGACATACATGCTTTAATTGTACCATTTTGGAATTGAAACGGCGTGCGGGTGCTTGGCTGCAAAAAATGCGGATGTGCTTTAATTGTACCATTTTGGAATTGAAACGTCTACGACCGCAAATGGCCGGTTGACCCGGCTCCAAGCTTTAATTGTACCATTTTGGAATTGAAACATCTAAAAAAGGGGCCAGGCATTTCGTATAAACTTGCTTTAATTGTACCATTTTGGAATTGAAACGGGTTAAATCCGATCGCGTGACCCCAAATTTTTTCCGCTTTAATTGTACCATTTTGGAATTGAAACTGGTTTTAATCGCCCGTTTTGCGCTGGGCTTCTTCGCTTTAATTGTACCATTTTGGAATTGAAACTACTTCGCGCATTCTATAAAGCGTCGAAGTTGTTAATGCTTTAATTGTACCATTTTGGAATTGAAACTTTCCTGCCTAAACTTGGCTACGTCGTACCACAATGCTTTAATTGTACCATTTTGGAATTGAAACTTGAATTGGAATACAGACAATTAATTTCTTTTCACGCTTTAATTGTACCATTTTGGAATTGAAACTTTGAAGTCTGTATTTGTTTATGTACGTTTTCATAGCTTTAATTGTACCATTTTGGAATTGAAACAAGCCTATCTTATTGTATCAGAGTTCTGTCTTATTGCTTTAATTGTACCATTTTGGAATTGAAACAAGCGTTAGACACTTTGCCGTTTGTAAGCGTCTTTAGCTTTAATTGTACCATTTTGGAATTGAAACTTGTTACCCCCATTTTGCTTGTTGTCCTGTTTTGGCTTTAATTGTACCATTTTGGAATTGAAACTTCTTTTAACGCTTCGTAATACGCTTCTTCACCACGCTTTAATTGTACCATTTTGGAATTGAAACATCTTTGTGGTGTATCTTGTCCATGCGGCATTAAGTGCTTTAATTGTACCATTTTGGAATTGAAACCTTACGAGTGCGTCCAGCGCACGGTCGTCTTCGCGTGCTTTAATTGTACCATTTTGGAATTGAAACGGCGTCCAGAAGGGCTTTTTTGTCGAGCTGCCACTGCTTTAATTGTACCATTTTGGAATTGAAACGAAGGGCGTCTTCGTTCAGGCACCATTCGAAGCAGGGCTTTAATTGTACCATTTTGGAATTGAAACTTAAAAAGACCAACGCGTCGCCCGTCGCGCCGGTGCTTTAATTGTACCATTTTGGAATTGAAACGGCCGGCGCGGTTTTGGTGCAACTTAACGATAAAGGCTTTAATTGTACCATTTTGGAATTGAAACGTTATTGCCGATAAGTCCGCCTTTTTTGCCTCGAAGGCTTTAATTGTACCATTTTGGAATTGAAACGTAGATAAAACTTTAATGGCTTCGCTTAACAGCAAAGCTTTAATTGTACCATTTTGGAATTGAAACCGACATATTAAAAACGGAGGGGCAAAACGTTGTACTGCTTTAATTGTACCATTTTGGAATTGAAACTTCCTGCTTTCTGGCTCGAATTTGTTCGAGGAAAGGGCTTTAATTGTACCATTTTGGAATTGAAACAGGTCGCAACGCAGCACGACATTTCGGTTGCGGTGCTTTAATTGTACCATTTTGGAATTGAAACCCGCGCTCGATGCGCAACAGGTTTCTCCGGGTACAGCTTTAATTGTACCATTTTGGAATTGAAACCGCCCGCTAAAAACAAATTTACAGGCTGCGTAGAAGTGCTTTAATTGTACCATTTTGGAATTGAAACTTCCGGGTTTGTATCGGGTACACTTTCCCGACCTTCGCTTTAATTGTACCATTTTGGAATTGAAACTTAATAAACGACAGAACCCCCGTCCGTTCAGCCGTGCTTTAATTGTACCATTTTGGAATTGAAACATCAACTTACAATCTAAACAATCTAAACAATTACCGGCTTTAATTGTACCATTTTGGAATTGAAACCGCAATTAAAACAGGTTTTCCGCTCGCCTGTTCAAGCTTTAATTGTACCATTTTGGAATTGAAACAGGCTGATAATGCTCTTCACAAACTTTGCAATCACGCTTTAATTGTACCATTTTGGAATTGAAACAAACTAAGCGACTAAAACGTCGTTGCTCTTCGGTTGCTTTAATTGTACCATTTTGGAATTGAAACTATATGTAAGCAACTCCATTTCGCTGCTCCCTATTAGCTTTAATTGTACCATTTTGGAATTGAAACCCCGAGCGCGTCGCCGTAGACAACTACCTGCCAGCCGGGCTTTAATTGTACCATTTTGGAATTGAAACTAACCGTAACACCGGTTTGCGTCTATAATTGCCTGGCTTTAATTGTACCATTTTGGAATTGAAACGTTACATGCCTCTTCTAAAACCGCTGTTGGGCATTTTGCTTTAATTGTACCATTTTGGAATTGAAACGTATTATCCACCGACGCTACGAAAGCTACAAACCAGGCTTTAATTGTACCATTTTGGAATTGAAACCACAAAGTTCACAAGGTGGCTAAACACCCTCAACATGCTTTAATTGTACCATTTTGGAATTGAAACGGGGCAGATGATAGACGGGGTAGCGCGGATGATAAAGGCTTTAATTGTACCATTTTGGAATTGAAACGGCAGTCTCCTTGCTATCCTCTCTAAAACCTTTTTGTGCTTTAATTGTACCATTTTGGAATTGAAACAAGGAGGGGATTGCGAAGCACAAAACTTGAATTAAAGCTTTAATTGTACCATTTTGGAATTGAAACGAAGCTGCCGGACGCTCTCGGCGACATCGGGCTTAGGCTTTAATTGTACCATTTTGGAATTGAAACGGTGTTCTGCGATTTTATCCCATTTTCGGCCAAACAGCTTTAATTGTACCATTTTGGAATTGAAACACCCGGCCTGGCGGCAATGACGTTATTCACAGCGGTGGCTTTAATTGTACCATTTTGGAATTGAAACATGGAGGCTTTGCATCTCTTTCGTTTTTGTATTCAGGCTTTAATTGTACCATTTTGGAATTGAAACGTTCTTCGGCTTACGTTTTGTAACATTGCAGAAATTCCTTTAATTGTACCATTTTGGAATTGAAACTGAAAACTTGTATTTTGTTTTGCTTGTGGTCTTTGCAAGCTTTAATTGTACCATTTTGGAATTGAAACTTTTGTTCTTCGTATTTAGTCAAGTATCCCGCCTCGTGCTTTAATTGTACCATTTTGGAATTGAAACGTCACAGGAAACGTTTTGTTCGTCCAAACTGCCGTCAGCTTTAATTGTACCATTTTGGAATTGAAACTTTTCAGGTGGTCGCATTTGACCTGCGACATAAGCAGCTTTAATTGTACCATTTTGGAATTGAAACAAAGTGTTGCGCCCGGGCATTTGACGATTGTACAATAGCTTTAATTGTACCATTTTGGAATTGAAACGAGTATCAAGCTGTTATACCTGACTTGAAAGCATGGCTTTAATTGTACCATTTTGGAATTGAAACTGACGAAACTTGTGAGGCGGATAACGAATGCGCTGGCTTTAATTGTACCATTTTGGAATTGAAACGCAGGAAATAGCCGACACGGCGACGGGCAAAAACTGCTTTAATTGTACCATTTTGGAATTGAAACAAATATGGATATTGCTTTTAAGAAGTTCTTTAAAGGGCTTTAATTGTACCATTTTGGAATTGAAACGGTTTACCATGGAACGGCTCGAAACCTTTAAGGGGCTTTAATTGTACCATTTTGGAATTGAAACAAAAATAATAATGTGTCGTGCGGTTGTGGCGACAATGCTTTAATTGTACCATTTTGGAATTGAAACATAAAGCAGAACACACACAACGCCGAAGCCGACGGCTTTAATTGTACCATTTTGGAATTGAAACGCGTTTCCGAAACGCGCAAGATAGCTGCGTTTCGGTGCTTTAATTGTACCATTTTGGAATTGAAACAAATGGTTATTTGCTTTTTGCGCTAATCGGCTGCTAGCTTTAATTGTACCATTTTGGAATTGAAACGGGAGAAGGCAGCATTCCCCCTGGAATGGAATCCACGCTTTAATTGTACCATTTTGGAATTGAAACCCGCGAGTTCTTTTTCTTTGTCCATTTTAGTCTTCGGCTTTAATTGTACCATTTTGGAATTGAAACACGAAAGGTTTCTGGCCTCCCGCATTTCCCGCACTTGCTTTAATTGTACCATTTTGGAATTGAAACCAAGCAACATTACACGTAGGTGGGGATTTAAGAATGCTTTAATTGTACCATTTTGGAATTGAAACAACGGTCACCCACGATGATCGAAAACAATTGACGGCTTTAATTGTACCATTTTGGAATTGAAACTTCAGGGTATTTACTCCGACATCCAGCCGGGTCAGGGCTTTAATTGTACCATTTTGGAATTGAAACGATTCAAGCACGTAGGATATTGCATTTACTCTTGTAAGGCTTTAATTGTACCATTTTGGAATTGAAACTTTGTTCGGGCGAGTTTACAATTAGCCGCTTGGCTGCTTTAATTGTACCATTTTGGAATTGAAACCGCCAAGCGCCGGGTTTCAATCCGCTCGGCTTCAAGCTTTAATTGTACCATTTTGGAATTGAAACGAGGACGGCACGCGCAAAATAAAAGTAACAAAGTTGCTTTAATTGTACCATTTTGGAATTGAAACTCGAAAAACCGTCCGAAAAGATTAAAATGGCCAGTCCGCTTTAATTGTACCATTTTGGAATTGAAACGTTGGGCGCTTTTCTTTTCCCATACCGCAATTTTTTCGCTTTAATTGTACCATTTTGGAATTGAAACTATAATGGAAGTCTTGCCTTTTTAGGGAAGCCGCCGCGCTTTAATTGTACCATTTTGGAATTGAAACCGTTAACGGCTCATTTTAACGACGACGTTGCGGGTAGCTTTAATTGTACCATTTTGGAATTGAAACGAGGCGGCATCCGTTGTATTTTGCAGCAATAAGCCGCTTTAATTGTACCATTTTGGAATTGAAACGTTCGGATTATTTCGCTTTCTGTGAATAAGGCATAGGCTTTAATTGTACCATTTTGGAATTGAAACGTGGGTTGCGGCTGTGCTGCCCAGCCAGCGCAAAAGGGCTTTAATTGTACCATTTTGGAATTGAAACTTCCGAAAAATTGTTTTTCGGCGGCGAAGCGAACCAGCTTTAATTGTACCATTTTGGAATTGAAACTTTTCTTTCCTTTTAATGCCGCCCGCCTGTGAACAGGCTTTAATTGTACCATTTTGGAATTGAAACGAATTTATTGGCGGCGCGTATCAGCGCATGACTATTGCTTTAATTGTACCATTTTGGAATTGAAACCCTCCAAGAATGGCTCGAAAAAAACGCTCGCGGTGGCTTTAATTGTACCATTTTGGAATTGAAACTTGGGGCTGGGTATAATGGATTCCTTGGCCTACGGGGCTTTAATTGTACCATTTTGGAATTGAAACATAAGCCCTACCGCGATGCCTACACCTACAAAAGGAGCTTTAATTGTACCATTTTGGAATTGAAACTCTACATAAGCCGGCAATTCCGAAAGTACCGAAAACAAGCTTTAATTGTACCATTTTGGAATTGAAACGGGGCGGAAAGCGCTATCTGCGCAAAGCTGTGAGTTGCTTTAATTGTACCATTTTGGAATTGAAACCAGCGCTCTCCTTAGAACCCGCTGCTAAAGTGTTTAGCTTTAATTGTACCATTTTGGAATTGAAACTCGATTTCAACCGTAGCTGCGAACAATTCTACGCCGCTTTAATTGTACCATTTTGGAATTGAAACCGACAAATTATCGCGCGAAATTAAATAAATATCGCCGCTTTAATTGTACCATTTTGGAATTGAAACTCCTTCTAATGGCATGTGATACACCCTATTGGGTTGCTTTAATTGTACCATTTTGGAATTGAAACCGACATGTCACTTAGCCTTGGCGACCTACTGTCCCGGCTTTAATTGTACCATTTTGGAATTGAAACTCCTTGCTCACTTCGGCGTCCGCTCTTCCGACCAGGCTTTAATTGTACCATTTTGGAATTGAAACTTTCTTTAGAATACTTGGACAATTCCTACAAGGCAGCTTTAATTGTACCATTTTGGAATTGAAACTGGCCGCAACTTCGCTTCAAAGCCCGTTCTCAATAGGCTTTAATTGTACCATTTTGGAATTGAAACAATTTGACTTAGACTTCGAAACTACAATGCAAGGCAGCTTTAATTGTACCATTTTGGAATTGAAACACTTTTTAAGGCGTTGGTGTACCCACAATTGCCTCGGCTTTAATTGTACCATTTTGGAATTGAAACAAAAAGACGAAGCTATAACGTCTATAACTGTAAAAAGCTTTAATTGTACCATTTTGGAATTGAAACACATAATATTATCGGTGTCGTATAAATGCGATTGTTGCTTTAATTGTACCATTTTGGAATTGAAACAAAATTGTCTATTTCGGTGTCTTTTATTTCGTGTAGCTTTAATTGTACCATTTTGGAATTGAAACTCCTTTGTAGCTTATTCCATTGCTTTGCAGCATCGAGAGCTTTAATTGTACCATTTTGGAATTGAAACGACCCGGCCGGTCGCTTGATCATTTCATTGGTTGAGGCTTTAATTGTACCATTTTGGAATTGAAACATATTGTACAGGCTGGAGCAAAGCCCCGCCGACCGGGCTTTAATTGTACCATTTTGGAATTGAAACCAATGCTGGAAGAAAAGCACGCCGCCGACCTCGCAGCTTTAATTGTACCATTTTGGAATTGAAACTACACTGCAGCATACTCGGTTGAAAGAGATGCCGTGCTTTAATTGTACCATTTTGGAATTGAAACTACTTTCCAGCCTCGTTCCATATGTCTTGGTCGTCTGCTTTAATTGTACCATTTTGGAATTGAAACGGAGGAGGACGTAAAAGATACGATTATCACCCGACTGCTTTAATTGTACCATTTTGGAATTGAAACACATTTATTATTACTATAACGTAGCGGCGGGAAGGTGCTTTAATTGTACCATTTTGGAATTGAAACTACTTCGCGCATTCTATAAAGCGTCGAAGTGGTTAATTGCTTTAATTGTACCATTTTGGAATTGAAACCTGTAAGCCAGCGCCCGCGCGGCTAAAAGGTATTGGGCTTTAATTGTACCATTTTGGAATTGAAACTGGGCTCCGGCAATTTATTCGACGAAGAACTAACAGCTTTAATTGTACCATTTTGGAATTGAAACGCTCTAAAGCTAAACTATCGTCTATTTTCATGGGCGGCTTTAATTGTACCATTTTGGAATTGAAACGGTAGTTAACGCTTTGTGCAGATATTTGGGTTTCGGCTTTAATTGTACCATTTTGGAATTGAAACAGTATCTACTTGCGACCTATTGTAGTCGGTTAATTGCTTTAATTGTACCATTTTGGAATTGAAACAAAATAGTTTTTGCTCTCCCCTAATTCGCAATTAAGGCTTTAATTGTACCATTTTGGAATTGAAACTTCGATAAGTTTGGTTTAGACGAATCGAATGTACAGTGCTTTAATTGTACCATTTTGGAATTGAAACGAACGTGGTGATGGTGTTATATACCCGACTATGAGCAGCTTTAATTGTACCATTTTGGAATTGAAACGCGTTAAAATAACCAAAACACAGGCAAACCGTATAAGCTTTAATTGTACCATTTTGGAATTGAAACGGTATTGGAGATTGTCGTTTGGCGCCCGGCGGGGACGCTTTAATTGTACCATTTTGGAATTGAAACGACAATAGCGCATAAGTGCCGTTTTTGTGTGTCGAGTGCTTTAATTGTACCATTTTGGAATTGAAACAATGTTGTTTAGTTAAGTTTAGTTTTTGCCAGTAATGCTTTAATTGTACCATTTTGGAATTGAAACCTTCCTAACGCTTACATACGACACTACGAACGCAGCTTTAATTGTACCATTTTGGAATTGAAACCACTTTTCCGTTTATTTTAATTTCTTTCTTAGAGGGCTTTAATTGTACCATTTTGGAATTGAAACCTGAATAGTATTCGTATCCAAATCTCATCACATAATGCTTTAATTGTACCATTTTGGAATTGAAACTAATCAGAAACCTAATCCCATAGCTTTCCCCGATTATGCTTTAATTGTACCATTTTGGAATTGAAACCTGCCTTTGCCGCTTGGAACACCTCCAGGATGGATGCTTTAATTGTACCATTTTGGAATTGAAACAGCCAAATTTTCTTGTCCTTTTTCATGCTGCTTTTGCTTTAATTGTACCATTTTGGAATTGAAACTAGGCATGCTTGCAAATTTGAGCAGGTAGGCCGGTTGCTTTAATTGTACCATTTTGGAATTGAAACTTCGGGGAAACACGGAGGCGGCGTACTACGCCATTCGCTTTAATTGTACCATTTTGGAATTGAAACCAATGAGTGGAAAAGTAGGCAACAAAGTATACTTGCGCTTTAATTGTACCATTTTGGAATTGAAACCAGCGAGAACGGGCAACACTAAAAACGAGAAATAAGCTTTAATTGTACCATTTTGGAATTGAAACATCCGAAACAATATCCAGCATTTACGCTAATAATGCTTTAATTGTACCATTTTGGAATTGAAACAGGTCGCAACGCCGCACGACATTTCGGTAGCGTTGCTTTAATTGTACCATTTTGGAATTGAAACCTACTTTTCGACCCTGTAAATCAGCAGCTGCTGGGGGCTTTAATTGTACCATTTTGGAATTGAAACAAACTGATACCAAAGCCGGGCATTTGCGCGCACTTCGCTTTAATTGTACCATTTTGGAATTGAAACATAATAAATCTGGGTATAATTGGTGTAAATACAAAGCTTTAATTGTACCATTTTGGAATTGAAACGCTTAGCCTTTACGTCGTTAACGTTCATGTTTTAAGGCTTTAATTGTACCATTTTGGAATTGAAACCGAAAAGTCTAAACGCGCTTCAATTTCCAGTTTTGCGCTTTAATTGTACCATTTTGGAATTGAAACTTACGGTTACGTCCTGGTCTACCGTTACACTTAACGGCTTTAATTGTACCATTTTGGAATTGAAACATTATGCTGGCCTCGGGGGAAAAACCTGGCCCGGCTGCTTTAATTGTACCATTTTGGAATTGAAACTGATGGATAGAATCACCATTAAGAAACTTGTCAGGGCTTTAATTGTACCATTTTGGAATTGAAACGGTAGTTAACGCTTTGTGCAGATATTTGGGTTTCGGGCTTTAATTGTACCATTTTGGAATTGAAACTATAAAATTTGCCATACTTCACGCATTCTATAAAGCGCTTTAATTGTACCATTTTGGAATTGAAACTAATCAGAAACCTAATCCCATAGCTTTCCCCGATTAGCTTTAATTGTACCATTTTGGAATTGAAACCGTAGAGTTCCATTGGGGCTATGACCCCATTGCGCAGGCTTTAATTGTACCATTTTGGAATTGAAACGAGGAATGGGAGGTGATCACCTTTCAGGCGATTAAGGCTTTAATTGTACCATTTTGGAATTGAAACAATCTTAACCGCAATTGCCGAACAGAAAATCCCTAAAGCTTTAATTGTACCATTTTGGAATTGAAACATAGCTGTGTAGGCGCTTCCGTGCTGTTGTCTGTTCGCTTTAATTGTACCATTTTGGAATTGAAACTATCCAATCCGCGCCGCAGGATTGAAAGTTGTACCAAGCTTTAATTGTACCATTTTGGAATTGAAACCTCGCTTTTTCGGTTGCACCGGCAAACCGGTCTTGAGCTTTAATTGTACCATTTTGGAATTGAAACCCCCGCCACGGGCGACGGCACGCGCGGGATGCACGGCGCTTTAATTGTACCATTTTGGAATTGAAACATACTCGCAGAGGCCGCTTTGCAGCCCTATTGTTTTGCTTTAATTGTACCATTTTGGAATTGAAACTGTACCGTTTCCAGCCTTTTACCGTCTTTACCTAAGCTTTAATTGTACCATTTTGGAATTGAAACAGGTTAAAGCGTTGGTATATTCAAATACTGTGTAATGCTTTAATTGTACCATTTTGGAATTGAAACCCGCCGCTTCTGCTTGTTTCGCCGCCGCCGCCGCCGCGCTTTAATTGTACCATTTTGGAATTGAAACATCTAAGAAAGGTGCCAGGCATTTTGTGTAAACCTGCTTTAATTGTACCATTTTGGAATTGAAACTTGCCAAACCTACATTTGTTCCCCCGTTAAAGCCTTGTGCTTTAATTGTACCATTTTGGAATTGAAACCTCATCGCAACGATTTTTGTCCGTAATTGCCTCTATTGCTTTAATTGTACCATTTTGGAATTGAAACGCTCGGTTTTGTATTTACACCAATTATACCCCGAGGCTTTAATTGTACCATTTTGGAATTGAAACGTAGACAACGCAGCAAAAAACCCTACACTTTCGCCTGCTTTAATTGTACCATTTTGGAATTGAAACCTTCCCCTTCGCGATAGACGTACCCTGCACCGGCGGCTTTAATTGTACCATTTTGGAATTGAAACTGTGGGTACTTGTCTGTCCTGAAACGGAAGAAACGGCTTTAATTGTACCATTTTGGAATTGAAACTAATTTAAAAATTTTAGGGGCATCATATTCGGCAGAGCTTTAATTGTACCATTTTGGAATTGAAACAAGGCTTCGCCGCGTTCCACTTCGATGTGGTCGCCGCTTTAATTGTACCATTTTGGAATTGAAACCGAATTTATGGTGGATTTTAAGCCTTTGCAAGCGCTGCTTTAATTGTACCATTTTGGAATTGAAACTGCAAGCACCAGGGCTTCTTTGTCGAGCCGCCATTGCTTTAATTGTACCATTTTGGAATTGAAACGGGATAATATTAACGTGTGGAAATGTGTATTTTTGGCTTTAATTGTACCATTTTGGAATTGAAACCGTGCCGGCCTGCGGGGTTGACCCACCCCTGGATTAGCTTTAATTGTACCATTTTGGAATTGAAACGAACTTAGTAGCGGGGGCAGGACTCGAACCTGCGACCGCTTTAATTGTACCATTTTGGAATTGAAACTGCTGGCAAGTCTCCTCTTTTGCGAATATGCGTTAGCTTTAATTGTACCATTTTGGAATTGAAACTGGCGGGGTGGCTGGGGCTTAGGCCCCATCATCCCGGCTTTAATTGTACCATTTTGGAATTGAAACCCGTAAAACCCAATTTTCGCGTTAATGCTACCTTAGCTTTAATTGTACCATTTTGGAATTGAAACAGTTAAAGATTTGCCCGGCGGCAAAAAGTTGTTTGGGCTTTAATTGTACCATTTTGGAATTGAAACATAAATGGTGCAGTTGAATTTGACGGCACTAATTAGCTTTAATTGTACCATTTTGGAATTGAAACCCGTATCGAGTATAAATATAATCGTACCCTCCCCCTTGCTTTAATTGTACCATTTTGGAATTGAAACCTTTGAAATTTACTGAATAGTACATGATATTTTGTGCTTTAATTGTACCATTTTGGAATTGAAACTCGGCTTTTACTTTCCAAACCTCGATTTGGGTGTAAGCTTTAATTGTACCATTTTGGAATTGAAACAAACCTTCCGGAACGAACCGCGAAAAGTCTAAACGGCTTTAATTGTACCATTTTGGAATTGAAACTCCGTTTTACCGTCAGTGGGGCGACGCAAAACCGGGCTTTAATTGTACCATTTTGGAATTGAAACCTTTTGCGTAAAGCGCTTGTCTTTGCTTATCACGCGGCTTTAATTGTACCATTTTGGAATTGAAACCAGGCAAAATCGGTGGGTAGTGACATTTTGACAAAGGCTTTAATTGTACCATTTTGGAATTGAAACGCGCTCCCCATGCCCCGTCGTGCGCGGGTACCCGGCGCTTTAATTGTACCATTTTGGAATTGAAACACTGCCCGCCACGGTCGGCAGGTGAGCAGTCTCTTGCTTTAATTGTACCATTTTGGAATTGAAACGTCTACGACCGCAAATGGCCGGTTGACCCGGCTCCAGCTTTAATTGTACCATTTTGGAATTGAAACGGCCGAAGCCTTGCCCGTTCTGCTTGCACACGCATTGCTTTAATTGTACCATTTTGGAATTGAAACATATTTCATCCGCCGTGGCGCGGTCTATGTCCAAAAGCTTTAATTGTACCATTTTGGAATTGAAACATGCCAATCATGACACCTCCTGTGATGTAGCTTACTGCTTTAATTGTACCATTTTGGAATTGAAACGGCCTCTTGCTGGAGCGGGGTGAATGTTCTATACAGCTTTAATTGTACCATTTTGGAATTGAAAGTTCCTTCGTCGCTTATATGCCTCTTCACGTGCTCGGCTTTAATTGTACCATTTTGGAATTGAAACGGCCTCTTGCTGGAGCGGGGTGAATGTTCTATACAGCTTTAATTGTACCATTTTGGAATTGAAACATAGCTGTGTAGGCGCTTTCGTGCTATTGTCTGTTCGGCTTTAATTGTACCATTTTGGAATTGAAACCACTGCCGGGTACACAATCACATTTTAATGCCTTGTACGCTTTAATTGTACCATTTTGGAATTGAAACCCGCCGCTGCCGGCGTGTCGCAATGTGCGGAAATTGGCTTTAATTGTACCATTTTGGAATTGAAACGATTTATCGTCGTACATGTCTGGTTTAAGCAACGCTGGCTTTAATTGTACCATTTTGGAATTGAAACTATCCTCCAGATCGCGCAGTACAACGTTTTGCCCCTGCTTTAATTGTACCATTTTGGAATTGAAACACAAAAACAAAAACCCCTCTACCGTTTTGCGGGTTTGCTTTAATTGTACCATTTTGGAATTGAAACTTAACCCTCTTCTGCGATGCATACTTCACGTACGGTGCTTTAATTGTACCATTTTGGAATTGAAACAGTCCAGGTCGGGACAATTGGCCTCGGAGCGAATTTGGCTTTAATTGTACCATTTTGGAATTGAAACGCTGGAACAGCATTCTCTTCCCTGTCGCAGGATTGCTTTAATTGTACCATTTTGGAATTGAAACGAATGTGCTCGCGACGGACAAGCTTGACATCATCACGCTTTAATTGTACCATTTTGGAATTGAAACAGTAAGCGAAAACCATAAAATCGTGTTACCTCCGGGCTTTAATTGTACCATTTTGGAATTGAAACCCTTAAAGAATTTAGCCTTATCTCCAAAGGCCTCGGTGCTTTAATTGTACCATTTTGGAATTGAAACAAGTATGCCTATTTAGAGCCTATACAGACCTTTAAGGCTTTAATTGTACCATTTTGGAATTGAAACTGCGCCGTCTAAATCGCCCACTTTTTGTAGTTCCGTGCTTTAATTGTACCATTTTGGAATTGAAACTTCTTCTATGAGGTTTTCTTCGTCCAGCACCCACTTGCTTTAATTGTACCATTTTGGAATTGAAACTTAGCAACAATATTTCCGATTGCGTTTTCCCGGAAAGCTTTAATTGTACCATTTTGGAATTGAAACGCCAAATTAAGAAAATAAAAATTAGCCGAATTAAAAGCTTTAATTGTACCATTTTGGAATTGAAACACGTGAACACTGTGGCCGATTGGTCGTTGGTTATTGGCCTTAATTGTACCATTTTGGAATTGAAACATCGCCGCCACGCTCGATTCGCAACAGGTTTCTCCGGCTTTAATTGTACCATTTTGGAATTGAAACAGGTCTAATGCCGCGCGAAAAACGTTAACCTATAGGCTTTAATTGTACCATTTTGGAATTGAAACTTACCCTAAAGCATCTATGCAGTCTTGCAAAAAGGGCTTTAATTGTACCATTTTGGAATTGAAACCGGAGTTTCCCCCCGCGATTTGTAAACGCTCCAGGAGCTTTAATTGTACCATTTTGGAATTGAAACCAGGGGTCAGTCCCGTGGTGCGAATAGGCGAATTTATGCTTTAATTGTACCATTTTGGAATTGAAACTTTAGCCGTCTCGGTCTTCCAAACGCTCTCCACCAGCTTTAATTGTACCATTTTGGAATTGAAACTTTTGATAACCCTAATTCGTTTGTATGATGTATCTCGCTTTAATTGTACCATTTTGGAATTGAAACCACGATTTCTGCGGGAACAAGTAAATCTGTTCGTTGCTTTAATTGTACCATTTTGGAATTGAAACGATTTATCGTCTGCCCTGTCTGGTTTAAGCAACGCTGGCTTTAATTGTACCATTTTGGAATTGAAACGGCTGAAATGCGGTAGCACCAACTCCCCCGCCGGGGGGCTTTAATTGTACCATTTTGGAATTGAAACGGAACTGTACGAAGCGGCGGAAGACCCGTTAAACGGCTTTAATTGTACCATTTTGGAATTGAAACGCACTTTTCTTTTTAG
>Ga0163144_10014783_pt1 | contig 16174 bp, 10 predicted proteins | sample OliLak19BULKMAT1_FD_123175 | JGI IMG/M metagenome (GOLD analysis project Ga0163144, IMG submission 123175) | Freshwater microbial mat bacterial communities from Lake Vanda, McMurdo Dry Valleys, Antarctica - Oligotrophic Lake LV.19.BULKMAT1 | ecosystem: Environmental > Aquatic > Freshwater >... | reverse complement strand
TGCACGCCGGCTGGGCGGTGCGCCGCAAGTCCAAGCACTTTCACAGCTACGAGGAGGTGGCCAAGAAGTTCGCCAAGCTGCTGGGCATGGACTCCTGGCTGATCAACCCGATGTACGGCCAGTGCGGCAAGGTCAACTTCGCAGAAAGCACGGGGCTCGAATGCGTGCAGGGCAACGTCGACACGCTGCTGACGAAGATCCGCCGCAAGTACAAGGAATACGGCATCAACGAGAAGCCCTTCGTCATCGTGAAGGCCGACAACGGCACTTACGGCATGGGCATCATGACGGTGCGCGACGCCAAGGAACTCGACGAACTGAACCGCCGCACGCGCAACAAGATGAGCATCGTCAAGGACGGCCAGGAAGTCAGCGAGGTCATCATCCAGGAGGGTGTGCCGACCTACGAGCGCATGAACGACGCCGTGGCCGAGCCGGTGATCTACATGATCGATCGCTACGTGGTCGGCGGTTTCTACCGCGTGCACGCCGATCGCGGCATCGACGAGAACCTGAATGCGCCCGGCTCCAGCTTCGTGCCGCTGGCCTTCGCCGAGAGCAACCAGTTGCCCAAACCCGGCACCCGGCCCGGCATCAGCGCGCCGAACCGCTTCTACATGTACGGCGTGATCGGCCGTCTGGCCATGCTGGCCGCCAGCTACGAACTCGAGGCCACCGACCCCGAGGCGGAAATCTACGAGTAAAACCCGCGCAAGCCGGCAAGCGCGGCTGTTGCTGCGCTAGCGCAACGGTTTTTGCTGCACTGCATCAATGGTGCTTCGGGTGCTGGTGGGCCAGCGCACAATTCGGCTCTGCTGGCCATGAGTGCGTCAACCTCACCCCGAACCCCCGGCGCCCTGGCGGCGCTGACACTTTCTGCCATCGGCGTGGTGTACGGAGATATCGGCACCAGCCCGCTCTACGCGCTGAAAGAAGTATTCGCGCCTGGCCGGGTGCCGCTGACGCCCGACAACATCCTGGGCATCCTCTCCCTGGTGTTCTGGACGCTGACGATCATCGTCTCGGTGAAGTACGTGGCGCTGATCCTGCGCGCCGACAACAACGGCGAGGGCGGCCTGATCGCCATGCTGGCGCTGGCCTCGCAGGCAGTGAAGCACCGGCCGGCGCTGCGCCGCCAGTTACTGCTGCTGGGCATCTTCGGCACGGCAATTTTCTTTGGTGACGGCGTCATCACGCCGGCCGTCTCGGTGCTGTCGGCGGTCGAAGGGCTGAATGTGGCTGCACCTGGCCTGCACCGCTTCATCGTGCCGATCACACTGATGGTGCTGACGGGGCTGTTCGCGGCCCAGCGTTTCGGCACTGCGGCGGTCGGCCGGATGTTCGGACCGGTCACGCTGGTCTGGTTCGGCGTGCTGGCGGCCCTGGGCGTGTTGCACATTGCAAGCCACCCGCAGGTGCTGGTGGCATTGTCCCCGACCTACGCGCTGGGTTTCATGCTGCATCAGCCCGGCGTGGCTTTCGTCGCGCTGGGCGCGGTGGTGCTCTGCGTGACGGGTGCGGAGGCGCTGTACGCCGACCTCGGCCACTTCGGCAAGCGCCCGATCCGCCTGGCCTGGTTCACGGTGGTGATGCCGGCGCTGGTGCTGAACTACTTCGGCCAGGGCGCGATGCTGCTGCTGCACCCGGAAAACGTGAAAAATCCGTTTTACGAGATGGCGCCCACCTGGGCGCTTTTTCCGCTGATCGGGCTCGCCACGCTCGCCACCGTGATCGCCTCGCAGGCGCTGATCACGGCCGCCTTCTCGGTCACCAAGCAGGCCATACAGCTGGGCTACCTGCCGCGCTTGCGGATCCTGCACACCAGCATCCGCGAGACCGGCCAGATCTACGTGCCCTTCGTCAACTGGGCGCTGTACGGCTGCGTGGTGTTCGCCGTGGTGGTGTTCGGCTCCAGCACCGCGCTCGCCTCGGCTTACGGCATCGCCGTCACGATCGACATGACGATCACCACCGTGATGACCTTCTTCGTCATCCGTTACGCATGGAAGCTGCCGCTGGCGCTGTGCGTCGCCGCCACCGGCATCTTCTTCGTCGTCGACATCATGTTCCTGGCCGCCAACGCAGTGAAGATCCTGGAAGGCGGCTGGTTCCCGCTGCTCATCGGGGCGACCATGTTCACGTTGATGATCACCTGGAAACAGGGCCGGCGCCTGATGAGCGCGCGCCTGCGCGAGGAATCGATCGACCTCGACAGCTTTCTCGGCTCGATCTTCATCAGCCCGCCTGTGCGCGTGGCGGGCACCGCGGTGTTCCTGAACGCCGAGAAGGGCGCCACGCCATTTGCCCTGCTGCACAACCTGAAGCACAACAAGGTGCTGCACGAGCAAAACCTGTTCGTCAGCGTGATGCACCACGAGGTGCCGTGGATCGGCTTCAACAAGCGCTGCGAGATCGAGCCGCTGGGCCATGAATGCTGGCAGGTGACGCTGCACTTCGGCTTCAAGAACGACCCCGACGTTCCCGAGGCGCTGAAGCTGCTGCAAGGCCGCGGCGTCGTGCTCGACGACATGGAAACCAGCTACTTCCTGAGCCGCGACACGGTGATCCCCACCTTCGGCGGCGGCATGGCGATGTGGCGCGAAAAGCTCTTCGCAAGCATGCACCGCAACGCCTCGGCGGCAGCCGACTTCCTGAATCTGCCGACCAACCGCATCGTCGAACTGGGCACCAAGATCGAGATCTGACGGCGCCGTCGGCGGCTTCGGTCGGCGCCCTCAGTCCGCCTTGTCCTTGACCTGTTCCTTGCCCTGTTCCTTGCCCGTTCCCTTGCGCGGCGCCAGCTTGCGCTTGGCCTGGAAGGCCAGCGCGGCCACGAATGCCGCCTCGGCAAAGCCCAGCGCGGCGGCGAAGTCGGCGTCGGACAACTCGCGCGCGCCGTCGTGGCTGCGGTAGATGTTGGCGAATTCACGCTCGCGGCCGGCCTGCACCAGCAGCTTGCCGATGCCCACGCCCTCCAGCGCCCTCCACATGCCCGGGTTGTAGGCGCGGGTCATCTGCAGCAGGAAGCCCACCGGGTCGTTGCGGCCGAGCACCGAGGTCAGGCGCAGGATCAGCTCGAAGGGCAGGCCGACCTTGCCGCTTTCCACCAGTCCCAGCAAGGACGGATTGTCGAGTTCCAGCGCGCGGCCGAGGTCGTCGAGCGACAGGCCCGCGGCCTGCCGCAGGTCGCGCAGCAACACCGCGGCTTTCTCGACCGCCGCCTTCGGGCCGGGACGCTGCAGGCGCGAGCCGGCCAGCGTCAGCGCGACATCGGCCGCGCCGCCCACGCCGCCGAGCAACGACGAAGTCCAGGACTGCAACTGGCGCGCCAGCGACAGGATCATCGAGTCGCTGGCGGGCGCGGGAACCTCGGTGGGCGACTGTGGCTTTGCCTTCGGCCGCGCGCTGGCGGCGCTGGAGGCGCGGGCCTTGGGCGCACGTTCGGCGACGGCATCGGGGGCGTTTCTTTTCGCCATGTCCAGGCTCCATCAGGGGGGACGATGGATAAAGGTTACCGCGCCGATCATCGCAAACGGCGGAACCGGTGCCACCATGTGTGCGCATGCGCATCGGAAGTGGCGCCATGCCGGCGTGGCGGCAAGCCGGCTGCCCACCCATATCCTCGCGCCCATGCTGAAAGACTTGTCCCTGCCCGCCACCGTGGCCGGCTTCGTGGCCGTGCTGGTGGGTTTCACCAGTTCGGTGGTGATCGTGTTCCAGGCCGCCGCCGCGCTCGGCGCCACGCCGGCGCAAACTACCTCGTGGATCTGGGCGCTCGGCCTGGGCATGGGTCTGACGAGCGCCGGCCTCAGCCTGTGGTACCGCCAACCGGTGCTGACGGCCTGGTCGACACCGGGGGCGGCACTGCTCGTCACGGCCGGCGTTGGCGTGCCGATGGCCGAGGCGGTGGGCGCCTTCATCACCTGCGCGCTGCTCATCACCTTGGCCGGTGCCAGCGGCCTCTTCGCCCGCGTGATGGGCCGCATTCCGCAGGCGCTGGCCGCCGCGCTGCTGGCCGGTGTGCTGACGCGCTTCGCCATGGAAGGTTTTCTGTCGCTGCAGCGTGAATTCACGCTGGTGCTGGCGATGCTGGCCGTCTATCTGCTCGGCCGCCGCCTCTGGCCGCGTTACGCGGTGCCGGGGGTGCTCGCGACGGGTGTGCTGATCGTGGCCCTGCGCGGGCAGTTGCACCTGGGCGGCATCGAGTGGGCGCTTGCCATGCCGGTGTTCACGATGCCTGCCTTCAGCCTGCCGGCCACCATCGGCATCGCGCTGCCGCTCTTCGTGGTGACGATGGCCTCGCAGAACCTGCCCGGCGTGGCGGCACAGCGCGCCGCCGGTTTCGACACGCCGGTCTCGCCGGTCATCACCACCACGGGCATCGCCACGCTGCTGCTGGCGCCCTTCGGCGGCTACGCGCTGAACCTGGCGGCCATCACCGCGGCCATCTGCATGGGCCGCGAGGCGCATGAAGATCCGGCGCGGCGCTACATGGCCGCCGTGATGGCGGGGCTCTTCTACATCGTGCTCGGCCTGCTCGGCGGCGCCGTCGTTGGCCTGATCGCCGCTTTCCCCAAGGAACTGGTGCTGGCGCTGGCCGGCTTTGCGCTGCTCGGCACCATCGGCAGCGGGCTGGCGGTGGCGATGAAGGACGAGGGCAGCCGCGAGGCCGCGCTGATCACCTTCCTGGTCACCGCCAGCGGGTTGGCGCTGTGGGGCGTGGGCTCGGCCTTCTGGGGCGTGGTGGCCGGCGCCTCGGCGCTCGCGGTGCAACGCTTCAGATGAAGGCGTGGCTGTCTGCGTCGGCGTCAAGCCGACTTTCGTGCACGGCCACATCGCAGCGCCCGCCTTCCACGGTGACCACCGCGCCCACCGGCAGCAGTTGCCAGCCGGGTTCGTCCTCGCACAGCGGCTCAGAGGCGACGATGGTGCCGCCCGCGCAGCGCTTCAGGTAGAGCGTGGGCGGCTTGCCGTCGCTGGCGATGCGAAAAGCGTGCAGGCGGTGGCCGTCGGCCAGCGTGGCGGCGAAGCGAAGCGGCAGGTGCACGCCGCGCTCGCGCATCAGCGCCATGGTGTCTTCCAGCACGCCCAGCATGGCCTGCGGCAGGCTCTCGCCACGCTCGATGCGTGCGACGGCCAGCAGGAACAGAAGTTCGGAATCGGTGGCGCCGCGGCGCGCCGCGTAGAGCGTGTCGGGCAGCAGGGTCTCGAGCGTGCGGCGCACCTGCGCATAACCGCCGATCTGGCCGTTGTGCATGAAAAGATAGTCGCCGTGGCGGAACGGATGGCAGTTCTGCCGCGCGATGCCGCCGGCCGTGGCCGCCCTCACATGAGCGAAGAACAGGCGCGAGCGCAGCGTGTGCGAGAGCGCCAGCAGGTTGTCGTCGGACCAGGCAGGCATCACCTCGCGGTAGACGCCCGGCTCGTTGCGGTCACCGTACCAGCCGATGCCGAAACCGTCGCCGTTGGTCACCGCCTTGGCCTCCTCGGCGCGCAGCGACTGCCGCATCAGGGAATGGCGCGGCGTGGCGATCAGGTCTTCCAGGAACAGCGGTTCGCCCAGGTAGGCGGCAAGTCGGCACATGGCGGCACCTCAATGCTCACATTATCGTCACGCAGTTCCCGTGCCTGAGCCCGCATGAGTGCGTTTTTGCCCGCTCGGCGACTGATTCACGCGTGTTTCGGCGCTTTGTGTCAAAGTCGCGCCCGCCAAACGGAGATGACGAATGGACCTGAACCTGCTTTTCGTGGCCGACCCGCTGGAAAGCTTCAAGATCGCCAAGGACAGCAGCTTCGCGATGATGAAAGAGGCCGCCTCGCGCGGCCACCGCCTGATGGCCTGCGAGCCGAAGGACATCCGCTGGCAGCGCGGCGAGCCGGTCACGGCCTTCGTGCGCGACATCGAACTCACAGGCGATGCGCACGACTGGTTCCGCGCCGCCCAGCAGCCGCCCGACGAGCGGCCGCAGCCGCTGCGCGAAGTGGGCGCCGTGCTGATGCGCAAGGACCCGCCCTTCGACAGCGAATACTTCTACGCCACCCACCTGCTGGGCCAGGCCGAGCGCGAAGGTGCGCGTGTCTTCAACAAGCCGGCCGCGCTGCGCGACCATCCGGAAAAACTGGCGATTCTCGAATTCCCGCAATTCATCGGCCCCACGCTCGTGACGCGCGACGAGTCGGACATCAAACGCTTCCACGCCGAGCATCGCGACATCATCCTCAAGCCGCTCGACGGCATGGGCGGCATGGGCATCTTCCGCGTCGGCCCCGACGGGCTGAACCTGGGCAGCATCAGCGAGACGCTGAACAAGGGCGGCGCGCAGACCGTGATGGTGCAGAAGTACCTGCCCGAGATCGTGGCCGGCGACAAACGCATCCTGGTGATCGGCGGCGTGCCGGTGCCTTTCGCGCTGGCGCGCATTCCGCAGGGCAGCGAGATCCGCGGCAACCTGGCGGCCGGCGGCAAGGGCGTGGCGCAGCCGCTCAGCCCGCGCGACCGCGAGATCGCCGAGACGCTGGGCCCGGTGTTGGCGACGCGCGGCCTGCTGCTGGTGGGGCTGGACGTCATCGGCAGCTGCCTGACCGAGATCAACGTCACGAGCCCGACCTGCTTTGTCGAAATCACGCAGCAGACGGGCTTCGACGTCGCACGCTGCTACATCGACGCGCTGGAAGCAGCCCTGGGGCGCGCATGAACGTCGAGGCGCTGCACGCGCGGCTCGACGACAGCGCGCGTTTCGACGCCGAATACGGCCACAACCTGGCCAGCCACCTGCCGATGACGCTGACCGCGCTGCACAGGCTGGGTGCCGATGCGCCCAGGCTGGCGGCCTTTGCCGTCGACTATTCGCGCCAGCTGCACGGCATGCCGCCGGCCGAGCCCTGGCCCGCCGGCGACCCCTGGCAGGGCCGGCTCGGCGATCCGCGCGCCTGGCCCGCTTACCGCAGCCTGTTCCGTGAATGGCTGCTGCATGAAGGGCCGGCCGACCTGCTGCAGCCGGTGCTGCCGGTGCTGATGCGCGGCTGCGGCGCGGCCGCCTTCCACGGCCTGATCCGTGTCGCCCACGCGGTGGACGCCGGCCACGCCAACGAGCTGGCTGACGCGCTGGCCTACTGGGCCTGCCGCTGGTTCACGCTGCCAGATGCCGCCGGCAAGGCCCGCACCGACGACCCGGCCGTGGCCGTGCAAGGGCTGCGCGAGCCGCTGCCGAAGGCGCCGCTGATCGCAGAACGCATGGCGCTGGCGGCGGCCGCGCCGTCCTTCGCCCGCGCGGCGGCGGCATTGCGGGTCGACGAACAGCACACGCTGGAACGACTGGCAGTCTGGGCCGCATCGACCTACGCGCAGACCGCCGACTTCACCGTGCTGCACCTGGTGACGAGCGCGCACGCCGTGCGCGTGCTGCTGCCCTGGCTGGACGAAGACGCCAGGCTGCCGGCGCTGCGCCACTACGCCACTGCGTTTCTGGCCGGTTGTGCCAGCACGCAACCACGGCCAAGGCCGGCACCCAAGGCGCTGGCCTGGCCCGTGATCTTGCGGCGTGCTCTGGCTCAGGACGATGAACACGTCATCAAACTCGTCGACGGTTGCCGTGAGCATGAACGCGTGCATGGCAAGGGGCCGTGGCGCGCTGCGGCCACGCGCGCGGTGGCGCGGGCAGTGGCGCGCGAATAGAAACAGCGACGGTCAAACCGAGCTTCCCGCCGCGGAACCGGCTTTGCCGGGCCGCTGGCGGACGGCCTGCGGCGAGGACGCCGCCGGCGCTCGCCGCCCTGGGGGGTAGCGAGCGCAAGCGAGCTCGGGGGCCTCATTTCATTCGCCGGTGCGCCGCCCGGGCATGCGGCACCCAATCCAGGCGTGCCCAGCGCCGCCACATGATCAAGCCGCGCAGCCATTCGTCCGCAGCGTAGGCGATCCACAGCCCGACGAGGCCCAGCCCCAGGGTGTGGCCGAGCAGCCAGCTGCCGCCGGCCAGCACCAGCACCATCGACGCCGCCCCGGCGATCACCGGATAACGCGCGTCGCCGGTGGCACGCAGCGCGTTGATCACCACCAGGTTGAAGGTGCGGCCGGGCTCCAGCAGCACCGTCCACCACAGCAGCACGGCGCCGGCGGCGACGATCTGCGTGTCATGTGTGAATGTGGACAGCAGCCAAGGCCCGGCGAGCGCGGCGGCGCTGGCAATGGCCACGCTGAGCAGCAGGCCCCAGGCCAGCGCGCGGCGCACCAGCCGGTGCGCCTCATGCAGGCGGCCGGCGCCGATCAGGTGCCCGACGACGATCTCCACGCTCAGCCCGCTGGCCAGCCCGGCGAGCAGCACGAAGTGCACGATCTGCATCACATAGGCCTGCGTGGCGAGCGCGGCTGCGCCGAGCTGCCCGGCCACGGCCACGCTGACCATGAAGCACAGCCGGTAGGCGATGTTCTCGGCCGCGCCAGGCAGGCCGATGCGCAGCACGGCGGCCAGTTCGGGGCGGCGCAGGCGCCACCAGTCGGCCGCGCGCGGTGTGATTCGCAGCCGCCAGCGCCACAGCGCCAGGTGCATGGCCAGCCCGAGCGCGCGGCTGGCCAGCAGGGCCAGCGCAAAACCCGGCAATCCCATCTGCGGCATCAGCAGCAAGGCGCCGGCCAGGTGCACGCTGTGCATGACGAGGATGACGGCCAGCGTGTCGCGCACGCGCAGGTGGGCGCGCATCACGCTGGCCATGCTTGCGTTCCAGGCGTCCAGCAGCATGGCCGGCGCCAGCGCCTGCAGGAAGGGCGCGGCCAGCGGCAGCACCTCGGCCGGTGCGTTCAGCAGGCGCATCAGCGGCGCCGCGCCGGCCAGCGCGAACATCGCGGTGAGCGCGCCGAGCCAGCTGCTCGCACCCAGCGTGGCGCGCGCCACGGCGTCGGCGGCGTCGCGCCGCCCGCTGCCCAGCGCCTGCGCCACCACCACGCCGACACCGGCGCCGATGATGCGGAAGAACAGGAAGAGCATGGCCGCCACGTGCTGGGCGAGCGAGAACGCGGCGCCGGCGTCGTCCGACACGCGCGCCGCCAGCAAGGTGCCCACCAGGCCGACGCCGATGCCCAGCCCGAGCTCCAGGAACAGCGGCAGCACGATGGCCCGCAGCTGCGGGCTCGGCGGCGGAGGTGGGCGCCGGGCGGCGAAGGGCGCGGTGACGGTGCTGCCCGGGCCGCTCAAGGGACCCCGATCACGGCAGCAAGATCACGGCGCTGTCGTCCATCACCTTGGGGTCGCTGGCAGGGTCGCCGCCGCCGACGCTGTACGGCGCGGCCGACGCGGCCAGCGCGCGGTAGCCGCCGTCGTAGTCCCAGGTGCTGACGTAGACCTTGACGCCGGCCAGCGACGGCAGACCGCCCAGCGCCGCGGCGGGCAGCACGAAGCTCACCCGCCTGGCGTCGCGGTCGACGCTGATGGTGGCCGCGGGCGCCGTCGGCGTGCCCTCATGAGTGGCCGAGGCGCCTTCAGCGCTGAACAGCGCGTTCGACCAGCCGTGCGCGCGCAGCCGGTAGTGCCAGCGCATGCCGGCGGGCAGGCTGCCGTTCTGCAACGGCATCACGCTGGCGCCGCCTTCCCGGCCCGGCACTTCGATGAAGACGGTGAAGGCGACGTGGTCGAAGCCGTTCGCCGGGTTCCAGGTGGTCGTCAGCTCGCCCATCGTCAGCTCGAGCCGCAATGCACCGCCGGCCCCCGAGACGCGCACGCGTCGCAGGTCCATCTGGCGCGGCGCGTAAGTGCGGTCGGTCGGGTAGACGTAGCGGCCGCGCGGCCCGGCATCGTCACCGGCGGGGTCGTCCTGATCGGCCAGCACGACCCAGGCGCGCTGCACCTGGACGCTGCGCGTGTCGGACGCGACGCCGCCCTCGCCCCGGCCGTCGCCATCGGTCCAGGCGACGAGGCTGTGGCGAACCGCCGGGTCCATCATGCGCGAGGTGTCGACCACGGCCGACCACCGGCCATCGGCGTCGGGCACGACGCGGCGCGCGCCCTGCAGGTCGCCGTCGACGACGAGGGCCAGGCTGCCCACGCCCCGGGCCTGCCCGCGCACCGTGAAGTCGCCGCTGACCGCCGCCGTCGGCAGTGGTTCCAGCGTCAGCGCCGCCGTCGGTGTGGCGGCCGGGTTGGCGGCCAGGTTGGTGGCCGGGTTGGTGGCTGAAACGGCCGGCGGGCCGCCACCATCCGCCACCTTCCACACCGCGCCGCTGCGTGGCGCCAGCCGCATCGTGATGCGGCCTTGCGCGCCGGCCATCAGGTCGGCGGGCATGCCATGAATGCCGAACAAGCCCTGCAGCCGGGTGCCGGCGGGCAGGCCGGTGTCGAGGTTGTCGAGCAGGGTTTCGCGGTCGGCCGAGTTGAAGACGACGATGGCGGCCTGTCCTTCATGCGCCATCCGCCATGCCAGCGCGCCAGGCAGGGCCGGGTTGTCCTTCAGCACCGTGGGCGTGCCGCGTGAGAACAGCTTGTGCGATGTGCGCAGCGCGCTCAGCTCGGCGATGTAGCGGTACAGCGGCGCAGAAGTGTCGAAGTGGTCGCGCCCGCCCGAGCCGTAGCCGGCGGCGAACATGGCGGCGCGCGGCTGCGTGAACGCCTGTTCGGTGCCGTAGTAGATGACCGGGATGCCGGGCAGAGTCATCATCGCCAGCAGGCTCTGGCGCAGGCCGGCCTCGGAGCCGCCGGCCAGGAAACGGTCGATGTCGTGGTTGTCGATGAAGTTGGCCATCAGGTGCGGCCGGGCGTGCAGCTTCATCGTGGCGGCGATGCGGTGGCCGAGTTCCGCGGTGGGCCGGCCGCGTGCGAATATGTCGCCGAGTGCGCCGTAGAGCGGAAAGTTCAGCATGCCCGGCAGCAGCGGTTCGCCGCCGGCGCCGGTCATGTAACTCTCGATCTTGCGCGCCTGCTCGTCGCCGTAGGGCCGGTCGATGCCGAAACCTTCACCGAAGACGTGGAACTGCGTGCGGCCGGTCTGCCGCGCCACTTCATCGATGCCCGGCGCTTGCTTGTCATCGGCGTGGAGGAAGTCTTTGAACAATTCGGGCGGCACGTAGAAGGCGGTGTCGATCCGGAAGGCGTCGACACCGGCATGCCTGATCCAGTAAGCGTAGCTGTCGCGCAGCGCGCGCCGCACCACCGGGTTTTCAGTGTTCAGGTCGTCCAGGCCCGACATCTGGTAGTTCAGTTCCTGGTTCTTGTCGGTGTAGTCGGTGACGTCGGGCGTCCAGTGGTAGATGGCAGCGGCTCGCTGCGCGGGGTCACGCGGGTCGTTCTGGTCGAAGGGCGGCTGGCTCGGCCGCGCCACCGGCAGCGGCGCCGCGTTCGGCACGTAATGGCGCGCCGGGTCGGCGGCGTCCCAGCCGCCGCGGTAGCCGAAGAAGTTGGCGGTGTGGTTGAGCACGATGTCCTGCACCAGGTACATGCCCCGGCTGTGCAGTTCGTGAGACAGCCGCTGGTAGTCGGACATCAGGCCCAGGTGCTTGTCGACCTGCTTGAAGTTCTCGGCCCAGTAGCCGTGGTAACCGGTGTAGTCGGCCAGCGGGTCGCGCCACTGGTTGGCCACCGGCGGCGTCACCCAGACGGCGGTGGCGCCCAGACCGCGGATGTAGCCGAGCCGCCCGGTCAGGCCCTTCAGGTCGCCGCCGCTGTAGCGGCTGCGCTGGCTCGGGTCGTACTCGCCCGCGCCCTGGTCGTTGTTCGACGGGTCGCCGTCGGCAAAACGGTCGGTCAGCACGAAATAGATGATCTGGTCACGCCAGTCGGGCGACGGCACGTGCAGCTTGAGGCCGGCCGGCGCAGCGGTGGACGCGCCCTGCGCCGCCAGCGCCATCGGCGCAGCGGTCAACGCGGCCCAGAGCAGCCAGCCCCCGCCACGCCGCCGGCAGGCTTGCCACAGCGGTGGCGGTTCGACGGGCCGGCAAGAGGTGGGCATGCGGAGGTGTCGCGGTGGTTTCAACTGACCACAAGTGTAGTTCGGCGCCGAAACAGAAATGTAGTCGGGCTACATTCGTAGCCCACTTCGAGGCTAGACCGGAATCGAAAGGCCGCCAGAAAGGGCTCCATCTCCTCGGTGAAGCGTCTGACTTTCTGCGTTTACACAACAACACCTAGGGTTTACGCAAGCTTTTCGTAGCAGCTAGTTTTGGTACAAACTCGACTCAGAGATTCCCATGTGCCCGGGGTCCCGCGCGCAGTCGCTGCTCGACCGGGTGTCCGTCAAAAAGTGCAGAACATCAGGAGACATGCAATGAAGGGTTCGATGAACACCCAGGGCCGCGGGCGCAACCGCCAGCAGCTTTTGCTGCAGGCCACGCCGGTGGCGGTGGCTTGCGCGCTGCTCGCGTTCAGCACGGGCGCCAGCGCGCAGCAGGCGGCTGAACAGCAGATCGTGGTGACCGGCATCCGCGGCGCCATCGAAAGCGCGATCTCGGTCAAGAAGAATTCCGACAACATCGTCGAGGCGATCTCGGCCGAAGACATCGGCAAGCTGCCCGACTCCAGCATTGCCGAGTCCATCGCACGCCTGCCCGGCCTGTCGGCCCAGCGTGTCGCGGGCCGCGCCCAGGTCATCAGCGTGCGCGGCCTGTCGCCCGACTTCGCGGTCACCCTGCTGAACGGCCGCGAACTCGTGAGCACCGGCGACAACCGCAGTGTCGAGTTCGACCAGTACCCGTCGGAACTGCTCAGCGGCGTGGTCGTCTACAAGACACCGGACGCCGGCATGGTCGGCCAGGGCCTGTCGGGCACGATCGACATGCAGACCGTGCGCCCGCTGAACTTCAAGGAACGCGTGATCTCCCTGGGCGCCCGCGGTTCCACCAACTCGCTCGACTCGGCCGGTGGCTTTTCGTCAAACGGCAACCGTTTCAGCGTCAGCTACATCGACCAGTTCGCCGACCGCACCGTGGGTGTGGCCATCGGCTATGCGCACCTGAAGACGCCGGTGCAGGAAGAGCAGGTCGGCCTGTACGAGCCCTGGGAAGTGAAGGCGGCCAACGTGGCGCCTGGACTGCCGGCCAACACTTTCAGCTCGGGCGGCATCAAGGCGCTGCGCCGCACCGGTGAAACCACCCGCGACGGCGTCATGGGCACCATCGAGTGGCGTCCTTTCAAGGACTACACCGGCACGCTCGACATGTTCTACAGCAAGTCCAAGCAGGAAGACACCGCCAACCAGTTCGAGATGAACCTGAACTACAACGGCAGTTTCCCCTGCGACGGTGGCGGCGGACCGGCCTGCACCTGGAGCAACACCACGGTGAACGGCAACGGCACGCTCACCGGCGGCCAGATCGTCAGCGTCTACCCGCTGATCCGCGGCATGTACAACAAGCGCGAAGACGAGATCACCGCGATCGGCCTGAACAACCGCTTCAAGCTGGCCGGCATCTCGCTGGACGCCGACATCAGCTGGTCGAAGGCCACCCGAGACGAGGTCAACCTCGAAAACAATACCCAGCTGGTGGGCGCCCAGACGCCCTACGACATCGCCCAGCTGGCCTTCAAGGAAGGCGGGTTCTCGCAGATCAACGTCACGCGCGACTATTCCAACCTGGGAGACCTGCTGCTGCGCGGCACGATCTACGGCTCGGGTTACGGCAAGGTGCCGAAAGTGGAAGACGAGCTGACCGGCCTGAAGCTGATGGCCACGCTGCCGTCGCCGACCTCTTACTTCGCCGACCTGCAGACCGGCCTGTCCTACACCGACCGCTCGAAGCAGAAGTCACAACCGGAAGGCAACATCACGCTGCCGGCCGGCGTGAACCAGGCCGCCGTTGCCCCCGACCTGCAATACGGCACCGTGAATCTCGGGTTCGCCGGCCTGGGCAACATTCCGGCCTGGAACGTGCCGGGTGCCGTGTCGCGCTACATGCTGTTCAACCCCGCCATCGACCAGCCCTACCTGGTGGCCAAGTCGTGGACGGTGGACGAGAAGATCACCACCGGCTTCCTGAAGGCCAACATCGACAGCGACCTGGGCGGCGTCAGCATGCGCGGCAACCTCGGCCTGCAGGTGCAGCACGCAGACCAGTCGTCGGACGGCATCCGCTTCACGAACAACGTGCCGGTTCCCAACACCGACGGCAAGAGCTACACCGACGTGATGCCCAGCCTGAACCTGGCCTTCGGCCTGGGCAACGACCAGGTGGTGCGTGTGGCAGCGGCTCGCCAGGTGGCCCGCCCTCGTGTCGACCAGTTGCGTGCGTCACTCGACTTCGGCATCGACAACGGCACCGGCAAACCCGGCGCCAGCGGCGGCAATGCCAATCTCGACCCGTGGCGCGCCAACGCGCTGGACATCTCCTACGAGAAGTACTTCGGCACCAAGGCTTATGTCGCAGTCGCTGCCTTCTACAAGGACTTGCGCAGCTATATCTACACGCAGACGAACGCCAACTACGACTTCGGCCGCTTCACCGAAGGCTACGTGCCGCCGAACACCTGCACGGTGGGCGCGTTAGTCAACCAGCCCTGCCCGCCGGCGCAGCGTTTCGGCAACTACACGGCGCCGTTCAACGGCGAGGGCGGCAAGCTGTCGGGCCTGGAACTGGCGGCCTCATTGCCGCTGGACAAGCTGACGCCGGTGCTGAAGGGCTTTGGCATCGTCGCCAGCGCGTCGTTCAACAACAGTTCGATCGAGATCAAGGACCCCGACAGCGCCAGCAGCGTGGGCTCGGGCACGATCAATCTGCCGGGGCTCTCCAAGCGCACCAGCAACGTGACGGCGTACTACGAAAATTCGGGTTTCGAGGCCCGCATCAGCCAGCGCCAGCGCTCGGACTTCATAGGCGAGATCGGCGACTTCGCGAGCAATCGCAAGCTGCGTTATGTGGTCGGCGAACGCATCGTCGACGCGCAGATCGGCTACAACTTCAACGAAGGTACGCTGAAGGGCCTGGGCTTGCTGCTGCAGGTGAACAACCTGAACGACGCCGCGTACGAAACCTATGCCGGCTCGCGTGACCGGCCTCTGGAGTACATCAAGTGGGGCCGCACCGTGCTGTTCGGCGCAAACTACAAGTTCTGACCGAAAGGCGGGTGAACGGGGCCGGCGAGAGCCGGCTTTTTTTGTGTCTGCCAGCGGCAGCTTGCCACCGTATCCGGGCCCGCTTGATTCGGGCTGACCTTCGGGCGAAGCTCCCCCGAGGCCACCGCATCTTCAGGCCTTCATCGGCACCAGGAAGTCGCGGCTGATGCCCACGCCGAGGTCGTTCACGCGGTCGAGGAACTGCGTCAGGTAGGCGTGCAGGCCGGTGGCCAGGATCTCGTCGATGCGGCCGTACTTCAGGTCGGACCTCAGCCTGCCGGCGCGGCGCAGGGTTTCTTCGCTTTGCTGGTTGGCCACCAACTCCAGGTTCGTGATCACGTCGTTCATGCAGGCGGCCAGCGAGCGCGGCATGTCGGGGCGCAGGATCAGCAGTTCGGCCACGCGCTCGGGGCGGATCACGTTGCGGTAGACCTTGCGGTAGATCTCGAAGCCCGAGACCGAACGCAGGATCGCGCTCCAATGATAGAAGTCGACCTCCTGGCTCTCTTTCACGTTGGCGGCGCCGAAATACTCGCCGGCGAGGGCGTGAAACTTGACGTCGAGCAGCCGCGCCGTGTTGTCGGCACGTTCCAGGAAAGTGCCGATGCGCAGGAAGTGCAGCGCCTCGTCCATCAGCATGGTGCCCACGGTGACGCCGCGGCTCAGGTGAGAACGGAACTTGACCCATTCGAACAGGCTGGCCGGGTCACGCTCGAAGCTGTCGTCTTTCAGCATGCGGTTGAATTCCAGCCAGGTCTGGTTCTGCGTCTCCCAGACCTCGGTGGTCAGCGCGCCACGCACCGCGCGCGCGTTCTCACGCGCCGAGCGCAGGCACACCACGATGCTCGACGAGTTGGTCTCGTCGCGCACCATGAAGTCCATGACGTTGAGCGCGGTGACTTCGCTGTACTTCTTCGAGAAAGGCTCGGTCAGTTCACTGATCGACAGCAGGCCGCGCCAGCCCTGCTCGGCCATGTCGGCCGACTGCGGCAGCAGCGAGGTCTCGTAGTTGACGTTGAGCATGCGCGCGGTGTTTTCGGCGCGCTCCATGTAGCGCGCCATCCAGAACAGATGGTCGGCGGTTCTTGAAAGCATCTCAGTCCTCCGGTCAGTCTTCAAGCACCCAGGTGTCCTTCGTCCCGCCGCC